>Ga0163144_10028349_pt1 | contig 10803 bp, 4 predicted proteins | sample OliLak19BULKMAT1_FD_123175 | JGI IMG/M metagenome (GOLD analysis project Ga0163144, IMG submission 123175) | Freshwater microbial mat bacterial communities from Lake Vanda, McMurdo Dry Valleys, Antarctica - Oligotrophic Lake LV.19.BULKMAT1 | ecosystem: Environmental > Aquatic > Freshwater > Lake... | reverse complement strand
GTGAGCGATCCGCCAGAAATCGGACAGTGCATGTTGATGCGCATAGACGAAAACGGAAGTTCGGTGGATTGGACACGGGTGTACCACATGGGTTTTGCTTCGCAGGGAAACCGCGTGGAGCCGGACGCAAATGATGAATATTTCATCACAGGCCACACTTATGAGATCATCCAACCACACATTTTTGACTATAATATCCTCGCTATCAAGACCAACAAGATTGGTCAAACGGAAAGCGATTGCTACCACTCGCCTGAAACGGTCATCCTCCCACGACAGCCCATTACTACTTCGGAGCAGCCGATTCCTAACATACCGCAGGACTTTTTCCCCTCGAGTTTGACAACGGTTTTGTACGACGACAAGCAGACCTTTTGCCACAACTCCAACCCGATTGATCCCTGCGACACGCTTGGACTGAATGCCAATTTCAGTTATTCGGTAAGTGGAAACACCGTTGTTTTCACCGATTTATCCACCATTGGCAGCGGCTCGATCTTTTCCTGGAGCTGGGATTTTGGCGATGCCAACACCAGCAACTTGCAAAACCCGACGCATACTTATTCCAGCCCGGGCGCGTACATTGTTTGCCTCATCGTGGCAGGTGGAAATGCGGGCGCTTTATGCCGCGATACAATTTGCTTTGACATTGTCATCCATGATACCCCGATAGACGCTTGCGATACTATTGGATTGGTGGCAAATTTCTCCGCTTCTGTGAGCGGGAACACGGTTACGTTCACGGATTTATCCACTATTGTGAGCGGCACGATCTTCAGTTGGAGTTGGACATTCGGCGATGCCGGCACCGGTTTTAATCAAAATGAAGTGCATACCTATGCAAACACAGGAGTTTATACCGTTTGTCTGGTAGTGTCTGCCTACGGAACGAATTCTGCCACCATGATGTGCAGCGACACGATTTGCTTCGACGTGGTAATAGACCATTTGACCGATGGCTGCTTGTGCGATTCCACGTTTTTTGCCGCTGTAGGGGCTGGTTTTACCACCACAGGAACCAACCCAATCGGGTTCACGCCGGTCGCGCTCGACACCTGCGACAAAGTGCTGTGGCTCTGGGGCGATGGTTCGCCAAACAGCAATTCCGTTGCCAATGCGACTGTCTTTCACACCTATTCGATAGCGGGCGTTTACTTCGTGTGCATGGTGGTGACGCGGATTTCGATTGATGGGCAAATTTGCACCTACGAGTTTTGCAAACAGATACAAGTCTCTGACCCTATTCTTTGCAAAGACAACATCGTGCTGAACGGCGATTTCACAGCCGGTCTCGTGCCTGGCAATCTCGGCAGTCCCGGCAATGTAAACAACTGGAGCACCTGGACCAATACCCCACAAGTCATCACCTTCGATACCTGCCAGGAAGCGGGCGCCATCCAAATGTGGGGCAATCAGGTGGTGGGAGAAAGCATTCAGCAGCCGGTCGCGTTCGCCACGGGCGGGATTTACGAGGTCACTTTTTGCGGCAAATGGCTGAATACCGTGCAAGACAGCGTGCGTTTCCGTTTCCGTGCCTCTACGGGCCTTCCGGGTAGTTATTTGAACTGCTCGGGCACTTGCGACGAAATCTATCTCTCGCCTGTGTTGACGACCAACTGGACCACCTATACCTCTGTGCCTTGGACGGCAACGCAAAATTTCAACACCCTGACTATCAGCGTTTGGAATAACTATAACATCAACCATGGCGACTACGTCTCCTGGTCGCGTATTGACGATGTTTGCATCCGCAGAATTGGCACCAGTGCCACCAAGGATATAGTCGGACAAGTAAGTGCCACGCTTTTCCCCAACCCGACAAGTGGCGGTATGACTTTGGAATTTGGCCAGCCGCTGGAATCTGACGCGCAGATTTTCATCATGGACCTTACGGGCCGCAGGGTGCAGCAAATCCTGGTAAAAGCAGGCATGAAAAGCCAATCACTTTCAATCAGCAATTACCCGGCGGGGATTTACCTGGTTCGTGCAATGAGCAACGGACAAGCGATTTGGACCGGGCGAGTAGTGAAAGAATAGCTGCACAAACCAGCCCATCGAAGCACAATCCTCTGAACATTTTTTCTTTTCCCCCGGCCTGTCCCACAGGTCGGGGATTTTTATTGGGGAAATAGTTTGAATGTGTGGGTAAGGCAAGTAACCAAGCTTCGATATAAAGGAAACAACATTCCTTATCACACAAAACAATCTTAACCATGATTGATGAAGCAGCTCAAATTTTAGATTCCGATCTCCCCCAAGACCAATCGTTAGACAATGGCCAACTTTTTATCACCGAAGAAATCTGCGAGCACTGGCGCAATAGCAGCAAATGGGCCTTTATTCAAATAATAGCAGGGGTGGTAATCTCATTGTTTACCCCGCTTTTACAATAATTTTGAAAAGCCTAAAAAAACCTTCGTAAAATTGCCCGCTTAACCACTTTTAATAAGAGCCTGATGGGGATTTTCTCACTTGGCGAAAAAACCCCCGACAGGCTCTAAATCAACTTTCGCCTATGAAAAACCTCACAGTTCTTTTCGCATTTGTTCTTTTTGCAGCTCCTTTGATGGCTCAAAATCAGCAGGCCCAAGCAGTGCCCCGAGTGCTCGATTTTACCGTAGCTCCCGAAGGGGATGGCTACCGCTTCAGCCCTGCTCCGCCGCCTTTACTCCAAAAGGCCGGAGCGCCCCTGTCATTCTGGACCTATTATTGGGAGTTCGGTGACGGAAGTTTTAGTTTTGAAGAAAAGCCTTTGCACAAATTTGGGAAAGCAGGCGGATACGATCCCATTTTGGAGGCTACCGCACATTATGATGACGGCAAACTGCCCAACAAAAAGGGCAAAGGGATTATGGCAAGCCAAACTGGCGGCCTGCCCGGCGACATACCCACGGTATTCGATTCCACCCTTTTACCAATTCGGATGGCCGCCAGCAGGCAAGCACGGGCCAATGAAGAGTTAACCTGTATCCTTAGCTACCGCAACCTTGGCATGGTCAGGACCGACGGGCGATTGCACCTCTTTTTTAACGAAAGACGATTTTCTACCTCGCACTTTGCGCTCGACAGCGCAAGGATACATTTTAATGAGAAAGTGGACGCTGCTACGTCTCAGGTCTTGCCCATGGACGAGCCCGGCACAAATGGCTGGACGCTCTTGAATTTGCCCTCCCATACAGGTGTCAGCAGTACATTGCCGGGAGATTTCCCCTCTGCCGAAATCCTCCAAAACTTGCTCAACTACGCAAGAGGGGCATATAAGGAAGAAAAAATATGGCGGTTTACAGACCTGCAGCCAGGTGAAAAGCGCAACTTGTTCGTGGCATTGCGCGGCACCGATAAAATGCTTCAAGACACCAATGCTTTTATCCATTTGGAGGCCATATTCGCGCCTTTTGATCCCCTTATTCCAGCCGAAAGATTTGAATTGGAATTTGAAATCGTCAGTTCGCACGACCCAAACGCCATTATTGTGTCGGACAGCCGGGTGAATTACCGCTCTTTCGGCAAAAAAAAATTGGACTACAAGGTACAGTTCCAAAACAACGGAGAAGGCCCAGCCAGCACAGTAGAGGTAAAAGTTGAAATCCCGGAAGGGCTTGACATGAAACGGATGCGCCCCCTTGAATGGTACCCAAAATGCCCCATCTGCCCGAAACAGCCCAACAAGAGAAGTTGTATAGATACTACATCCAGCAAAGACGGGCTTGTGTTCACCTTCCGCAACATATACCTGCCAGGAAGTCGGCAAAAAGGCGTGGACGAGCGGGATTCTACCAAAGGGTTTGTCCGCTACCGCATTGAGGCCGAACGCAATATGCCTAAAACACCGTTTCGCAGCCGCGCCAAAATCACTTTCGACAAAAACGCCCCGATCTATACCAATTATACGCGAACCCGTTTCAAGATAGGCATCTCTCCGGGTTTGAAAGCGGGTTATGCTTTTGAACCCAATTTTGGAACGAACACCACTTCAGGTGAGGAAGCGGAAGTAAACGAGCCTTTTGTGCAAAACGGGTATGTTTTTCTGGGCGCAAGCCTGTCGCCCTTCAAATCGTGGCGTATATATCCACAGGTGGAATTGCTGACCGGAATAAAAGGGCGGAGCGAGTCGGTTTCGATGTATTCAAGGACTGACACATTTCCATCAACAAACCCTGATATGGACTTCACCCGAATTACGATAGACTCTGTTATGGAGGAAACCAGCCAAGGCTTTGTATCTTTTGAACTGCCTGTGCTTTTGCGGAAAAACTTTTCCCGGTTTATGGGCGCCGGGATTGGCGGTTCAGCGCTGATCCAGTTCAACAATGGCGAAACAAAGATGAGAACCAGAAAGATAGTCCTCGATCAATTTCCGGGATCGGTGGATCCTGAAGTAACAAGCGATAGCATTTTTATTTCGACCAGCTCTAACACTTCCAAGCCCATTCGTTACAAGGCTTTTTTCGATCTCACTTTTGGCGCTGTTCGCCAAGGGCTTAACCTCGGTATTCGGGGCGGCGCTATGCTGGAGCGAAAGCGGAAGCTGCGGCCTTTCGTGCAGCTGTCGTTGGAGTTGAAACTTTGACGAAAAGACTGTCCGTGTAATTTACGTGAAGAATCTGCCTGACACTGTGAAGCAGATTCTTCACGCTTTTCGCAACAACTTTTTCCTTAATTTGCTGCGCAAAATCGCAGCCTATGCCCCCCCTTTTCACATACCGAAATGCTTGTATTGCCCTGTTTCTTTTAGGGGCAGCCTCCTTCTCGTTGTCCGCGCAAAATCGCGATGACCTTCACCAGTTTGACAAACGCCTTGATTTTTTCTTTGAAAACAATCAACGCGATAGCTTTTTGTATTACAACGGCCTAAAAACCGAGATGGCCAAAAAGGCTGACAGCCTTGCGCTTTGGGCCTGGACACGGTTCAATACGCAACTTTTCTTTGCTGACAGTTCGAAAGAAGCCTTGAGGCTTATCAAAGAAACCTTTGCGACGAAATGGCGAAACGCTGACGGCGCACTTGAATTCGAGCCATTTTTATATTTATTGGTCTATCAAGCCAACTATTACAAAACTGAAGGAAAGTTGTTACAATCATTGCGGTCATACCAAGATGCAATTTCCATTTACGAACAATTCCGTTACAAAGACTTTTCTATTGTTGAATCCATTTACAAATCCCTCGGAAACAATTACATCCGTCTTGGCGACAACGATAAAGCCATTGCCGTTTTTCAAAAGGCACTGTCTGTTGGGGAGAGCAATGAAGAATTATCAGGGCTTTATTCCAACATTGGGAGCACCTATTGGAATATGGGCGATTACCCTAGTGCAGAAGAAAACTATCGGAAAGGGCTCAGCCAGACTGGGATTGCCAATAACGAGCGAGGGCTTCTTTTGGCCCGATTGGCCGAAACTATGCTCGACATGGGCCGCAGTACCGAAGCCGCCCTCACCGCTGCAAAAGCAATCCAACTGCTTCGCCCAGATAGGCCCGATGACACCCGAACGCATGGGTTTCGTGCCCGTGCCCGGCGCGTTGCTGGAAAAGCAAGCACCATTTTGGGCAAATTTTCCGAAGCCGAACGCCTGCTCTCCGGCGCACTTGCTGATGATCTTACAGCCTCCAAAGCGCAGTCCAGAGAAGTTGGCAAAGACCACATCGCAATTTCAAATCTATGCATTCGACAAGCCCGACCCCTCCAAGCCCTCCAAGCGGCGGATCGCGCCCTTGCTGCCGTCATTCCCAGCTTCAACCCCTCAAACTCTTCAAACTATCCCAACCCAAGCCCCTCCCAATTTTACGAAGAAAACACCATCTTCGAAGCACTCACTGCGAAGGCCACAGCAGCGCAGGCATTGTATGAAAAAAGCGGCCAAGCTGGATGGCTGGAGCTTGCGCTCGAATGCCACGAGCTCGCCTGGCAAGCAGAATCTATGCTACGCAAGGTGTTCCAATACAGTTCCTCCAAGTTGAATTTGCAAAAGGATACACGAGCCCGAGAGGAAGAAGCTATGACGGTAGCCAGGCTGCTTTATGAAAAAACAGGCCAATCTGTGTGGCTTGAAAAAGCCTTTATCATCGCCGAACGCAGCAAGGCCACACTCCTGCTTGAAGCCATGCAAGACAACCTCGTGCGGCAACGGCTTTCGGGCAGCGACCCGCGTTTTGCTGAACTAACTGCCCTGCGCCAGAGTCTTTCCAATTTTGACAAAAACCTCCTGCTTGAGCCTAAAAGCGATCAGGTGTCACAATGGCGCATCGAGGCCGATGGCATCCGCGAACAAATCGCCGCGCTCGAAGCAACCCTGCGAAAAGAATACCCCAATCTTTCGGGCTTTGAAACCAACATGTCCAATTTGTTGCCCGTTTCCAGCGATTTTGCGGAAGGCGAGGTTTTGGCCGAATATTTTGTAAGCGAGCGTTGGGTGGATGTTTTTGTGTTCCAAAAAGATAAACCACTTGTATGGAAGCGCATTGTGAATGACTCGGAATTGAAAGGCTTGATACAGCGCTACTTGGGATATTTTGAGAACGACTACGCCATCCTGAACGATCCTAAGGGGTATTTCCAAACGGCCTACACCCTTTGGCAAAAAATCCTTCCGCCTGAAACCGCTTCGGCTTCTGTGCTTACCATTTTGCCCGATGGCATCCTGAATTTCGTACCCTTTGAGGCACTGGTGACGACAAACGTCGGGTCGCCTTCGCTGCGGAACGCGGCCTACCTTTTGCGCAATCAAGAAGTCCGCTACGCTTGGTCGCTCGCGGTATTGCGCCAGCAAAAAAACCTGAAATCACACGCTTCCAATTACCTGCTCTCCATCGCGCCGGGCTTTGCAAACCGGGAACGTGGCCTTGCGCCGCTGGTTGCTGCCGATTTTGACTGGCAAGGAATAACCGGGTGGAACATTCAACATTTAAGCGGCCAAAACGCTGACCTTCAACACTTTTTGAAGGAAGCCTGTGGATATCGGGTGTTGCATTTTTCTACCCACGCTTTTGCCAGCGGAAACCCGCGTATTGAGTTCATGGATGGTTCGTTGTTGCTGCCCGATCTCTACGCGCTGCCTTTGCAAGCCGATCTGGTCATGTTGAGTGCCTGCGAAACTGGTCTCGGCAAAGAAGAAAAAGGCGAGGGCGTAATGAGCCTGGCGCGGGCATTTGCGCAAGCGGGGGCTGCCTGCATCGTGTCGAGCCTGTGGTCTGTGAACGACCAAAGCACTTCCCGGTTGTTGCGATATTTCTACAACAACATCCGGCAGGGGCGTAGCACAAGCGTGGCATTGCGCGAAGCCAAATTGGCCTATCTCAGCGATTCGGAAGTGGGCAGCGCGGCACAATCGCCCTATTTCTGGGCCGGGCTGGTGGCGGTGGGAGACGACCGGGCAATTGCGCAGCCTTGGGGCTTGGGGATGTGGGGGATTTTGTTGGCCGGGGTATTGGGGGTGATTTTTGTGGGGTGGCGGTTTTGGCAGAAAAGCAAGGATTAGTGGTCAGACGACTTTGAGTCGTCAGACCACAGAGCACTTCGTCTGACGACTCATAGTCGTCAGACGAATAGTTTGAAGCAGAAATAGTGACAGAACCTCAAAACTTCAACTCATATCTAAACACAGGCAATACTGGCAACAAAGTGTACTGAATGGCTTTGCCCTTGATGCTGCTGCCCGCGTCCACAAAAAGATAGAACGGATTGGCGCGGTTGTAAGCGTTGTAAACGCCAATTTGAATGCCTTGACGCAGTTTTTTACCACCCCAGCTAGCGTTGAGCGCTGCATCGAGACGGTGGTAGGTGGGAAGCCTGTAGCCATTAACTTCCGTGTAAAAAAACACATCGCGCCCTACCTCCCCTTCCACGGATTCATGGCGGAATTTCACCCCGGCCAAGGTGATGGGATTACCCGTGGCCATGGCCCACACCACATCCGCTTCGAGCCATTTAAACAACCTTTGGCGAAGTGTGATTTTCAAGTCGTGCCGACGGTCGAAACGGAACGGGAACGGGCGACCTGCGTTGAGATCAAGAAAAAAACGTTCACTTTCCGACACCGTATAAGCAATGGAACCGGTGAGTTTCCCTGAGGTCTTTTCCAGGGTTATTTCCAGCCCTTTGCTCCAACCCGTCCCAAGGGCTATACGGTCTTCCCAGCCACTTGCATCCACCGCTCCCCCGGAGAAAAGCGCATCGTTCGAGGCTATGAAGGTGAGCACGCGCTCCATTTTCTTATAGTAGCCTTCCACTTGCCAAGACCAAGTTTTTTGCTGCCAACCAATGCCCGCTGTGGCCTGCCACACGATTTCGGGTGGCACACGGCGCGTGCTCGGCACCCAAAGTTCGAAGGGCAGACTCACGTTAAATGAGCCGATCTGGTGGAGATTTTGTGCCATACGATGCCAACCGGCCCATTGATTCCAGCCCCGCGGCCCTGTACGTCGAAGGCGAAAACGGGGTTGCAACAATCGGTAATTTGTGTTTTTGGTCTGGAAAACCGAGCCATTAGCGCCTGCTTCGAGCCGCCAGTTTTTCCCAAAATCAATTTCTGCATCTAAGTACGCCTCGGCTTCGTCCGCATTTAGCCGCTCGTTATTGAGCAGTCTATTGGCGAGCGAGTCCACATTTTCCAATGTTTGGCCTGGTTGCAGGAAGTTGGCTGAAAGTGCGCCGGGTTGAAACCCGTGTGCAGTATATGCTGCGCCCCAGCGCAGTGTAAGCGCGTCCGAAACGTAAAACGTGAAGTCTGTTTTGCCCGACCAATCGCGGATAAGCGTCTGATACAATTGGCCATAATCTGCCAGCACAAACTGTTTGCCGTTGGGGTACAAAATATTGGAGCGGAAGCCAAGGCCGCTTTGATAGAAAAAACGGCTGTAACGGATGGTCGTGTTGGTAAATAGGTTTTCCCGCAAGAGATGGTTCCAGCGCAGCGCAGCGATGCTGTTGCCCCAATTGGTGGTGAGTTCGTTGGCATCTGTGATGTAGCCTTTGGGATCGTCATAGGATTGTTCAAATTTGTTTTTGAACAAATCGCCGCCTCGATAAAAGGATAGAAACACTCGGTCGCGGTCGCCAAAGCTATAGTTCAATTTCACGTTGGAATCGTAGAAACGGTACTTCACAGCATCGCCTGAAAAGGTGAGCAAATTGCCGCGTTCACTAAAAAACCTGACCCAAGGATCGAAATATGTCATCCGTCCGCCAATCAGAAATGAGCCTTTTTCGCGCTTCAAGGGGCCTTCCACCACTGCAGAAGAAGCAAAAAGCCCTGAAGAAACCTCGCCTCTGAAATGTTGTGAATTGCCGTCACGAGTGCGGACATCAAGCACCGAAGAAGCCCGGCCACTATACCTGGCAGGAAAATCTCCCTTCCAGAGCCGTACGCTACTCACTGTGCTGGGGTTGAAAATGGAAAAAAGCCCGAGTGCATGGCTAGGACTGTAAACGGGTACATCGTCCAACAAAAAAAGGTTTTGGTCAGCGTTGCCACCACGCACATGAAGCCCCCCCAGTCCATCGGCACCCGTGTGAATACCCGGCTGCAATGCCGTTTGACGAAGCAAGTCCGCTTCCCCGCCAGGCATAGGCAAGGCACGCATTTCCTTCATATTCAAATAGGTGGGACTGCCACTATTCTTCTCTTTTGCTTCTTTTTCCGTCAGGCTTTGGATGATCAGCTCTGGCAAGGCAGCAATGGAATGAAGTCGAATGCGGATGATCTTATCTTGTGTAACTGTTACGGTGCTGCGTTCCATTTGATAGCCCACATACGCAGCTGCGAGCACCACTTCTCCGTCCCCGACCTTCAAACTGAAAAAGCCAAATTCGTTGCTTACAGCAGTGCTCGCGCCTTCGGCTGACGAAAGTACTCGGATACTCGCACCAATGAGCCGTTCACCCGTTTCTGCGTCCTGCAAGTACCCACTCAGGGTAAATTTGGCAGATTTTTTAAAAAAAACGATTTGGCCGTCAATGTCCTTGAACGACACCCGGCCACAGGCACTAATCGTTTCCAGTACATCTTTCAAAGATTCGCTCTTGGCCTGTATCGTTATGGGTTGACAACGTTCAAAAAAACGGTCGCTGAAAACGATGTTCACCCCCGTTTGACGGCTCAAAGCCACGAGCGCGTCGGCAGGGCGACAGTCGATACAAAAGAAATCAACCGATTTTGAGAGTGGGGTTTGCGCACTCAAAAAGTTGAAAATCAAGAGATTGAAAAAAAGAAAAATAGCCTTGACCTTTACCATCAGACGGGGGGATGAAGGCTGCAAAATACAGCGAATGGTAGACGGTGGTATGGAGTTTAACAGTTGGGGCGTTTGTCATTGGGTCATTGGGTCATTAAGTCATTGGTCATTGGTCATTGGTCATTGGGGTCATTGGTCATTGGTCATTGGTCATTGGTCATTGGTCATTAAGTCATTGGTCATTGGGTCATTGGTCATTGGGGTCATTGGTCATTGGTCATTGGGCATTGGTCATTGGTCATTGGTCATTGGTCATTAAGTCATTGGCCATTGGGTCATTGGTCATTGGGGTCATTGGTCATTGGTCATTGGTCATTGGTCATTGGTCATTGGGTCATTAAGTCATTAAGTCATTGGTCATTGGGTCATTGGTCATTAAGTGTCATTGGCGGTCATGAGGCATCGGTCTACTTGATAGAATACAGTAGTCAAATTCCAATTCGGTACTTTTGTGCCGATACCTCAACGACGATCAATGACCCAATGACCCAATGACCCAATGACCCAACGACCCAACGACCCAACGACCCAATGACCCAACGACCCAATGACCCAATGACCCCAATGAC
>Ga0163144_10028347_pt1 | contig 10803 bp, 7 predicted proteins | sample OliLak19BULKMAT1_FD_123175 | JGI IMG/M metagenome (GOLD analysis project Ga0163144, IMG submission 123175) | Freshwater microbial mat bacterial communities from Lake Vanda, McMurdo Dry Valleys, Antarctica - Oligotrophic Lake LV.19.BULKMAT1 | ecosystem: Environmental > Aquatic > Freshwater > Lake... | reverse complement strand
CCCACTAATCGTGACCGAGCGCTGAACCTGCGCCTGTTCGACGCTAATAATCACGACGGGCTTGGTGAAGATCTTGTCCGCGATGTACCGCGCTTGAACCTGATCCTCGACTTGGGAAGAGGTGAGACCGGCCACCTTCATTTTTCCGATGAGTGGAATGTTCACGACCCCATCCGGGCCAACGGCGAATTGCAGATTGGCGATGTCGGTAATAACTCCGGGGTCCACCCCGGTGAGCCGCCAGTTGAAGACATCGCCAGCATGAATGGTGTCGGCGTGGATCTGAGTTACGGCGAGCCCAAGTAGGGCGAGGAGCAGGCTAATCTGGCGCATGGGTAAGGTGGGTTAGTAGTCTTCGCGGGACGACGGGCGGGGGCGGGCGAGTTGCGGAGCCGCGGTCTCGATGCGAGGCGCTTCGCGGCGGGCACCGTAGTATTCGTTGTAGCTGTTGTAGTAGGAGTAACCGTCGTCGTGCTTGGAATCGACATTGTTAAGCACGACACCGACGAGGCGTCCACCGACGCCGAGCACGGCTTGTTTGACCCGCTGGAGCATGGCCCGCGGGAAACGCCGGTGCTGGACCACCATGATGGTCACATCCACTTCGCTGGCCAGCACCGCGCCATCGCTGACGCCGAGGATCGGCGGGGAGTCGAAAAAGACGAGGTCATACTGTTGTTTCACCTTGGCAATGAGGTCGGTCATGCGCTGGGAGTTGAGGATGCCCACGGAGTCGGCGGGCAATTCACCGGCGGGGATGAAGGAGAGGTTGTCGATCTTGGTGGTCTTGATGACTTCATCAATCTCGGCGCGGCCCAGAAGATAGTCGGTCAGGCCAAACTCGTTGCCCACCCCAAAGAGCTTGTGCTGGGTGGCGCGGCGCAAGTCGGCATCCACGACGAGGACATTGTAACCGCCCTTCGCGCAGGTGTAGGCGAGGTTGTTCAGGGTGGTTGATTTACCTTCGCCAGGACCGCCACTGATCAACGTGAAGGTATTGGCGTCGCGATGCGGTTTGTTGAATTCCACGGCCGCTCGCAGGATGCGGTAGGCTTCGGCGTCCGGCGAATCGCCGGTCGTCTGCATTAGCACCGTGATGTCTTTCGGGATCACCGCGAGGACCGGGATTTGGAGGAAGCGCTCCACATCGTCCAAGGTCTTAACGCTGGTATCGAGGTATTCGATAAAGAAGGCGAGGCCGATGCCGACAAACAAACCGAGACCCGCAGCGGCGAGCATATACATGGGGACATTAGGTTTGGCCGGAGACACGGAAGGCTCGGCTTTTTCCCAGATCCGCGCGGGATCCATCTCAATACCCCGCTTCATCCGCTCCGCTTTCAGGTTGATCTCGGAAGTCTCCAAAATCCGGCGCTCCTGCAAATAACGGTTTTTGGCGTCAATGTAGTCTTTGATCCGGGTCTTTTCCGCGACTTGAGCCTGCTTGGCGGCTTCGACCCGAGTGGTGGAGTCTTCCAGTTTTTGTTTCTCCAACGCATAGGTGTTGGCAATTCCGCTCAATTGTCCGTTTAACGCGATCTGCAACTGGCTGCGATAGACAGATAACTGACCGCGCAGTGAGGAAACCCGCGGGTGATTCTCTCCGACCCCGGAACTGAGGAGGCGCTTTTCTTCCACGCTATATTCACTGATCGCTCCCCCGGCCTTCGAAACGGTCGGATCTTCGATCCCCATCGAGCGAAGAGCCTGCGGCAACTCTTCGGGCTTTAGTTTCTGCAGCAAATCCAGTTGCAGTTTGACCGTACTGACGCGGCTTCTTTGCAGGCTGAGTTCTTTCTCGATGAAATCCACGTCTGATTCCTTCCCACCACCGGTCAGGGAACTCTGCTCGTCCGGATTCGGATCAGGAATTCCGCCTTCCGTGCGCAACCGCGCGGCCTCGGAACTCGCGGCCAGCACCGCCGCCCGCTGCTTGGTGACTTCGTCGGTCAACTGCTCGAGTCCCCGATCCACATTTTTCTGCAAATCCGCGCGCCGCCGCTCGACATACACGACGCCGATGGTGTTGGCGATGTTCGCCGCCCGGTCGCGATCGGTATCGTAGATGCCGATGTCGATCAAACCGGTCATGCGCACTTCCGCAAGCTGCATCGAGCGCCGCACCCGGCTGAAGGCCTGTTGTGGACTCAGTTTCTGGCCGGCCGGGGCAAAAGCTTTGGCCAGATCGAGTCTTTCAATGACGGGATAGAGGATTTCGGTGGTTTGCAGAATCTGAAACTGGGTGGCGACGAACTGCGGATCGTAGCTCTTGTTGGCTCCGCCGCCGCCGAAAACATTTATGGGACCGGAATTGTCCTGCTTCACCTCCATCCGCACCTTCGACAGAAACTGGCGCGGCAAGAAATACGTCGTGACGCCAGCCGTGACCATGACGAGGAAAAAGGTGAGCAGAATCAGCCCGATGCGGACTTTGATGACGCGCCAGTAGTCGAGAAAGTGCAGTTTGGCCTCGGTGGTTTCGTTCATAGGAAGAAAGTTGCGGTTGGTGGATGGATGCCGGTGGAGGAACTAGAAAAAATTTCATCCGCAATCGGACGAAGGAAAATCTTGGAGTCTGCGGAGCCGATTCTGTTCAAAAATCATATTCGGCCCCGACAAAAATCCGGTTCCGATGGAAGTCCGTAGCCGAAAACGAGCCAAACCCGCGCACGTAGCTGTAGTTGGCATTGAGCGTCCAGCGCCGGTCGAGGGTGTACTCAAAGCCGATCGTGGAATCGAGGGTATTGATGACCGTCTCGACGTCCGTTACGAAGCTGGTCGTGGTCTGCTGGACGATATTGGACCCCAGCGTGCCGCGCAGCCGGGGCGAAAAGGACTGCGACAGATTCAAGCCCGCGCGGAGCGAGATTAGTTTGCTCTGGGCATCGGGCGGCTCCTCGAATCCGAAGCGCCCGTTGAACTGGATGACCGTGGCTTTGGCCAAGCGGTAGGAGAGCGTGGTCTCGCCATACGGCGCGGTGGCGCTGATGCCGCTTTCGTCGAAAGTCCGCTGGGCGACACCGAGTCGTAGCGTCGCCGTGAAGCGCCGGCTCAGGGCGAGTTCCGTCCCGAGCAGGCCTAAAACCGTATGCGAGTCCCGATCTTGCGCCCCGATGAAAGTGGTGGTGCTGTAGCGAACTTCGCCCAGAAAAGTGAACTGCGGCGAGAACAGGTACCGGACCTCTCCGCCGATGGTAAAAATGTCATTGTCGCCAACCTGCCCGGTCGCTTGCGGAAAGCGCAGACCCCCGTAACTGACGCTGCCGACCGTGCTGAGCCGCGGCGTGATGCGATAGCTCAGATCCAGCTTCGAACCCACATTGAGCACCGCACCGACTTGCTGCGTGGAGGTATTGATTTGGGTGAGGTCGGGCTGCGCCAGATAGCTGACATTGCCCGAAGCGGTGAACTGCAGGCGCGGCGTCAGCCGGCGGAGGTACATGAGCGCCACCGAACCGGTAGGGTCCACATCTTTGCCGGGCCGATCCCAGTACCAGTCGCCACCGGTCCGCAGATCGAAGGTGAAGAGCGTCTTGCGCGAGGCAAATTGCACGTCGAAGCCGAAATTGCCTCGCGTCAAAAAGCTGCCGACGCGTTTTTGCCCCCGCACACCGGGGATGACCAAATTTCGCGTCGTCGCGGCCGTGCCGGGGATGGTGACGGTCGTCGTTTCTCCATTCGGCCCGATCCCGGCTTCGACGCGCGCCGGCGTGCCGGGCTGGTCCAGTACCTCTATCACCACATCCGGCGAGCCTGCGGAGTTGTTTGGCGCTTGGAAAACATTGTCGTCGTAGCCAAAGGAAATCGTGCCCGTGTAGCGGAACCGCGGCCGGGCGAGCCGACCTTCGCCCGCCGTGAACTGCTGGCCCGCTCTCCCGTACGCGCCCGGAATGGTGTAAGTCGGCTCAGTTCCAGTTGGTGGCTTGGGATTCTGTTCACCCTCGCCAAAGGCCGAGGCGGCACCGGGAGCATTGCTGCCCGGCCCAGTCCCAGGCCGCAGCCGGGAGCCCGTTTCGGTGCCAAATCCCGTCCCCGTCCCGGTGCCCTGCGAGTTATCGGGCGTTGTGGTCCCCGGCAGCGTCGGTCCCGCACCGGGGACGGACGGCGTCTCCGGCGTCGGTGCGCCAAAGGCACTGCTACCACCGGGTGCAGAATTCCGCGGCGGCGGCGACCCGAAGGTGGAACTGGCCCCGGTTTTCGGAGCATCCGCTGCCGTCCCCTCCTGGGCGATGGCGGGACTGAGAACACAAGACGCGGCAGCGAGAAGAGCGCACCCGTGGCGGGGAGAAATCATGGAATGAAGTCGAGATTCAGCGGGTGAATGTGCAGGCGCGGATGAGGGCGGGAGGATTAGACGTAGCGGCGCGGGCGACGCAATAGATATTTCCGGCGCTCCGGCGTTCGAAGAAAAAACAGCAACCGCGCACAAATCGTGGTTTTTCAGCCGCCACACCTGCTCCCAATGAATCCCGCCGACTGCCCCGACTGCCTCCTGTCAACCGACGCTTTTTCCCGCCGCACCCTGCTGAAAACGCTCTCGTGCGGCTTCGGCTATCTCGCCTTTGCCGGCCTCGCCACGCGCGCCGCCGCCGCGGGAAATCCGCTCGCGCCCAAGCCCCCGCATTTCCCCGCGCGGGCGAAACGCGTGATCTTTCTCACCATGCGCGGCGGGCCATCGCACGTGGACACCTTCGACTACAAACCGCAGCTCACCGCCGACACCGGCAAGCCCGGCAAGCGCCCCGGCACGCAGCTCCTCGGCTCGAAATGGAAGTTCGCGCAGAGCGGCAAGAGCGGGCTGTGGATTTCCGAGCTGTTTCCCAATGTCGCGAAGCACGCCGACGACCTGTGCCTCGTGCGCTCCATGCAGACCGATCTGCCGAGCCATCCGCAGTCCTTCATGAAAATGCACACGGGCAATTTTCAGTTCGTCCGCCCGTCGCTCGGCGCGTGGTCGCTCTACGGCCTCGGCACCGCCAATGAAAACCTGCCTGGCTTCATCACCATCACCCCGCCCAACGGCTTCGGCGGCGCGCAGAATTACGGCAGCTCCTTTCTGCCGGCGATCTACCAGGGCCAGCGCATCGGGCAGGACAACCGGCCCATCGCCAGCGCCGAGGTGCGCAATCTCGAAACCCAGCTCAGCCCCGGCGCGCAGCGTACCGAACTCGAACTCGTGCAGGCGTTGAACCGCGAAAAACTCGCGCGCGACCGCGTGAACCCCGAAGTCGAGGGCGTCATCGAGTCCTACGAGCTGGCTTTCAAAATGCAGGGCCAGATGCCCAAGGTCATGGACCTCTCGAAGGAAAGCGCGGCCACCCAAAAGCTCTACGGCATCGGCGACTCGGCGACCGACGACTTCGGCCGGAAATGTCTGCTCGCCCGGCGCTTCGTCGAGGCCGGCGTGCGCTTCGTGGAAATCTCGCACGGCAACTGGGACCACCATTTCAACCTCAGCACCGCGCTCGGCAACAACGCCCGCGCCGTGGACCTGCCCATCGCCGGGCTGCTCAGCGACCTGCGCACGCGCGGCCTTTTGCAAGACACGCTCGTCGTCTGGGCCGGCGAGTTTGGCCGCACTCCGCACGCGCAGGGCGGCGACGGACGCGACCACAATAACAAGGCCTTCACCGTCTGGATGGCTGGCGGCGGCGTGCGCGGCGGACTCAGCTATGGCCAGACCGATGAATACGGTTACGAGGCCGTGGAAAACAAAGTCCAGATTCACGACCTCCACGCCACCATGCTCGCGCTCCTCGGGCTCGATCACGAGAAGCTCACCTACCGCTACGCCGGGCGCGATTTCCGCCTGACCGACGTGGCGGGAAACGTGGTGCAGGAAATCATGGCGTGAAGACGTTGAACTAACCTGCAACTCCCGCGACGGAGTGCCGTTGAAACCGCTGCGTCTGCGGCCCGTCCGGTGACGAGCCCCGCGCCGCACACCGAACCAACAAACCAAAATAGAACCCCAAAGAAATGAAATCACTGACCACCATCGTCGCCGCGCTCGCGCTCGGCTCCATCGCCTTTGCCGCCGATGACAAACCCGCGCCGCCTCCCGGTGCCCCGCCGCATGCCGAAGGCGACAAGAAGCCCCGCGGCGGCGGCGACAAGCCGCGCATGAGCCCGGAAGAGGCCTTCAAGAAGCTCGACGCCGACAACAGCGGCGACCTCAGCCTCGCCGAATTCAAAGCCGGTCCGCGCGCGCAGAAAGACCCGGCCAAGGCCGAAGAGCACTACAAGAAAATCGACGCGGACAACAACGGCAAGGTGACGCTCGAAGAGTTCAAAACCGGACGCTCCGGCGGCGACCGCAAAGGCCCAAAGCCTGAATAACCCCGCCTGAGCGCGCCCCGCGCCATCGCGAACCATCCACGCCCAACGCCCGGGACCGCCCGGCGTTGGGCGTTTGGCTTTTTCGGACCGGTGGTTTTTGCATCGCGACGCTTTCGTCGTCCCGCAATCATCCGCGCGGTATGAGCAAAATTTTCGTTCTCCTTTTCGCCGCCGCCGCCGTGGTGACGCACGCGCGGTCCATGGGCGGCGATGATTTCCAAAAGCTCGGCGGCAAGGAACGCGTCGCCCAGGCCCGCGCGCGACACGGCAAGATCATCGCGCAGAAATTTCAGGACGCGGGGCTGCCGTATCCGGCGCGCGAGATTTTTCTGCGGTGGCTGAAACGCGAGGCGGTGGTGGAACTGTGGGCACGCGAAGCTCGCGGGGCTTTTGTGCTCGTGACCAGCTTCGCCATCCTCGCCTCGTCGGGCGGCCCCGGCCCGAAGCGGCGGCAAGGCGACGGCCAGGTGCCGGAGGGCTTTTACGAAATCAACCGCTTCAATCCCGAGAGCCTTTTTCACCTCTCGCTCGGCCTGAATTACCCGAACGCCGCCGACCGCATGCTCGCCATCGCGCCCGATCCCGGCGGCGACATTTTCATCCACGGCAAAGCCGTCAGCGTCGGCTGCGCGCCCCTCGGCGACCCCGCCATCGAGCAGCTCTACCTCGCGGCGCTCGACACCCGCGCGCGCGGCCAGACGCGCATCCGCGTCCACATCTTTCCCGCCCGCATGCAGGGCGTGGAGTGGGACGCCCACGCCGCCGAGCATCCCGCGCTCGCGCCGTTCTGGGCGCAGTTGCAGCCGGGCTTCGACGCCTTCGAACGCGACCGCCGCCTCCCGAGTTGCACCATCGCAGCGGACGGCCGCTACCAGATCGCGCCGGCGCGCTGATCCGGCCGCTGGCGTTGCGCGGCGGTGAGCGGGGGAAAAGCGCCGACGGTCGGCGAGGTCGTGGCCTCGATGAAATGCGCGGCGGCGCTCCGCAGCGCACGCCAGCGCGGGAGATCGTGGTCCGGCGCCCAGACGATGTGCCGGAGCAGGCTGCGCCACTCGATGACCGCGCGTTCGAGGTCGCCGGGGCGCAGCAGATCGGTGCAAAGTTTCGCGCGCGGCGTGCCGTGCTCGGTGATCTCGCGGACGACTTCGCTCGCGCCCGCGCCGTAGTCCAGCGGCACGCCCATTGCCAAATAACCCGGCCAGTCCGCGCGCTCGTAAATGCGCTGGCAGAGTGCGCCGAGGCGTCCGCCGAAAACCGGTTCGTCGCCGGCAAAACGCGGCCCCGCGCGGAGATTGGCGAGGTCGAAGATCAGTTCCTCGATGGCGTAGCTTTCGTCCTCCAGCGCGGCGGCGATGGCCAGTCCTTCGCCGTGGTGGAAAAAACTGAAGATGATCCCGCGCGGCGTGGGCGTGCCAGCGGCGGCGATGAGCCCGAGCTGCCGCCAGGCAAAGGCGGGCGTGGCCGCGATCTCCACGCGCTCGCAAAAGGCGGCCAGCTCCGGGCAGTCGCGGCACGGCACCGGCAGCTCGCGGCGTTCCGGCGGCGCGAGCAGCGGCACGCCGTGGGAGTCGGTGAAAGCGGCGACCTCCACCGCGGCGAAGTCGAGGCGCGCGAGCAGTTGCTCGCCGCGCTCGAGCAACCCGGCCACGCGACTCTGCGCGCAGCCCGCCAGCGCGGGCAGCGGCTCCAGCACTTGCCGGCGAAACTCCTCCGGGCCGACGCGCGGCGTTTGCAAAATGCGCCGCAGCCACGGCGCGAGCGCGAGCACATCGTCGCCGCGCCGCGTGCCGAGCGGCACTTCGCGACCGTAGCGTTTGCCGTCAGTGGATTCGAGTTTGCAGAGGTTGCCCGTGCCCAGTCCGTCGAGCGTGCGGGCCAGCGCGAGCGCGGGCCGCCAGCCGTCGTTTTCGCGCGCGAACGCCGCGCCCAGCCGCGCGCTGCCGGGCGCGGGCCGCGTTTCCCATTGGCCGCGCGAGTTGAGCATTTCCACGACGCCGCGGCGGGCGAAGCGCGCGCGCTCCATGTCGATCCCCAGCCCGCACGGCTGCGGCCCGCTGGCGCGCGCGTGCTCGATGCCGAGCGGAATCGGCTGCGCCGTGAAGAGCCGCTGATTCAGCGTGAGCGCGGCCGCGAACGGCTCCTCGCCGCGCCGCGCCGCCGCGTGCATGACGGCGAGCAGCGTGGGCCAGTCCACCTGCGCCGCGCGCCGGAGCACGCGCGGGCGGGCGTCGTGCAAGCGCGGCGGGCGCGAGCTGATGAGCGCGTAGCCGACATCATCCAGACCGCGGCGACCGGCGCGGCCAAACATTTGCAGCAGCTCATCCGCCGCGATCTCGCGCTCGAAGCTGCCCACCATGTAGCGCGTGTCCGTGACGACCACGCTGCGCATGGAAAAGTTGATCCCCGCGGCGAGGCCCATCGTCGCGACGACCGCGCGGAGCTGGCCCGCCTTGGCCAGCGGCTCGATGAGCCCGGCGCGTTGCGCGTAGCTCAGCCCGCTGTGGTGAAAGGCCACGCGCGCCGCGAGCAGCTTCGTCAACCGCGGCCCGGCGAGCTGTTGTTGCTCGGGCGTGAGCGTGAGCGGTGCGGCGGCGGGCAGCGCGGCGGCGAGATCGCGCGCCAGCTCCTCCGCCGCGCGACGCCGCGGGGCGAAAAGGAGGATCGGCCCGAGCTCGGCGCGCAGGGCGTTGGCAATGAGCCGCGGCCACCAGCCGCGCATGCTGTGTGGCGCTTTGTTTGGCAGCGTTTCCAGATCCACCTCCTCGATCGGCACTGGCCGCTCCGTGTGCGCCACGAGCACGGCATCGCGCCCGATGCGCCGCAGCCACGCCACCACATCCTGCGGGTTCGCCACGCTGCCGCTGAGCAGCAGGAGCTGCGTCGCCGGCGGCGCGAGCGCGAGCGAAAGCTCATACGTCACGCCGCGCAGCGCGTCGGCGATCATCTGGTATTCATCCACCACGAGCAGCCGCGGCCCGCTGCGCTGGAGGAATTTTCCCTTCTGCGTCTCCAGCGTGGCGACCACGATTTTCGCATCCAGTTTGAACGCGAGATCGCCCGTCGCCAGCCCCACATCCCACCCGCGCGCCTGCCACTCCGCGAGTTTGTCATTGGCCAGCGCGCGTGTCGGCACGGTGAAAATGGCCGGCCCGCGCAGCTCCGGCGCGAACAGCTCGAAGACGTAAGTTTTCCCCGCGCCCGTCGGCGCCTGCACCACCACATCCTGCCCGCGCCGGAGCGCCTGCACGGCCTCCTGCTGCCAGAGGTCGGGAATGGTCAGGCTCCGCATCACCGACGCGGCGGTGTTTTTTTGGGCGGCACGCGCCGCGGCACCGGCGTGGCGGCATCCGCCGGCTCGTCGTACTTTTTTGTCCCCGGCCAGATCAGCCGCCACGGCTGGTGCTTCACGGTATCGGTGGCCTGTTCGAGGTTTTGGCCGATCGAGGAAAACTGCGTCCCAACATCGCGGACGGTGCGGTTCAGGTTTTCGGAAGCCTGCCGGAAGTTGCGGAGCGTGACCTCGACGTCGCGGTTGTTCGTGAGGCTGGCGGTGAATTTCTCCGCGTTCTGCATCGTCCGCGCGAACGCGCTTTCGGGACCGGTGATGGCGGTAAGCTGATCCAGCGTCTTCCCGAGTTTGCCGTCGTCGCCCGTGAGCGTCTCGATGTTCTTCAAGGCCAGTTGCAGCGAACCCCGCTCGCCGGTCAGCTCCTCGAGATGGCTGCCGGTCTTTTTGAAATACGCGAGCGCGAGCGGCAGATCGGAGCCGTCGGCGGTCAGGCGCGTGAGGTTGTCCGCCGTCTTTTGCAGGCTGTCGAGCGTGGTGGTCACCTTGGCCAGCGCGGGGTCGAGTTTTTCCAAAACGGCGGGCACCGCGTCGGCCAGTCCGCCGGGCCGCTCGCCGAGGAAACTCGCGCCGTCGCCAGCCAGCCCGCTGGATTCCTCGCCGTTCGTGAAATCAATCACCGACTCGCCGAGCACGCTGTTCTGCGTCATCTGCGCCTTCACTTTTTGGTAAATCTGCGCATCGCGATCCACCTGCACCTCGATGAGCGTTTCCATCTTCGGCGTGGGCCGTTCCCTTTCCGGCACGGGCGAGAAAAGCCGGCGCACCTGGCCGATCTTGCGCCCGGCGAGCAGCACCTGCGCGCCGGGTTTGATGCCGCCCGCGTTGTCGAAATAAATGCGATAGGTGTGCTGCGGCACGAACACGCCCGGCGCGCCGAGATAGAGCAGCACGACCACGAGCGCGCCGAGCGAGAGCACCACGAGTAGCCCGGTGCGGATTTCGTTGCGGAGGATGTTCATGGGAAGTGGCGGGTGACGGCGGGAAAGGACGAATGCAGAATGACGAAGGACGAACGACGAGGGAATGACGAAGCACGACCGCAGAAGGTCACGGTGGGAATCGTATCATTCGTCATTCGGGATGCTTTCATCATTCGTCATTCTGCATTCGTCATT
>Ga0163144_10028346_pt1 | contig 10803 bp, 9 predicted proteins | sample OliLak19BULKMAT1_FD_123175 | JGI IMG/M metagenome (GOLD analysis project Ga0163144, IMG submission 123175) | Freshwater microbial mat bacterial communities from Lake Vanda, McMurdo Dry Valleys, Antarctica - Oligotrophic Lake LV.19.BULKMAT1 | ecosystem: Environmental > Aquatic > Freshwater > Lake... | reverse complement strand
GGTCGTAGGGCATCTTGGGCATCAGGTTCTGCATGATGGCGCCGGCGCTGGCGCTCATCAGGCCCATGACATGCGCATCGCTGCCGGCCTTGGCGACGAAGTCGACGCCTGTGACGCCGGCCGCGCCGCTCTTGTTCTCGACCAGCACCGGCTGGCCGAGGTGCGGGCTCATCGCCTGCGCGAGGTTGCGGCCAAAGATGTCGGCCGGACCGCCCGCCGGGAACGGCACGACCAGGGTGAGCGGCTTGCTGGGAAAGGGTGCCTGTGCCCGCGCCTCGAACGCGGGCAGAGCGGCGAGACCGGTCAGGCCAGCAAGCGCGCCGCGGCGGGTGATCGACATTGGTTTCCTCCGGTTCTTTTGCCGAAGTCTGCGCGGCAGCCGCGTCGCCGACAAGGGTGATCCGGGCGCGATGGCTTGCGTACAAGGCATATGTCTACATCACGCGTCGCCGCCGTCGGTCTTCTCGCCACTCTCCTCAGTGCCTGTGCATCGCCGCCGGAGACCCCGGCTGCCGCCGCGGCGCCGCCGCTGGTGCTGGAAACCTTCTTTCCCGGCCGCACGGTCGGCGAGGGTGTGTTCACCAACAGCTGGACCGGTTCGGAACGGCGCTTCAGCGTCGTGATCGAGGGCTCCTGGGATGGCCGCACGCTCACCCTGGTCGAGGATTTCGCCTACGCCGACGGCGAGAAGGACCGCAAGACCTGGCGGCTGGAGCGCACGAGCCCGGGCGTCTACGCCGGCACGCGCGAGGATGTCGTCGGCACGGCGCGCGCCTGGACCGAGAATAAGGTCGTGCGGCTCGAGTATTCGGTCATGTTGGGCGGCTGGACCGTCGATTTCTCCGACGTGCTGGCGTTGCGTGATGACGGCTCGCTGATCAACCGCGCGACGGTCGGCAAATGGGGTCTCCGCGTCGGCCGCGTCGAACTCGTCCTGCGCCGCGTGGCCGGATCCTAGAATTCACTCTCAGAATTCAACGTCCAGCTCCTCGACTTCCTCCGGCTCCGACTTGGCCGCCGCCGTCCATTCCAGCATGGCCGGAAACCGCAGCATCAGGTCGCGGTAGGCGGCCGACACCGGGTCGAGCTTCACGTCGTAGGTGATGAAGCGTGCGCAGACCGGCGCGTACATGGCATCGGCGGTCGTGGGCGTTTTGCCAAAAAGATAAGGCCCGCCGTAGGTTTTCAGGCACTCCTGCCAGATCGCGATCACCCGCTCGATGTCGGCCTGGGCGCCGGCCCACACCTTGAAGCTGTCGTGCCGCGCCTTGAGGTTCATCGGCAGCGCCGAGCGCAGGTTGGCGAAGCCCGAATGCATTTCGCCGCAAATTGCCCGGCAATGGGCCCGCGCCACCGGATCGGCCGGCAGCAGGTTCGCCTCGGGTTTGATCTCGTTCAGGTATTCGCCGATCGCCAGCGTGTCCCAGACCTTCACCTGCCCATGTTCTAGGCAGGGCACTAGAAAGGACGGCGACAGCAGCAAAAGCTCGGCCCGGGTCGCCGGATCGTCGATCGGCGCCAGCCGCTCAGCGAAGTCCAGGCCGGCCATCCGGCAGAGAAGAAAGCCGCGCAGCGACCAAGAGGAATAGTTCTTGCTACTGACGGTGAGCGAAGCCTCGGCCATGGGCGCCAACACTCTCGATTCGGCGGGTTCTGTCTGTGTCACAGGCGTTGTGTGTGCAATTTCCGAGCCGGTCGCCCTCATGCTGTATGCGCTCTACCAGTCCGCCGCCGACATGATGCTGCCGATGCGGGCGTGGGCGACGGCCACAGGGCAGACCCTGGCGGGCAGTGGGCCGGAGGCCCGGGGAAGCTGGGGGGCGGAGACCCGGGAAAGCTGGCGGGCCGCCGGCGCGCTCTGCGAGATGATGAGCCGGGCCACCCTCAGCCACCGCCGGCCGTCCTTCGGCATCGACGAGGTCACGGTCGGCAATCGGGTCGTGCCGGTGCGGGAGGAAGAGGTGCTCGCCACCCCCTTCGGCACCCTGCTGCGTTTCGCCAAGCCGGGCATCCCGCCGCAGCCCAGGGTGTTGCTGGTGGCGCCGCTTTCCGGGCATTTCGCGACCCTGCTGCGCGACACGGTGCGGGTCCTGCTGCCCGAGCACGACGTCCATATCACCGACTGGGCCAATGCCCGTGATGTCGGCCTGTGGAACGGCCGCTTCGGCTTCGACGAATATGTCGAACACCTGATCAAGTTCCTGGAGACGATGGGGCCGGGCGCCCATGTCATCGCCGTGTGCCAGCCCTGCGTCCAGACTTTGGCGGCGGCGGCGGTCATGGCCGAGGACGACAACCCCGCCCAGCCGCGCAGCATGACCCTGATGGCCGGTCCCATCGACACGCGCGTCAGCCCGACCAAGGTGAACGAACTGGCGATGGGCAAGCCGATCAGCTGGTTCGAGCAGAACCTGATCCACCGCGTGCCGCTGCGCTATCCCGGCGCCATGCGCCGCGTCTATCCTGGCTTCGTCCAGCTCACCGCCTTCATGAGCATGAACGCCGAGCGGCACATCAAGGCGCAGGTCGATCTCTACAAGCACCTGGCCAAGGGCGAGGTTGAACAGGCCGCCACCATAAAAACCTTCTACGACGAATATTTCGCCGTGCTCGACATGGCGTCGGAGTTCTACCTCGAGACCGTGCAGTGGGTGTTCCAGGAGCATCGCCTAGCCAAGGGCGAACTCGACTGGAAGGGCAGGCGGGTCAATCCCAAGGCGATTCGGCGCACTGCTTTGTTCACGATCGAGGGCGAGCGCGACGATATCTGTGCCATCGGCCAGACGGTGGCCGCCCACGACCTCTGTTCCAGCCTGCGGCCCTATCGCAAGAAACACTATATGCAGGCCGGCGTCGGCCACTACGGCGTGTTCAGCGGCCGCCGCTGGGCCAGCCAGATCTATCCCTTGGTGCGAAACACGATCCTGGCCAACGAGTAGCTTCCGCGTCCGCGGGATGGGCAAAGGCCTGGGTTTGCGTTAAAAATATGGGGCAATGGCCGATTTTCCGAACAAGACCCTCGCCGACTGGGAAAAGCTCGCTGCCAAGGAACTGCGCGAGCGGCCCTTGGACGACCTCACCTGGATGACCCCCGAGGGCATCGCGGTGAAGCCGCTCTATACGGCCGCCGACCTGGAGCAGCTCGAGACGATGGGCTCGGAGTTGGGGGGCTCGCTGCCGGGCTTCCCGCCCTTCACCCGGGGCCCGAAGGCCACGATGTATGCCGGCCGTCCGTGGACGGTCCGCCAGTACGCCGGCTTCTCGACCGCCGAGGAGAGCAACAAGTTCTATCGCGCCAATCTCGCGGCCGGCCAGATGGGCCTTTCGGTGGCGTTCGATCTCGCCACCCACCGCGGCTACGATTCCGACCATCCTCGCGTGGTGGGCGACGTCGGCAAGGCCGGTGTCGCGATCGATTCCGTCGAGGACATGAAGATCCTGTTCAACGGCATCCCGCTCGACAAAATGAGCGTGTCGATGACCATGAACGGCGCCGTGCTGCCGGTGCTGGCCGGCTACATCGTGGCGGCCGAGGAACAGGGTGTGTCGCAGGACAAGCTCTCCGGCACGATCCAGAACGACATCCTCAAGGAGTTCATGGTCCGGAACACCTACATCTATCCGCCCGGACCTTCGATGCGGATCGTGGCCGACATCATCGAGCACACGGCCAAGTACATGCCGAAGTTCAACTCGATCTCGATCTCCGGCTATCACATGCAGGAGGCGGGCTCGACCTTGGTCCAGGAGCTGGCGTTCACCCTGGCCGATGGCCTCGAGTATGTCCGCGCCGCCAAGGCCAAGGGTCTCGACATCGACGCCTTCGCGCCGCGGCTCTCGTTCTTCTTCTGCATCGGCATGAATTTCTTCATGGAAGTGGCAAAGCTCCGGGCCGCACGCTTCCTGTGGGCCGAGCTGGTCAAACCGTTCGAGCCCAAGAAGGCCGATTCGCTGTCGCTACGCACCCATTGCCAGACCTCGGGCGTGTCGCTCACCGAGCAGGACCCCTACAACAACGTGATCCGCACCGCCTACGAGGCGATGGCGGCGGTATTGGGCGGCACCCAGTCGCTGCACACCAATTCCTTCGACGAGGCGATCGCACTGCCGACGCCCACGTCCTCGCGCATCGCGCGCAACACCCAGCTCATCCTCCAGCATGAGACCGGCGTCACCAATGTCATCGACCCGCTGGCCGGCAGCTACTACGTCGAATCGCTGACGGCGAGCCTGATCGCCGAGGCGCGCAAGCTGATTGCCGAGGTCGAGGCGCTGGGCGGCATGACCAAGGCGGTCGAAGCCGGCATGCCCAAGATGCGCATCGAGGAGGCCTCGGCACGCCGCCAGGCCCGCATCGACCGCGGCGAGGAAGTGATCGTGGGCGTGAACAAGTTCCAGCCCAAGGACGGTACCACGGTCGAGGTCATGGACATCGACAACGATGTGGTCCGCGAATCGCAGGTCACGCGGCTGGACAATATCCGCAAGAGCCGCGACGAGGCCAAGTGCGTCGCCACCCTGAAGGCGCTGGGCGATGCGGCGCGCAACGGCACCGGCAATCTGTTGAGCCTGGCGATCGAAGCGACGCGCGCGCGTGCCACGGTGGGAGAGATCTCATCGGCGCTCGAGGGCGTCTATGGTCGCTACCAGGCGACCGTGCGCTCGATCTCCGGCGTCTATGTCGGCGAATGGGAGGGTGACCAGGGGCTGGACCGCATCCGCACCGATATCGCGGCCTTCGCCGAGGAAGAAGGCCGCCGGCCGCGTCTGATGGTCGTGAAGATGGGCCAGGACGGCCACGATCGCGGCGCCAAGGTGATCGCCACGGCGTTTGCCGATCTGGGCTTCGACGTCGACATCGGCCCGTTGTTCCAGACGCCGCAGGAAGCGGCGCGCGCGGCGATCGAGAACGACGTGCACGTCATCGGCGTGTCGAGCCAGGCGGCGGGCCACAAGACGTTGGTGCCGCAGCTGATCGACGAACTGGCCAAGCAGGGCGGCGCCGAAGTGATGGTGATCGTGGGCGGCGTCATTCCCGCCCAGGACTACGACTTCCTGAAGAAGATCGGCGTCGCCGCGATCTACGGCCCGGGCACCAACATTCCCGCCGCCGCCGCCGAAATCCTCGGCATCCTGCGCCAGCGCAGCCAGAAGCGCGCAGCCTGACCTAACGCCTCATCGCCTGGCTTTCCTGCGGCGTCATCGGACGCTCGCGGAACCACAGGACCTTGCCGCGGATCGTACCGAAGCCGGTGCTGGCCTCGAGCTTGGCGGGATACCTCACTTGCGAATTGTCGAATCTGGCGAGCCAGATTTTCATCGGCTGCTCGCGCTTGGTCTCGGCTTCTTTCGGCGCGTCCTCGAATTCACCAGCGACGCGTTTGGTATAGATCTCGCACACCAGAAGATCGCCCTTCGCGGTCGGCACACCTGCCGCGGCCGGGGACTCCATGCCGATCTTGCGGATCATGATGTCGATCCGTCGCTTGCCGTCGTTGCTAGGCACGGTGCGATCACACGCTGCATCGCCGGCGAGACCCACAGTGAGCGCCGCCGACAGCGGATCGAGCGAGCCGGTGCGCTGGTCCTCGGGAATCACATGCTGCGGCGGCGGTTTCCAGTCGGGGCTGTGCTTCTCGCTCATCGTGCCGCCGGCACCGTATTGCGCGACCCAGGTGCGCGGCTTGTCGCCCACGATGATCGACAGCGAGCCGGCGCTCGGCTGGGCGCCCTGGGGTGAAAAGCCACCCCATGCCCGGTTGCGCCCGTCGTAGTGCATGGTGACGGCCCGCAGCATCCCTTCCTTGAAGGTGCGGCTCTCGACGTCGTAGCTCGCACCGTCGAAGCGCGCGGTGACGTCGATGCGGAAGCCGGCGAAGCCGGCGAACGTAATCTCGTATCCGATGTCGACCTGTCGAGCGTCCTGGGCGAGTGCCGCCGGGACGCTTACGGTCAAGGGGACGCTCACGCTCAAGGCAAACGTGATCAAGGCCCTACGAAAACTCATGAAATCCCTCTCTACAGGGGGCTTACTTCAAGGTCACCGGCACGATAGAAGGCCCACGCCCCCTCCGCCACACAACTTGCGCGCCAGAAAAGGCATTTTTCCGACCATGTCGCCTCCCGCCAACGATCGCGCTCCCGAGATGGGCGCCTCGCGTACCTGGGCGGTGATCGCCATCATGGGCCGCCATTTGTGGCCAAAGGGTGAAATCGGGCTGCGCGTCCGCGTCGTGATCGCCATGGTGCTGCTGGTTCTGGCCAAGGTCACCAACGTCTACGTCCCGATCCTCTACAAGCACGCTGTCGACGCGCTGGGGGAGCCTGCGGCCCAGGCCGTCGCGGTGCCGATCGCCCTGATCCTGGCCTATGGCGTCGCGCGTGTCCTCGCCCAGGCTTTCGGCGAGGTCCGCGATGCCATTTTTGCGCCGGTGTCGCAGCGAGCGATTCGCAACCTCGCCCTGGAGGTCTTTCGGCATCTCCATGCACTGTCTCTGCGATACCACCTCGAACGCCAGACCGGCGGGCTCAGCCGGGTCATCGAGCGCGGCACGCAGGGCATGGAGTTCCTGATCCGCTTCACCACTTTCAACATCCTGCCGACCCTGTTCGAGATCGTCCTGGTGAGCGGCATCCTGTGGACCCTCTACGACTGGCGCTTCATGGCCGTCACGCTGGGCGCCGTCACGACCTACATCCTGTTCTCGGTCGTGCTGTCGGAATGGCGCATCAAGTTCGTGCGCCGAATGAACGATGCCGACACCGATGCCAACGCCAAGGCCATCGACAGCCTGCTGAACTACGAGACGGTCAAGTACTTCGGCAACGAGCCCCACGAGGCGCGACGCTACGACGTCGGCCGACGGCGCTACGAGACGGCGGCGATCCGCTCGAGCCGGACCTTGTCGCTGCTGAACATCGGCCAGGGCGCGATCATCGCGGTCGGCCTGGTGGCAGTCATGTCCATGGCCGGCTACGGCGTCATCCACGGCACGATGACGCTCGGCGATTTCGTGGCGGTGAACGCCTTCCTGATCCAGCTCTACGTGCCGCTCAACATGCTGGGCTTCGCCTATCGCGAGATCAGGAGCGCACTGGTGAACATGGAGAAGATGTTCGGCCTGCTCGACGTCGATGCCGAAATCGCCGACCGGCCGGGTGCACCGGCGCTCGCCGTCACCGGCGGCGAGATCGTGTTCGATCATGTCGACTTCCATTACGAGAAGGCGCGGCCGATCCTGCACAATGTGAGCTTTCGCGTGCCGGCCGGAAACACCGTGGCGATCGTAGGCTCAAGCGGCGCCGGAAAGTCGACGGTCTCGCGCATCCTCTTCCGTTTCTATGACGTGGCGGCCGGCACCGTGAAGATCGACGGCCAGGACATCCGCGAGGTGCAGCAGGCAAGCCTGCGGGCGGCGATCGGGGTGGTGCCGCAGGATACAGTGCTGTTCAACGACACCATCTACTACAACATCGCCTACGGCCGCCCTGAAGCCAGCCGCGAGGAGGTCGAGCAGGCCGCCCGCCTGGCGCGGATCCACGATTTCATCGTGGCGCTGCCGCAGGGTTACGACGCCACGGTGGGCGAGCGCGGCCTGAAACTCTCGGGCGGCGAGAAGCAGCGCGTGGCAATCGCTCGCACCATCCTCAAGAACCCGCGGATCCTTCTGTTCGACGAGGCGACCAGTGCCCTCGACACCCGCACCGAGCAGGAGATCCAGCGCTCGCTGGAAGAGGTCAGCCGGGGCCGCACCACGGTGGTGATCGCCCACCGGCTGTCGACCGTCATCAACGCCGACGAGATGGTGGTGCTCGACCGCGGCCGCGTCGTCGAGCGCGGCCGCCATGGCGATCTGCTGGCCCTGGACGGCCTCTATGCCGACATGTGGAGCCGGCAGCAGGAAGCCGCCGCAGAAGCTGAACACCTGGCCGAGCATAAAGTCGAGGAGCCACCGTCGTTCCGTGGCGAAGGCCATCTGCGTGTCGCCGACTAGCGCCGTCGAGAATCCCTGGCGCGCACTGCTGCCGGTCTTCCTCGCCTGCGCCGCCATCGGCCTGCAGGCGGGTGTTGCCTTGCCGCTGGTGCCACTGGCGCTGGAACGCCAAGGCGCGGACAAGCTCACCATCGGCATCGTCGCCGCCGCCTGGGGCATCGGCATGCTGGCCTTCGGCACGCGCATTCCGCAGTTGGCGGCGCGGTTCGGCGCCGTCCCGCTCATTGTCGTTTCCGTCGTGACGGGCTCGGCCGTCACGGTCGCCTACACGCTCACCAGCAGCCCCGTGGCGTGGTTCATGCTCAGCTTGCTGCACGGCATCACCGGCGGCGTGCCGTGGGTGGTGAGCGAGATCTGGATGAATGTCGTGGTCGAGGAGAAACGCCGCGGCCGCGTCATGGGTCTCTACGCGATGCTGGTGGCGCTGGGCCTCGCGTTGGGTCCGCTGGTGCTGCAGGTGACGGGTGTCTATGGACCGGCGCCGTTCCTGACCTGTGCGGCGCTGGCCTTGCTGGTGGCGGTGCCGCTGCTGCCCTACTGGAAGAGCGCACCGGCCATCGAGCATACGGCCGACAGCGGCTTCACCATCGTCGTGCTGGCGGTCCCGCTTGCCATGTTCGCGGGCTTCGTCTGCGGCCTGGGCGAGCAGGTCGCGTTCAGCTTCCTGCCGGTCTATGCGGTCGGCGCCGGCGTCTCGGCCGAGACCGGTGCGCTCTGGCTATCGGCTTTCGTGCTGGGCAACGTCATCCTGCAATGGCCGATCGGCTGGCTGGCCGATCACTACGACCGCCGCGCCGTGCTGGCCGGCTGTACCCTGGCCAGCGCCGTGCTCGTCGGCTTGCTGCCGATGGTGCCGGCACAGTCGCCAGCTATCATCGGCGTCGTGCTGCTGTGGGGTGGCATTTCCTTTGCGATCTATCCGGTGGGGCTGGCGCTGCTCGGGCAGCACTTCAACGGCGGTGACATCGCCCGCGCCAACACCGCCTTCAGTATGCTCTATATCCTGGGTGGCATGGTCGGCCGTCCGATCGTGGGCGCGGCGATGGACGCGATCGGCGACCCTGGCCTCGGCTGGACGCTCGCCGTCTTCTATTTCGCCGCCACCGTGGGCGCCTTGCTGGCGCTTAGCCGTCGCGGCTGATAATTCTGCAGGCAAATGAGTGCCACGGCCGCCAAGACCGAAGACTCCGTCGATCCGCTTCTGGCACCTCTGCTGGCCGGCGATCGGAGGGCGCTCGCCCAGGCGATCACCCTCATCGAATCGACGCGCAGCGACCATCGCACGCGCGCCGATGCGCTTCTGGCAGCGGTGTTGCCGCACAGCGGCAAGTCGGTGCGGCTCGGCATCACCGGCGTGCCCGGCGTCGGCAAGTCGACCCTGATCGAGCGCTTTGGACTCTCCCTGCTGGAACGCGGCCGGTCGCTGGCGGTGCTGGCGATCGATCCGTCCTCCAAGCGCGGCGGCGGCTCGATCCTGGGTGACAAGACGCGCATGGAAGAGCTCTCGCGCCGGCATACCGCCTTCATCCGGCCGTCGCCGGCCGGCGCCACCCTGGGCGGCGTCGCACGACGCACGCGCGAGGCGATGCTGCTGGTCGAAGCCGCGGGCTTCGACACCGTGCTCGTCGAGACGGTGGGCGTTGGCCAGTCCGAGACGGCGGTGTCCGACATGGTCGACATGTTCGTCGTGCTGCTGCTGCCGGGGGGCGGCGACGACCTGCAGGGCATCAAGCGCGGCGTCATCGAACTGGCCGACCTGATCGTGGTCAACAAGGCCGACGGCGACCTCAAGACCATGGCCAAACGCTCGGCCGCCGACTATCAGCACGCGCTACGCATGTTGCGCTCGCCGACTGCCGGCTGGACGCCCGAAGTCCAGACCTGCTCGGCGCAGACCGGCGAGGGCGTGATCGAGATCTGGGAAACGGTCGAACGCTTCAGGGTGGCGGTGGGCGAAAAGGGCATCCTTCGGCGCCGTGCCGAACAGGCGCGCGCCTGGATGTGGAGTGAGGTCGGCGAGACCCTGCTGGCCGAGCTGCGCCGCCATCCCGAGGTGAAGCGCCTGGTCGGCGGGCTGGAGCGGGAGGTCGAGGCCGGCCGGGCGACCCCTGCCGTGGCGGCACGGCGGATGCTAGAAGCTTTCCATGGGCGCTAAATCCTTCCTCAAACAGGCCCGTCTGGCCGCTGCCGCCAGCGAATTGCCGTTCTGGAAGCGCAAGTCGCTGGCCCGGATGTCCAAACAGGAGTGGGAATCCCTCTGCGACGGCTGCGGCATGTGCTGCGTCAACAAGCTCGAATACGAGGGCACCGGCGAACTCGCCCAGACCGATACCTGCTGCAAGCTGCTCGACCCCAAGACGGCGCGTTGCAAGGACTACAAGAACCGCAAGAAGATCGTCCCGGACTGCATCCAGCTCACACCAAAGGTGGTGGCGAAGATGGATTGGCTGCCCAAGACCTGTGGCTACCGGCTGGTCCACCTGGGGCAGGACCTCTATTGGTGGCACCCCCTGATCTCCGGTGACCCCGAAACCGTGCACCAGGCCGGCATTTCGGCCCGGGGACGGGTGATTTCCGAGGATATGGTCGAGGATATCAGCGACCGGGTGGTCGACTGGTTCGCTTGACGCGGCCCCCTCCGGGCCCGTAAAAAGCCGGCCTTCCCGCCTATCCGGCGGGATCGTTTTTTAGTGGAAGTCGCCATGCCCCGTCGTTGCGCCCTTTCGGGCAAGTCCGTGCAGTACGGCAACAATGTGAGCCACGCCAACAACAAGACCCGGCGCCGGTTCATGTCCAACCTGCAGGTCGC
>Ga0163144_10028345_pt1 | contig 10803 bp, 17 predicted proteins | sample OliLak19BULKMAT1_FD_123175 | JGI IMG/M metagenome (GOLD analysis project Ga0163144, IMG submission 123175) | Freshwater microbial mat bacterial communities from Lake Vanda, McMurdo Dry Valleys, Antarctica - Oligotrophic Lake LV.19.BULKMAT1 | ecosystem: Environmental > Aquatic > Freshwater >... | reverse complement strand
GCCTCCAGATCGACGTTCAGTTTCAACACGAGCTGTCCTTCGGGCCGCGCGGGCCGGATGACATCGAGGTCCGTACGAGTGGGGTGGCTTTGCTGCTCGACCGTTCGATCGCGAGCCGGGCGAACGGCGTGAGCATCGACTTCATCGACGGGGCTGCCGGCGGCTTCAAGATCACCAACCCGAACGCACCGCCGAGGGTGAAGCAACTGACCGCGCATGAGCTCAAGGCCATGCTCGATCGCGGAGAGGTCGCGCTGTTCGACGTTCGACCCGAAACCGAGCGCGCGATCGCCAGGATTGCCGCGGCACGCCCCCTGGATGCTGCCGGCCAGAAATATCTGTTGGGGCTCGACCATGACAACCCCATCGCCTTCTACTGCCACCACGGGATCCGCAGCCAGGAGGCCGCCCAACAACTGCTCCCCGAAGGCTTCCGGAATATCTACAACCTCACGGGCGGCATCGACGCGTGGTCGTTAGGCATCGACCCTTCAGTGCCGCGGTACTGACAGAGAGAGGAAGGAGATATCCATGTCATCCCATCCGACTGATTTTCAGGGCTCCGTCATCGATGCGTTGCGCGAGGCCATCGAACGGCGAGTCCCCCATTCACGGGCCGAAGTGAACGGCGGCGGCGGACACTTCACGATCGAGGTCACGTCGCCCGAGTTCGCCGGCAAGAGCATGCTCGAGAGCCAGCGCATGGTGTACGGCGCGATCGCCCACCTGATGAAGGGGGAGATGCCGCCCGTGCACGCGGTCGACAGTCTGAAGACCCGGACGCCGACGCGGCCTGGAGAATGACATGAGTGACTTCCCACTCCTCATCAAGTTCGTTTCAGGGACCAGCCTGTATCGCGAACCGGAGCTCATTCCAAAGCTACCCATCCTTCAGAACGGTCCGCCAGGCACGTTTGTCATCTTCTCGGGCGGCCGGAAGGTGTCTCTGCCAACGGATCAGATCGTCTTTGCCGATGACACGAGCGGCAGCGCTCACGTTGGCTTCGGCGGCATGAGCTTCGAGGGCATCCAAGAAAGTCATCTGGTCTTCTACCGAGTCCGTGACCTTCGTCCCGAAGAGGAGCTCTCTCCTCAGCGTGGGCGGAAGATGACCCTGGAGCCGCACATGGTGTCTTCGATCTATGTCGATGGCCGTCACGTCTGGCCGCTCAGCTCCTCGTCATGAGCAACAGGTGTCGCCGATCGTGCGCATGAGCACGAGCATGACCAGCGTGACTATTGAAGTGAAGACACGCTTGAGTCGCGTGCTGGTGGTCGGCGCAGGCTTCGCCGGCCTGAACGTCGCGCGCGGGCTCGGCGGCGCGGCTGGCTTCGAAGTCGTGGTGCTCGACCGCCGAAACTATCACGTCTTCCAACTGCTGCTTTATCAAGTCGCGATGGCGGGTTTGAGTCCATGAAGCCCGGCGAGGAGATCGGGATCCGGATTGACCAGACGCTCACGCAGGACGCCACCGGCACGCTGGTGATGCCGGAGCTGGAGGCGATGGACCTGGACCGGGTGAAGACCGAGGTGAGCGTCCAGTACGTTGACCACAACATCATCCAGGAGGACTTCAAGAACCCCGACGACCACCAACACCCGGCTCCCGCGAAAGTGGTTCGCCAGCTAGTGGCCGCCCGCTCGAGCGCCGCTTGAGCCGACCTCCGAGGTTGCGACATCGAGAGCGGAGTTTCCGGGTAAACGCCCGCTGCGGAGTTGCTCGACCTCTGCGCGAACGTTCCAATAGTCACGAAGCGCTTCGACGTACGAACGCGCACTCTCCACTTGATCCCGCTTGGCGATAAGCAGCTGAAACACCGAAATGTTCATGGCGTTAAACTGAAGTTGCGTTTCTCTGACGATCTTCGCTCGCATGGGGAGCAAGACATTCTTCAGGTACAAAGCACGGTCCCGGGCGGCGGTTGCCCGCATCGCGAGCTCGCGCGCGGTCGCTCTCACTTGCACTGCCCGCGCGGCGAAGAGGTGCTTCTGCCGGCGCATGTCGGCCTTGGCTCGCGCCACTTCCCCTTGGCCTTGGTAAAAGAGCGGAACCTCGAGCTCCGCCATCGGACCATAACTCCACGCGCCCTCCTCACGCTCCAGCGTCACCCCGCCCTTCAGCTCGGGAAGGATGCCCTCTGCCCGCGCCAGGTTGGCTCGCCGTGCAGCAGCCCTGAACCGATGGCGAATCATCGCTAGGTCCAGGCTGCGCTCGACAGCGGTCGACTCGAGGCCGGTTAACGGCAGGTCTGCGGCAGGGTCGCCGAGACGGCTGTCGACGCGCCAGCTTACTTTGGTTCCCCATAGACCGAGCAGCGAGGTGAGGCGTTCTCGCGACGCGGAAAGCGCCGTCTGGGCGGTCGCCACGCTAATCCGGGTTTCGTCGAAAAGAACCACCTCGTTGGCGAGATCGAGGTCGGTGATGTTCCCGGCCTCGTGAAGACTCTTCGCTACCGTTGCCGCGGCTTCGAGCGCCTGCATGACGGTGTTTCGAAACTCCAGGGTTTGGCTGGCCGCCAAGTGCCCGTAGAACGCCTGACGTACTTGAAGGACGACGTCCATGGCGCGCGCGGCGACGCTCAGCTTGGCGACTTCGAAGTCTGCCTGCGCCACGCCGTTGCGGAGTGGCAAGAAGATGAGCTGCGTAAGATCTTCAGACAGTGAAAGATCGATAGTCGGCGTGGTGCGACTGTCCTTGTGAAAGCGCACAGCCCCTTCCGCGACCGGGTTTGGAAGCGCCAGCGCCGTAACCAGATCGGCGCGTGCAATACCCAACTCCTCGAACGAGGCCTGAAGCTCAGGGCTGTTCAGCAACGCCAACTTGACGGCGCTCTCGGCTGTCAGCGGCTTCGACAGGATTTCTCGCGCCGCTTTCTGAGAACGGTCGTCGCCCTCCAAGTGCTGCCAACGCACGTCATGACCCGTGCGACGAGACACAACGCTTCGCACGTCCTGATAGCCGGCACTTTCAGAGACGCAGCCGGAAAGCAGCGCCAGAAGCGCTGTGAGTGCTCCCAAAGCGAAAGCGGATTTCAATGACCAGCTCCGTGGACGTTCGTTGCATCCTTGACAGGCTGCTGAGGTGCGCCCGGAGCCGAGCTGCCGCCAGCCGACGGCAACGGAGCCGTGACTGCTTTGGAATTGGCGGGGTGGTCGCCCTGCGCCTCGAGTTGAGTCGAAACGCACGCGGACACGAAAAGCGTAGCCATCGTCAACGCGGCGGCGGCGCTAGCTGCATAATTTCTCAACGACATGATTCCTTCAACCGAGGACGGTAATGCCGTCACGTTTCAAGTCAGTTTCTGTGGCCCGGTTTGCTACTTCTCCGGCCGGATGCTCGTACCAGCCGGGGTCGGCGTAGCTTTCGAGCTTGTTCCTGACCTTGAGCAACGTGAACATGCCGCCCATCGTGATGTAGCCGAAGGGGCCCTTGCCGCCGACCATCGGAATGCTGTTCTCCGGCACCGGCATGCCCATTTCGCCCATGTCGCCCATACCGTCTTGGCCCATGGTCATGTAGCCGGGAAGCAGCGGCCGCACTTGCTTGTCGATGACACCAGGCTTCACGCCCAGCATGTTGGGGATGCCGTGCCCCATCTGGTTCATTACGTGGTGCGTCATGTGGCAATGAAACGCCCAATCACCGGGGGCATCCGCGATGAGCTCCACGTCGCGCGTGCTGCCCACCGGAACCAGCACGGTGGTCTCTGGCAACTGGGCTGACAACGGCACGGTTCCGCCATCGGTAGCCGTGACCTTGAAATAGTACCCATGCAGGTGGATCGGGTGATGGTCCATGGCGCTCAAATTGCCAAAGCGGATGCGCACCCGATCTCCCGTCTTGGCGACGAGCGGCTCGGTGCCAGGAAACGCGCGGGCGTTCATGGTCAGCATGTTGAAGTCCGACATCGCGTTCGGATCCGGCCGGGACGCACCAACCTCAATTCGCCACTCGCTGAGCATGATAGCAAAATCGCGATCGACGCGGTACTCCGGCGACGGACGGCGGGGGTGCACGACGATCATGCCCATCATGCCCATCGCCATCTGCGTCATTTCATCGTGATGCGAGTGGTACATCAAGGTGCCGTGCTGCCGGAAGGTAAACTCGTACTTGAAGGTCTCGCCTTTTCTAATCGCCTTCTGATTCAAGCCCGCCACGCCATCCATGCCGTTGGGTAAGTACACGCCGTGCCAATGCACCGACGTCGGCGCCGCTAGGCGGTTGGTGACATAGATGCGAACGGCATCCCCCTCCACCGCTTCGATAGTCGGCCCGTGCACGCGCCCGTTGTATCCCCAGCAGTGCGCCTTCAGCCCCGGCGCCATCTCGTGGTGTACCTCCTCGGCGACCAAGTGGTACACCTTGACTCCGTCCACCACCTTCCAAGGCAGAGCGGCGCCGTTGGGAGTGATGACCGGCTGGTAGTCCTTTCCCGGCTGACCCGGGGGCAGCGCGCGTCGTTCTCGCCCTCCGCTGTACGAGGCTTCCCAAGCTCGGCCGCTTGGGCCGGTCTGCGCCGCACCAGCCCTGGCAGGATTCAGCAGAGTCGCGCCACCGGCAACGGCGGCTGTGGTCAAGAGTGCTTCGCGTCGAGTGACCATTTTCTTCTTTCAGGTTGCTCTACCAAACGTCGGGTTGCGTGGACCTCGTGTAGCTGAGGACGCAGCCCTCCGTCTATCATTACAGGTCGGTCTCAGGAGATGTACTGCTCGCTGACCGCAGTAGCTAGTGGCAAACCTTCGCGACGGGTCACGAACCCCGCTGCCGAGCGGCGCGCAAGAACCCGCGAAGCCGGGCGATTTTCGCCGCCCGCCGCTGCACCGGGCTCGGCGCATGGGCGCGCTAGCGCATCGTGGCTTTATGCGACGGTGCATCGCGACGCAGCCTCATAGAAACTCAGCTCGTGACTTCCACCACGGGGCAGGTAGCCTCCGCGCCATGAAGGCGTTGCTCATCTGTTTGGTGTTAGGCGGCTGTGGCGGCTCGGCTCGCAGCGCGGACACCCCCAAACCCGACGCGGCGCCGCAAACGTGCAAGGAAATGGCTAACATTTGTCATGCCGCGGACAAGGGCGGTGGCGTCGCCCACGACTGCCACCTTTTCTTTCATGCCAGTGACAACAGCGAAGAGCAATGCCAGGAGAAGCGCGCAGAGTGCGCCAGCGCTTGCAGCTTAGATTCGCCTCCCGCCTCCGTGTCGCCTGCTCCGTCGGGTCCGCACCAGCAGCACTGATGCAGAGAGATCGGCCTTGAGTTGCTCGCCAGCACCCGGCACCTGGTTGGAAAGTCGAATCAGCTGCCGGAAACCTCACCGTTAACGGCATTCCTGGCGGCGCCACCGTCGAGCAGGCGTACCTCTACTGGGTGACGTACGGCAATGCTGGCGACCCCACGATGACGCTCGACACGAACAACATCACCGGAGCGCTGATCGGTACCTCCGCCGCTACGTGCTCGGCCACTCCCTTCGACACCTACAACTACGTCTACCGCGCCGACGTGAAGGCGCGGGTCACCGCGAACGGGAAGTACGTGCTCAGCACGGTGTTCCTGCACGACGGCGCGATCACCGTGCGCAGCGGGCAGTCTGCGGCGGGGCTCTTTCCCAACGTGACGGTACCGCTCGCCCTCGACAAAGCCTGGTTCCGGCTGGGCGTGGGCGACGGGCAGAGCTCGGGGCTCGACGGGCTCCTCCGGTTCAACACGCAATCCGTTCCGGGGTCGACGACGGCGTCGACAACTGCCTCGGCGTCTCGAATGCCGACCAGGCAGACGGCGACGAGGATTCGGTGGGTGTGGCGTGCGACAACTGCGTCGACGACGAGAACACGGACCAGCAAGACGTCGATAGCGACGACGTCGGCGACCCATGCGACATCTGCATCGACGACGCCGACCCGGGTCAAACCGACGGCGACGCAGACGGCCGCGGCGACGCTTGCGACAACTGCCCTGACGTCTCCAACCCCACGCAGACCGACACCGACGTCGACGGTGTCGGAGACGCGTGCGAATCCGCCGGCAGCGGCGGAGCACCCGGCAGCGGCGGAGCGCCCGGCAGCGGCGGAGCGCCCGGCAGCGGAGAAGCGCCCGGCAGCGGCGGAGCACCCGGCAGCGGCGGCTCGGGTGAAGGCGCCGGCACGACGGGCTCGTCGGGCGACGACGGCGGCTCCTCCGCACAGGGCGGCCCGGATACTAGCGCGGCGAGCGGGGACGACGCCGGTTGCGGCTGCAAGGTAGCCCCCGGCGGGGGCGAGCGCGGCGGCGCCTTGCTCCTCGCGGCGATCGCTGCCTTCGCGCGGCGGCGGCGTGCCCGCCCCGCCGCGACGGGCGGCTGAGTCGAAAACGCGAGCACGGGCTTCAGCGCGATCTCGCTTCGTGTTGAGGCAGCCTGAAAATGTGTCAAAGAATCCGGTGGAATGCAGAGATTCTTGCAGGTTAGGTAGGCGGGCTATTGCACTCCCTCGCTAGTCAGCTAGTTCCGAAGTGGCTATCATCGCCACCGGAGATCCGGATGACATCCTTCGGATCGCGGCACCATGCCTTTTCGGCCTGGCGCTGGCTGCGCGATGTGTTCCTGGACGCGCTTGTCGGGTGCGAGCACGTGGCGTGGCATTTCGAGGGCGACGATTTGCTGACACCGCACAGCAGGCCGCACGGGCCCCAGTGCCGGGCAGGACGCAGAAGTCAGAGCCCCCGGAGGCTCCGTAGTAGTGTCACAAGCAGGCTGATCGGGGACGCGGACTCCGACTTTGCACGTCACGCTCGCGCCGTCGCAGTACTGCTCGCTAGTCCTTGTCACAAGGAGACAAAATCCTCGGGACCCAGAGCGTGGGTGCCAAGGAACTAGGCGGGTAGCCTCAGGGGATTGCTCCCCCGGGCAAATCCTTGTCTAGAAAGGCGCCCCTCTGCTGCGCGCTCGCGTAGGTGTCGTCGTTGAGGTTCGTTTCCTCGGCCATGGCCGGGCGCATACTACTTCAAGAACACGCGGATCCGCCGTGACTGGTACGACAAAGGTTGACAAACGTATCCTCGGCCGTATCCTCAGTGGGTGGCTCTCGAGCGCATCAACCTCAACGTGCCAGCTGAAACGCGGCATCGCTTGCGCGCGGTAGCCAAGCGGCTGAAAAAGACCGAATCGGAGGTCGCGCGCGACCTCTTGGTGGAGGGCTTGCGGCGCAGGGAGAAAGAGGATTTCTACCGGAGGGTGTCCGAACAGATGACTCCGGAGCTTCGTTCACGCCTGCTCGAAATTGCCGGCGCCTTCGAGCGGCTCGATGGCTGACCGCGGCGACGGCGAGCGCGGCGACGGCGAGCGCGGCGACGGCGAGCGCGACGATGGCTGAGCGCGGCGATGTGCTGGAGCTAAGGAGCCGATTGGGCTTCGGTGCGAAGGACGTGAGCGAACGGGTAGTGGTAGTTCAAGCAACCGAGCTCAACTCCGCTTTGCCCACGACTCTGTTCGTTCCGCTGGATGTCCTGGCGGATCCATACCTGGACCGCGAGCTTCTAGTCAGAGTGCCCGCCGCCGAAGCGGGCACGCGGAAGGACCAGGTCGCCATCGTGACCCACCTTCGATTTGCACCGACCGATCGCTTCGGACCTGGGCGTGTGGGCAAGCTCCGGGCGGACACACTCGCCGAGCTCGACGAAAAGCTGCGTCTGATTCTGGAGCTCTAGAACTGCGAACGACGCGCAGTCCGGCAAGCGCAGCGCCCGAGCCACTTTCGGGCCCTGCCGACCGAACAGCACATGTTGCATTACGTCGAGGGACGTCTGCCAGCCGAGGCGCGGCGAAGCTGGTGAAACGCTTTCCGGCCCTGTTGGATGCCATTGCCAGTAGCGAGCTTCACCTGACCGGCCTGCTGATGCTCGGACCTCATCTCACGGCCGAAAATGAAGCTCGCGACTCAATTGCCACACGAACGCCGCGCGCTGATCGATAGGGATCCTGTCCCAATAAAGCGCGTCCGCGTCTGCTTCCGCTTCCTGTTCCCCTGACCCAGAGGCTGGTCCTTCCGCCACTATCAAGAATCGACAGCGACAGACCTTTTCCTTGATCCGCCCGGCACGGTGGGCTCGTATGCGTGCGCAGCGGGCTCCAAATTGCGCACACCGTCCCCTCGCTCCCGCCATTGCCTGCACCGCCTGGCGCAGCGATCCGCCGCCCTGGCAGCAGCTGCATTCGGGATCGATTTAGAGAGAGAAGTCGTGTGGGTCGGAGACGCAGGGACCACCGAAGCTAAGGGTCCTACGCGCCGGCTTGGCGGCGAGCTCGAGGTGCGCGTCGAGGTTCTGCCGTGGCTCTTTGCCGATGGCGACGTCACGCTGACCCGGGCAACCTTCAGCGAGAACCCCGGCAACGCGAACGCCGTGGCGCTCGCGCCGACGCGGCTCGCGTCGGCGGGCGTGTCCGTTCGCCACCCTGACGGGTACTTCGGTCGCGTCGGAGTGTTTCACCTTGGTGATCGGCCTGCCACCGAGGACCGATTCTTCACGGCCGAGGGCTTCACACGGCTCGACCTGACCGCCGGCTATCGCCACCCGTGGTTCGAGGTCGCCCTCTCGGCTCAGAACCTATTGAATGCGAAATGGCGCGAGGCCCAATTCGCGAACGTCAGTCGCCTACCGAATGAAAACTCGGCAGAGAGTTGTCCGGCGGGAACCCGTCCAGCGCAAGATGGCGGCGCTTTCCTCGGCTGTGAGGATCTACACTTCACGCCGGGCGCGCCTATCAACGTGCAGGGCACGGTAACCCTCTTCTTTTGAGGGTACACGAACCCGAGAGTCTTTTGCGGCGATGTCACGGTCCGCGTCTCCGGAGGCGTTCTCGTGCTGGACCGAGTCTAGCTTGCTGCCAACCCGCAGCTCGAATCGCAGAAGCTACCGTGCCGACAAAAGGCCGAGCCGAGCGGGCAGCTCCCCAAGTTGCCGTTGCCCTACCGATCACGCAAAAATATTTTACCAATCAGAGCTCGATCCCGGTCGGCGGCGGAAACATCTGGAAGAGAGACATGATGTGCTGACGAAGGAGCAGCACCGCGCACAACGCCACCACCGCCGACGCGAGTATGAACGCCGGGCGAAGCCTGGTAGCGCGAGGGTTCATTCGTGGGCGGAGCAGGCGCCAAAAGTCGCTCGCTAGAAAAGGAACCACTGGTAGCCAGGCAACGCTGAGCACGCTGAGAACGTAAGGCGGCCCTTGCGGCCCAAAATCGAACCTCAAAGTATCGGCAGCAGAGATGCCCCACGGCCACGCCCATGGAGCCAGTAGCCAGAGCATGATCGCATGGCGCCCCCACCAGCCCGCAGCGAGCGACACAGCGAGCACCGCCAAGCTGACGCGAAAATGGTTGAGCAAGCGCAACCAACGCACCACTGAAGGCCCTATTCGCGCTTGCTCTCGTCGTGACTCGAGCCGAACCACGCATGGAGGTTAGCACCTAATCGCAGATAACTTCGTAGTGCACCGTCACACGGGCGGTATCGACGTAGGCGCGCGTATTACCCGCAGTGCGCGTATAGGCTGTCGAGAAAGCGACACCGAATTCGCCGGCGTTGAGGTCATCGACGGTCCAATCCTCACCCCACAGGTCGTCAGGTCCACCATAGCTGATCCAGGTCAAGTCCCGTCTCCAGACTTCGGGTAGCGCGCGCTCGCTCTCGCCCCCGCGCCCATCCTTGACGATACGCACCGACTCATCCGCCACGCCATCGTCGCCAGCACGATGAACCTCGACGGTGATTCCTAGTATCGTCGCAGCGGCTGGCACTTCGAGTTGGAAGTGATCGACCAGAAGAACGTCGTGATAGTTGCCTGGGACCAAGATGAGCTGCGTCATCTGCTCCGCTGGCTCGTCCTCCAAGTTGGCCCACACCGGCGCCGGCAGGCAATCCTGCCCCCCCTTGCGGGCTGGCCAGACACTCCGAAGCCTCGCACATGGCTTGTTCCCCACCAGCCTCGTCGCACGCGCTGACGCATTCCACCGGCGAGTCAGTGGTGCCCGATGAAACGGCTGCAAGACACGCGCTCGCGTCGCAAAACACTTCGCACATCGTCAGAGGTCGAAGTCGTTGTAGCGTGGGAACATCTCAAACAGAAACAGTATGTACTGACGGATGAGCAGTACCGTGCTCAGCACGACCACTGCCGAGGCGAATATGAACGCCAGGCGAAGCCTGGTAGCCCCAGGGTTCATCCGTGGGCGGAGCAGGCGCCACAAGTCACTCGCGATGAAGGGCACCACCGGTAGCCAGGCAACGCCGAGCACGGCGAGCACGTAGGGCATGTAGGGCGGAGTTAACCCCCAGACGAGGAAATAGCGACCGGGACCGGAAGAGAAAGAGCTCCACGCCGACCTCACCGGAGCGGCGAGCCAAATGAGGATGCCAAGTCGTGCCCACCAGCAGACTGCGAGCGACACCGCGAACACCGCCAAGCTGAGGCGGAAGTGGGCGAGCAAACGCAGCCAACGCTTGCCCGGCCGTATTCGGGCTTGTTGGTGTCCTGGCTCCAGCCGGTCCATTCTAGGAGCTTAGCATCTAGTTGCAGGCAACTTCGTAGTGCACCGTCACGCGGGCGGTATCGACGTAGGCGCGCGTATTGCCCGCAGCGCGGGTATAGGCTGTCGAGAAAGCCAGGCCGAAGTCGGCGGCGTTAAGGTTTTCGCTCGTCCACTCCTCACCCCACAGGTCGTCTGGTCCACCATAGCCGATCCAGGTCAAGTCCCGGCTCCAGACTTCGGGGAGCGCGCGCGCGCTCTCCCCCACTTGGCCGGCCTTGACGATACGCACCGACT
>Ga0163144_10028344_pt1 | contig 10803 bp, 8 predicted proteins | sample OliLak19BULKMAT1_FD_123175 | JGI IMG/M metagenome (GOLD analysis project Ga0163144, IMG submission 123175) | Freshwater microbial mat bacterial communities from Lake Vanda, McMurdo Dry Valleys, Antarctica - Oligotrophic Lake LV.19.BULKMAT1 | ecosystem: Environmental > Aquatic > Freshwater > Lake... | reverse complement strand
GGCAATCAGGCTGGACGCCAGCCCGCCCCCGACCAGGATCAGGTCGAACTCGGGTTTCGGAGCGGTCATGCGATCCATCCAACCGGTCGTCCGACGAACGGCAACCGCGCGCCACGACCGCACTTGTCGTCGTCCAGGGCTCGGGGCCAACACACGTCCGCGAACTGCCGGCCTTGCCTGTTCATGTCACCGCCTCAATCCCCCTGTGCGACCGGAGCCCGATCCAGGGTGCCGCCCGAGCCGCGAATCCCGCCATCGTCGTCCAGTGTTCTCTAGGACCAGATCGGCAAAAGTGTGAGCCGTTTTCAGGTCGTTTGAAACACCGCACCGGAACCGGCCGTCCGTAGAGCGGTCTGTGGCAGTCGCCAGCCCGACGAAACGCCGCGCGCCTTCTCCAGAAGCCGCCTGGCGGCCAGTCGACCGGACAGGGTCGCCATCGGAATGCCCGGTCCAGGATGCACACCCCCGCCGGCAAGATAGAGGCCTTCAAGACCGCTCTCCGGGCCGGGGCGCTGGAAACTGCCCATCAGTCCATGATTGGAGCGCCCGTACAGAGCCCCGCCGCTGGCCGGAAAAAGCTGTTCGAAATCGTCCGGTGTGGTCGCGATCGTGGCCTCCCCCACCGGCTCCACACTCAGCCCACACCCCTCCAGCACCGCCCACGCCCGGCGGCGCACCTCTTCCACCCGCGCCGGATCGAAGGACGCCCGATCTCCGATCGCGGGCGCATTGACCAAGAGCAACAGGCGCTCCGTTTCGCCGGACGGCGACCGGCCGCCATAACGATCCTGGGCACAGACATAGACGGTCGGCCGTTCACAGATCGACTGATTGCCGAACACCTGCCGAAACTCGTCCCTGTAGTTCTCCGAGAAAAGGACGCTGTGATGGGACAGCGGAAAGCCCCGCGTTCGCGCGGCAACGGACCAGGTCACGGCCGACAGTGAGCGCTTTCGCGACACTACGGGGGCAGGGCCGAGGGGGCGGTTCCCGTCGATCAATCCGCCCCTCAAGGCCGAGATGTCACCGTTGAAGACGACGGCGTCGGCCTTGTGCATCTCGCCGGACTCCATCCTCACGCCCGAGGCCCGTCCCCCGGTCTGGAGGATCGCCTGCACGCCCTCTCCGTAGCGAAAGGTCACTCCCAGCGACCCGGCGAGGGACTCCATACCACGAGCGACATTGACCATGCCGCCCTCGACGAACCAGACGCCTTCCTTCTCGACATGGGCGATCAGCATCAGGGTTGCCGGAGCGGCGAACGGCGAGGAACCGGTGTAGGTCGCGTAACGGCCAAACAGCTGACGCAGGCGCGGATCACGGAAATAGCGTCCCAATTCGGCCCAAAGAGTTTTATGCGGGGCGGTGGCCAGCAGGGCGGGGAGCCCCGCCAGTCCGACGCGGGGTGCCATGTCGAACAGCCCCGGCCGCTGGGCGGAGATGAAGGAGTCCCGGAGCACGGCGTACATCGCCTGGCTTCGGGCACAGAACGCCCGGTAGCCCTCGGCATCCGCCTTTCCGGCAAACTCGCCGATGGCCGCAATCGACCGTTCCATCCCGGCGAACAGGTCGAGCCGCGATCCGTCGGTCCAGCCATGCCGGGCCAGAACGTCGGCAGTGCCCAGGGTGACATAGTCGGACAGCGATGCCCCAGCATCGGCGAACAGGCTCTCGAAGACCCAGCGCATGGTGAACACCGTCGGTCCCGAATCGATGCCGGGTCCCCCGCCGGGATGAAGCTGACGCATCTTGCCACCGGGTGTCGCGGCCTTCTCGACCACGGTGACGCGACAGCCGGCCGTCGCGAGATCGATGGCCGCCGCGAGCCCTCCCATTCCGGCGCCGATGACCACAACCGAGTGGTCGCTCATTCGCCGGTGGCCAGTTTTCCAAGCCGCGAGCCGGACTGGCCGATCTTCCAGTAGTGATAGAGGATGAGGCCCAGACCGACCGCCAGTGGAATGGCCCACAGTCCGGGATGCAGGGCGATTTCGGGCATGAACCGCACGGCACCGAAAGCGATGAAGGCCGTATAGACCGAGATCCCCGCCCCCACGATGCCCTTCACATGCTCCCTCAGCCAGGCCTTTGGGGGGGGTGCCGGGTTCAGCATGTGCATGAGGTTCGTCGCCACGGTGGCGAATCCGATCACCGAAGCCGCCCACATCAGGGGCTGGCCGATCCTGAAACCCTCCACCATACAGGCGACGGCGGCAATGGCCAGCACGAGCTGCAGATAGAGGTTCACGCCGCGCCGGTTCCGGGCTGGATCCGCCTTGTTCTTCAGGACTTCGCGGCCGTACCAGGCCAGGTTCACCGTCAGCACGGCCAGATGCAGCATCAGAACCCCGAAAATGCCGCGAACGAATTCGGCATCCTCAAGATGCGGATGGGTCCCGAGAGGATCATAGAGGGTGCAGAGCGAAAGCAGGATCGCGATTCCGCCGGCCACCAGGATCGCCCAGGCGAAGACGCGGCCCCACAGCCGATGCACCGGCGACCCTTTTCGGCTGAACACGGGAATCCAGAAGCTGACCAGGCCCACCACTCCGAACACGATGTGGACCGCAATCAGACCCTTGAAAAGGAGATACATATTCGACCCTTGCGGACGGCGACGTCTGGCGGTCTGTTCATCCTTCAGCGGAGTGGCCGAACATTCAAGGGATCACGATGGTTCGTAAGGAAAATCTACAGTGAGTCAGGATCGGGGACCGGCCCTGCCTGACCTGTACGAACCGCCCGGGCCCGACCCGTTGCCGCCGCTCGCTGCCCTCGTGCGCACGGCCCTGCGTGGCGAGGGCAATCTGCTGAGTCTGCTGCCGGCCTCGGCCTATGAGGTCCCGTTTGGTCCTCTGGGCTATTCCCGGCGTTTCATTCTCATCGTCAACGACCCCGAACACATCCGGGCCATCCTCGCCGATCCCGATGACGTTTTCCCGAAAAGTGACCTGATGGTCGGGGCGCTGGAGCCGCTTGTCGGCGACAGCATCTTCGTCTCGGCGGGCGATCGATGGCGGGCCCAGCGGCGGATGATCGATCCTGCCTTCTCCCACATGCGCCTGAGCCTGGCCTATCCGGCCATTTCTGCGGCGATCGACGACATGGAACTGCGCCTCGATGAGCGCTGCCGTTCGGGGGAGTTCTTTTCTCTGGACCTGATGCTGGGTCAGCTGACGGCCGACGTCATCTGCCGCACCGTCTTCTCCACCTCACTGGCGAACGAGGCCGCGCGGGACGTGTTCGAATCGTTTTCCGTGTTCGAACGCAGCGTGGCTCACGTCGAACTGCGCCGACTGATTTTCGACGAGGCCTTCTCCACCATCCCGCAAAGTCGCGCGGTCCTGGAGGCTTGCGCCCGCATTCGCCGCCATATCGGTGTCCTGCTGGACCAGCACCTCGCCGCAGGCGGGGCGTTCGACGACATTGCGGCGAGCGTGATCGGAGCCAGGGATCCGAAGGACGGCGCGGCCTTCACCCGGGAAGAGATGATCGACCAGCTCGGGGTTTTTTTCCTCGCCGGCCACGAGACGACCGCCAGCGCCCTGACCTGGGCCTTCTTCATCACAGCAATGCGACCCGGGGTGGCCAATCGCATAGAGGCCGAGGTCCGCGATCATGCGTCGGACGCGGCCGTCACGTTCGAGCAGACGCGACAGCTGACCTTTGCCCGCAACGTCTTCCGGGAAACCCTTCGCCTCTATCCCCCCATCACCTTCCTGCCCCGCGTGGCCCTGAAGCCGGTCAGGTTTGGCCGTTACCAGCTTCGTCGCGGCTCGATGGTCATGATCGCCCCCTGGGTGGTCCAGCGCCACAAGGGTCTGTGGAGAAACCCCCAGGCCTTTGACCCCGACCGGTTCCTCCCGGAACGCGAGCACGAGATCACGCCCGGCAGCTATATTCCGTTCGGGATCGGTCGCCGTGTCTGCGTCGGGGCGGCGTTCGCCACGACCGAAGCCACGCTGATCCTTGCGCGGCTCCTGCGCCGGTATCGCTTCATCGTCGAACGTCCCGAACGGGTTCGCCCGGTGGCCCGGCTGACGACGCGTCCGGCGGAGGAGATCATGGTGCGCATCCGTCGCGTCGATGGCGTCTCATGAGCCCCGGGACCGTTCTGATCACCATTGGCCGGCTGCCCAAGGCGCTCGACTTCGCACGCGCCTTTCACGCCAGAGGCTGGACCGTGATTGTCGCAGAGCCGTTCAGCCGACACCTCACGGGGGCCTCCAACACGGTTACCAAGAGCCGGGTGACGCCCGCGCCCTCGGCGGGCAAGGCCGCCTATCTTGACGCCCTGCTGGAGATCGTCGCCCGGGACGGCGTTGATCTCATTCTGCCCCTGTCCGAAGAGACCATGCATGTCGCCCATCTGCGCGACAGACTTCCCGCCGGGGTGAGCGTCTACGCGCTGCAGGCCGGCGACCTGCTGGCGCTTCACGACAAGCAATGCTTCGCCGCCCTCGCCGCTAGCCATGGCCTGAGCGTTCCCCGAACGGCCGCGCTCGGCAGTGCCGAAGCCGACGCTCTGGTCCAATCCTGTGACTATGTGGTCAAGCCGGCCCTGTCCTGTTCCGGACGTGGCGTCGCCTTCGGAGCGGCGGGGACAGCACCAAGCCCCGGCAGCAGCGACGAACGACAGATCGTTCAGCAGCGGATCGAGGGAGCCCATTTCAGCACCTTCTCGATCGCCCACGCGGGCAGGATCGCGATCACCGTAGTCTATCGCGGCCTGGTCATGTCCGGCACGGTCGCGGTCGCGTTCGAACGGGTGGAGCATCCGGCCATTTCGTCCTGGGTCGAGGACTTCGTCGCAAGAACCGGTCACACGGGCTTCATATCGTTCGACTTCATCGTCGATGCCGAGGGATGCCCCTATGCGATCGAATGCAATCCCCGGGTCACCAGTGGCGTTCATTTCATCGAGACTGGGGACCTGGCCGCAGCCACCCTCGACCCTGCCGCCCCCCCCCCGCGACTACGTGACACGCTCTGGATGCAGCAGTTCTATCCGACCCTGACAGAAACCCAGGGGGCCATCCGCGACCCGGTTCGCTTGGGCACCTGTTTCCGGGCGCTGATCAAGGCGAAGGACGTGACGTGGAGCGCCCGGGATCCTTGGCCCTTCATCAGCATGCCTGTGACCGCCTTTCAGATCATCGCCGCATCAATCCGAACGGGCCGCTCGTTCGGCGAGGTCTCGACGGCGGACATCAGCTGGTTCGAGGACACGAACTGAACGCGCCGCCCTACCATGGCATCCGCGGCATCCGGAATGGCAGCAGGCAGCGCACGACGGGATTGCTGAACCGGTCCAGCATCAGGCTTTCATGCCAGATCGCCGCCCGACGCCCGAAGATGTCTCCCGACAGCGCCGAACGTGAATAGAACGGTGTGTCTTCCAGCGTCCTCGTCACCTTTAGCCGGCCCCCGGCATCGCCACGGGCCTGGCGCCGAACCCCCCACAGGGTGCGCGGCATGGCTTGAGCGGGGGGTGCCAGAACGCGCTCGATCTCGCCGGTCCGGCTGACCCGCAGGGCCAGTTCGTGGCGGGCTCCATCCAGCCGGTCCACGTCATAGAAGAGGAAAACGTCGTCCGCTGTATGCGCCCGCGACCAGTCCCAGCGATGGAACCGCGCCTCCAGGGGTTCGCTGCCGTGGTTGGTATCGAAATACCCGTCACCGTTCCACGAGATCCCGGGCGTATCAAACGCAACCTCGACCCGTGCCCGGGGTGCCAGCGGCTGCCAGACATGGTCCCCGGCCGCATCCAGGGAAAAGGCGCGACGGGTCAGTGCCTCGGGTCGAAGCCGGATCGTTCCCTGCAGCCGCCCCGGCAGCGGATTCGAGACTTCATCAATCCTTGCCGTCAGCACCCCGCCTTCCCAGGACAGATTGCTCGGGCCGATGGAGATGTGGCTTGCATCCCGGGCCAGTCGTCGCTCGGGCCGCTCGGTCATCGCCCAACGCCCCGCCCCTCCGTCCAGCCGGTAAAGCGCCAGATTGACTGCACAGTGATTAAACGGGTCCGCCCAGCCCGACCAGGCGTAATAGGGCGAGAAGACGCTACCGATGAAGGTGATCAGGGTCAGACCATAGCGCCCGCAGTCGCTCTGGGCGTCAACATACCACCACAGATATCCGCCCGGCGGGACATCGGCATCAAAGCGGGGACCTCCGTCCGGGCCCGCGCCACCAAACGTCTGCAGCACGGCCGAGCGGCGCGACAGACCCGAATTCCGCTTCAACGAAGCGTCGAAGGCTGCGTAGAGGTTGGGGCTTGAGCGCCTTTCGGCGGTCGTCGCCCCCTCGACCGGGATCGCCGTCATCGTTCGTCCACGCCTCCTTGCCGGATAACGCGGCCAGCGCGCTCACCCCAGCATCAATCTCGCACCGTTCTCACCGGACTGACAAGCTGGATTGACACCCGAGTGTCCAATTTTGTTGTCACTTTCGATCGCGCGTCCTGTCGCGGACATAGGCAAATGCTGTCGAGCGCGATCGGGTTCAGCCACGTCGATCAGCCATGCGCCCTGTCCGCCAAGAGCACCCTTGCATCCCGGCCGGCGCGACGAATGGGACGCCGCACATGCAGGGGGGGCTCCGATGCGTGAGTAGCGGAGCCCCCTGTCGTAGTCCCGCCGGCAACTTACTCCTTGGGTTCGATCGTCAGGGCGTAACCGCCCGACTGTCCCTGGGCAAAGCTGCGGGCGCGAATGACGTAGTCGCCCTCCTCCTCGACCGCCCAGTCGACCTTGGCGTGGGTGTCCGACAGGCCGTCGTCGTCGGACACGAGGGAACTGAACCCGCCCGTTTCGTCCTCCCGGCCGATGTCGATGAAGGCGTCGAACTCGTTCGACACCATAGTCAGGCGCAGCTTGTCGCCGGTCTTCACCGAGACGCGATAGGCGTCGTAGAAGGCACCGTCCTCGGCGATGGCGTCCTCTTCTGACAGCGCGCCGCGCGCCGTGGCGCCGATCAGGATGCTGCCCGGCGTTGGCTGCGGGCCCCGGTCGATCAACTCCAGCGAGTACAGGCCGTCTGCGTCCGCATACAGGGGTGAGGCGCGCAGTATAAACTCGCCCGACGAAGGCAGGGTGTAGTTGAGCCGCGAGTCGGTTCCCTCCCCGAGGCCGTCGTCATCGCTGGCCATCGCATAGAAGTCGCCCTCAGGGCTGCCGATTTGAAGATAGGTGTCGAAGTCGCCCGATCGCATGATGACCTGGACGCGATTGCCCATCTCGCCGCTGAAGCGATAGGCGTCGAACCTGCGGTTTTCGTCGTCGCGGGGATCGGCGTCGACAATCTCGCCCTGCGCCGTGGTGCCGAAAGCCAGGTCGGCGGGCGCGGGCTCCGGCGCGGCCTCCGCGAGGTTCAGGGTATAGGCCCCCTCGCCCTCGCCGGTGAAGGCGCGGGCTTCCAGCGTGTACTGGCCGTCGGACGGGAAAGTGTAGTTCAGGCGCGAGTTGGTGCCTTCGCCGGCCCCGTCATCGTCGGAATCGACCGAGTAGCGGCCGCCTGCGTCTTCGCTGTCTTCGGCGAACAGCTCCAGATAGGTGTCAAAGGCCTCCGAGCTGAGGGTCGCGACGATCCGCTGGCCGGCCGTGGCGGTAAAGCTGTAAGCGTCCGCCCGCTGACCGGACTGGTTGCCGCCGTCCGAACCATTCAACTCTGCCTCCATTGTATCGCCGATGGCGATCGGTCGCGACACGAGCGGGGGCGGGCCCACGGCCAGGGCCAGCGCATAGTCCCCCTCTCCGGAGCCACCCAGGGGAGCGGCGCGGATCACATAGTCGCCGTCAGCGGGCGCGGTGAAGATCAGGTAGGAGTTCAGGCCTCCGGCACCCGAATCGTCATTCCGGGCCAGTTCCTCAAAGCCACCGCCACGCCCCATGCGGCCGACGCGCACAATCGGATCGAAATCGTCGCTCTCCAGGGTGATGGCGAGGCGATCGCCCGCGCCCGCCCGGAAGCTAAAGGCGTCGTAGCTGTACGGGCCGGAATCACCGTCCTCCTCGACTGGATCGCGGGCGTCAATCTCGCCGTCTGCCTCAGCGCCCAGCCGGATCATGGTCGGGCGGGGCGCGCGGGGCGCGGGGCCCCGGTCGGTGACCTGGATCGTATAGGCACCGCCGTCCAGTCCGGCCAGGGTGCGCGCGCGGATGATATAGTTGACGTTGTCGGTCGAGAACCGGAGCCGGGAATCTGTATCCTCGCCCAGCCCGTCGTCGTCGGCACCCAGAACCTCGGCCGAATCAGAACCCTCATAGACTTCCAGATAGGCGTCGAAGGCGTCGGAGCGCATCACGACCTCCAGCCGTTGCCCGTCGCGCGCCTGGATCGAATAGGTGTCGTAGACGAACTGTCCGAGTTCCTCGCTGTCCACGCGCCGGTCCTCGGCGGTCAGTTGTCCGCTGACCTCCTGGCCCAGCCGGAGCGGCGTCGCGTCCTGTGCGGCGGCCTGTCCGGTGGCGAACAGCGCCAGCGCGCTCACGGTGATGATGAAGCTTGAACGGCGCATCCGGAGTCCCCTGTTTTCCAAGGACAACATAGACGCTGAAGCATGACACCTGTAAATCGCCCGGGACTGGTCGAATCCTGACGAAAGAAGGCCCCATGGCCGATCCGGCCGCGTCCGCGACCCTCATCGACGGCAAGGCCTTCGCGGCAGGTCTGGTGGAGCGGGTCGCGGCCGCTTCGGCCCGACTGGAACAAGAGCACGGCGTGCGACCGGGGCTGGCCGTGATCATCGTGGGAGAGGATCCCGCCAGCCAGATCTATGTCCGCAACAAGGGCGAGACGACCGCGCGCGCCGGTCTGCGCTCCGAGACCCACCGGCTGGCCGGAGCGACGACCCAAGCGGACCTGCTCGCGCTCGTCCAGCGGCTGAACGGCGATCCGGGGATCCACGGCATTCTGGTCCAGCTGCCGCTACCGCAGCAGATCGATGCCTCGGCCGTACTGGGGGCCATTGATCCGGACAAGGACGTGGACGGCTTCCATGTCGTTAACGCAGGGCGACTGGCGGTCGGCCTGCCCAGGCTTGTCCCCTGCACGCCCTTGGGCGCGACGATGCTGCTAAAGGCGACACTCGGCGACCTGTCCGGGCGACACGCGGTGATCGTTGGTCGCTCCAATATCGTCGGCAAGCCTATGGCGCAGTTGTTGCTGGCCGAGAACTGCACCGTCACCGTGGCCCACTCGCGCAGTCGCGACCTCCGTGCCCTATGTCGAATCGCCGACATCCTGATCGCGGCCGTGGGACGGCCGGAGATGATCCGGGGCGACTGGATCAAACCGGGTGCCACCGTCATCGATGTCGGCATAAACCGCGTGCCGTCCGCAGACCCGGTGAAGGCCGCCGCGGGCGGGACCCGGGTGGTCGGCGATGTCGCCTTCGCCGAAGTGTCGAAGGTGGCCGGAGCGATCACCCCGGTTCCCGGCGGAGTCGGCCCAATGACCATCGCCTGCCTACTGGCCAATACCTATGCCGCTGCCTGCCGCGTCGCCGGTGTGTCACCGGAGCATCTCGACGCTTGAAGACGCGTCACGAAGCGCTGATAGTCCAGCAACAGCAGGCGGCGTCAGGCCGCTGGATGGAGGGGTTCATGGCTCGTAGCGCATTTCGTCTGGGCGCATCTATCGTGGTGCTTCTGGCGGCCCAGTCGGTCGCAGCCTGCGGATACAACACCATTCCGACCAAGCAGGAACGCGCCGAAGCCGCGTGGGCCGATGTCCAGAGCCAGTACCAGCGCCGCGCCGACCTGATCCCCAATCTGGTGGCGACGGTCCAGGGCGCGGCGATCCAGGAGCGGACGACCCTGACCGAGGTCATCGAGGCCCGCGCGCGCGCCACAGCGGTCCAGGTGACGCCTGAAACCCTCAGTGACCCGGCCGCCTTCCAAGCCTTCCAGGCCGCCCAGGGCCAGCTGACCAGCGCCCTGTCGCGGCTGCTGGTGACGGTCGAGGCCTATCCCCAGCTCCAGGCCAACCAGGGTTTCCTTCAACTGCAGTCGCAACTGGAAGGCACCGAGAACCGGATCACCATCGCCCGCCGCGACTACAACGAGGCCGTGCGGGACTATAATACCTCTTTGCGCACCTTCCCGACCGTGATCTGGGCCAGGACCGTCTTTGCAGGCGAAGAGCCACTGCAACTGTTCACCGCCACCGCCGAGGCCCAGACCGCGCCGCAGGTCCAGTTCAACCTTGACGGCGGCCAAGCGTTACAACCGGGGGGCGCAGCGCCTGCCGTGGCCCCCGGCTCGACCCCGCCCGCCCGGTGAACTGCGCCAACCCGGGCAGGGCGATTCGAGCTCTTCTGGCCCTTTTGTTCATCGGCCTGTCGGGATGGCTTTGGCTCGCTCCGTCGGCGCTGGCGGCCGAGCCGACCTTCCCCGCCCTGTCCGGCCGCGTCGTCGATCAGGCGCGGATCCTGGTCCCGGAGACCGAGGCCGAACTGACAGCCAAACTGGCTGCGCTGGAGGCCGACACCGGCGATCAGTTCGTCGTCGTCACCCTCGACAGCCTTCAGGATTATGAGATCGAGGACTACGGCTATCGGCTGGGTCGGGCTTGGGGCATCGGCAGCGCCGAAAACGACAGCGGGGTCCTGCTGATCGTGGCCCCAAACGACCGCAAGGTGCGAATCGAGGTCGGTTACGGTGTGGAGCCGGTCCTGACCGACGCCCTGTCGAACCAGATCATCCAGAACGAGATCCTCCCGCCCTTCCGCGAGGGCGGCTATGCGCGCGGAATCGGCGCCGGCGTCGACGCGGTGATCGTCCAGCTTCGTCTCGACCCCGC
>Ga0163144_10028343_pt1 | contig 10804 bp, 10 predicted proteins | sample OliLak19BULKMAT1_FD_123175 | JGI IMG/M metagenome (GOLD analysis project Ga0163144, IMG submission 123175) | Freshwater microbial mat bacterial communities from Lake Vanda, McMurdo Dry Valleys, Antarctica - Oligotrophic Lake LV.19.BULKMAT1 | ecosystem: Environmental > Aquatic > Freshwater >... | reverse complement strand
GCAGGCCGCGTTTGCTGGACCAAAGCAGCCTCAGTTAACGCAAAAAAGCCCCCGGCCAGTGCGGACCGGGGGCTTTCAAACGGAATCTGTAGCTATTCGTGCTTCAGCAACAGCGGCACCCAGTCGCGGAGGCGGAACACTTCCCGCTTTAGTTGCTGCGGCGACGGCGAGCCGCCAACAGACCGCCGAGGGCCAAGAGGGCTGCGCTGGCGGGAGTGGGAACAGTCTGCGGGATGAACGCGGCCATCAACTGGCCACCTTCAACGAGTTCACCAGCGATGCCGTAATGAGCCTGCATGTTCAGCAGCCACCAGCCCGGACCAAGGATGTCCCAGGCATCGATGATGCCGCTGGTTTCCTCATCGTTTGTCAGGCGGGCCTGCAGACCGGGGGTCAGCAAATCGCTGTCGCCGAAGAAGTAAGACTCTGAGATGCCAACCTCGACTAGACTGTCGACGGTTGCATCGTAAAGCCATATGCGACCGAGGCGATCGACGCCACCAACGTCCTCTTGGATGAGCACCTGGTTAAACCGGGACATGGCGATATTGTCAAACCTGTCGGCAGTGGTCGCGCCGGTCGCGGAAGCGAATCCACCGGTAAACGAGGCCTGATCATTGCCCTGACCGACCACGGTGACCGTGCCGCCCGCCAGCGGATTGTTGATGTCGGTAAAGCTGGTGCGGAACAGGCGAGTGGGCACACCACCGGTGCCGGTGGTCACCCAGAAGAACTCATTGGGGTTGCTGGGGTTCCACGCGCCATCCTCAGGGCGGGCGAAACTGGTCACGCCAGCAGCGCCGCTGACAACCTCGAAGTTGTCGCCGGTGCCCAGTTGGTGGGTGGACAGATCAACCATGGTGAACGGGGTACTGTTAAACACCGAGCCGGTGAGCTCGCTCGCGATGCCGGTGACGGCCATGCCATAGGTCTTGCCGTTGGTGAGACCGGCCCGGTCAACCACGTTGCCGGAATTCTGCTTATCACCGACGTAGAAGTACAACTCGCCGCCGGTGGAGTCATCGAGGCCAGCAACGATCGTTTTCCGCTGGCCGTGCGGGCTGGCGACGGTGTTCTCCCAGGAAAAGTCAGCCAAGGCGGGCAGTTCGTAGGCCGTGCGGGCTTCGCTGCCGGTGACGATGTGGGCGAACGCACGGCCCGAGGGGCCACGCTCTTCACCGTTCAGGAAAATACGATCCGCGGTGCCGAAGGTGGCCCCGCTCGCATCCGTCCACTGGAACGCGCTGACGGGGGCCAGATCCGCCGAGCAGAAGCGACCGAAGCCGTCGGTGTTCACCGCGCCCCAGCCCTGAGCGTTGCCCGCGGACTGGACATAGTCTGGCATCGCGCTGGCCGAGTTGAAATTGTTGTAGCTGTTCGTGGTCATGTTGAACAGATTCGTGTTGGTGATCAGATCGCGGCCGCCGACGACCGACAGATCGCCGCGGCGGATGCGCCACTGGCTGACCAGCGCACCGCGGTTGCCGTGAGCGCGAACGATGCCACGGTCGTCACCCAGTTCGTGGTTGACCAGCAGCGAGAACGTGTTGTCACGGATGTCCTGCTCATCGCGGTACACACCCATGCCGTCGGGGATGCCGACTAGGCGGTACGAGTTGGCAACGCCCGTGTCGAGGTTGGTGTGGAACTCGTTGACGAGGCTCGTTGCGATGGAAACGAACGAAACGCCGGAGGACAGACTGCTGGGGACCATGTATGCCGAAGCGGTCGTGCTTGGGCCGGTCTGGCCGGTGCCCTGAGCAAGAGCGGGGGAGGCCATGCCGGCCAGCAGGACGAGGGAGGACACAGTGATGCGGTTCATATTCTCAAACTCCTTGATGCGATACACAGCTCGAACCGATCATCGGGAAATCACGAAGAAACGACGCATGGTCGCTTGCCGCTCCCGTTACCTGCTCCGACCAAGGTGATGGTCGTACAAAGCAGACGAATCTATCCGAGCAGATCAATATAACATCCTTGCACATTCCAACAGTGCACTGTGTACATTAAGTAATTGCAAAGCATCCCTCTCACACCGACCAAACACAATGTAAAGAAACACATCAGATGCCAACACCTCCACGGGCCGTGAGCGGCCGAATAAAAAGCGATAAAGTGTGTTTCGAAAACAACTTACATATCAGAGTTTCACGGTCGTAGGAGGCCGCGTGGCATTGTGGCAAGCCTGGGATTCGATATTTCCTTATCTTCAAGCGTTCCGTGAATCAGTCAGCGCATGATCCCGTTGAACGGTAAACCTCGGTGCTCTGTTGTCTATTCCGGTATCGCGTGTTCACTCCCTGCGATGCGTTCGGGAGCTGCGCAGCCAGCGTGACTTACCGGAACGTAAAGATTCTGTTTCCCTTGAATAAGAAATGCTTCAAGATGACGGCATTGAAATAGAGTTGCCGCAATGTAATCGATCGGACGGACGAATCCGCAGAAAATGCGGGCCTGTGGCGGTTCTCACCTTTTCGCAGGGAGTAAGCAATGCAACGTACTAACGCGGTGATAGTTGCGGTGGTAACGGCTTTGGGTGCTGGCACGGGTCTGGCTGGGGCCGAGGTCAGGACCTTCGCCGCGGCCGCGGATGCGACGATGTTTCAAAGCGGGGTCGCGCCGGGCCAACTGCTCAGCAGCGGGGTTGGCGACGGGGTCTTTGCGGGCCGGACTCTTTTTCATGCGGAGTATCGGCAGCGCGGGTTGATTCGCTTTGATCTGTCCGGCATTCCGTGCGGTTCGCTGATACAGCGCGTGACACTGAAGATGTACATGGAACGTGCGGCATCGGCGCAGCTGCCGACGGAAGTGCGTCTGCACCGGCTGGCAATTGCTGGGTCTTGGGCCGAGGGGGGCTCGGCATCATTCGGCGGGGCGGGCATGCCCAGCGAGCCCGGGGATGTGAACTGGCAGGAGCGGCAGCATCCCGGAATCCTGTGGGTGACGCCGGGAGGCGACTTTTCGCCCATCACCAGCGCGAGTGCGACGGTAACGATTGAACGGAAGTTTGTGACATGGGGCACCACCGCGGAGATGGCGGGCGATGTGGCGGGCTGGGTGAACGACCCGGTGAGCAACAACGGCTGGCTGCTGCTAGGTGATGAGGTGACACAGGGGACCGCGCGGAAGTTTTCCAGCCGCGAATCATTGACGGTTGGGCAGCGACCGGTGCTGCTGGTGGAGTTTGCGCCGCCGTGCTCGCTGGCGGACATTGCCGGCTCGGGAAACTGCGGCGACGGGATTGTCGATGGCGACGACTTCATCGCGTTTATCAACTCTTTTTCGGTTGGTGATCCGACCATTGATGCGCGGGCTGATGTTGCCGGTGGGGGTGCCGCTGGCCTCAGTCCCGATGGAATCATCGATGGCAATGATTTTGTCGCGTTCGTAAATGCCTTCGCGGCGGGCTGTTGAATGGCCGATGCCCCATCACCGCCATTGGACCGCTCCCAGCCGACGAACCAAAGCCAAAGAAAACACCCGGCCGGACATGCGACCGGGCGTTTTATCGTATCAAACGCTCTCGCCGACACCAGCCACTCAAGTTGAAACGAACACGCTCTCTGCTGCTGCGCGAATCGCCGGCAGGCCGTTATCGCTGAGGTTCTGCGCGACCTTGCGAAGCCGGCTCTCCAGCGACGCATCGATCAGCGTGTCACCGATCTGCAGACGGATTCCGCCCAGCATCCGCGGCTCAACCTTGTTGATCATCACCGGCTCACGCTGCATCTTGGCGTGAATCTGGGTGCGGAGCTGCGCAACCTGGTCCTCGTTCATCGGCTGGGCGGTGAACACCGTCACCTCAACACGGCCCATCTGCTCAAGGTACGTCTTGGCGTAGGCGGTGGCAATCTGGCGGAAGTGCCCGAGGCGCCCCTTCTCGCTGAGCACCATCAAAAACTTCTCCAGAAGCGGGTCAACCTTGCCGGAAAAAATCCGCTTCAATGAGGCCTGCTTGTCCTTGGCGGAAATGATCCGAGAGCCGAACATCTCGGCGAGCTTTGCGTTGGCCCTCACCGTGGACTCAAGGTCGGCGAGCTCCTCACCAATCTCGGCAACCTTGTCGCGACCGCCAAGCTGCTCGGCAAGCTGCTTCAGGGCCTTGGCATAGGTCATCGCGACTTCATCGAGCTGGCGGATTGCTTGGGGCATGGGTGAAACCTAAAACCATGAAACCTGAAAAAAAAGTCTGCTGCGGACGAAATGCGAAAAGTCAAACACGGGAAAATCACAAAGAGCAAGGCGAGAGGGGCAGGGTGGCGTTCTTTTAGTTCTTGCTGGTCAATTGCGCCACGGCGTCCTGTGCCAGCCGCAGATTGTCAGCGCTGCCAACCTCGCGCTGCAGCACCTTGCTGGCAACCTGCGTGGCAATATTCGCTGCGGCGGAGTACACATCGGCCAGGGCCTGCTTCTTGGCGGCTTCGATGTCCGCGATCGCCTTGGCCTTCATCATGCCGAGGTCAACATCGGCCTTGGCCTTCATCTCAGCGGCCTGCTGCATCTGCTGCTGGCGGGCGGTTTCCAGCATGCGCTGGGCCTCAACGCGGGCATCGGCCAGGGCCTTGTTGTACTGCTCAAGCTGGACCTTGGCCTGCACCTGCGCAGCCTCCGCGGCCTCGATGGATTCGCGGATCTTGTTCTCACGGTCCTTGAGACCCTTGAGAATCTTGGGCCACACCTTGATGCCCAGCACCGCGAGCGCAAGGGAGAACACCAGGATCGCGGCGATACTGGTGACTAGACCTTCCAGCAGCGAGGGAATCGGGCTGGGAGCTTTCTCTTCGGCCGCGAACGCGAACACCGGGGTCAGCAGGAACGAGAACGTTGCGAGGCGAGTTGCGAGGGTCCGCATGAGGAAGCTCAGAGAAAAGAGAAATGATGAAAGAAAAAACACAAGCGGGGAGGCAAGGCATGGCCGCGCCTTTCGGTGCGGCCGTGCGTGAACGGGGTAGCTCAGGCCAGCAGGGCGACAACGACGGCGAACAGAGTCGCACCTTCGACGAACGCGGCCGTCAGGATCATGTTGGTGCCGATCGGGCCGGCAGCCTCGGGCTGACGGGCGATGGACTCAACAGCGCCCTTGCCGATCATGCCGATGCCGATGCTGCCGCCGATGACGGCCAGGCCCGCGCCGATGGCCGCGTAGCCCTTGCCGACGCTGGTCTCGGCCATCGCCATAGCGGGAGCCAGAACAGCCAGGGCGGTCGTGGCGAACAGTGACTTGATGATGATGCTCTTCATAATACAATTCCTTCTTCGTACTCTAAAAACAATCGCACGATTCTCGTTTCTCCCGTCAATCCCCGCGGCGTGCCGCGGGGTGAGGGAACAGGTGGTCCGTCTTCACGCGTGAGCGTGCTCGTGGCCTTTTCCGCGACCATGATCGTGCGATTCGTCATGGTCTTGGTTGTGGTCAGGGTTGTGGTCGTGATGGTGCGTGAGCTGGCTGATGAACACGGTTGTCAGGAACGTAAACACGAACGCCTGGAGCATTGCAACAAACACCTCCAGAAAGAAAATCGCCAGTGCGCCGGCTACCGAGATCACGGCGATCACCGGTCCGAGCACGATGCCCGACCCGCCCGAAAGCAGCGTCACAACGCCGGTGCCCACAAAGCCCAGCAGGGACGCCAGCAGGATGTGCCCCGCCGTCATGTTGGCGAACAGACGAATCGCCAGCGCAAAGGGCTTGACGAACGTGCCGATGATCTCGACTGGAACAATCAGCGGCCACACGTACCACGGCGCGCCGCCGGTCAGGTGAGCCAGATATCCGCGGACCCCAAGCTCCCGCACGCCCGCAACGTTCACAACCAGGAAGCTGATCACCGCCAGCACCGCCGTGGTGTACAGCGACTGCGTCGCCGTGCCACCAAAGAAGGCCCATTTCTCATGGCCCGCGGCGGGCGCACCTCCGGCCTCGCCGGCATGGCTCATCGCGCTCCAGATCTGCGGGATCAGCTGAATGTCAAGCAGCGGCACCATCCCCAGCATGTTGTTGACCAGAATAAAGAAAAACAGCGTCCACAGAAACCCCATGAACTTATCCGTCCGCTGACCCAGCAGAGGCCGCACCACCTGCTCACGCAGGTACGTGCAGATCACCTCGATCATGTGCGCAAACGGGTTCTTCGTCACAAACCGTCCCGAACCGTCGCTCTCCGGACCCGTTGCGATCTTGCCGGCCACCCACGGCCCCACCAAACACAGAATCACGCCCGACAGCACCAGGTTGCCCACGTGCCCGGACCACAGCCAAACATCCTTCAGTCCAAACAAATCACCCACCACCGCCTTGTGGTTGATCACGTGTTCAACGGGGCCACCCGCGGCCAAAGTCAGCATCGATAGCATCATCGCATTGTCTCCCCGGATGCCACACCGCTGCCACTACCGGTGTCGCCACCAGACGTTGCCGGCTGCCCGGATGTAGAAAAAACCTGCCCCGCATGACGCGGCAGATAACGGTTCATAATCAATGTTTCAACCACAAGCACCAGAACACCAGCCACCAGAAATGACTGCCAGAACGGTGCCTTGGGCAGTCCAAGAGAAACGAACAACCCGTACCCCACGCCCAGCCCAACGAACATGCGAATCCCCGAGCACGCCATGATCGCCCCCGGCAACTTGCGGCGATCATCCCGCCCCACAGCAAAGAACGCCGCCAGGCCCAGCGTCCCCGCAAGCAGGATCGATGCCGGACCCATCAATGCCGCCTTGATCATGTCCCCATCCACCGCCGATGACCCTTCCGCTCCACTCGCCGACATAAGCCGCAGCACCACCGCCGCCAGAGTGCCCATGGCGCACGACGCCAAAAGAGCCGCGGCAAGCGACTTGATCGGCAGCGAATTGTCAACGGGGGGAAGGGCCATTCAAAGCGAGGCAGCAGGACCGGTGAACTATACAAAACAAGCCGCCGCCACGGGCCCAATTCAGTCATCCAAACCAGTCCTCGGCGAGGGGGCCAAGGATAGCACCGCGCGACCAAGTTGAACAGTTCAAGGAGCAAAGCTGACCCGGAGACTTCCGCAAAATCAGCCAAACCTCGCACGCATATTCAAGTTTTATTCAGAGCAAAGGCTCATCCGCTGCGGCGCTTATCCACAACGCCCCCAACTGCCCACTCCCGCCGCCTTACTTGCCCCCTCGTGGCGGACGCCCCTGACCATCTCCAGATTCACTCATCCGCTCATCAATGAACTTCTCACGATTTGCCCGGTTTCTATCCACCTGCTCCCGCAGTTTGGCCGAGCGCTTCGTCAAATCCTCCACCTGCCGCTCCTGAATCTTCAGCCGCGCATCGACCTGCATGCCAATGGCTGCCCGCAGCTTGCCCCGCAGCTCCGTGATCATTTCCGGGCGATTCTGACCCGATCGCTCCTCAGCAAGCAAACGCCCCTGCCGCACCACGTCCACAAACGCGTCCAAATCGACTTTTTTCTCAGCAAAATCCGAGCTCTTGCGGTCCTTATGGTCCGCCAGCGGGTGCAACTGACCGCCCAGCCGTTCCATCAACCGCTCGGCCGCCTGCGGGTGCTTTGCTCGAATAATCTCGGCTTCCTCTGCCGCGGCGGGCGCAATCTCCTTCAACGCCACCATCAGCCGGGCCCGCTCATCGGCCGTCAGTTGTTTGGGCGGCATTCCACCCGGACGTCCCGGCGGTCGTCCCTCCCGTCCTTGCGGCCTGGCATCTCCACGATTGTCTGGCCCGCCAACAGCGCCGGCACCGCCACCAGGCCCGCCGCCGGGGCCCCCAGCACCCTCACGCCGCCCCTGACCGCGAGGTCCACCAAGTCCGCCCGGCCCAGCGGCACCAACCTGCCCATTTGGCGCATCGGGCCCATCCATTAGATCTTCATCCGGCCCACCCGAGCGACCGCCCGGCCCACCACCACCACCACCACCACCGCCGGGCCCGCCCGGCAGCAACTGCAAGCCCTCACGTAGACCGCGAATCGCCTGGTCAAATTCCTCGCGCACCTCTGGCATCGGTGCACCGGCATCAAGCTTTGCTTTCACGGCCTGCAGCCTGCCCACAAACTGACTTGACCGCTCCAGCATCCGGTCAACCGCGATCTTCATCGTCGCCGGATCACGCTCCGCTCGCCGAAGCCCACCGCCCGTACCCTGCCCTCCCTGCCCACGCTCGCCCGCTGGCGGCTGCCCACCACCTCCCGGCTGAGCCGACACAGTCGGTACCGCCACACCAATCATTGCGGCACACAAAAACCCAAACATTGCCAACCGTGCAGCAGGCGGGTTTCCTCGGGCCGGATTGTTGGTTGTAAGCATGGGTGCCAAGGGGGTAAAAGGAACTGAATCAAACTCTCAAAAACTCTCGCCAGCCAGAACGACCTTACGGTGTCAGCACTTAAATCAGCGGATCACGACGCATTCGAGCCATCGGTCTCAAGGTTCATATTGCCGATCGCATCCGCCTCGGCCAGCAGTGCATCAAACTCATCTAGGCTCAGCTTGTCATCAACATTCGAGGCTATCTGCATCGCCGCATCCACGCCGCCCGTCGTCGCGACCATATCGCTGCCAGGCTTGATGCCCGTTGATGCAGGCCAAACCGCGACCACCAGTGCTACCGATGCCGCCATCGCCAGCACCCCGCCAATCGCGCGAGCGCGGAACGACCAGCCCGCGCCAAGCCCGGAACGAACTTTCGCCGCTGAACCCACCGGCGTTCTGGAAGCAGCAACAGTTTCACCCACCAATTTCAGCGGCACGCCGTCTCGCGACACAGCGCCAGCGCTCGGCCGCGTGGCCCGAGCCATCGCCACCATCGCCGCACCACTCATCTCAGACCGGTAGCCAGCCGCCATCGCATCAAGCCTGCAAGCCACCCCGACCAGCTCGGCTGGCAGCGCCGCGTTGCCATCCAGGCCCGCGCCCAGCGATCCCGCATCATGCTGGGCGTTCTCGTGGTTCGGGTTGTTATTATTCTCAGTATTCATTTCAGACCTCGATTCGATTTCGTTCTTCCTGAACCCTCCGATGCACCCGGGCCATCGTCACGTCCTGATTCGTCCCGACCCAATTCGCCTCCACCTACTTCGCCTCCACCCAATTCGCCCCGCCCGTGCACACCGCTAATGCCCCGCTCCTCCAACAAAGCCTTTAATTTCTTAAGCGCCCGATGGTGTCTTGCGAGCAGTGTTCCCAGCGGTTCGGCCAACAGTTCCGCCATCTGCGCGAACGACAAACCCGCATGATGCCGAAGTTCAACGATGTGCCGATCTGCCTCCGGCAATTCCGCCATCGCACTTCGCAATCCTTCCATCGCCTCCGATAAACCTCCGCCGTCCCCCGGTCCGACATTCTCTTCCGGCGCGGCTGCAACATCCGCCAGCATGTCCGAATCCACCGTCTCACTGTGCCGCCGCTGACGCCGAATCTCATCTCGTACCCGATTGACCGCAATCCGAAACAGCCAAGGCTCAAACCGGCCGCTCTCGGCATACTCGCCCGTCGTCAACTTCGCGGCCACCGTCGCAAACACCGACTGGGTAATCTCTTCGGCAACCTCTGGCTGCCGCAATCGTGACCTCACCAAGGCATACACACGACGACCATACACGCCAACCAAAGTCTCCCAAGCCCTGTCATCGCCAGCCGCCGCGGCAGCCAACACCGCCGGGTCCAACGCCAGATCCGGAGCCGGGCAATCAGCCGCAAGTGACCCCTTGCCTGCCATCGGTACCATGCTGTGTGCGGCATCAGCCATGTAAGGCAAGGCAAGCAAACTCAGTTTCACGCCCGCAGGATCCGTAGCGGGCTCTCGAATGTCTACAAGACAAACGAGCGAGACTGAAGCGTATTGCATCGAAACCACAAACAACGTCCAATAACAGTGTTCATTTGACGCATCAACACTTTTCGTTCTCCCACCCTCGTGAGTCCAATCGCAAGGTTACGAACTCGCAAGTATTCCCTGCTCCAAACCTTGCCAGCAAAGAAAAAGCCCGCTCCGGGGTGACCGGGCGGGCTTGTTCGATCTTTTCAATCCATCTAAACCTTGAAGATCCGAATCATATCCAAATCAGCGATGACCAAGATTAGTTCGGAGCTCTCGCAGTGCGACCTGGGAATCTGTTCCAGTAGGGGCTGCTGCCAACATCCGTACCGGCCTTGCCGCCTGCTGTCCAGCGATACCTACCCGGCTGGGGGGGCGGGGTGCCACCCGGTGGCAGGTAGTCAGGCCACAGGGCCTCACCCAAACCGGTGCGAGCGATGTATGTCACAAACGCGCTCGAAAAGTTACCGCTCTGACCCCAGTATCCACCAAGGTTTGTGTCGCCGGTAATGGTCTGGCGAACAGAACTGTCGTAGTAACCGCAGTTAATCGCCGCGGAACGGTGGAACATCGGGTAATCTTTCTTACCCTGGAAACGACCCTGCTGATCGTGCAATACTACTTTAGAAGAGGGGAACCGAACCGCGGTGATCTTCTGGTCACCCAAGCGGTACGGGGCAGTCCCAGGTCCGGCACTGACGATGTAGAACGACTGATTCTCACCCTGCTGCACCATACCCCCGTTTGCCTCCTGATCGGGGGTAAAGTATGCGGGTGTAAACAGGTAGCTTGATGAGAAAGCCCATCGCGCACCGGTTGGATTCGATTGACCAGTGGTCGAGTCACTTTCAATGGCAACCTTCGCCGCGCGAGTATCTTCGGCCCAACGCTCACGCAGGCGGTCCATCGGCGAACGCATTGCGGGCAGTGGCAACTGAGCGTTCATATAATCCAGCACAACCAGGTGGCTGTACAGGATGTGCGGAATCCAGT
>Ga0163144_10028341_pt1 | contig 10805 bp, 7 predicted proteins | sample OliLak19BULKMAT1_FD_123175 | JGI IMG/M metagenome (GOLD analysis project Ga0163144, IMG submission 123175) | Freshwater microbial mat bacterial communities from Lake Vanda, McMurdo Dry Valleys, Antarctica - Oligotrophic Lake LV.19.BULKMAT1 | ecosystem: Environmental > Aquatic > Freshwater > Lake... | reverse complement strand
GGAGCAAAACCGGCTGTTGCGGCTGTGGACGCTCGGGATCGTCGCCACCGTTGGACTTCAGGCGGCGATCAATATGCTTGTTGTCACCGGACTGGCTCCGGCCAAGGGGATCGCGCTGCCCCTGGTGAGTTATGGCGGCACCGGTTGGATTCTGACCGCTTTTTCCGTTGGCCTGCTGATGGCGATTGACCGCACGCAACCGGATGAGTTGGAAGTTTCGGTCGGGACAAGCACTTTCGCACCCACCGCACCCACCGCACCCACCGCACCCACCGCGCCTACCGCGCATACCGCGGTGCAATGAATTCTGTAGGGGCCCACCACAATGAACGATCAAGAACTACGCGGCACGGTCTTATTCGCCGGAGGGGGCACCGGCGGACACCTGTTTCCCGGAATTGCTATCGCCGAACAACTCGCGGACATGGCGCCCGGGGTTGCCTCGCGGTTTCTATGCAGTACGCGGCCGGGCGATAGTCAAATGCTGGCGCAGGAGCAGGTCGCTGGGAGTGCGATTTCATTCACGCCCGTGCCGGCTCAGCCGTTCGGGCTGTGGCCGCGGACACTGGCTCGCTTCCTGATGTCCTGGGGCGCCTCGGTGCGTTGTGTGCGGGATGAGATCGGGCAGGCAACGCGGGGAGGGCCAGTAGTGGTAGTGGCGATGGGTGGGTTTGTCGCTGCGCCGGCAGCGCGGGCCGCGGGCAACGTGAAATGTCAAGTGGTTATGGTCAATCTCGACGCTTCGCCGGGCCGGGCCAACCGATGGATCGCGGGCCGTGCTTCCAGAGTGCTCACCGCGGCAGTGGTTTCAGGCTATGACTGGGAAGTGGTCCGTCCCATTGTCCGTCGTGCCGCGATGGCTCCCGGCGATGCCCAAATGTGCCGGAAGCAACTGGGGCTGGAACCGGATCGCCCGACGTTGTTCATTACCGGCGCGAGCCTTGGTGCTAGAAGCATCAACGAGTTCGCCGCGGCGTTTGTTAAATCGCCGCTGGGCGGGGTGGCGCTACGCGATGGCGGCTGGCAGGTGCTGCACCAGACCGGAAAAGGGGAGGGGGCGAAGTATGCAGAAATATACAAGGAAGCGCGCATACCGGCGAGAGTTGTGTCTTTTTCCAGGGACATGGGCTGCGCTTGGGGCGCAGCCGACTGCGCGGTGAGTCGCGCGGGCGCGGGGAGTGTCGCCGAGGCCTGGAGCAACCAGGTTCCGACGATGTTCATGCCCTATCCGTATCACGCCGATCAGCACCAGCGGCTCAACGCCCTGCCGCTGGCAAATGCGGGGGCGGCCGTCCTGACACAGGACCGCGTTGACCCCGGCGACAATCTTCGGGAAGCCGGGGCGTTGCTTTTGTTGCTGCTCAATGACGCGGCAAAGCGTGGTGCGATGCGCCAAGCCCTCACGGCGCTTGGCCCGGCGGACGGGGCGCCGCGGATCGCGCGTGTACTGTGCGAGGCATTGAAAGCCGGGTGATGCCGCCGCGCGTCATCGGCGCTCGCCATGGCCGCAACGCTTGCGCGACGCGGACGCCCGGTAAGCACCGCGGCAAGGAGATCATTTGTGGAATGTGGTAAACTGGGCAAACCCGGTGGTTTGCGGACGATGCAAAGTTTGGGAAAAATTGGAGAAAATGAGGCGCAACATGCCGCAGGGCCTCAACTTACGCGCAAGCATGGGTACACTTTGAACATGCCAGAGGACGTGGGGACTTCGGCGCACAGCGCTAGGGAAGTGCGTTGTGTAGTGTGGCACCTTCCCGCAGCGGAACTCAAGCCGGAACTTCGGGCTGCGCTGGCGAGGCCGGGGTTCTCGGTCTTGCGCTGCGACGACAAGTTTGCGGCGATGGCACATACGCTTACGCTGGTTGCCGGTGCCCAATCATCCGGCACGAAGCCAAACTCAACGCTTGTCATCCTGGTGCTGGTTGAGCCGCGGTTGCTCGATGATGTGCTGGGACTGGTTCTTGCGATGTCTCGCTATGCGCCTTCGGTGATTGTGTGGATGTACGACAGTGGGGGAGGCGGGGGGAGTGGCGGCAGCGGCGCTCTTGGGGCTGCTCAGTTGCGGGCGGTTCGCTCCGCCGATCTCAACGCATGGCGGGCCATGTCCAAGCCGCTCAGCGCGACTGCGGCCGGTGATGAGAGCGCTAGCGCCGTTGAAGCGGGGCCAGATGCTGCGGGAATCCAAGCCGCCTCGCGCAACGATTCCAACCCATCAAGTACCTTATCCCCGAATGTGCCAACCGAAACTGCTGGCGCTGTTCCCCTTGGGATGGAAGAACCCCACGCCGATGCGCCGGCCTCTCCTGAAGTACACGTCGTAAAGCGGAAGTTGAATGATGATGAACTGGCCACACTGCTGGACATTGAGCCGCCGGAGGACGACAAGAACGACCGATAATCGTGCAGTTCATCTTAATGGGGGATACTGACACCGCGGCATACGCTTCCATCTAAGCCGGATTGGGTACGAATGCGATAAACATGGATGCGAAGTATTCGGCGTCGATACCCTTCTTCGGGTAGAGCCTCAACAAAAGTTCGTGGAGCAAAACGTGCGGAGCCTGCTGGCGACCGGAGAAATCATTTGATTGCGCCAACTCGAGTCATACTTCTTGGAAGAACCGGGCTTGATGCCGCGCTGCGCTTAGATGACGGATTTGAACTGATCCGCGTTCGATCCGCGCTGGACGCGGTTGGAGAGTTGTCCCACGCGGTGCGCGATGCGGCTCGGTCGGTTGTGGTTGTCGCACCGGAGTTTGAATGTGCGCTCACGGGCGGGAAGCACATGCCCGAGGCAGGGGATAGGGCGAGTGGGGAAACTCGCAATGCACACACCGAAGAAACACGCTCGCCTGATCCACACGAGGCGAGCCTTGTGCAGTTCATCGCGGGCTTACGGGTTGTCGATCCGAGAGTGCGAGTGTTGTCGGTTGCATCTTCGGGGGAAGCGACGACGGCGGCGGGTTCGGGGCGCATCCAATCCGCGCTGTTTGATGCAACCGTGCCGGCGGGGGCGGGCGCCGGTGAACTTGCGGCGATCATCCGAGAAGGGGCAGCGATAGTCGGCGTACGCGTTCAAGGCGACGCGGTTGAAGAGGTCAAGCCCCCGCCCGATTCCGAGGCGGGGATGGGCGACACCGCGCTGGTCGAATCGCTTCTCAAGGGGCGGGATGTGCTCCCGGTTGCATTGTCGGTGCTAGGGCTGCGAATCGGCCCGGTCGAGTTCGTGCCCAGGGACGCGGCGGCGGAACAGGCCGCGCCCACAAAGGAGGTCGAGGGCGTGGCGGGGGACGTGGGGGACGTGCGGGTCGAGCGCGAAGGGGTTTTCTTCGGATGGCTGACCGGCGCCAACGTGGATGAGGAAGCCGGCGCATGGCTTGCGGGATGGCTGCGCCTGCGCGATCAGCAGCAGCAACTTCGCACGGCGGCTTTCACCGATCCGCTGACGGGAGCGTGGAATCGTCGGTATTTCGAGCGATTCCTCGCGACGTGCCTTGAAAGCGCCCGGGCGCGGCATCGGCATGTGATGGTGCTGGTCTTCGACATCGATGATTTCAAGCGATACAACGACGCCTATGGGCACGAGGCGGGGGATGAGATTCTCATCGAGGCGGTTCGGCTTATGCGAAGCGTGATCCGCCCGAGCGACCGCGTCTGCCGAATCGGTGGCGATGAGTTCGCGGTGGTTTTCCACGACCCCGAGGGGCCGCGGAAGATGGGCAGCATCAACGCAGTCTCGGTCATGGAGATCGCGCAGCGTTTTCGCAACCAGATTCTTCAGCATCGTTTTCCCAAACTCGCGGAGAGTTCCCGCGGCTCGCTCACGATTTCCGGTGGCATGGCTACGTTCCCGTGGGATGGGGCGACCCCCGCTGCGCTGCTGGCGAAGGCCGATCAGCTCGCGCTCGAAGCCAAACGCAACGGGAAGAACGCCATCACGTTTGGGCCGGGGATGGCGCGGGCGTGCGAGCAGAGTGAGGGGTGAGGAAAATGGCAAATATGTTGCCGGTCATCACTTTGGGTGATCGCGCGCGACCACTATTTGGGCGACGCGGCGATGCGTTCCATTTCGCGGCGTTGTGCGGGGCCCATCTGGCGCAATCGGTCCAGCCGTAGGTTTCGATCCAGGTCGAGGGCTTTGCGTGCAAACTCCGCGGCCGAGTGCGGCTCGGCTTTCGCCAGCTGTTGGGCGAGGCGGATGAAGTTGCCGGGTTCGTATGGCGCGAGGGCCGCGGCTTGCTCGAGATCGGCACGGATTGCGGCGATCGTTTCGGGAGGCAAAGAAAGTGGGGGAACAGAGGGGGCCAAGGCAGGCGTGGTGGTCGCCACTTCTTCACGGACCGTTGCCAGCCATGAAAATGGGGAGGTGCCGGGGACGAAGGTGGTTGCACGAGCGGCCCACATAAGGGCCTCGCGACCGAAAGAGTCGGCTTCGGCCTGGACTTTTGGCGATTGAATCGCCGGGTTCTGCCTTGCCCGCTGATTGACCAGCGCAAGCCTGCTGACCGCCCGAAGGGTTGGGAAATGCAAAGGCCATGAGATCGGGGCGCGCGAGAGTTCTTCGTAGGCTTTGGTCGCGGCGAGAAGGCGCGACTCGTCGAACGCGGCGTTGATCTCATCCGAGGAGAGTGCAATGGGGTGTCCGACGGTCGCGCTGAGGTCCTTGATGAGTTCATTGAGAGAATCATCGGTGGTGGGCCGGCCTTTGGCGGCGGCGCGTTGAAGCGCGAAGTTGCGGTCGGCGAGTTCGGCGGCGGGGCGGGCAAAGTGGTAAGCGCGGCGCAGTGAGCGTTCCCACGCGAAGGTTTTCCACGCGGCGGGGGCCAGCACGCCCAAGAGAACGACCCCGAGAATCGCGATCCAAACGAGTCTCTCTTTGTGGACCCGGGCTTCTGCCCGGTTTTCGGCGCTCGGCGAACCGGAAGCAAGGGTGGCATCACGCGCTGAAGCATCACCGCCCTGAAGGGCGGTGCCACCCGCTGCGCCGAGCATCAACCCGCACCAAAGCGCTGCGCCCGGCACAATGCCCGTCATTTCGATCTGCAAATGCACGGCGACGGCGAGTGCCGCCGCGGACATCGGGAGGCTTAGCAATCCGATGGTGCTTGTATTTTTCTTGCCGCGAGTCAGCGCGATCACCGCCGCGCCGATACCACCGAATGCCGCCATGCCCAGAAGTCGCACAACGGTTGAACTTGCCGTGGCGATCTGCTGCTCAAGGAAGGACGTGGTGAGGATGCCGATCACGGCGGGGATCATCACCAGCCGCAGGTCGGTGCGCAAATCCGAAGCGACCTGCGCGGTTTGAAGTAGACGCTGCGGCGCGGCCACGCTCGGTGCGAACATGCCGCGAGCCGATCGCATGACCACTCCCATCCAGATCGCGCCCAGGGCAAGGCCGCCGATTCCCAGGCCCGCGGCGAAATCGAACAGGATGCTGTGCGGGCTGATGACATCCTCGGGCGAGATCGGGTTCTTCGCGAGCATGTAGGCATCCTTGAAGCCCGCCGGACCCACGCCCCATAGTGGATTAGCGGCGAAAATGCGGGCGGCGGCTTCAAGGTAGAACCATCGGAAGAGGAGGCTCAGTTCGCCGAGCCGCTGCCCAATCATGCCGCGGGCGACGACGGCGCTTAGCACGCCGACAATGAGTACAACGCCCAGGAGCGGGGCGAAGTGTTGCAGTCGATTCGCCCCTCTGCTTGCGGGAGTGCGATTGCGTTGAAGCAGTTGACCCAAGACGACAAGCACCAAGCCCAGGGCCGCCGCGGCGTAACCGCCTTTCGAGCCGGCGAGGACCAGTGCGGTGATTGAGAGCAGCCCCGCGGTCGTGAACGTTGCGAGAACCCGGGAAGAGGCGCGTGCCTTGATCGCAGCGATCAATAAGCCAACAAACGCGACGACGCCCGCCGCGGCGAGGGTCGCGTAGACGTTGGCGAGTCCGAACCATCCGGTTGCTTCGGGCTGTGAGAGGCGGCGTTCGTAGGCGAGGGCGTTGCTGGAGCCTTCGGCCCATCCTTGGGAAGTGAGCAAGCGTACCTTGTCTTCCTTGAATGCCGCGTAGGTTTCGGGATGCTCCAGGAAGACCTGAGCGGGGGCTTTGATGGCGAGAAGGGCGAGAATGCCCAGGACTCCCGCGATGGCGATTGCTCTCACACGATCGATGCGACACGCGGCCATCATTCCCAGGGCACAGGCGATGGAAGTGAACCAGTGAATGCCCAACGCCGCGGCGTCAACATTGCCACGGTTTTTCACGAGGGCGTGATAGGCGACGCTGACCGCCGCGAGGGCGAGGAAGAGTGCCCATCGCAGGGGGAGCGCCCGCGCTGACCAGACCGCAAGTGCGCAGCCGATGAGCGCGACGCCGTCAAGCACGAATCCGACAAAGGGGGTAATGCCGAGGATCGGGCTGGGGAGGTCGAGGGGGTCGCCGCCCCAGCCGGGGAAGGGGTCGTGGACGGTGGCCACGCGAATGACCATGACCGTGAGCATGATCAGCGTTCCGGTGAGGGCGAATTTCTCGGTCGAGTCTCGTGGGTCGGGCGGAGTCGGCGTGATCATCGTGATCATCGTGATCATCGTGATCATGGGCGATGCTCCAATGCGGCGCGGTCTCCGGTGGCGAACTCGACCAAGGCGACAACCGCGAGCAAGAGCATCACCTGGAGGCCGATGAAAATCGCTTCCTGAGAGTCGGCGCGGGTGAGCAACAAACCAGACACGCCCGTCACGGCGGTGAGCGCGCAGATCGTGGCCACCGCGCTTCGCTTTGAAAGGCCGCGGCGAACGAGCCGGTGCGAGAGGTGGTTAAGGTCTCCGACGAAGGGCGAGCGTCCGGCCCGGAGGCGGATGAGGGTGACGCTGAGGACGTCGTAGAGCGGCACGGCGAGAACGACAAGCGGCATAAGGACCGCGTACCACGTCTGGTGGGCGGTATGGTCCGGGCTGATGTAGGTCGTGCGGGTGGTGAGGAAAGCGAGGAGAAAACCGATCACGAGCGAGCCGCCATCGCCCATGAAGATTGTCGCGGGCGGGGAGTTAAAGACAAGGAACCCCAGCAGCGAACCAAGGAGCAGGCCAAGGCACGAGGCGACAAACCACTGCCCGCTGAGCAGCGCGGCGGTCATAAAGAAGGCGCTGGCGACGGCGGCGACTCCGGCGGAAAGGCCATCCATGTTGTCCATGAAGTTCATGGCGTTGGTGACGATGAGAAACCAGAGAACGGTGGCGGCGACCGAGAAGAACGGCCAGCGGTGCGGGTCATCGAGGAAGGTGAGAAGGCGGGTTTGCCCGAACGTCGCGATGGCGATCGCGGGCAGGGTCATGATGAGCAGTTTGATGAATGGACCCAGAGGCTTGCGATCGTCCACCACACCCAATACATGCAGGGTAAAGAGGCACGCGAGCATGATGAGGGCCAAGGGTGTCTGGGCTTTGAGGCCTGGAAGATGTTCAACGGCTTGCGGGGCAATCACGCCAACAAGGTCCGGCGCGAGCCACACCACGCTCAGTGCAACGGTGAGAGGAAGCGAGAAGCCAAGAAAGATCGCTACTCCGCCTGTGTTGGGAACTCTTCGCGCGGGGGCTTTCGTCTGGCCGGGAACGGGCGGCGTATCGAAGGCTTTCATCCGTCCGCTCACAGCGCGCACCAGCGCGGTCATCGGCAAGCAAACGCCGAAGGCTACCGCGAGCAGACTGAGTGACAACCAGAACATGATTGGAGAATGCGGATTCAGGCTCCCGTTTCGGAAGCGCGGGGGGAGGGGTGGGGGTGGGGGGCGAGGGAACGGCTGCGGCGAAGAAGTACGAACGGTACGGTGATCAGCGCGAACAATCCGGCGACGATGAAGAACATCCACACGAGGCGCAGCGGCCAAGGGCCGAGCACATCGACAATGGTGCTCGCGCCCGGACTGCCGTTGCCGACGTAGCCGTAGTTCCAACCCGCGGCGAGGTTCACCGGCAGCACGAGCAGGAAGTAGATCACGATCGAGGCCATCCCCATGAAATAGTCGCGCCACGCCGGACGGTATTTGAGGACGAAGCAGTCGTACGCCGCGGAGCCGATGATTTGAGTGTGGGTCGCCCAGAAGAGCCAGAACTTGAGGTGGGCCGGGCCTTCGTGGACGGTGGGGGTCAAGAAGGCCTGGGTTGAGAGGCCGACCGCCCAGTAGAAGAGGGTCGTTTGCCAGACGCGTTGGCGGGTGGCGAGCGCGATGAGGCCGAGCCATCCGGCAAGGTCGCAGACTTGCAGGGGGAGCGCTATGCTCCAGTCGATGGGCCGCCGCGTGAGGTACCAGACGACGCTGAAACCTTGAACGAGAACGATGCCCACCATCCACCCCCGGCGCACGAGTCGCTCGTTCGTGGGCCGCCGGATGCTCATCCCGCAGACCACAGAGATGAGCGCGATGCCCGCGAGGGCTGAGACCAGATGGAGCCAGGACAAGGCATGGAACTCGTTCATGCTTGGCTTGCCTTACGCGGCGCGTGTCGCGGACGGGGTCGAAGGGGCCGATGTCGTCAGGGTCGCGCTGTTGCCATCCGCGCCCGAGTGCTCGTGGCGCAACTGGCCGCACGCAGCGGCGATGTCTCTGCCGCGCGAAGCGCGGATGTGGGTGTTGATGTGGTTGGCCAGGAGCAACTCCTGAAAGCGGCGGACATCCTCGGTCTCGGGGCGCTTGAAGGGCATGCCGGCGACTTCGTTGTAGCGGATCAGGTTAACGTTCGCACGCAGGGTTTTCGCGAGGGTGACGAGTTCTTCGGCGTGCTCGCGGCGGTCGTTTACGCCGCGGAGGAGGGTGTATTCGAGCGTGATTTCGCGGCCGGTTTTGTCGAACCAGCGTTGGCACGCGGCGAGCAGTTCGCGGATCGTGGTGAACTCGGCCCAGGGGATAAGTTGGCGCCGAATCTGGTCGTTGGGCGCGTGGAGGCTGAGCGCGAGGGTCACGGGGAGGTCGAGTTGCTCGGCGAGTTTTTCGATTGCTTTGGGAAGACCGACGGTGGAGACAGTGATCTTGCGGGCGCTGACTCCCAGTGCCCAGAGCGAAGCCATCGTGCGGATCGCGGGGACGACGTTCGGGAGGTTGCTCAGCGGCTCGCCCATGCCCATGAAGACGATATTGCTCACGCGGCGCACACCCGGCAATCTGCCCAGCCGATACGCCTGCTCGACGATTCGGCCACCAGACAGATTGGAGTCCAACCCGCCCAGACCGCTGGCGCAGAACTTGCAACCGACGGGGCAGCCGACTTGGGAAGAGATGCAGGCGGTCTGGCGGTCTTCGGTGGGGATGAGGACGCACTCGGTCTGGCGGGTGGAATCGTTGACGTGCGGATGCAACACCGCAATGAGTTCGGGCTTGGACGGCTCGATAATTTCGCCGGTGTCCTTTGCCGCCCCATCGTGCCACTGGATCAGGAGTTTTTGCGTTCCATCGGTTGCGATCTGGTGGCGGATGACATCGCCGGAGAAAAAGGTGATGTCCGCGGCGACGCGATCTCGGTCGGCCTTCGAGAGGCTGGTCATCAGGGCGGGGTCGGTGATGCCTTTTTCGTACACCCATTCGAGAATCTGCTTGGCGCGGAACTTGGGCATGCCCACACTCTCGCACCACGAGCCGAGCGTTTCAGGGGTGTGTTCAAAGATGTGGTTGCTGGGGTGTTGCATGAGTTGGAACTAGATGGCAAATGCCAAAATCGGAGCCGGGTGGGTGCGGAAAGTCAGGTGTGTGTGGACGTTTGATTTGAGGTCGCGCTGATGGTGAGGGGGGTGCCGCCGTAGAGTTCGTGGGTGATGGCGGGCGCGGTGAAGGAGAAGCCGCCCGCGGCGGAGTCGATGCCGCGTTTTTCCATGATTTTGCGGAGAAGGCCCGGCGGGGCGAACTCGACATCCTCATCGAAGATTTCGCGCTGCTCGATGGTGCCGCCGAAGCGTTCGAGCAGGGTGCGGCAGACTTTCGCGACGAGATCCTCGGGGGCTGAGGCGCCGGCGGTCACCAGGACGCGCTCTTTACCAGTCTTGAACCAGGCCCAGTTGACTTCGGAGACATCGTCGATGAGATAGCCGGGTGTGCCCAAGTTACCGCTGATTTCGGTGAGGCGAACCGAGTTGCTTGAGTTTTGCGAGCCGATCACGATCACGACATCACACTCGGGGGCGAGTTGCCGAACGGCGTGCTGGCGGTTGGTGGTCGCGTAGCAGATGTCGCTGCTGGGCGGCTCTTTGATGTTGGGGAATGCCTTGCGCAGGGCATCGATGACAATCTGAGCGTCATCGGTCGAGAGGGTCGTCTGCGTGAGGTACACGACGCGGTTGGGGTCTTTGATCGAAAGGGTTGGAATGTCTTCTGGGGATTGCACGATCTGAGTCGAGTCTGGGGCCTCGCCAAACGTGCCCGCGACCTCCTGATGGTTCCTATGGCCAATCAGGAGGATTTGATAGCCTTGCCGGGCATATCGGATCGCTTCGGCGTGGACCTTCGTCACGAGCGGACAGGTGGCGTCGATGGCGGTGAGGCCGCGTTCTTTGGCGAGGGAGCGAACCTGGGGGCTGATCCCGTGTGCGGAAAAGACAACGATCTTGCCCCGTGGCACATCCTCAACGTCCTCGACAAAAATAACGCCCTGATCCTTGAAGCGACTCACGACGTGCTTGTTGTGGACAATCTCGTGATAGACATAAACCTGTTCGCCCGGGAACAGTCCGATGACCCTGTCGACAACGTCGATGGCCATGCGGACACCGGCGCAGAAGCCGCGGGGGTTTGGGAGGATCAGGTGCACGGCGGAGCAAATGG
>Ga0163144_10028338_pt1 | contig 10805 bp, 15 predicted proteins | sample OliLak19BULKMAT1_FD_123175 | JGI IMG/M metagenome (GOLD analysis project Ga0163144, IMG submission 123175) | Freshwater microbial mat bacterial communities from Lake Vanda, McMurdo Dry Valleys, Antarctica - Oligotrophic Lake LV.19.BULKMAT1 | ecosystem: Environmental > Aquatic > Freshwater >... | reverse complement strand
GACGACGACCCAAAGATGAACGATTGCCCGATGGTTTCATATTTATCTTTCAAGGTTAAGATTCGGCTTCCAACTCGTCTTCAGGCATCACCATCTTGCCGTTGTTGTCAACAACAAACGCAGTAAACCGACCACCGGACTCGCTCGAAACAACGTCGCGAAGATCGAGACGGTTCAGCACTCGTTCTTGCGCGTCACGCTCTGAGCATTTTTTTAACTCTTCCCATTCTTTTCGGGGGAAAACGAGTACCTGGTCGTAATTAACCCTTTGACTCGCCTGTACTCGTACTTTGATATCGGTATTCATGTTTCTTGTTACTCCAATTACTTCTGTGGACAACTTTGAACCGATGCGTGCCCGTCATCAATTAAACGCGATTGACCGAGGAACATAGGCAACCAATAGATCGCCTCATGTAAACATAGCAACGACGCCAAATCCAATGACTCGATCGCCTTATACTCTTCCATCATAAGGGATTCGATGATCTGAGGACGTACATGTGCTCGACGCGCTAAACGAAGAACACTTTTATGCCTCCACTGTACAGGCCCAGTGCGGAACTCAAACAACAACATTTCACCCCATTCTTTAATCAGAAAAGAACGATCATCGACACTACTCATCACCATTCTCGCCGCTGCTAAATTATAAGACGGAAATTCATGTTCCACTTTCTCCGTCCAATGCGACACCATCTGTAGAATGATAAATGTCGAATTCGGCTTTCCTCCAGTCTCACTCAGATTGACGCTTTTCTCAAGGAAAACCGCTGGCTGATAGCGAGGGAGATTTATCAAATTACCGTAATTCAAAACCAGTTTATGACTCCCCTCAACGTGACTCAATACTAGCTTGTTCTCCTCAGATGTACGGTTATTGAGTTTTGGGGGATTGTTAGACTCCACGATCCACGGGTGCTCAGCAACAAGAGGACACGGATGGTCGCTAAAAATCCTCTTACCGTTTACCTCTACCATTACCTGATCACCCTCTGTTAGCATTCTACAAAGAGATGGGTCTATATCTGCTCCTGCAACAACCATTGGCTTTGCAGTAATCCGTGAATGTCGTAGCGTCGTCACCATTTGGTACACCTTGTCATAGTAAAACTATTTATTAGCCTAAATACGTCTTTAGACATCGTCTAATAATAGGTAATCAAAAGTCATACCATTTTTTGAAATCTGTGAAAACGATGACGTGCCTGCCGACACGTCATCGCTGGTTTTACTCATTTGCTTGTGTCAGACTCTTCTGCTTGAATCGCTCTACTCCAGACTTACGCAGCACCTCAAAAACGCCTCCTGGTTCCGTAAACATATGAAGCGATCGACTCTCCGCAACCTGCCTAGACTGGATACTCGGCAAATCCTGCGCAGACCTCGTTAACAAATTGAACATGTCATATTGAGTCTCGATCGGACGACCATCCTCAGTCGGCGTGTCAACACGAAGAGTCGCCGCGTCATAATGACTACTGGTAATCAAATTCTCCTCCGACATCGCCGACAGCAAGTCCCTTGCAGATACTACCAACTTCGTGTTGAGCAGTACACCAAAGATTTTACCGTAAGCCCCTTGATAATAACCAGCCGAACGAAGACGCTCGCTAGACTTCATAAAGAAGTTCTCTCCATCCCCACGATGGTTCCATTTCGTAACCAACTTCTCACGGATCGCGCTGTTGGTACAAATCGTTCGGTACAACCCAAAAGTCGTCGTCGTATCGCAAGCTCCAGTCTCAGACGTGCCTAAATGGAACATCATAAACTGACCAAACTTCTCCTGGAGCGAAGGCATAATGTTCTGACCGACAACAACCCGATAAGAACAAATATCGCCGCTTCCCTCTTCCAAAGATGAAATTCCATGAATCTCACCAAGGTTCTCCCTGATCGGAGCGATAAACTCACCTAGCAAAGCGCCAGCGTCACGGATGACATATTGCGGCGGCAAAACAGCGTTAATCTCAACACCATCATGGCGAACCAGCAATCGAGGATTTACACGGCTGTCTAGGATATGCGACAGCGTAGTAGGAAACGCATCTTTGTCAGGGAATTGATCCCAATACTTAACTTTATCCTGCTTGATGAGCTTGCTCGCCGTCTTCACCGCGTTACTACTGAATCTCATATCCTTCGAATCGACTTTAGCGTACCATCCAGATTTCGTATGCGTCGGGTCTTGCTCGATCCAACGAACATTCAAATCCTTGAACCTGTCAATATGAAGATTACGTCGGTTTTTGCTACGAGAATGCAACCGCGACATAACAGAATCAACACTTTCCATACTATCTCCCATAACGGGACTTGGTCAGCGGCTTGTAAGCAACATAGCTTTTAAGCATAACCGTTGTTCCTATATCATTATCATCACGCCTGTGGACAATTCAACGGTATAATACCCCCAAATACCGCAATTGTGAATTCACATGTCACGCAAAAAGTCAAAACGTGCCCGCTTACATTCTTCCATGCGATAGCGAGCCTTCGTCCTCTCCATCAATGTCCGACGACTCAGAGTCTTCACCTCCCGATGACTTCTCAACAACCCCCTCGGCAATAACAGGATTCGCAGACGGCTGTACCAACTGATACAGAGGAGTAGCCTTGATATCACCTGACTGACCCTCACATTCAATGGTGCCGTTCGCATGTCGAAACAATGCACCTCGCGGCGTCTCGCCACCACGATTCTTATTCGGAACCTCAAGAACAAAAACACTCTTGCGACCCTCCGCTTTCGTAACGTGAGCCACCAAATCCGCCAAATGCTCCAACATGCGAGAACCCTTCAACTCACCCTTCTTATTGAGCTGACTAATACAAAGAACATGAGGCTTGCCTGCCTTAATGTCACCCTTCAAATCTCGAAGGATCGTCAATGCAGTCTGCTGACCACGATCACCCTGATCCCACTCGGCCAACGTCTGAACAGAATCAATAATGACCAAACGCGGACGTAATTGATACACCATCTCACATATCCGCGAAACAGGGATTTTCGTCGCAGATACAACATGAAACAAATCAGGGTCAAAATCGTGACCGACCCATGATCTGAAGTCTTCCTGGTTCGCTTCACCGTTGACGTACAGTATCGCCTCACTTGTGGACTTGTTGACATTCTTTGCAGCGCGAATCGCAAGCCTAGTTTTACCAACGCCAGGCGACCCACCCCAAATACTCATAAACGCCTCAGGACAACCAAACTCAATCTTCTGCTCTCGCAAATCAAGTTCCAACAGAGAACCATCATCCGCTCGCGTAATCCTAAAACCCCCTTCACCATCAGGAATCATAGGATCGCCAACACGCCATGAACCACTCAACCAAATCTTATTGACCACTTCTACCAGATTAGTGATACCATTCTCATCGCGCTTCTTAATGTTTTTGTTTTCCAAACGATACTTGGAATTCGTATGGTCAGACAAGTGAATATAGCGCGTCTCACCATAGATGAAATCCAAATGACTGATATTCCACGAGAACCGATGACGGTTCGCCATGTCAATCTCATCCAATCGCATCGCACCTGACTCCATCCCACCTGTGGCCTCAACCAATGCCATAGCCACCGCGTCCGAAACTTTCGTCTGACGACGGGTACTATTTATATCACGACCAACCTTGCCACGCAAATCGGCATCGAACCTCAAAACGCTACCAGAGACACGCTTACGCTCGGCGTCGTCCCGAATAATCGACGGGTATTCCTTTTCAAGCGCCGACCAAACAGATTCACTGTTAAATCCAGCCGCAACCATCATAGCGATACGACTACTCCGCGTAGGGGCCATAGACCTCATCGCAGGTTTATTATTCTTTGCCATATTACTCCAAAAAGAAAACTACACCGTAGACAACTAACTTAGTCGTCTTAGGATAATGCCGCTTCTATCGCTTCTGTGAACGTGCCCGCGAACGATTATCCGCTTGTCACGCAAAAAAGCCCCCTAACTCCCCTTGCGGGTCATTAGGAGGCTTATTTTACTGCGTGCCCGTTTAGCTTTCAAACTTAGGCGGTAACTTCTTCAGTCGCAGCGGGCACATCCGCTTCGATCTGCGGGGCGGCTTCGACTTCAACCGCTGGGACAACAACCTTCTCCTTGCGGGGCTTAACAGCAGCCTTGGCAGCTCGACGCTCAGCTCGTTCTGCCTTGATCGCGGCGGGAGAACCCTTGCCCCGAATCTTGCTCTCGTTAATCGGGCTATCGCTGTTGGTGTTCAAACGCAGATATCGCGTTCCGGTATCGGCAACAAGAATGTCAATGACTGCACCCTTTTTGCCCATGACCTTTTGACCAACATTCATAATCTTCAGACCGTAGGGCGTAACACCGTTCCCCTCAACTCGCTGAAGGACCGTGATGTTCTGATCGAAACGGGCCTCCCAATCCTTACCAGTTTCCTTGTTACGCGGTTCCTTGTTCTTCCAACGTTCCCATGCGGTCGTGGCGTCCTTGCCCTCGTCTCGGATCGTTTCAGGATCGCTCATCATCTTCTCGACCCGCTTCATAACAGAAGTCTGGGTGTGCTTCTCGTTAAGGCCCAGTTCAACAAGGGCTTCAACAATGTAGTAGTAAAAACCCTTATTGTGAGGGTTAGGGAAACGCTTGGTTTCCTTGTACCGCGCCTTCAGTTCGGCAATCTCATCGTCGTTCAAGTGATACTTGGTGGGCTTTTTCATCAACCCATTCCGACCAATCGGAAGTTCGCGACGACGGGCCACCGGCTTGTCGGTCTGCGACAAAACGCTGGCGTACGTCTGATAACGACTCTTGCGAGCCTTCGGTGCGGGCAGAGCAGTCTCGGTCACGGTCGAAGCAGTCTCGGTCACGGTCGAAGCAGTTGCGGTGGACATAATAGAAACCTTCCTAAAAAGAGAAAACTTTTGACAGTCGGTGAACATTACCGATCAGTCGTTTCGATACAGCCGATCCCACAAACGCTTCTGTGAACAGTTTGCAACTTTGGGTAGGTCTGACTTCCGTCGTCTCACCACCGCAACAGTCTTTTGCAACAGATTCCGTTTGCTTCGCAGCAACTCCCTTACTCCTCTCACCGCTCCTGTGGAAGTATTCACGTGCCCGTCTTCCCATGCCGACATACCACCATGATTCAACCACCTACAGAAAAACAACTCTTTACCTTCGTCGCTACCACTCATGAATGCGATCAGGTAAAACTGCCTTACCAAAATATAGTAGATACCTGGGCTAAAAAAATAGCACCTAACCCCTACGCACACGGACACTTCCGAGCACTTAACTATCTACTGCATACATTAATACCCAGCCAAGACTTCCCAGCTAAAGCACCTGATCTACTACATACAATACAAGATACCGAAACCTCCCTTTTCTGGCTACGGGAAATACATTCAAAAATCGTAGAACCTCTCACAAAACACGCCCTCTTCGAAGATGATCTCGATCGGCCTACTTCGTGGCAACTAGGTCGCTATCGCTACACACACACAACCGCAGTACATAAACCGACTCCACCTCATGACCTAATCCCTAAACTCATGCACAACTGGCTAATAGAATATGCCCTCTTTCATCATAAAATCAAGGATAAACTAAAAAACCCCTACGGCATAGACCAAAAAACTTCTCAAGACATCTCCCAATACTGCGAAAATGTCAACCTGTTCTTCTGCGCCGTACAGCCCATGGCGTGCCTGAATCAACGTATGGGTCGTATTATCGAAAATGCCTTCAGACTTGCCTGGTGTCTACCTATGAAATTCCTCTCACCAAATCAACTCGGAGACGGCTACCCTAAATTCTTAATCGCCCTCGAACAATACGAAAATGAAGAAATCCCAAAATTGGTAAAAAAAGCCCTCCTTGTACGATGCTAAATCATCTCTTAGATATATCTGTGATTTCGACCCCAAACTTCATCTCTGTAATCCCAAAATTCCCCATCTTAACCCTCACCACTCGCCCTATAAACGACGATTGACCCCTCAATGGAGTCAATGTCCTACGTGCCCGATCAACCGCCAGAATTGCACCCATAGGCAGTTAGGGAATAGTTAGCCAGTTCAGAGTCATTCATCCTGCGCACAAATAGATTAAATGCCCTGTATTTGTATTCAATATTCAATATATCCCGACTTCGAGCCGAAAATACGCTCCGCTGCGACCGATGCATAGTCCTTCGAAATGTCCATCGTGATAAACGATCGCCCTAATCCCTTAGCAACTGCCGCAAATGTCCCCGTCCCACAAAAAGGATCAACAATAAGATCACCTGGAAGAGTACAGGATTTAATAATCCTTTCCGCTATCGACGAAGGCAATTGACAAGGATGAGAACTACCGTTCTCTGCCTTCACCCTCTCTTTAAACGAACCACACACCCTACTGATCTTCCAAACATCTGGACACCCATCCCAAACGTCATTAACTAACGCACTCGGTGCTACATCAGAAAATACACTGCTCTCCCATACGTCATCTGGCAATTTCCCACCAGCCTTCGCCCTCTTGTCTCCCATCAACATACGCTTAGATGGAACTCTTATCGCATCAGCGTAAAAACTGAACTCGGTGCTAGACTTCGTAAAATAGTGGATTATCGTATGAGTACGGTTAAACTTCTTACGCTGATTCTCACCAAATGTATAATACCAAATCAAAGTGTTACGCCAAAACATCTTCTGCTGCTTTAAAATGATGTTAAGCTCCGCTTGATATTCATCACCAATACAACAAAAAAATGATCCCGTAGGCTTCAAAATCCTAACACACTCTTTAACCCAACTGCCAGACCACCTCAAATACTCGTCGTAACCCTTACTGTCATCATACAAATCATAATCTAACCCAATATTGAATGGAGGATCAGTACAAACAAGATCAACACTACTATCTGGAATGTCTTTCAGAATACCTAAACAATCCCCAAAATAAATAACATCACTTTTCATAAGTTTTTTCTCGGCCTTTTTCAACACTCGGTGCTACAACATCGTTTTTAACGAAATAACGCCACTCATACGCGCAAGAAAAGTACGTTTCACCCGTGTTACAAAACTCTTTCGGTGCTGCATTATCGATCTTGGTTTTTACCAGCTTGACGAAAAAGAAGTGGAGACGCTCCAGGAAACCTCGCCACTAATCGTTTCAAATTTCTGACCTTGTTTTAAGATCAATCTTGCTTCAACGTCAAAAAATCCCCAAGTCCAGATGTCGATTGCAAACCCTCTTGCCCGATCCGCCGAGACTCGGTAACGACCATCGCCGAAACTGGGATGAAGGATGTAGACAACCATTTCAACGTCGTCCAGAATGCTCGATCGACCAGCTTCGATGTTTACGGTCACATAATAATAGAGGCGTCCCTCTACGCGGAATCGCTTTGGATTTACATTCTTGGCTGAAACCGAGCGAATCAGGAAATTTGGGGTTACATCCATGTTGTTAGCTTTCCTTTGACGAAATCTTATGCCCCGTGGCTCACGGAGTCATTCTAAAGTTTTTCTCGGCCTTTTCCCACACTCGGTGCTACAACATCGTTTTTAACGAAATAACGCCACTCGTATGCGCAAGAAAGTACGTTTCACCCGTGTAACAAAACTCTTTCGGTGCTACAACACCCGTTTATTTATCAATATCTGGCATAGATATAGAGTAGGTCTCCCCAGAAAAAACGTTGTCGTACATATGCAGTTTCCATCCAGACCAATATGTTATCTTCAAAGACGCATCTTTTGGGAAAGTATAAATACCAGTTATTTCAATCCTTTTCCTCCCGTTAAAAGATATTCGCTGAATACCAGTTATTTCAATCCTTTTCTCCCCGTCAAAAGCTACCTGCTGACTCTTCCCGTTTGCGTATACGACTGTTTCTATAGGAAAAAATACCTCTTTGTCTATTTTGTATGGAAGTACACCGAACAAAGTTAGGTGACTCGCCCCTATCAAAAAAAACATAAATGATATCACAGCCTTATCCCGACTCACCACCAATAAAACTAGCGTACAAACTAAGAAGAATATAGACACAAAAATTAAAAATCCTAATGGCATTTTGCTTTCCTATAAATGTTTACGCCAAGAACCACAAACACAACTATATCCACTATCGTTGTTACCAGATGGGTCTGACTGATATTCCCAGATATGCTCACACTTCACCTGAAGCTTAGAAATCCTCGCCCTCACTGCCTTCACAACCCTTTCAACACGATCTTCCAACCGCCTTCTCTCTTGTCGAACCTCATAGTTAGTCATAACCCCTTCCTCGACCCATACGGTGCTACAAATTAAAGAAATCACGTTATGCGCATTAAAATACCCCGTGGCTCACGGGGTCATTTACTCTAAAGTTTTTCGCGGCCTTTTCCTACACTCGGTGCTACAACATCGTTTTTAACGCAATAACGCCACTCATACGCGCAAGAAAAGTATGTTTCACCCGTGTGCTAAAACTCTTAAGACCTCCTGTACTACCTCGTCGGCGGAAAGATTCGTCACGTCCAACTCGTCCGTCATAGACAGACGGTATATGGACTCACGACACGACAGATTGGACAGTTCCGGGCGAACCTGCGGGTGACCAGACCCCACGATTAAATTTATACGACAACACCACAGCCAACTTGCTACCAATGGTCGTCTTGCCACTCCCTCGATATCCGATCAATAAAATGCTCATTCGTCACGATATACCCAAACATCATCAGATATTATCTGATGATATTCAAACACTTACAACTGAAATCCTTTATTATTCGCTGGTAGGCATTTCTCCAGCAGACGTGCCCGATCAAGTTCGTATGAGGCATGGGTTCTTTTACATAAGTTTTTCGCGGTCTTTTTCAACACTCGGTGCTACAACCTCGTTTTTAGCGAAATAACGCCACTCCCTACTCAAGAAAAGTACGTTTCACCCGTGTCACAAAACTCTATTCGCCTCTTTCATCTCTTTTACAAACTTCAACAATACAGAATTAACAATAGGCGGCTTCTCCTTCGACCTTGACTTACACTTCTTGCTCCAATCCACTCCAGATGAATAACTATAAAACTTATCCTCCTCAGGACAATACGCCGATAAACTCCCACCATGCACCACCGCCGTATCCAAACCTATCGAATTCACTCCAGACCTGTTACGCCTTATTCTCGGCAAATTATCCTCACACACCACATGACCATATATCACTAACTTGTCACCATCATACAAATCCCACCAGTACCTACCGTCATTCGGTGCTAGAATAGGTACACCTCCTATCACAGACGCATCCTGAGACATTAAAACGTCAGATGCGTATCTGTTGCGACCCTGACGATAATAAACGTTCATAGATACATCCAGAGTCGCTGGAGAATCTATCACCACACCACCATGTACAACCATATACTCACCGAAATCACCCAATACTGACAAAGACTCCAAAAATGCCAATAACTCACTCGGTGCTACACCATGCTCCATCAATAGATTCATCGCAACATAATAATGCACAGGAAGCCCTTCACGCTTGCCCAGCAACCACGAAAGCATCTTGTCCTCATGGTTGCCTCTATATACAGCTTTAACGTCTCTCAATGCGTCCCAGACCAAATGAGCATGTAACCCACGGTCGAATACGTCGCCAACAAGCAAAATCTCATCACCAGACACAGGGGACATCTTGTCGAGAAGCCCTAATAACTCGTTACCAGAGCCATGCACGTCACCTAAAATATATCGCTTCATATAATTAATCTATCGTCATATAAAAACGATCCTGCATCTACTCACAAAATAGACCGATAAAACATCATGGAAAATAACATCACGGAAAGTAATAATCCCCGCGTGCCACTCGTCTATGTCTATGGCAATATCTCTCACCCACTCACAGCCGAAAGACTACAAGCCGTTGCTAAAGCACATCCTCAACTTAAAAAAATAAAAGCTAAAAAAACTGTCACACAAAAAGTAGCAACATCATTCGGTGCTGTAAATATAGAAAAAATAACCGATCGCCTTATTATAACTCAAAATGACCAAAAATTAGCCAAAATAAAAACAGAACTCGACAACCAACTGCAATTCGGAACCCCACCATCAGCAGCCGCTCTAACACACGGAATACCCTCCGGCGGAATGTCCGTTACCAAAGTAAGCGAAGATAAACTCCAAAAAACAAAAGATACTAGAGATATACTCACCAGCCTATGGACTATCCCCGGCCAACAACTCTCTGCCGAACAATATAATGCATATCAAAGCAAAAAAATTAAACAAGCCTACGCCGAAGCTGACTCACTAATCGAAGGTCTACCACATATTAACACTTCCGCCATAATAAATATAAATCCCAACACCAGCGGAGTACGTATCAAATTCCAATCGAAAAACACATAATCTAAAATTGTAGTGAGGAAAAACCAGTCGCCGTAAACACTACGCGCAAGATAAGGCGCAAGATATTTATATTATTTGTAGAAGAGATCGTTCTGGGATGGCGTAATGGGGGGGTGTCCTTGTTATTTCGATAGAAACGATGATTTTGGTGTCAACATGACGAGCATGAGGAAATTATGATTGGAGGTTTATGTATTAGGAGTAGGGTAAGGTTGTTTATTGATGTGTTGTCATTTTATTATTACGGAGGTGTGTTATGTCTCTTCGTGTTGGATGTTTGACGCGTGTTATTTGTTGTGATTGTGGTAGGCGTTGTCGTATTAGGTCAATAGTATCAGATGAGGAAATGGGTTTATGGTTAGAGTTTGAGTGTTCGTCTTTGAGGTGTACTGCTCGGACTGCGATGCCGATTGGTG
>Ga0163144_10028337_pt1 | contig 10805 bp, 8 predicted proteins | sample OliLak19BULKMAT1_FD_123175 | JGI IMG/M metagenome (GOLD analysis project Ga0163144, IMG submission 123175) | Freshwater microbial mat bacterial communities from Lake Vanda, McMurdo Dry Valleys, Antarctica - Oligotrophic Lake LV.19.BULKMAT1 | ecosystem: Environmental > Aquatic > Freshwater > Lake... | reverse complement strand
GATCGCCGCCCCGGCTGGCTCGTCCTGTGGCGCGGATGGATGAAATTGCAGTGCATGCTCGACGGCTATAGGGCCGCGCAGCGAGCAAGATGTGGGTAAACTTAAGACGTTGTCCCAGCCTACAAACCTCCGGATGCTCACGCATTCGGCTCGCCCCTGTTCGGCGCTAACTTTCTTCCCGATGCACGCCCAGTTCCCGCTGAATCCGCAACACCTCCGCCGCCACCCGCTCCGGATCAGCGCCGACTTCGCTGAGCAATAGCTTGGCCAACCCGACCGCAGTCTCCGCCTCTTCGATGCAGATCTGCGTCGCGCCCACTTCTTCGAGCCACGCCCGCTCCTTCAGGTAGCGGGCACGAGCAAAAACCTTCAGTTCGCTGTTGATCTCCTTCGCCGTGATGATCACCAGCGTCCGCACCAGCACGTCGGGCACCGTCACTAGCAGGTACTTCGCTTCCTTGATGCCGGCTGCTTCGAGAATGTCGTGGCGCGTTGAGTCGCCGTAGACGCCAAGCTCGCCGTTGTTGGCGAGCTCGCGAATCGTGTCGATGTTTAAGTCGACCACGACTGTCTCCACGCCGAACCCGCGCAAGATCCGCGCCGCCGTCTGCCCCACCGGCCCGTAGCCGACGATCACCGCCCGCGTCGTCGCCTCGTCGGCGCCGTCGCTCGTCGCCACGCGCTCGGCCATCGCTTCGTTGAGCCGCAATCCCCCCGCCTCGGCACGCGAGCCAAGCTTCTTCCACAGCGCCGGCTTCGAGCGCAGCCACCGCTCGGTCGGCTCGATCAATCGGAAGATGAGCGGATTAAGCGTGATGGAAATGATCGCCGTCGCCACGAGCAGACTCCGCCCTTCCTCGCTCATCAACTGGTGGTCAATCGCCTCGGTCGCCAGCAGGAACGAAAACTCCCCCACCTGCGCCAGGGCGATCCCGACGGTCAGCGCATTGCGAAACGAGTAGCGCAGCCCCCACACGATCGCCATCGCCGTGAGCGGTTTGGCGATCAGCACGATCGCCAGCAGCACGGCGAGGTAGAGCGGCTGGTCCACCAACACGCGCGGGTCGAACAACATCCCAACCGAGACGAAGAAGACGACCGCGAAGGCATCCCGCATCGGCAAGGCGTCGGTTGCCGCCTGATGGCTCACCTCAGTCCGCCCGACGACCATGCCCGCCAGAAAGGCCCCGAGCGCCACCGACACGCCGAGATAGAGCGCCCCGGTCGCGATCGCCAGCGCGATCGCCAGCACGCAAAGCGTGAACAACTCCCGCGATCGAGTTCGCGCCACCAGATTCAGCAGCGGCGGAATCACCCGCTTCCCCGCGCCCAGCACCAGCGCCGCCAGCACGCCAATCCGCAACACGGCCATCCCCAACGACGCGGCAATCCCTTCGCCAGCGCCGTGCGCTGCGACTGCTTCCCCGGCTGCCGCGACTCCTTCCGCCGCGCCCCCGTCGACGAGAATATCGGCAGCCGCCGGCAGCACCACCAGCACCAGCACGGTGAAGATGTCTTCGACAATCAACCACCCGACCGCGATATGCCCCTGCGTCGTGTGGAGCACGTCGTTGTCGGTAAGCACGCGCACCAGCACGACGGTGCTCGCCACGGAGATCGCAATCCCGAGCACCACCCCTTCCGCCGTCGTCCACCCTGCCGCGACCGCCGCCACCGTCCCCAGCGCCGTCGCCGCGATGATCTGTCCCACGGCGCCCGGTAGCGCAATCTTCTTCACCGCCAGCAGATCACGCAAGTCGAAGTGCAGCCCCACGCCGAACATCAACAGCACGACGCCGATCTCGGCGAACTGCAGCGCCATCTCCTGATCGCCGACGAACCCCGGCGTGTACGGGCCAATGACGATCCCCGCGATGAGATATCCCACAATCGACGACAACCGCAGCTTCTCGGTGATCAGCCCAAACACGAGGGCGGCTAAGAGGCTGACCGAGAGATTGATCAACAGTTCGTCGTGCATCGATCCTGCAGAGTGGGTAGAAGTCGCGGCGGGCGGGTGACGGCAGGGCCGGTGATTGTAGCAGAACTCGGTGGCCGTTCTTTACGGCAATATGCCGTATCCTGGCACACCACAACTTGCCCCAGTCGACTATTTCTCGTCTGTACGATCTTCGTACTCCCCATAGTCAAGCTCTGGTTCGCGCGCCCAGTCATCATCATCCTTCTCATCCCCAAACAGAATGTTTCCAATCTTGGGGTCGGTGTAATAGATTCCAAGCTGCTGCAGTTCGCCTAGCGCTGCCAATACCTCTGGCCAGTGTTCGCCAAAATCACGATAACCATCCCCATGAAACCGTGCCATGATCCGTTGATCATCCCAGTAGGGTGGCGGCCGGTGGAGATATACCTTGCCGAAGTCGAGCAGTCGCGGCGGCTTGATCATGCCCATTTCGATTGCCAAAAACGAATCGTCATAATCGACAAGCCTGGGAACGTTCAGGCAGCCAACTTTCTCGACAGCGGCGGCTCGTAGGATTAGGTAGCAGTTCCGTTCATCTTCGTAGTTCACAGGTCGATAAAACAATTTGAGCGCCGATCCTCGCGACGTAGGCCATACCGTCCCGTCTTGGCCTTCGCCGAACGGAGCTTGGAAGTCGACGACGATTCCTCTAGAATCCGCATAGGCGGCTCCGTTTCTTCGCAACTGTTCTTTGTCGAGTTTCATGATGCCAAACCCAACCGGCCATTCATCGAAAGTAACGCTCGACCTGCTCGTCAACGGTGCCAAGATTGGCCTGAGCCAAGTTTGTCCCGACGAGCTTTTCTTGGAAGGCGCCTGCGAACCTATCCCGCCAATGGACGGTCAAGTGCTTATCGGGATCGACGGCGTCACCAAGATTATGGACGTTTTCCTTCCGCATGGCATCACGGGGCGTCGTATTTCTTACTACTAGGCTAGATTCACGGGGGGATGAACAGTCCCGTTCTTGATATTTTGTTTGCCTCGGTAGCATGACGTCGTTACCACTCCGATGGATGCGATTTAGCCTGAGAACATTCCTAGTTCTCGTGACTGCCGCTTGCCTATCGTTGGGTTGGTACGCATCGCAAGCCGTTCGCCAACGCGATGCCGTCCAGGCAATTCAGAGACTAGGGGGTTACTGTCATTATGATGACGAGCGGCTTTACATGCCTCGCCACAAGGTGAATGGGGCGGGACAATTAAGCTTGGTCCACCCGCCGGCGAAGAATTGGCTTCGCCTCCGGCTTGGCGATGATTGGTTTGCAACCGTGAACTGCGTAACGATGACAGGCCGGGGCATCACCGACGCTTCTTTGGCCGAGGCGACGCCTCACCTTGACTCGCTCTGGCAACTCAGTCGTCTCGAACTTCGTTCGACGTCTGTGACGGGCCGCGGATTGAAGCCGCTCGAACGACTGCAATCGTTATCGTACCTTCAACTTTTCGAAACCCGCATTCGCATCGATGATCCTGACCTGATTGACTTGCGTCAATCACTTCCCGCCCTCAGAGTGGGTTATTGAATTAATGGGCCGTCAACTTCCGCATTACACGCCCCCCACCACCCGCCGCACCCGATCCAAAATCGCCCGCGCCGCTTCCGCCTCCTCGCTCACCACTTCGGCCGCTCCCGCCTTCCGCGCCGCGGCCATGTTCAGCACATAACGGCAGCGGGCCACCACCGCGCACTTAGCGTTCGCCGCGCGAATCGCCGCCGTTACCTGAGTCGTGATGTCATCATTCGGCACGCAGACGATCGCCAGCCGCATCGAGGCGATGCCGGCCTGTTCGAGCGTCGATCGTTCGCGGGCGTCGCCGACGGTGGTGTCGAACCCCTGCTGCGCGAACGGATGAAGGTTCACCGGGCTGAGGTCCATCATGCCGACGCGCCAGCCGCTCGTTTCGAGATACGCGGCGACGTCGCGGCCGATCGGGCCGGCGCCGATGATGAGGACGCGGCTCCCCTCCCCTTCGATCTCGTGGAGCGACACCCGCGGCCGGCGATGTTGTTCGTCGCTGCGCAGGAACCGCACGCCGAACTTGAGCAGGAGCGGCGTGGCGATGAGCGTCCCCAGGGCGATGAACAGCGTTCGGTTGTAGTCTTGTTCCGAAATCACTTCGCCGCGCAAACCGGCGAGTAGCAATAGGAAAGAAAATTCGCCTAGTTGAGCCAGGCCAAGTCCCATCCCCGCGGCGCTCTGCCAGCTCAACCCCGTGAGTCGCAGGGCCGTCGCCCCGGCGCCCGCCTTCACCGCAATCATCCCGATGAGGCCCAGCGTCATCAGCACCGGCTCTTCGAGGAAGACCGCCGGCCGCAGGATGGCGCCGAGGGTGACGAAGAAGACTGCAGCAAACGTTTCGCGGAATGGCAGCAGGATCGAGTCGATCTGCGTGCTGAGCCGCGACCCGCTGAACGCGGCCCCAGCTGCGAGCGCCCCGATCGCCGGCGGCAAGCTGAGTTGCACCGCCGTGAGGCAGGCGCCCCCCAGCATCACCACGGCGAACAGACAGACGAGTTCGGGGCTGCGCAACTCGGCGATCAATTGGATCGCCCAACGATGGAGCAGCCGCTTCACCAGCAGAAAGGAAATCAGGAACACCAACGACTTGCCGGCCAACTCCGCGAACTCCGCGGCGGTCGGCGGTTCGCCTTGTCCGCTCAGTAGCGGCGTCAGCAAGATCAAAGGCACCAAGGCGATATCTTGGAACAGCAGAATCCCGACGGCCCGACGTCCCGGGCGCGATTCGAGTTGCCCCAACTCGGCCAGCCCGCGGAAGACGAGCACCGTCGAACTAAGCGCCGCCGCGGCGCCAACCAGCATCGATGCCTGCCAGTTCATCCCGAACCAATGGGCGATCAGCGCCACCGGCACGGCCGAGAGGACCATTTGCGTGACACCCCCGACGACGAAATTCCGCCCGAGGCCGATCAACTCTTCGAGTGAGAACTCGATGCCGATCGAGAACAACAGCAGCAGCGCGCCGACGGTGGCGACCCCTTCAAGGGCCTCCGACTCGTCGCCGACCAGCCCCAGCCCGCCACCGCCGCCAATGAGCGCCCCGGCGAGCAGATAGCCGACCATGAGCGAGGCGTTGAGCCGCCGGCAGATCACTCCCGCCGCCAAACCGGTGGCCAGGATGATCAGCAGCGTCGCCGCCAGCGGGGTAAATGCGTGGTGATCCAAGCGAAGACCTTCCGACCGCCCATGTCAAATCAGTGAAGAAACGTGCCAAGCCCCGCAAGTTTAGGCTGCCTCAGGAGTTCGCGAAACCCAAGCGACCTGCTCGGAGAACTTGCAGCGGCCGCCGGGGGCGTCACAATAAGGGGAACGCCTTGTGATTCCTTCTCAACTCCTCGGATCTCTTTGGAGATAGCCACTCATATGAGCCAGAACAAGCGTGTCTCGTCGCGTCAGGTTTCTTCACGACGCTCGTTTCTGAAGCAATCCGTAGCTTCGGCAGGGGCCGCAGCGGCGGGAGGCGGGCTGGTCCCTTACTTTCTGACCGCGTCGCAGGCCGTGGCCGCCACCGCGTCCAGCGACCGCCCTGTGATTGGCTGCATCGGCCTGGGGGGACAAGGGAGCTGGAATATGGAGCTCGCCATGAACCATGCCGACGTCGCCGCCGTTTGCGACGTCGACTCGAATCGCTTGAGCGAGGCCCAGAAGAACGCGGGCGGCAAGGCCGACATGTACGACGACTACCGCAAGTTGCTCGATCGCAAGGATATCCAAGCGGTGAGCATCGCGACGCCCGACCACTGGCATACCAAGATCGCCATCGACGCGATGAAGGCGGGCAAGGACGTCTACTGCGAGAAGCCGCTCACGCTCACCATCGACGAAGGCAAAAAGATTTGCCAAGTGGCCAAAGAGACCGGCGCCGTATTCCAAGTCGGCACGCAGCAGCGCAGCGACATGGACCAGAATTTCCTCAAGGCCGTGGCGATCATCCAAAGCGGCCGCCTGGGCAAGATTGGCAAAGTCACCTGCTCCATCGGCAACGCCGAGAGTTCGCCGTCGCTGCCGGTCGTCGCCCCGCCGAAGGAACTCAACTGGGAGCGTTGGCTCGGTCAGGCGCCGTTGGTCGACTACCGTTGGCAGGGAGGCAAAGACGCCGAAGGCGCCGAGATTCCCTACAAGTCGCGCGGCCACTACGAGTTCCGCTGGTGGTACGAATACTCCGGCGGCAAGATGACCGACTGGGGCGCCCATCACGTCGACTGCGCCTGCTGGGCGCTCGGCCTCGACAAGACCGGCCCGAACGCCGTCCGCGTGGAGTTCTGCGAACACCCGCTTCCCTTTGAGAAGGGCTACCCGACGCTCGACGATCGCTACAACACGGCGACCTCCTTCCGCGTCGTCAACGTGTTCGACGACGCTGGAGTCGAACTGACGATTCGCCATGACATGGACAATGGCATCCTGTTCGAGGGCGAGAAGGGACGCATGTTCGTCAGCCGCGGCAAGCTCGCCGGCAAACCGGTCGAAGAGCTCGAGGGAAATCCGCTGCCGGAAGACGCCATGCGCAAGGCGTACAAGGGCTCGGAACCGGTGAGCCACATGCAGAACTTCTTCGACTGCGTAAAGAACCGCCAAGAGCCGATGTCCGACGTCTTCTCACACCACCGCTCGCTCACCAATTGCCACCTGGCGAACATCGCCCTGCGGCTCAACCGCGACTTGAAGTGGGATCCGGTGAAGGAAGCGATGATCGGCGACGACGAGGCACAGTCGTTTGTGGCTCGCGAACAGCGGAAGGGTTACGAAATCACCGTGTAGCGGCCGCCGCAGCGGTAGGCTACATCGGTGGGCTACGGCGTTGCGTCGTCGCCGCTGCGCGTCGAGAGCGCCTGCCATAAGGCAAGGTCGACGCCGTCTTCGGAGAACGACGCTGAGCCGTCGGCCAGGGCGTAGTTCACGCCCCCCGGATGATTGCTGCGCGACGTGCGCCAGCCAAACCCGGCGAAGCGCCGCGAGAGGGGTCCGAGCAGTTGGGCCGCAACGCAGTCGATCTCTGCGGAGTTTGGCGTTCGGAGGTGGTTGTACATCCCGCTGCGGAATTCGCCGTTCGCCCACGAGAACCCGGGCGGGTCGGTGTAGTTCCACAGGGTCGAAGCGTTGCACGCCGCCTCGGTAAGCGGCGTCGACGGGACGAAGGCGTACACCAGCCGCGGGTCGACGGCGGCGCGAGGCGTCAGCGGCGGCGGCGTTTCGCCGAGGAGGCACTCGGCTAACATCACCGTACGGCTCGTCCCGTCAGTAACCTCTGCCAGGCGGATCGCCGAGTTGACGAAGAACATCCCCTCGGCGTCGAACGGCGAACCACCCTCCGCGCCGCGGCCGGAGCACGCGGCATAATTGGTCGGACCGTACGCCGTGCTGACGGGGACGCCGCGATCGCTCGGGCAGAGAAATTGGGGCAGGAGCGTCTGCACTCCTGCCTGGTTCTCGGCGGTCACGGCGTAGTCGTTGCCGTACAGGGGGAGATCGAGATTGATTTTCGCCAGTGCGGCGCCCTGTTCCATGTAAGGCAACGCATGCGCGAGCGCCGACCACCGATAGAAGGTGTGCGGCGTCGCCGGCGAGGCCGCGTACTCGCGCGCTTCGGCCCCTGACGGCAATCGACCGTGTGCTGACTCGTAGTTCTGCATCGCGAGCGCGATCTGCCGCAACCGATTCAAGCAATCGGTTCGCCGCGAGGCCTCCCGCGACGCCTGGATGGCGGGGAGGAGCAAACCGGCAAGCACGCCGATGATGGCGATCACCACCAACAATTCGACCAGCGAGAACCCCCGAGAGAGCAACCGTCGCCCGATGCTCGGCTGAACCGTGCGCATGTCGACGCGACCACTCATCAAGGACGATCTCGCTGCCAGGCGGGTGGAATCGACTACCGACGGCGGCCCCAAGCGAGGACTGCCAAACCGCCGAAAGCCGACAGCATCATCGTAGCAGGTTCCGGCGTCGCGGCGACTGCCGCCGCCGGTTCGTAGCGAACGATGCCGCTCGGCAAGAATGAGCCGACGCCGGCCGATTGGTTGCCAAGGCTCCGCTGCCAGATCAGGAAGTCGGCGCCGTCCGTCACGCGATCGCCGTTAAAATCGCCGCCGGCGTCGACCCCGAAGGACGCCGTGATGACCGTCAGATCGTCGCCGTTCACCACGTTGTCGCGATTGGCGTCGCCAGCCAGCAGCGGCGTGACGGTGTCGGTCGCGGGATGATACCGGAGCACCGTGCCGGGAAAGAGCTGCCCAGGGTAGAAAGGATCGCTGGCGTTGTTATTCCCCAAGCTGGTGATGAGCATCGTGCCATCGCCAGCCAGCGTGAGGCCGGACGGATACGCAATGGGCTTCTCCGTCGCTTGCGCCGCAAAAATATCCTCGCCATCGGGAGTAAAGTTGATGACGGCCGTTCCCGTGAGCGCCGCGGCAAAAAGATCATCGCCGATAAACGTCAAGCCATTGAGGCCGCCGGCCGTGGAAGGGATGAACGCGCCCGGCGGCCCTTGAATTGCAGCGCCGGCGCCGCTCGCGTACGTGCCTAGCGAAGAAAAGCTGTCCTGAGCATCGTATTTCAGAATCGACCCAACGCCGAAGAACCCGAAATCAGTGACGTAGAGATCGCCTTCCGCGTCGAACGTCATGCCGCTGCGACCGGTCGCGGCCGAACCGCTGCCGATTGTCCGCGTGAGCGTCGGGCTACCGCCCCCCGCGGCGTTGTATTGATAGACCTCGTTGCCTGTGAAGTCGGCGCCCGTTTGCGTGAAGTTGGCGAGCTTCGAGACGAACAGCGATTCAGGAGCGTTAACCGGATCGTAGGCGACGGCCCCAGGACCGGCGACGTCGGTGATGTAGTCGGTCGTGACGCCGGTCGTGACGTCGATCTTTACGACGCTCGCTTTCGAACCAAGCCCCGCGTAAGCGCCGAAGTTGGTCGCGTAGAGAAATCCCCCAGGACCGAACGTGAGCGACGACGGCAGATCGAGTCCCGTCGCGGTGACGACGCGCAAGAAATTGCCGGTCGTCTCGTCGAGCGCGATGATGCGATTGCCGGCTTGATCGGCAACCAATAGTTCAGCTCCGCTGGCGCCGGGCAGAGCGAGCGACATGATGGCCAGCGCAGAACAAACGACGGCAGGAATGCGATTCATGATGTCTTCTCAAATTGGTGAGCGTCGCGGCCGGTCGGCGCGACAAGAGAGATTGCCTGGGATGCTGCCAGCACTTCTGGCTCAATCCAGCACTTCTGGCTCATCCAGTGATGTCGGCGAACCGCAGGACGCGTCTTGCGAGCCCTGGTTGCCGGAAACTGGTACGCGAGGCTGCCGTGCCGCCGCCTCGCTTGCAGCTAGGTGGGAAGGAATAGCTAAGGTAACAAAGGGAGGGTCGCGACGCAAACTGGGGATTCCTGAACGCCGACGCTTCGCTGGCGGGGGAAATGCAGGGGAAATGCTCGTTGGCGGACGTCCGCTCGACATGCCAGCGCCAAACGACGAGAGGTGTGACGTTCGCAGTTGAAGCGTGCGACACAGCGCACAAAAAAGCGACCCCCGAATGGTTTCGGGGATCGCCTCAAAGGGGGGACTTTCTATCGAAATCTCAAGCCGGCACTCGCTGACGCCATCCTTGGAACGCGGCGTCCTTACTTCATCGCGAGTTGGCGTTCTTGCCACTGTGACGGAAGTTCAGTCGCCGGCATCGTGGCGAGTTGCTGCAATTGCTTGAGTGTTTTCACCGCCTCGACGCGACTGGCGAAATCGAGCTGCTGGTCAGCCGCGACGCGGTTTCTTAACACGCCAATCTCGGTGGCTAGCGCTGCACGGTAAACGTCGCTCGTCGGATCTTGCGGCGACCAGTTCCGCAGCAGCGAACTGACAGTCGCCATGGAACCGGCGTACTTGGTCTGACGCAGAGCCACTGGCCAAAGGCCGGCGCCTCGCTGCACCGATTGGTAGAGCCGCAAGGCCTCGGCCGTGTCGGCGCTAGCTTCCGCTTGCTGCCGCTCGCGATTGGTTTGCGCCTTGCGGTCGCGAAGCTCAGTCTCCATCCGCTTGACGTCGTGGCGGTAGGCTGAGCGTTGATATTGAATCTGATCTTGCGCGGCGGTGACGCGGGTCCAGGTTTCCGCGGCGGTCGCTTCGTCCTTCAGAAACGAGCCCTGGGCTCGGACCAGTTCCGAAGCCCCGGCGAGTTGATCGCCGAGAACCGTGCTGCGGTGATCGTAGGCGATCACCTGGGCGGAGGCCTGCTGTTGCAGAGTGACAGCGGCGAGGGCGAGCGTGGCGGCGGCGACTGACAGACTCGTGAAACGTGACATGGTTTGATCCCCTACTCTCTTGTGCGTTCGGCGGCAGGCGTCGCCGGTTGTGGGCGAGAGGAGGTGATTGCAAGCTTGGCGCCAATTCGCGCCGCCGCCATCGGCAACGAGCCAAACGCCATCGCAATGGTGACGCAATTGCTTACTTAGCATGACTTTACGCGGCTACCGCCCTAGTCCTTCCGTCACATTGCCCAGGAGCGAGTCACTTCTGCCGGATCAATCTGACGACGCCTGGGACCGAAATTGAGATTCCTGCCGGAAAGACTTCAGCGCGTCGATGAGTCGTGCGACGTCCTCTTGGTTGTTGTACGCGTGGGCGCTCACCCGAATCCTGCCCGCGCGGTACGCCAGCGCGACATTGCTCTCGAGACAGTGCCGGCGGACCGCCAGCACGTCGGCGCCGGGGAATTCGAACGACACGATCCCGCTGCGCTGTTCGCCGGCGCGAGGCGAGATAACTCGCAGCCCTAGTTGTTGCAATTCGCGGCAGATCAAATCAG
>Ga0163144_10028336_pt1 | contig 10805 bp, 9 predicted proteins | sample OliLak19BULKMAT1_FD_123175 | JGI IMG/M metagenome (GOLD analysis project Ga0163144, IMG submission 123175) | Freshwater microbial mat bacterial communities from Lake Vanda, McMurdo Dry Valleys, Antarctica - Oligotrophic Lake LV.19.BULKMAT1 | ecosystem: Environmental > Aquatic > Freshwater > Lake... | reverse complement strand
GAACTGGCACCACGAGCAGTGCATGCCGGGTTGCGGATGGAACCGGTCTTCGGAGATCCCCTGCACGGCGGTTTCCAGTAGGGAGATCACCCGGAGTTTCCGGCGGGTGTCGGCCGGTGGGGAAGAGACCCGTATCACCTGTGGCGTCTTGGTTTTCACCAGGAACACCAGGTCGAGGGACGGCGGAGTCTCCCCGGTTGCCGCCTCCATGAGAAGTTGGTATGACACCAACTGGATCTCATGGTCGAATGCAGCGTTCGCAGCATCAGGTTTCGCGGCGGCGGACTTGAAATCCACCGGCGTGAAGTTGCCCTCGACCAGATCCATCGCCCCGGTGAGGGGGACGGAGAGGCCGGGGATGTTTTCCTTGAGCAGGACCTCGACCGCACGCGGCTTTTCCTTCATCGCCTCCGGGGAGTCGAGGTAGGCGGCGACCACGCGCAGGCCGTCCTGGCGGACTTTCTCCCGGTCTTTGTCATCCTTGAATTTCACCGGGCCTTCGTCGCGTTCGAGATCGCTGAATGCTTTCTCATACGCTGCGGCGGTGGCTTCCGGCGAATCGTCGCCGCCACGCCAACGCGCCAGGTGGAATGCCTGGAGCGCGGCGTGGACTGCCTTGCCCAGGTGGAGGGCTGCCGGCGTCCTCTTCTTAATGCAGGCGACCCGCTCGAAGTAGAACTTGAGCGAGCACGACAGGTAGGCTTTCGCTGCACTGGGGCTGATGTGCTTAGGCAGTGTCTTCGCCCAAGGTGTCAGCCCCGTGGTGAAAGTGGGTTCGGTTGTGGTGGCGGTGGCGATCATGCCGCGCTCCTTCCATTGGCCCCGTTGTAAGCGGAGCCGTTGCGGCGGTTGGATCCGCTCTGGTTGCCTTGGCGGTTGGAGCCACCGTGGGTGTCGAGTAACTCGTCAATGAGCCCGGAGGCTTCCACCTTGTTGAGCATGCGCACGCCCTTGCCGAAGCGTTGGCGGGCAAGGTGATCGACTTCGTCCTTATCGAGGGAATGCTCTTCGACGAGTTTCAGGATCAGATCCTTCTGCTTGTCGGAGCATTTCCAATGGTCGCTGTTTTGGGCATGACCGTTGGAGCTGTGTTTTCCATTCGTATGAGCCGGGGCGTCTTCCATGCCGTAGTCGGTAGGGGGAACGAATCCGGTGTGGAGGATCTGCTCATCGACATTTGTCTGAAGCAGCTGATAGATGCGTGCCGATTGTTCGGCGACGTCATCGGTTGTCATCAGCTCGGTCTCAATGGAGACGCTGAACTGGTGGCTGGAGTAGCCCGGGAGACCCAGGCGTTTGCTGTAATTGGCGATTAGTTTGATGGCCATGATGTTAGAGGGCTGGTTGTTTGTTGGTTTGTGGTGATGGACTGAAACGACAAGACCCGGCTTGAGTGCCGGGCCTTGCCGTTCAGGTGGAGGTGAATCGAGGCCTATGCGGCATCGGGGTTGTGGATGGAATCCCCATACTCAGTCGGGTCCTCGCAGACCCGGAGTAAGGGTGGGTCATTGGCGATGCGGCCAAGCGACTGCCAGAGCAGACAGTCGGCAACAACGGTCATTGGCTGTCGGCGGCGCAGGCCCTCGCGGTAAAGCGCACGGACCACGTCGTCGGATAGTTTTGGCGTGTATAGATTGCGTGGCATGTGTGGGAGCCTTTCGTATCAACGGCCGGGCAGCGCGATCCTTACCAGCAGGGTGAGGATCACCGCGCCGACGAGCATGGGCAGCCAGTAACTCGAGAAGATCGAGCAACTCAGCGCGACGAAAGAAATCCACGCAAAGCCCTTGATATACGGGTAGGGGTTCATGGTTGTGTTTATTTGACCAGTTTGCCGAGAACTAGCAGCACGGCGGCCCCGACGACGGCATAGCCGATGACCTTGAGGCCATCGCCAAGCGGGGTGGTGTCAACGATGGGCGGCGCTTGATCGACGCATGAGGCGAGAGCCATGGCGCAGGCGACGACCGGCAGCATGAGCAGTGACTTTGCCACTCGGCGCGCGGTGGAATTGGATGTGGGATTGTGAATCATGGTGTGATGTGGGGTTCGGTTGGTGTAGGTTGAAAACGAAGCAGCCCGGCGTGATTGCCGGGCTGTTTCAGGTGGAATGACGGCAATGGCCGATAGCGGCCTTCGTCATAATCTTATGACTCACGATGGGCGGAAATTGCGCGGGGGAGGGGATGCCTCTGGATGCATGCCACTGCCGATTTCGAAATCCTGCTACTTCTTAGCCCCCACCGGTGGCATCGGCACCCGGGGAACGACAGGACAACTCCCGCTCCCCGTGCTGTTACCTGTCGTCCTGCCCGAGGCATCACGGCGCGTGTCACTGACAAATCCAGAGGTTCCTCCGTTCGTTGTCTGGCTGCCTGCGGATCGGCCTGAGGCATCTCTGAAGTCGGTGCGGCTGCCGCTTGTGCCGTTCGTCCGGGAGGTTGCGCTGCCTGCCGTGCGTCCGCTGGCGTCACGGTAGGTCGTCTGGGATGAGCCAGAGGATGTTCCGTTTGTGGTTGCAGCTCCGGTCACGCGCCCGGAGGCGTCCCGGTAGGTAGTCCGGGTGTTGCTGCCGCTTATCTGGCTGGTGGAGGTTCCGATTGTGCGTCCGGAGGCATCGCGGATGACTGAGCGCACCGTCCCGCCGCTGCTTTTCTGATGATCGATGGTCTGTGTCACACGCCCGGAGGCGTCACGCACCACCTCGCGGCAGGTTTGGGCAGAGGAGAGGGCGGTCAGCATCAACGATATGGCCAGGTTGCGTAGGAGTGGATTCATGGGGACTGAGACGGGCTCCGGCGGGGAAACATTCGAGCGAACGGTTGCTTTTGGCTGGGCGAAAATCCCATCCCTGGCCCCGCCTTTGTCCCACCTCATTCATCATGATCCGGGCACAACTGTTTTCACTCCACCAGTATGTCCACCCACAATATCCCGCATCCCTTCGACCGGACGACCGGGTCATCGCTTTGACACACAGCAAGTACCGTTGATTTGAGCCATAGTTTACTGGGTTCTTTCTCCGGCATTGCCAAAAACCGGAGCGGACTGTTTGATCTTCGTTAGAAAGGGATGCCGAGGTGTCCCGTATTTTTACCATATCGTTCTTAATGACTCGCGAAAAAATCACCCTCTCCCAGCTCGAATCCTTCCTCTTCAAGTCCGCCGACATCCTGCGCGGGAAGATGGACGCTTCGGAGTTCAAGGAATTCATTTTCGGCATGCTCTTCCTCAAACGCCTGTCCGATGAGTTCGAATTGAAACGCGCCGTGATTCGGAAGGATTTCACCCACCTGAACCCCGAGCTGCTGGCCGAGCTGCTCGAAGACAAGGCCACCTACGGCGAGACCTTCTTCGTCCCTGTCCGCGCCCGCTGGCACGAATCCTGGATCGATGAGAACGGCGAGGTGGTTCCCGCGATCAAGGACCTCAAGCACGACATCGGCAGCATGCTCAACAAGGCCATCGCCGCCGTGGAGGATGAAAACGACGTGCTCGCCGGAGTGCTGAAGAACAACATCGACTTCAACGCGGTCAAAGGGAAAACCAAGATCGCCGACCAGAAGTGGAAGGATCTGCTCGACCATTTTTCCCAGCCGGGCTTCACGCTGGTGAATGACAACTTCGAGTTCCCCGATCTGCTCGGCGCGGCCTATGAATACCTGATCAAGTTCTTCGCCGATAGCGCGGGAAAAAAAGGCGGTGAGTTCTACACTCCCGCCGAGGTGGTGCGCCTGCTCGTCCAGGTCGTGAAACCCCGCGCCGGACACGAAGTGGACGATCCCACCATGGGCTCCGGCGGCTTCCTTATCCAGAGCCACCAATACGTCGAGGAACAGGGCCAGAACCCGAACGACCTCGCGCTCTTCGGCCAGGACTCCAATGGCACCGTCTGGTCGATATGTGTGATGAACATGATCCTCCACAACATCACCCGCTTCACCATCGAGAATGGCGACACGCTGGAAGATCCGCTCATCCTTGATGGCGGTGTCCCGCGCAAGTTCGACCGGGTGCTGGCCAATCCACCGTTCTCCCAGAACTACAGCCGCGCCACCCTCAAGTTCCCCTCCCGCTTCCGCGAGTGGTGCCCGGAGACTGGGAAAAAGGCGGATCTCATGTTCGTCCAGCACATCCTCGCCAGCCTCAAGGCGGACGGACTCGGTGCCACCATCATGCCGCACGGCGTGTTGTTCCGGGGCGGGAAGGAAAAGCTCATCCGCGAGCTGTTCATCGAGGACGACGTCATCGAGGCCATCATCAGCCTGCCGCCCGGACTGTTCTACGGCACCGGCATTCCCGCCTGCGTCATCGTCCTCAACAAAAACAAGGCGGACTCGCTGCGCGACCAGGTTCTCTTCATCAATGCCGACCGCGAGTTCGCCGAGGGCAAGAACCAGAATAAGCTCCGGCCCGAGGACATCGAGAAAATCGACTACGTCTTCACCCACAAGATCGAGCTGCCGAAATACAGCCGCCTCGTCACCAAGCAGGAGATCGCGGAAACCCACGACTACAACCTGAACATCCGCCGCTACGTGGACAATACGCCCGACCCCGAGCCCGAGGACGTGCAAGCCCATCTCATCGGCGGGATTCCGGAGGGAGAAGTGAACAGTGATCAGTTAGCAGTGATCAGTGGAAGATTTAGCTTAGACCTTGCGACTCTCTTCCGGCCAGAGCGTGAGGGCTATCTGGCCTTTGTGGATGGCATCGCCAGCAAGCCTGAAATCAAGACGCGGATCGAGGCTGAGAAATCCGTCCAGAAAACTCTGACCCTCCACCGCGAGATGTTGCAGACGTGGTGGGAAATCGCCCGCGATGATTTCTCCCAGCTCCGCGAGGGCAAGAAGATGCCGGAAGTCCGGCAGGAACTCCTCACCACCCTGAAAGACCGCTTCATCCCGCTCGGTGTGTTGGACGAGTTCCAGAGCGCCGGCGTGTTTGTGAACTGGTGGCAGCAGATCCGTTACGATCTAAAAACCATCATCTCCATCGGCTGGCATCACACCCTCATCCCGGACTCCTATCTCATCGCCGCTTTCTTCCAGTCAGAGGCCGATGCGATTGAGGCGCTGGAGGCATCCATCAGCGAGGCTCAGAGCGAACTCGCCGAAGCCGTGGAAGCCGGGCAGGAACTCGCCGCCTACGAACCCGAGGAAGACGAATCCATCACCGCCGCCGTCATCAAGGCCGCGCTCAAGGCGCTCATCGACGACCTCAAGGACAGCTCCAGCGCATCCGCCAAGAAGGAATTGAAAGCCCTGCAAGCGCAGGAAAAAACCATCACCCACCTCGAAAAACTCATCAAGGAGAGCAAGGCCGGGCTCAAGACCCTCACCGATGAACTCGGCCTCAAGCTCCAGCTCAAGCGCCTCGGCGATGCCGATTTCAAAGTCGAGAATCAGTTGCTGCTCCAACAGGTCACCGCGCAGATCGCCAAACTCGATCCAGCGAAGAAGGAGGACAAAAAACACCTCACCGCCCTGCAAAAGGATGCCGCCGCCCTCGAAGCCCGCCTCGCCAAGACCGATGCCCTGTTCGTCCAAGTGGGCGGCAAGCTCACCGACGAGGAAGCCAAGATCCTCATTCTAAAAAAACTCCACGACCTCGCCACCCACGAACTCAACCGCTACCTCAACGCCGCCAAGCGCCACCTCATCCAGTCGGTCGAAACCCTCTGGGACAAATACGCCGTCTCCAGCCGCGCCCTGGAAACTGAACGCACGGCAACCCTAACCGCGCTGGATGGGTTTCTCACCGGATTGGGGTATTTGAAATGAGTGCACCTTGGCCAATCAAGAAGCTCCGTGAGGTTGCCGACATCCGCGTTAGCAATGTGGACAAAAAAACACATGCCAGCGAGAAACCTGTGAAGCTGTGCAATTACATGGATGTTTACTCCAATGACTATGTCACTGGAAGAATCGACTTCATGGAGGCATCTGCCACACTCGCAGAGATTGACCGATTTAGTCTAAATGTTGGCGACGTAATCATTACCAAGGATTCAGAAACTCCAGATGACATCGGTATTCCGGCAGTCATCACCGAGGCAATCTCCAACCTCGTTTGTGGTTATCACCTTGCCATGATGCGCCCTGACCAGGCCCAAATCGATTCGGTCTATTTAGCCAAGCAACTTTCAACGTCCCGGATCACCCGCTATTTTGCGCTACATGCGAGTGGATCAACCCGATACGGCCTTCCCATTGGAGCGATCGAATCGGTGGAAATCCCCACGCCACCCAAACCCGAGCAAACCAAGATCGCCGAGATCCTCTCGACGGTGGATCGGGCCATAGCGCAGACGGAAGCCCTGATCACCAAGCAGCAGCGCCTCAAGACCGGCCTGATGCAGGATCTCCTCACCCGAGGCATCGACGAACACGGCAACCTCCGCTCCGAACAAACCCACGAATTCAAAGACTCCCCGCTGGGCAGGATTCCGGTGGAGTGGGAGGCTGGAACTCTTGGGAACGAAATTGGGTCCATCTCTAGCGGTTGGAGTCCGACTTGTGATTCCGTCCCCGCTGAAGTGGGCGAATCGGCAATTCTGAAGACCACTGCATGTGTATGGTCCGGTTATGACGAAAACGAGAACAAGCGACTGCCTCTTGGACTGTGTGGAATCGACAAGATTGAAACTAATGTGGATGATATTTTGATCACGCGAAAAGGGCCGGTCGAGCGCGTTGGTGTAGTCGTTCATGTTGCAGCCACTAGACCTAAGCTCATGATCCCTGACACCGTTTTCAAACTGAGAGTCGTTGATCCCAAACAAGTTGAACCTTCTTTCCTCCCTCTAGCGCTTGGTTCTTTTGTTGTGCAGTCAAGATGGTTTCAACAGAAAATCGGATTAGCGGACGCTCAGGTTAATTTGAATCACTCAATACTCCGGGCAACCCAATTCCAGAAACCACCCGCAGCAGAGCAAAGGCAAATTGTGGCTTTTCTTTCTACAGCTGCGCGTGAATTGCAGCAAGAATGGCTGAAGCTCTCCAAACTCCGCTCCCTCAAAACCGCCATGATGCAAGACCTACTGACCGGGCAGAAGCGGGTAACGGATTTAATTGAAGAGGAGGAGATCGCATGAGTGCCAAGAAAGCAGCAAAAAAGCCGAGCTTTAAAGCGTCCTCTATTCTCAAGCTCTCACACAGCGAGGTGAGAGCCTTTTTCTTGAAAGGCGAGAGCTACTGTAATTTTGACCTGCCTCCATACTTTGAGTTCGATCCGATCCTAGAGAAAGCCAGCAAGCTGCTCGTCGGCAAGAATCTAAAAAGCTTTTGCAAGGACAAGGCTAGTCCGCGCGATTTTGACGATCTTAACCACGTTTTATTTCACAATAAGGACGGCAAGTTTGCATGGCGTCCCTTCGAGCTCAGTCACCCAGCAGTCTACGTATCCCTTGTCCACGAGATTACTGAAGAACCAGCATGGAAAGCAATCTGCGACAGGTTTAAGGAGTTCGCTAAGAACAAGCGCATTGTCTGCACAAGCTTACCTGTCCAATCAGGATCCGAAAAAAGTGATAAAGCTGCGCAAATTTTACACTGGTGGGAGGATTTAGAGCAGCACTCGATAGAGCTTTCGATTGAGTTTGAACACCTCGCGCACACCGACATTACGGACTGTTACAGCTCGATCTATACCCACTCCATCGTCTGGGCGCTTCACGGGATGGAAGAGGCTAAAAAGCTGAAAAACAGAAAGAATCCCGCGCTGATCGGAAATGTGATCGACTGGAAGCTGCAGGATATGAACTACGGGCAAACAAACGGGATACCGCAGGGTTCGGTGCTCATGGACTTTGTTGCGGAAATCGTTCTTGGATACGCGGATACGTTGATCACGGCTGAGCTCAAGGCTGCGAAAATCACCGATTACAAAATCCTGCGCTACCGGGATGACTATCGGATTTTTGTGAACAACCCGGCGCAAGGATGTGAAGCAGTCAAAATCATTTCCCAGGTACTGCTGGGACTGGGGCTGAAGCTTAGTTCCTCAAAAACCAAGTTCACTGATTCGGTCATAAAAGAGTCCATAAAAAGGGATAAGGTCGAATGGATTAAAGGGAAATCCTATGACAGCAACCTCCAGAAGCATCTCCTCTTGATTCACGATTTTAGCATCGCACATCCGAACTCCGGAAGTCTGACGCGAACTCTTACTGCATTCCACCGCAGGATCGAGAAGATCGGGAAACCTCTTAAGAATGCCGTTCCGATGATTGCGATCCTCGTCGATATCGCGTTCCAGAATCCGAGAACCTATCCATTGTCCGCAGCGATTCTCAGTAAGCTGCTTGTGCTCCTCGATGATCCCAAACAGAAAACAAAGCTCTTCCAGAAGATCCGAAAGCGCTTCGACCGGGTTCCAAACACCGGGCACCTGCAGATTTGGCTCCAACGAATATCCCAATCATTCGATGAAACGCTAGAATTTAAGGAACCCCTGTGCAAACTGGTGAGTGGTGTGAATGTGCCAATCTGGAACTCAAGCTGGATCAAATCCGCCCAACTGAAAACGGCACTCCAACCGAAAAAGATTCTTAATAAGAAGACCATGAAAACCATGGATCCGGTAATCCTTCTAAACGAGGTCGAGCTTTTCGCTATCCACTCCCTATAAAGCGCAATGTCCAAAGAACACGAAATCAAGAGCGACAAAATCCTGGTCAAAGAAATCTTCTCCACCTTGTGGTTTCGGATTCCGGAGTATCAGCGGCCTTACATTTGGTCTAGCGATCAGATTGACGACTTGTTGGATGACTTGACCTACGCCCACGCGGAGAAGCCCGATCAGGAATATTTCCTGGGGTCGTTTGTGTTCCAGGCCAAGAAGGCGGGCAGTGCGCCCGGGCAGGAATTCGATGAAAATGATCTACTCGACGGACAGCAGCGGATGACGACGCTGATGATGCTCTTCGCTTGTGTGCGTGATCTCTGTGCCGATCCTGAGGTGAAGGAGATTTGTCTGAGTTCCATTTTCCAGAAGGGCAACAAGATCCACAAGGTGCCGGAGCGCACGAGAATCATGTTTTCCATCAGGCAGTCCGTGCAGGATTTCGTGGATGAATTCGTGAAGGCGGATAGAGGAACGGATAGGCAGGCTGAACTGTTGCAGAAAGCGAAGACGAAGGACGATCCGTCCGTTCGGAACATGGCCGCAGCCATCCTCGATATACGGAAGTATCTCAGCGACCCGGAGAAGATCCTCGATCTGGAAGGCTTCGTGACTTTCCTCTGCAACAACGTTCTGATGATCTACGTCTCTACTGAGAATCTGGATGATGCCTTCCGACTTTTTACCATCCTCAACAACCGGGGAGTGCCGCTGCGTAACAGCGACATCCTCAAGTCACAGAACCTCGGCGAGCTTGAGAAGGAAGCCGACAAGGCGCGTTACGCAAAAATGTGGGAAGAGGCGGAAGGTGAGCTTGGCGATGACTTCGACCGTTTCCTGAATTACATCCGGACGATTTTGGTGAAGGAGAAGGCTCGCCTGAACCTGTTGGAGGAGTTCGAACAGAAGATCTACAATCCGCGTGAGAAGGAGAAGGCGACTGGAAACATGAAGCCTGCGCTGCTGAAGAAGGGCAAGCCGACCTTTGAGCTAATCGAGCGATACCTCAAACACTACGACACACTGATGGGTGGCGGCAATTTTACGGAGACCGGGGGGAGCTTCGCTTTCGACAATCTCGTCAATGTGATGCTGAAAGGGCTGCCTTCTTCCGACTGGGTTCCTCCTTTGTTGGCCTACTTCAACCGCTTCGGTTTCGAGCGTCTCTTTGATTTCCTCACAGCGCTCGATAACAAATTTTCAGCAGACTGGGTCGCGCAATACACCCCGACAAAGCGGATTGAAAACATGAATGACATCATCCGCGTGGTCGAGACAGCCTCGACCGTTGACTCAGTCTTGGCTGATGACAGTTTCAAGATTGATGAAGAAGGCTTCAACCGCGCCATCGAATCGACCGTCTATGGTCGCCGGTTCACCCGCTACCTACTCCTGAAGCTCGATTACCTTTATGGTGACAGCATGCAGCGGCTGGGCGTGGATTTTCTCTCGGTCGAGCATGTACTTCCGCAGAATCCTGCCGATGGCAGCCAGTGGAAGTCTGACTTCGACGAAGCCGACCGTGAGGAATGGACGCACCGTCTTGGGAATCTTGTATTGATCACCACGAAGAAGAACACCTCTCAAGGAAGGCTTGATTTCGCCGACAAGAAAACCCGGTATTTTGAAAAAAGGATTACGACTTGTCCGAATTCATTGAGAGTCCTCAAGAACGATCAATGGACACCTGCTGAGCTGGGGCGCAATCACTCCGCAGTGCTAGGCAGATTGAGACAGCATTACGGAATCAAGGAACCTGCCGCGCTTCTCGCCACGACGCCATGACCTCCAAGCTCCCCATCAACCTGGAAAACCTCCTCCGGCAGCGGCAGGTGGAGGGTGAGCGCATCGAATACAAGGCGGGCTGGAATCCGGATGCGATCCTGCGGACGTTGTGCGCTTTTGCCAACGACTTCGAAAACCTGGGCGGCGGCTATGTGGTGATCGGGCAGGATTGCGATGCGAACGGAATACCTATATTCCCCCCCGTGGGCTTGGAGGAGAATCAGCTCGATAAGATCCAGCAAGAACTTCTGGGTTTCTGCAACCTGATCCAACCGCCGTATTTCCCGCTGCTGAGCGTGGAGCGCTTTGCGGATCGAAACCTGTTGGTGCTATGGGCACCGGGCGGATTGTCCAGGCCCTACAAGGTTCCGAAATCGGTGACGGCCAAGACGAAG
>Ga0163144_10028334_pt1 | contig 10806 bp, 2 predicted proteins | sample OliLak19BULKMAT1_FD_123175 | JGI IMG/M metagenome (GOLD analysis project Ga0163144, IMG submission 123175) | Freshwater microbial mat bacterial communities from Lake Vanda, McMurdo Dry Valleys, Antarctica - Oligotrophic Lake LV.19.BULKMAT1 | ecosystem: Environmental > Aquatic > Freshwater > Lake... | reverse complement strand
GAGGCGGCGATGGCGGACAGATGACATGGAACCTCCCGGGAGGGCGGCCATGGTAGCGCCGATCGGCGCTGGCAAGGGTTTGAGACGACCGAACGCTTACGATACGCCCCACGTGCTTGAGCCCGTAGCGGCTGTGGATGGTGACCAAGCGGAGAAAGTATCCGGGCCTCCAGTCGAGTTCTGACTCCTGCACAAGGTTAAATCAGCCCCCCACGCGGCACACCATCAATCCATCACGAGCCCGCGTAGCCGCGACAAAAAGCTGGCTTCGCTCTCGATGATCCATCGGGTCCACCGGTTGGTCTTCGCAGACCACGATCATGTGACGGAATTCAAGGCCCTTAATGCGGTGGAAGGTGCCTAGGCGGATGCCTGGCTGGCTGTCTTTGGGTAGGGTTTTGTCCAATTCGAGAATAGGCAGCCCGGCGCTATCGATGGCTTTGGCCAGCGCTGTCCGCCGCTTATTACTTGGCGCTGCAATGCAGATGTCTGGAGGTTGCACCGGAAGCGCGAGCAGTTCGCGTAGGCGCTCGATCACTGGTTCGACAGCGGCAGACCAGGATGCAACCTGGATGACTCGTGGCTGGTCGCCATGCATCAAGCTCGTGTAACCATCTTGGCGCTCAGGCTGGCCATCGAGGTCGTCGAATGACAGGCCATCCAGGAGACCACAGGCCCAGCGCCGGATCTCTTCAGTGGTGCGATAATTGATGCGGAGTCGTTTTGAACGACCAGTTACGAGGATGCCACAGCGACTCAGGACTATTGGTCGGCCATAGATGCGCTGGTGGGCGTCTCCGACCAGGAACAGATCATTGGGACCTGAGGGAGCCAGGCAGCGGATCAGGCGCCAGTCAGCCGCCGTCATGTCTTGAGATTCGTCTATCACGACGGCTCGGTATGCAGAAGGCATGCGGTGTTGTTCGAGGTAGCTTGCTGCCTTGGCGACCATCATCGGGTAGGTCATCCGTCCGGCTTGATCGCAGATAGATTGGAATTGTTCAATCACCTTCCAGACCGGCTCACGGGATGGACGTGGTAGCTGCCCTTTCCGTCCTGTGCGCTTCGCCACCAGGTAGGCGCTGAGATCGCTGATGCCTTGAGCCAGTATCACTTCATCAAATTCAGCAGCATAGAACGCTGGGTCCGTATACGGCAAGGTTCCGCTCGCCGCCGTCATAGCCTCGCGCCAGTATTCGAGGGCATCTTCTGAGTCGATCGGCTCGAAGCGCAGTCCGGCCTGGCGGATCACTTCGACAGCGACGCCATGGATGTTGCGCACAACGATGCGAGATCTGGCCGTCGCATCGAGTTCATTCAGGTTGGCGTCGATGGCCTCAGCAAGGTTCTTGGTGAACGTCGTGAAGAGAATGCGATCCTGCGCCGACGTGAAGACAGTTTTCGCCAAATGAACGGCGCGATGCATCGCCACGACCGTCTTGCCAGTGCCGGCGCCACCGGTCACCTTGCATGGGCCATTGTAGTCTCGATCCACCAACTTGCGTTGCGTCGGATGCAGAAACACCCGCCACTTGGCCAACGGTGCGTCCAACATGCCCTGAAGAGCGGCATCACTGTCAACGATGACGAAACGTCGTAGGGTATCGGGGTGACGAATGGCGGCTTCGATGTTCGGAGTCGCCACGTTCCCGAGTGAAATCTCTGACTTCACCGCTTCATACGACATGCCGGCAGCTAATCCGTAGAGCGCTTCGCTTGCCTCCGCCGGAAACCCTTGAGCTATCGAATCGAGATCGGATTCGGAGCGGATGTCGATGACGGCATTCAGAAGTGCTTCGGGTATGCCGAGCGCGAATAATTGTTCTCGTGAATAATCACCAAAGAGCGTTGGGGCTGCTTTGGGAGAAGCCGGGACCGATTGCACCGCTGGAGTAGGAATGGCCACCGCACCCCGGTCATCGAGGGTCAAGCATTGCAGAGCGCCAGTGCGAGGGTGGATGTCAAAGCGCTTACGCTTGGCCCACGCCATCGCTTCATCGTGATGATCGACCCAGACCAAGACATAGACTTCGCCCTCGTCTGGATGCAGCACGATGCCCCGGTAATCATCGCCAATGCGCACCGTCCGTACATGCGGATCGACTGACTGGATCGGTTCATAATTGATGCTGCGTGACCGAGGATCTTCGCGAAATCTGGTCAAAAACTCGCGAACTTTCCGCTGCACTTTGCGCGGAATAGTCTCGAAGGCTTCAAAGAAGGAGTCAGCAATGGCAACCGTTGGCATGTGATCCTCAGGTGGATTCTGGTGCGATAGTGGGCACGAGCGACATGATCTGATCGAAAACCTTGGGATCGTCGGCGTCGACGACCGTCCATCCTTGGTCGCGGAAAGCGACCGCATCGGCCGTGCCTCCGCCAATCACCATGGCGACGCCTCCCGTAGGCTGTGGCCACGCCAACTCGGCAGATCCCACGACTTCGCCATTGACGATGAGTTCACTACCAACCACTGGTAATGGACATCGGGCATCGGCCAGTCGCTGAGCCAATGCGCGATAATCAGCTTGCACGTATCGGATCAGATCAGTCCAGGGTGAAGCAAGCGCAGTCGGCGATCCCGGTATTGGCGCAACCTGGGCTGGCACTTGCCGCCGTTCATTGGTCTCCTGAGTTGTGACAGTCGCCCCAGGCAGGAACTGGAGCATGTTCGCCAGTGCCTGAAAGCGGCGCCATACTGGCACAAAAGTCTCTTCCTGCTCGCGCCGATCCCGAGGGTCGGCCAAGTACACCACCACGCGCAGGTGTTTCGCCAAGCGCTCGGCGTCCTGTCCCATCAGCGCGGCCATCAGGTCAGTGCTGTAGACGCCGATCAAGGCTGACACATCCGTGCCGGCCGGTCTGGTCATATACGTCCATGCGCCTTCGCCATGGCGAGGGTCTGGTGTGCCACCACCCGGACTGGTCCAACTGCGAAGCGCATCGTGTAATTTGTCTTCGGTCGTCCCGCTGCCGTTCATGCCAGCAAATGCCAAGTAACGACCCAGCGCAATGGTCCAATCGCTCACATGTGGTCGAACCAGATAGGCCATCAGTTGCTGCAGCCCGTAATGGAACAACGAGGGCAGCAGCGCCATTCCACCGCCCATCACCTTCGTCAATTCACGCCAACGCGGTACATCAAACCAGCCAGCCATTTCGGCTTTACCTAACTCGACGCTTTCCAGGTCCTTCCAGGTTAGCGACCAGACCAGATACCGCCCTGAATCACGAATGGACGCGCGCTTGGCTAGATCATCAGGAAGGCGACTGTCGCCGCTGTCGGGCAGCGAGACATGATAACGATAACCATCAAGGAACACGGCGACTGGCCACTGTTCTGGACGTGGAGCGACCGGGCGGATTAGGAAATCTGGCTGTGACGCAATCGCGACACCATGCGCTGGTCCCAAGCTGACCTGCGGCTCGATCTTCCACGAACGACCTTCCAGGGTGAAGGCGACACCACTTTTGCCGCCAATTAGATCATCGCGCCAGGTTCCTCCGGCAGCGACGATGGCCTTTTGCAGAGTGAGGAGAAACTTTCTTTCCAGGGCACTGGCCACCAGTTTGGTGTCAGGCACTTCGCCCAAGCTCTTGTTCGGCTGCTCCGTCAAGAAGTCCCAACGCTTCAAGATCCTATCAAGAACGCCGATGGCAGCTTCGCGGCGAACATGTTCGCGCTGTTGGCTGACTGCATAGCTCAGTAAGCATTTATAGCAGCCAGCTGGATGCGGATCTGCTCCATCCTGTCCCACTCCTGGGGCGATGCGGCAGTCGCAGGCAAGCAGATGACGTAGGGCACGATCCAAGCAATCGCGCAGTACTTCCGGACGAGCCAGTTCACGGAGATACCCAGTGCCGCCGGGAACTTGATCAAAGATCAGCAGATAGGTGCGATTAGCACCGCTATCGCCAATGGGCTGCTCTTGTGAACGGATGATAAGGTGGTCGGGGTTGCCACCAAAGCGCAGGCGCAGTCCAAGGCCCAACGCAGCGGTGAACGAGACCGTCTCGTGTTGATCATCCAATATACCAGCAGGCAGCAGCAGGCGGAGGGCTTCACTCGCAAGTTCGCGATACAGATATGGGTGATGGTCGCCGCCATGCCAGTGCCACGGATTCGCATCACCTCGTTCAGCTTTCTTGCGTCCAAGGCACCACAGTTGGTGCCGCTTGATGTCGGGCTCGCGTCGACTGTCAGCAAATCCACAATCCGCACAGATGCGGTAGCCCTGCGCGGGCATGTCTTGATCGGCGATCGTGGCAGTGGCAGCGAAAGCACCGACAGGGCCAACGTTGACCTGACGCATCGTCACCCGGCCCAGCAACTCGAATCCAAACGGCAGCTCGGGCTCTGCCCAGGCGGCAACATGGCTAGTGTGATCAATGGAAAAGAAATCCTCGACCTGAAAGCGCTTCTGCTTCCGATCATCACTGTCGTCATCAGCTTGGCTCTGGTAGTGATCCATGGTCGACGCCACGGCCTGCAACCGATGTAGCGCACGGATACGACCAAGGTCCTGCCAGTCGCTGGCTTGGCATTCTGGGCAATGGGCTGCGGGCTCTGGGCGCACTTCTTCGATGTGGCGACAACGGCTACAGAAGCGCCAGCGGGTCACATCGGCATTGTCCGCTGGCCCCATCTCGACACGCGTGATCTCGAATCGACGGCGTTGGGCATAAAACGTATTACCCGGAGCAAGGTCACGGATGGCTTCGCCGGCTCCGCGCACCCATTCATGGCGTTCGGGATTGCGTCCCCACGGCTTGGGGAAATAGACTTCGGCATTGAGGCGCACCCCGGATTCCGGGAATGCATAATTGGGCAAGATGCCCAGATCGGTCAGGTACGACCACGTGTACTGCTCGCCAAGATCCTTGCGACGCAGTTCGATAGCGCGGATCTGCTGATCAACCTCTGCCGCACGGAACTCCGTTTCTTTGTCGGGCTTTTCTACTTTCTTCAGCACATCGCGTTCTTTGCGCAGAGTGCGAAGACGATCGTCGAAGTCCTGTCGCCTGGTCTCAAAGGCATCATCAGCGGCCTTGAGTTGCTGATGGATGCGCGGCGCTTGGATAAGGGGATGGAGTTTGTCCCACCCATGCTGGCTCAGTGCGGCGCCAAACGCACCGCGAAAGCGCTCTTCCCAAGACTGCTGATTGGCCGTGAGCGTCTGGTGCACAGTGACCAGGGCCCCGGACTGCTCCGACCATTGGCGGTGCAGATCGCGCACCTGTTTGGGCCATGATTCGTCGGTGATGGCACCATCGCGCACTAAAGCATCGATACACCACGCCAGGAAATGACGCGAGATGACTTCTGGTGCATCGAGAAAACACCCAGGGGTATCCACGGCTCCAGACATCATGGTCAACGGATCGCTGAAAAAGTGCTGATCGTGGCTGCGCGAGGTTGCCATGCTGACGATCAAGGCGGCTCCGGTCCCACGACCAGCTCGCCCGATGCGCTGTAAATAGCTGGCCGTCGTCGGTGGAACCGAACACAACATCGTGGTGGAGAGATCGCCGATGTTGATGCCCATCTCCATCGTGCTGGTGCAGGTCAGCAGGTTCAGGGCATCGGCCCGAGCGCCGACCTTGCCGCTGGCGATGAATTGCGATTCCACCCATTCACGGGTACCGACCTGCCCAGCGTCTCCGCGCTCCAACAGACCGGTATGCTCGTGAGCAAAGATGCGCCTGATCGTTCCACTCAGATACCGTTTTCGGTAGAAATCAGACCGCGCGGTTTCAGGAGCGGCGATGCGCTGATAGGTGCCTGCGCACTTCGGCGTCAAACAGGTGCTTCCCAGCCACTGGCTGGCATCGCCAACCGTCAAATGGTGATTGCAGGAATTGCAGCGTACTTGCGTGCCGCCTGGTTGAACCTGCAACGCAGCCGCATCCCAACCCCAGACCTCCGTCCCGCTTGTTGTACCAGGATGCTGGATCCACAACCCAGCGTGGACCAGCACGGCAATGCCGCGTCTGGCGATCTCATCCAGGGCATGATCACCCAATGCTTGTGGTGACCACCGTCGTGTGAAATCCGTCAGCCACGTTTCGCGTTGCCGACCGATCACACCAAACGGCAAGAAGCTGGTGCCATTACTGGGACTTGATGGAAACAACGGCAATCCCCGGCTTGGCGGCAACTCATCTCGATAGCGGCTGCGATTCCGTGTGGTGCGCGTCAGCAGGAAATCTTCGCCGAGTCCTTCGGCGTACAGCTCTGCATACGGGTGCCAAATTCCGCCAGACAAGCGGACCTTGGTCATCACGGCACGCAGCCACTGTTCCCATCGCTCCGTTGGCACCTGGGGCAGATCTACAATCTCAGCGGCAACCTCGCGACCAAGCTGTGCTGCCGCGCTCGTCACTACACCAGCATCCGCTGTGACATGAAGGACCGATGCTTTCTCCAGCGTCCGACCACGACGACTGTTGAGCCCCAACTCCAGCGTGACCTCCCATTGCAGACGGCGGGCCAATAATTCCAGCATCGCCTTCTGCCGACTGATGCTGGGCTTTTCTGACACCGCATCGGAATAGTCCGGCACCTCGGCCAAGTCAGGTGGCGTCAGGTTCGCAATGATGTTGGCTGGGGACTGATCTGGTTGGGTCTGCCACCAGGCCAGCAATCGTGTTGCCAGTCCATCAAGCGGTTGCGCTCCGGTGGCGTGAACAAACCGTGCGACCGCAGTGCGCAGGCCCGTGCGGAACGTTCGCGACTGAAAGAATCCGGCACGATGGCTGGCGTCTTGGACGCTATCCGTGAACGCCAGCAACTTGGGCTGACGATTCAGTGGATGAGTATAGAGATGCCCCAAGGCGATGGCGGCCAGGCTGGCAGCTTGGCTGCCGACAATGGCAAGGTGGCCGACGTCGCCACACATCGGGCAGACGCGCGTATCTTCGTCGCGAGTGCCCTTATCAATGGTCTTGCACGTCGCCGGTACCGGACGCAGAGCGATAGTCGGCTTCGTACAACTCGGACAGGCTCCCGCTTTCGTCTCGCCCAAGGTCCCAAACCAGCAACAAGCCGGGCACACCCTCGACGAAACACTGGAGGCCACTTCAGGAATCGCATCTGCTGCGCTGTTTGCCGCGGGGTCGACGGCCACAACATAACGCAGATGCTTACTCTTATCGAAAAAATGATCGTAGATCGCCTTGCGTTGCCAGGTCAGCGCACGGTCGTTTTCATGTGCAACCGCTAGCCAGCCGGTGGCGCCACACTCACGGCAGTACCAGGGCGGCAATGCCTTATGGGTTGGGTGATCATCGGTTTCGTCCGCCAGCCAGCGAAACTGCGGCTGTGTAGTCAGCACTCGACCCAGGCGACTCATCTCGCGAATCCAGATCTGGACCTGAGACTTGGCCAGGATCGGCGTCAGGGGATCGCCAGGAGACTGACGCCAGCGAGCTTCGGCGACCAGCGCCAAAAACGAACCGATCAGTGCCAGGCCATCGCCTGCAGCCTGTTCTGGTTCAATGCCAAGGTCCGGGCCCAATCGCTTCACTACGTCGGTCAGCAATTGAATGCGTCCGACAGCAGCACCCAGCAAGGTGGGGAACAGTTCTGATCCTTGGACTAATTTCCCAAGTGCTTCGGAATCAATGGCCCCGTCGCTGGTCGTGGGCAACGATCCAAACCAGGCGGTGGCGACACGACTCAGGTAACGCTCAAAACTGTCGTCTGGTGCGGTTGCCACCGCAGCAGCGGTGGGAATCTCATGGGTATGCCGATAGGGCATGCACCGTTCAAGATAAGCTGGCAGACTCAGACGAGTCTCGCCGACGATGGCATCTATATCCACAGAAACGCCAAAGATCGTACTGGCGAACTGGGCCAGACCGCGTTTGCCGCTATCGCCTTCGCCCGCAATGGTTGCCGAGGTACCCACGCAGCACAGGCCGCCTTCGGGAGTTCTGAGGCGTGATTGCAGACGGCGGATCAGACAGGCGACTTCGGCACCCTGGGCACCATCGAAGGTATGCAGTTCGTCCACGACCAGATAGCGCAAGGTATCCGCTTGTTGATTCTGCCACAGCGCTCGGTCTTCCGGTCGCAGCAGCAACAGATCCAACATCTTGTAATTCGTTAGCAAGATGTCGGGTGGATTATCGCGCAGCGTTTCCCGGCTGGTGATGAGGTGGTCAACCGACATCGACGTGGTGCCATCGCCCGCGTGCTGACCGCCCACATACATACCCGCACGAAGGCCCTTCAGACGTGGGTCGCCGTGAATAATCTGGGCCAGACGTTTGGCCTGATCCGTGGCCAAGGCATTCATCGGATAGAGGATGATCGCCTTGATGCCTTTTCGTTGCCGAAGCTGCCAGCAATGGTCGAGCAGCGGAAAGAGAAAGCATTCCGTCTTGCCGGATGAAGTGCCAGTCGTGACCAGAGTATGGCGCGGACCACCGCTTTGATTGCTTGCTAAACGCTGCCACGCGTCAGCCTGATGCTGATACGGCAGGAACGATGGGCGAATGGTCAGCGAGATGTCTGTGGTCGAATCCGCTTTGCGGTAGGGCAGTTCCAAGGACAGGTACGGCCCCTTGAACAACCCCTCGCGCGCATCTTCCAGGAAACGTTGCAAGCCCTCCCACACGGTGGGATCACGAAACGAAAAGGTTGTCTCCAGGAAGGAGATGACCTGATCGCGGGTGTCTTGGGCGAGTAGAGCCGGGAGCATGCGATTCAGGCACCACGTTGTAGGGCAGCAGTAATCAAGGAGCTACTCGCATGATCCAGCGAGAACGCTGTCCAGCCTTGGTCGGTCCACACTTTGGTGTTTGCCCCACTGGGGAGAAGGCAGACTTTTTCCTCCGGCCATGCTACCTCTGATTGATCAATGCATGCTCTTTCGCCATCAATCAATTCAAAGCCAATGATTGGCCAAGTTGCCCCTTTAGCCCTAATTTCGATTAGGATCAGTTGAACGGGGTCTGGAATACTGGTTATTACTGAGGGCGAAAACCCGGAATCGCGGGCTAAGAGCTTTGACACGTTCTCATCTGACACGACTTGATCATCAGCTAAGCGCTCGGCTTCGCGCCGAAGATGAACGGTAATAGTCGGTTTTCGACCAATAAGGCCACCTAAGGCTAAGATTGCATGATGTCGATTGAGCTTTTCGTGATGAGCCTGGTTGGTGTATGCATTCAAACAGCGGTGGCAGGCTCGCAGGCAGGTACATTGATCCAGAGATTCGAAGGCTGTGTTGATCACGCGCCAGAATTTTTCACTGAGTCGGCGCGCATGTCCTGCGCCACCAGGGGCGGCGTCGAGGAAAATGAATTCGATCGAGGGGATTCCGTCGGTATAAAGGAAGTGATGAATTACCCGGATCTCTTCCGCCGGAATTCCGACCACCACGGCAGCAGTTCGAGCGAGTGCTTCCTGTACGCTAAACCACGGATCCTTCTCAGCCGCTGGCATATCCATGATAGGAATGGTCCAAATGATGGCGTCAGTCACCATGTCTCCAGACAGGTAGGACGGCATTGGTTTCCGCTCGCATGGCTGACCTCTCCGAGGCGACAGGTGTGTCTTCGCGAGCTCTTCGCCAGCCCACCCACAGCTACAAATATGATACTGACGAGACGAGCGAAATAGAAAGTGAGCCCGTTGATGGAGACGGAGATGCGTATTTCGGATATGAGATGGCAGATCCGACACCTGCGATGAATTTCCGAGCATATATAAAGTTGGTGAGGAACCGGTACGGCGCTTGAACCCAATGCGATATTTGGCGCGCTTGGCGTCGTGCCCTGGCATCATGTCATCAGCTAGAAATGCCGCTGGGCGAATGCAGCGCCCACGTTGAACATCTCTGCCCTTGGCATGGCAAAACGCACAACTACCTGTGATGTCCTGCTGAGACCAGGAAATGGTCGCCCTATTACAGCACAGACAGAACTTAACCCACTGTTCCTGCTGTTCGTGGAACCGGTCTTGCTGATCAATGCCAACCACCGTCAAAACCTGGGCATGGTCGCGTCCACCAATCACAAGTTTGCTGCCGGGAGCATACTCACTCAAGGCGATTGAGAGATCTCGGCTGAGGTCCCGACCTGAATCCGCAGTTTTCAATTCGACCACATTGACGGGGAAGGCATAGCGCGGCAGGACGGCGAGCAGGCTCAATTGGTTGGCAATCGATTTTCGCGCGAACTGCATCCGCATCCGCTTGACGACTGCAGCAACCTCTGGCCGATCGGCTTTCATTTGAGCGTCATAGGCATCTTCCTGACGCTCGATTTCACGTTCCAGATAGGAAAAACCATTCGCAGAAAGCAGATGACAGGCAGTTTTAAATAGCTCTCCGATGGGAATGTGTGATGGAAGACAACGCAGCGCATCCAGGGCCAAAGCTCGCACCGGGCCGGATTCCAGCGCCGCTTCGAGTGCCGGTCGGAGTGGCTCTAGGCGAACAGCTTCCTTCCCTTTTTTCTTGTGTATCTCTCCAGTGATCCATTCGCCGACTTCCCCGTAGCATGCCGCTGCCCCACGAGCCCGAACTGGGCTTCTCACGGCACGGCCATCGATCACTACGGCCCGAAGAATTTGCGCCACCGCGTGGCGCGCAACAATCTCCTGGTTGTCAGGAATGACGGAAGGAACAGGAATAACGCCAGAGATCATGTCGGCGCAATGGTCGAAATAGTACTGATCGTGGGGGCGATGTAAGCAGTAGGTGATGACCATGGCAATGCCACTTCCGCGTCGACCTGCTCGTCCGGAGCGTTGCTGGTAGTTGGCCGGGCTTGGCGGGACATTACGCATAAAAACCG
>Ga0163144_10028333_pt1 | contig 10806 bp, 12 predicted proteins | sample OliLak19BULKMAT1_FD_123175 | JGI IMG/M metagenome (GOLD analysis project Ga0163144, IMG submission 123175) | Freshwater microbial mat bacterial communities from Lake Vanda, McMurdo Dry Valleys, Antarctica - Oligotrophic Lake LV.19.BULKMAT1 | ecosystem: Environmental > Aquatic > Freshwater >... | reverse complement strand
CGAACATCCGGGCATATTCCACGGCGCGGCGCATGACCTCGTGATTTTGCACGCAGTGGCCGTCATCGGTGAGGGCGACGATGCCGGCTTCGACCATGGCTCCGTAAGGCGCGAGCTCCTCACCGGCGAGTCCCTTGGTGATCGCTCCGGTGGTAAAAATATTCACGCACGCCCCGGCGGCGGCCTTTTCCCGAATCAGGGCAATGGTGCCGGCGTTGTCCGCGACCGGATTTGTGTTTGGCATGCAAACCACGCTGGTGAATCCACCGGCGGCGGCCGCCCGCGAACCGCTGGCAATGGTTTCCTTATGCGATTGACCGGGTTCGCGGAAATGCACGTGGCTGTCAATCAGGCCCGGAGCGACGACGAGGCCGGTGGCGTCGAGGACGGTTGAGGGTTGCTGGTTGAGGGTTGAGGGATCGGCGATTTTTCCGTCGGCAATCCAGAGATCGGCGATTTCGTCGCGCTGGTTGGCGGGATCAATGATGCGGCCGTTGGTAATGTGGAGAATTTTCATGACGGGAGGCCGGCCCCGCCGGCGCAGAGGTAAAGGACGGCCATGCGCACGGCCAGGCCGTTGGTGACTTGCTCAAGAATGACGCTGCGGGCTCCGTCGGCCACATCGCTGTCAATCTCCACGCCCCGGTTGATCGGCCCGGGGTGCATGATGAGGCAGTCGGGTTTGAGCCGTGCGGCCCGCGCCTTGGTCAGGCCGAAAAGCGAGACGTATTCGCCGAGGCCGGGGAAGTATTCCTTGCGCTGGCGTTCGTGTTGAATGCGGAGCAGGTTGATCACGTCGGCGGTTTCCAGCACATCGTCGAGCTTGTGGGCGACCCGAACCCCGAGCTTTTCAAAAACCCGCGGCACCAGCGTGGTGGGTCCGACGAGGGTGACTTCCGCGCCCAGTTTGACCAGAGCCTGAATGTTCGAGCGCGCCACGCGGCTGAAAAGGATGTCTCCCACGATGGCGACTTTCAGTCCTGCGATTTTCCCGCGTTTTTCCAGGATGGTGAAGGTGTCGAGCAGGCCCTGGGTCGGGTGTTCATGCGCGCCGTCGCCCGCGTTGATGATGCTGGCTTCCAGGCGTTCGGATAAAAACCGCGAAGCCCCGGCCGAGCTGTGCCGCAGCACGATGATATCGGCTTGCAGGGCTTGGAGATTCAAGGCGGTGTCCTTCAGGGTCTCGCCTTTTTGCAGGCTGGAAGCCCCGACCGAAATGTTGACCACATCAGCGCTCAGGCGCATGGCAGCCAGTTCAAACGAAGTGCGGGTGCGGGTGCTGGGCTCGACGAAAAAATTAATCAGGGTTTTGCCGCGCAGGGCCGGCACTTTTTTCAAGCTGCGCTGGCCGACGCCCTTGAAAGCGCGGGTGGTGTCGAGAATGAGACGGATTTCCTCCGCGCTCAGTTCTTCGAGTCCGAGCAAATCTTTTCGGGTCCAGCCGCTCATGCTTCCTCCGTTTTCACCACGCTCACGCTGTCGGGCACGTTGTCGAGATTCCCGAACCGGACGCGGATTTTTTCTGAGCGGGTGGTGGGCAGGTTTTTGCCGACATAATCGGCCCGGATGGGAAGCTCGCGATGGCCGCGGTCCACCAGCACGGCGTATTGAATTTGCGAGGGCCGGCCAAAGGAGGAGACGGCGTCAAGGGCGGCCCGGCAACTGCGTCCGGTGAAAAACACATCGTCCACCAGCACCAGCGGGCGGCCATCAAGATCAACCGGCAGTTCGGTCGGAACCACGGCGGTGAGCCGGCCGCGGATGGAGAGATCATCGCGGTGCATGGAAACATCCACCACGCCAAGATCGGGCCTCACGCCTTCGATCTCTTCGATATGGTCAACCAGCCGCCGCGCGACTTCGACTCCGCGGGTGGGTATGCCGGCCACAACCAGACGGGAAATATCAGAGTTCCGCTCCACGATTTCGTGGGCGATGCGACGGATGGCTTTGCGGATGGCGTCCGCGTCCATCACCAGGAGCGTTTTTGATTTTTCGTTCATTCCTTCGCCGCCTCTCAGGGCCGCATTAAAGGTTAAGGGTTAAAAATTCTCAGGCCGTCCGTGGTCGGGAACGGTCATCCCGCCAGCCGGAGCGGTATCTGACGATCCAGTCGAGCAAGGCGCGCTCGAAACCGATATCGCGTCCGGCTTTCTCGCTTTCAATCCATTTGTGGCGCAGGATCTCCTCCCGTTCCGCCAAAAATTCTTTATACAAAACGGAGTTCTTTACAAGATCCGTGCCCTCCGTTCTCTGGGGATTCATTAAGCCTGAGATAACGACTCAACCCCACCTATTGTCAAACGGTTTTCCCGAGCGGGAGAATGTCGTTTTTCAAACTGTTGAGCACTAATTCCTTAGAAGGATGATCTTCTGAAAGATTTCCCCAACCCACTTAGGGGTTTTCCACCGTTTGTCGAATCTGGCTGGCGATGCGGACAAACTCACCCGTGACGCTGCTGGCCAGATCGCTGGCCACAACCGGGCGTCCAATGTCGCCGGATTCCCGGATCGCCATCTCGATGGGAATCTGACCCAGCAGCGGAACTTTAAGCCGCGCCGCTTCGCGCTTTCCTCCGCCCGATCCAAAAATATCGTAGCGAACGCCATCACTCGGACAGAGAAAGTAGCTCATATTTTCCACCAGCCCGAGAACGGGCACATTGGTTTTGTGAAACATTGCGACGGCTTTGCGCGCATCAATCAAGGCGACTTCCTGCGGCGTGGTGACAATGACCGCTCCGCTGAGCGCGATGGTCTGGACAATGGTGAGTTGGATATCCCCGGTTCCCGGCGGCAGATCAAGAATCAGATAGTCGAGCGGAGCCCAGGCCACCTGACGCAGAAACTGCTGGGTGTAGCGTGTGACCATGGGCCCGCGCAGCACGGCAGGCGAGCCGTCATCAAGGAGGAACCCCATGGACATGAGTTTGATTCCTTCGCGCACGATGGGGATGATGCGGTCTTCTTCATCGGCGGAGGGACGTTCGTTGCTCCCGAACATGTGCGCGATGCTGGGGCCGTACAAATCGCAGTCGCACAAACCCGCGGTGGCTCCGGTCGCGGCAAAGGCTAGCGCGAGATTGGAGGCGACGGTGGATTTGCCCACGCCGCCCTTGCCGCTGGCCACGGCGATCACATGCTTCACGCCATCGAGCCGGGCCGGACCGGGCACGCCCGCCACCTGGGCCGGTGCCTGGATGTCAATTTTGATTTCCACGCGTCCCATGCCGGGCAGTGCGGCGAGGGCGGCGGCGGCCTCTTCGCGGATCTGTTTTGCCACCGCCGGTTCGGCGGTGGTGATGACCATTTGAATGGTGGCGTTTGCTCCGCTGATCTGGATTTCCTTGACCAGTCCGAAGGAAACAATGTCGCGGGAAAATCCCGGGTATTTGACCCGCCTGAGCGCGTCACGAAGGGTTTGATCATCTAAAGAAGCCATGCGTCTTTACTATGCGCAGTGCTTTGCGCCGGACAAGAGAAGTCAGAAGGATTTTCGCAAATGGCTGGGGGGAAGGCCAAGTTGTTCGCGGTATTTTGCCACCGTGCGGCGGGCAATGGGCAGGCCGCGCTCGGTCAGCATGGCCACGATGTCCTGATCGCTCAGCGGCTTCTTTGTTTCCTCGCCGCGCACGATCTCCGCGATGGCCAGCCGAACGCTCTCGTTGCTGACCGATTCGCCCTCGGCGGTGGTGTAGCCCGAGGTGAAGAAATATTTCAACTCAAACAGCCCGCGCGGGGTGGTCATGTATTTGCCCGAAACCGCGCGGCTGACCGTGGTTTCGTGAACCCCGGCGGCTTGCGAGACCGTGCTCATGGTCATGGGCCGCAGGTGGGCCGGTCCGTGGTCGAAAAACTCCCTCTGACGTTCAACGATCTCGCGGGCGATATTCAGGAGGGTTTGCTGCCGCTGCTGGATGCATTTGATGAAAAACCGCCCGCCGCGGATTTTATCCCGTAAATAGTCACGCACCTCCCGGTTGGAACCCGGCTGGGAAAGCATGTCCTTGTAGCCATCACCGACCCGCAAGGCCGGCACCTCATCGCTGTTGAGCGAGACCACGTAGTCAGCGCCGTCTTTTTCCACGATCACATCGGGCAGGATGGTCTGTTCCTCTTCCGCCGAAAATGGCCGTCCGGGCCGGGGTTCCAACCGGGCGATGGACTCGGCCGCGCGCTGCACCTCCGTCACGCTCACGCGAAGCTCGCGGGCGATTTCCGGCAGTTTGCGCCGGGCCAAATCCTCCAGGTAATGGCGGGCCACACGACTCTCCAGGCTGTACTCCCGCCCGCTGCGGCGTAATTGAAGGAGAAGGCATTCCGAAAGGTTCCGCGCGCCGACGCCGGGCGGATCCAGCGTCTGCACCATTTCAACCACCTTTTCGGCCCGCTTGGGGGTGCAGCCGGCCTGTTCGGCGATCTCTTCATCCGTCGCGCGCAAATAGCCCCGGTCGTCCACATTGCCGGTGATGACCATGGCGATGCCTTGGTCTCCGGCCTTCAAATCCGACCGGCCGATTTGCTCCAGCAAATGCTGCTGCAAGGTGAGCGGCTTGGTCTGGGAGTCGAAAAAATGCTGACGGCGTTCCGAGGCTTCCGCGGTCCAAGGTTCGGCCGTGGCCCGCTGCGCGAAATATTCATTCCATTCGTCGCTTAGCCCGCCGCCCTCGTCGGTCCGGCTTTCGGCTTTTTCCGGAGGCGTCTGGCGCATCTCTTCCTCCAGCACCGGGTTGGTTAGTAACTCAGCCGCCACCAACTGGCGGAGTTCCATCAAGGGGGCCTGAAGAAGGTTCAAGCTCTGCTGCATCTGGGGCGACAGCGTTTGCTGCAACGCCATCCCTTGAAATTGTTCCATTCCCGCCATGCTTATCGGGAAAAGTCAGGCACGCTAGCTGCTTACGCAAGCAATAATCGCGCCAACTTTATTAACTTAGAGCAGGTTTCCCTGACTTAGATTGCTTCGGTCCGCCCCGGCTTCCGCCTCCACTTCCTTGAGCAGGCCTTTGAACTCGCAGTCGCGCAAGGCTGCGATCAAGGCCCCGTATTGCGGGGAAATTTGCAAATCCGCCACCGGATGGGGCAGGGGAAGATCTTCATCCAGTGCGACCATTTGCCGGTTGGCCGCGATGAGGTCCCCGGCACCGGCCAGTTTTTCCCGCAGGCGATCAGGCTGCACTTCGGCCAGCCTCGCCATCAGGCTGTCCAAGGTTTGAAATTGATTGATGAGTTTGGCAGCGGTTTTTCCCCCGACGCCTCCCACGCCGGGAATGTTGTCGGAGGCGTCGCCGGTGAGGGCGAGAACGTCGGCGATTTGCCGGGGTTCCACGCCCCATTTTTTGCGGATTTCCGCGAACCCCAGCAGGGCAAAAGCTGCCGTGCCCACATCGGCTTTGGCCGTCGAATAAATCGCGGTGTGGTCATCGGCGATTTGCAGGATGTCTTTGTCATTGGTGGCAATCACGACGTCGTGACCCTCCGCGACTGCGCGTTTCGCATAGGAGGCGATGAGATCGTCCGCCTCGGTGTCCGGCGAACTCAGGCTGGCAAAGCCGAAGAGCGGGACATTTTTTTGCAGCCAGGCTTCCTGCGGACGCATCTCGTCGGGCATGCCGGGACGGTTTTGTTTATATTGCGGTTGCAGGGTGGTGCGGCGGGCGGGGAGGCCGCAATCCCAGATCACGGCGCCGAGGTCCGGCTGCAAATCCGCCACCATTTTACGCAGGGCTTTGGCGAAGCCATAAATGGCGTTGGTCGGTTCGCCGCGCGAGTTGGTCAGTCCGCGAATGGCGAAAAAAGAGCGATAAAGATAATAATGTCCGTCCACCAGCAGCAAGCGCATGAGCGAAGGCTAGCGGGATCATTTCGGCGAGGCCAGCGCGATGAAAGGGGAGTATGCGGCTTGACGGGGGGCGGGATGTTTCCTAGTTTGCGCCGCCTGCATGTTTTCCAGAACCTTTGCGCCCGTTGTTATTTTTGCGCTCGTTTTCGCGTGTCCGCTTGCGGCGCAGAATACCGGCCAACAAACCCCGCCTGCCAGCGGCCAGACCGCCACGTCTTCGGCCGAGGCTGAGGCCGCGTTTGCCGTCGCCCAGGAATATGATTCCGACGGCAACGGCCCGGTGGCCATCACGGCCTACAAGCGGTTCATTAAAAGCTACGCCGCCTCGCCGCTCGCCTCCAAGGCCCAGTACCGCATTGCGGAACTGCTCGATGCCACCGGCAATCCGAACCGCGCTTTCGATGCCTACCAAACCCTGCTCTCCCGGTATCCCGACACGTCGGAGTTTGAAAAAGCCGTCGCGCAGCAGGTCATTATCGCCAATCAATATCTCCAGGGCAAACGTCTGATTTTTCTGGGCATGCCCGTTTTGCCCGGCACCGAGCGGGCTCAGAAAATGTACGAGGCGATCTTGAAAAACGCCCCCTTCAGCAAGCACGCCCCCGTTGCCCAATTCAATCTCGGTCTTTCCCTTGAGCGGCAGGGCCTGGTCAACGAAGCGCGGCAGGCCTATCAAACCGTGTTGGACAAATATCCCACCAGCGACGTGGGCGACGATGCCCTTTATCAGATTGCCTATATTTACATGCAGCAGGGGCTTTCCGGCAACTCCCAGGATCTTTCCTCGCTCGTTCTCTCCAAGGAAACCTTTGAGGATTTTCTCCTGCAATATCCCAAGAGCGAGAAAGCCGCCCAGGCCCGCGACAACCTGGCCAATATTGGCGACAGCGAAGCGGGCAACCTCATGCGCATCGCCAGGTTTTACGACTTCACCAAGGACTACAAAGCGGCCGCCATCTATTACAACGACATCGTGCGCAAACAGCCCAAGACGGCCGACGCCGAAATCGCCAAATCCCGCATCGAGGAGATCCGCGGTGAAGTGGGTGACGAAGGCCTGCGCGTCGGAACCGACAAAGCCGAAACCGGCGAAAAACTCGCCCTGCGCCGCCGCCTCCAGGCCCAGGTGGAAACGTCCTCGCTCTCCGATTACTCCGGACCTCCCAAGCGCGATATCGTGCCGGATGAACTCCCCATCGTCAAACAACCCAAATTCCGCACCAACGTCCGGGATCTCCAGCCTTTGCCCGCTCCGGTCGAACCCATTCTTCCCACCCCATGATGCGCCTTGTCACCGGTCTTCTTGCCATCCTGCTTCTGGCCGGATGTGGTTATAAACTCGGGGAAATCCGCCCCACGCCCATGCGCTCCGTCCGCACCCTGGCTGTCCCGACTTTCAAGAATAAAACCTACGAGCCCCGGGTCGAGGTGCTCCTGGCCGACACTTTCATCAAACAGCTCCAGCGCGACGGCACCTACACGATTGTTTCGGACGACACCGCCGATGCCATCGTGCTCGGCACCCTCGTCAAGACCACCCGCAACGCCCTGCGTTCCGTGAGCAACAACGTTCTGGCCACCAGCGAATTTTCCATCACTCTGGAGATCAACTATCAGGTCGTGGAGCGCGTGACCGGCATCATCCTCATGCAGGGCCGGGCGCAGGGCCGATCCTCCTTCTTCGACAACAACGATCTGCAAATCACGGAACGCCAGGCCATCCCGCTGGCCGCCCAGGATGCCGCCGCGCAGATGGCGGTGAAGATCAGCGAGGGCTGGTAAACACCTTGCTCACCGTCGTCCCAACGCCCATTGGGAATTTGCAGGATATCACCTTGCGCAGCCTGCAGGCCCTGCGCGATGCCGAGGTCATTGCCGCCGAGGACACGCGCCACTCCGGCTTGCTCCTTCATCATTTCGAGATCAAGAAACCAATGGTCAGCCTGCACGATCACAACGAGGCTTTTCGCTCTGCCTCCCTGGTGGAGGAAATCGCTCTGGGAAAATCCGTCGCCCTCATCACCGACGCCGGCATGCCCGGTATTTCCGATCCCGGCTTCCGCCTCATCCGCGCCTGTCACGAGCGCGGCTTGCCTGTCACCGTTCTGCCCGGACCCAGCGCCGTGCTCACTGCCCTCGTCGGTTCGGGTCTGCCGTCCCATGCCTTTTACTTTGGAGGATTTCTTCCGGTTAAAAGCGGACAGCGCCGCGCGGAAATCGAACGCGCCCTGGCCCGCGAGGAAACCTGCGTCTATTTTGAATCCCCTCATCGCCTGGTCAAATCACTGGCCGTTCTGCTTGAACTCGCCCCGGAAGCCATGGTTTGCGTGGCGCGCGAACTGACCAAAAAATTTGAGGAATACCGCCGTGGTGCGCCCGGGGAACTGCTGGCGCACTACCAGGAGCGTCCACCCAAGGGGGAAATCACTCTGGTGATTGGCCGATGATGCCGCCACTTCTTCCCCATCAGCGAAAATGGCGGGCGGGCCTGGCCCTCGGCATCGTTCTCCTTTTGGCCGCCCTGGCCGTTCTGCCACCGTTGCAAAAGGGATCCTTCGATTTTCCCGGCTGCCTCTTTTACAAAATGACCGGGCTGCCCTGTCCCCTCTGCGGCGGCACGAGGGCCACCAGCGCACTCATGCATGGAGACCTCGACCGGGCTTTCGCTTTGAATCCGCTTTCCTTTGTCGCGGTCGCGGGATTACTCGCATTCGCGGGCGTCTTCGGTTGGGAAGCAATTCGCGGCAGGGCGCTTCTTCATTGGGCGGCGCGGATCAAGCAAGCCAGCCCCTGGTTTCCTCTCGTCCTCTTGCTGCTCTTCGCTTGGTGGTTGCCCCATGTCTGGAGTGCGTTGCGCGGCTCGAAAAGCGAACTCCTTGATTTGCGCAATCCCGTTGCCCGTTCCTTAAGTGAAGACTTTCGTTCTCCGAAAAGATGATTTGGGCTCGACTTTCCCCTGCCGGAAACGTTAGAGCCAGCCAACATGAAATGGTTTTACGCAAAAGATGGACAGCAAACGGGCCCGGTTGAATTTTCGGAAATCAAACGCCTGCACTCCGAAGGTCAGCTCACCGACGAAACGATGGTCTGGGAGCAAGGTTCGCCCAACTGGGTTAAACTTTCCAGCGTGCCCGGCGGGGTTGCTGTCCCGCCTCCTGTCCTGAGCGGGACGGAAGGGGCTGTGGTTCCGGTGATTCCATCCGGCAAATTGAAATCCGATTACGGGAACTTCCTTTGCTGGGGCTTCATTGCCATTCTGGTTCCCTGCGCCGGCCTGCTGGTTTACATCTCTCTGGTCGTGCTTCATTGCCTCGAATTCTTCGAAGTCCGCAAAGCGGTAGCCGAAGGTGCACTGCCGGAATCGGATTACAGCAAGATGCATCCCGCGCTTTTCATTCTCGGCTTCATCTGTTGCGGCGGCCTGCTTTATCCGCTCTTCATGCACTACCGGAACAAATCCGGCTACTTCAAGCCCCAGCCCCGCGCCGTCCTGGTGTCCATCATCGTAATTGTGATTTCGATCAGTTTTGCCATCGTGAGCGCGGTGATGCAAATGGCAGCTGCCGCAGCCACGAGCAATCTTCCAAGCTAGATTGCGGGGCGGAGCATCTCCGAAATGTGCAAAGACGCCTCCTCACGGGAGCGTGGGCATCTTGCCCGCATTCCTTTGGTTTGCACATTTCGGAGATGCGCCCGATTGCGGGGCGGCGCAAATTGTTTCTTTGCGTCCCTGCCGCTTTGCGTGAAAGCTTACCGGCATGTTACTGGTCATAGATAACTACGATTCCTTCACCTACAATCTTGTCCAGTATTTTGGCGAGTTGGGTGCGGAGATCGTGGTGCATCGGAACGACCAAATCACCCTGGAGGAAATCGAAAAACTCAACCCCGGGCGCATCGTCATTTCGCCTGGCCCCTGCACGCCGACCGAGGCGGGCGTGAGCTGCGAGGTCATCGCGCACTTCGGCACCCGCAAACCGATCCTCGGCGTTTGCCTGGGTCATCAGGGTATCGGTCAGGTCTATGGCGGCGAGGTCGTGCGGGCGGACCGCCTCATGCACGGGAAAACTTCGCCCATTTTGCATCATGGGGAAAATGTTTTTGCCGGCCTGCCCAGCCCGTTCGAGGCGACCCGCTATCATTCCCTGATCGTTAAACGCGACACGCTGCCCGCCTGCCTGAAAATCACGGCCGAAACCGCCGAAGGCGAAATCATGGGTCTGGCTCATCGGGAATTGCCGGTCTATGGCGTCCAGTTTCATCCCGAGTCCATCCTGACCTTGGAAGGCAAGAATCTGCTGAAGAATTTTTTGCAGCTTTAAGCGTATCGTGAACTTTTCTGTTGTAGTCGCCCCAGTCTCTTGGGGCGAGCGAGGGGATTCCCCTCGCGCTCCGCTCCCGCACGGCAAACGACGCAGGAATCCATCAGTGGCGGGCCGCTGGGCGCATCTCCGAAATGTGCAAACACGCCTCTTCAAGGGAGCGTGGGTGCCCCGCCCAATACTGTCCGAATAAGTGGCATCGGCATCCTGTCGATGTTGGGTGCTCGAACATAGGCAGGATGCCCATGCTACGGTTTTTCCACAAAACTGACGCGCGCATTCCTTTGGTTTGCACATTTCGGAGATGCGCCCCGGGCCGCTGGACGGGTTGAAAATGGAATTTGCATTCGACAGCCAGCAGCGTTTGACTGGGATGGTGCCCAACGAGGAGACAGCGGCAACGCAGGCATTCACCTATGATGGCGCTTCGCGACTCAAAACCTCGGCCTTGGGGGATTTTGAAGCCAAATACGTTGACACCGGCACCTCCTCGCGACTGGAGCGCACGGAGTTTCGGCACGCCAATGTGCAGAAGGGAAGAACCGACCGGGCCTACGACCCGAAAGGGCGTCTGGGCGAAATCACCACCCGCCAGCAATCAAGCAGCAAGTCGCTTTCGTCGCACGCCTATTCCTACAATGCGTT
>Ga0163144_10028331_pt1 | contig 10806 bp, 11 predicted proteins | sample OliLak19BULKMAT1_FD_123175 | JGI IMG/M metagenome (GOLD analysis project Ga0163144, IMG submission 123175) | Freshwater microbial mat bacterial communities from Lake Vanda, McMurdo Dry Valleys, Antarctica - Oligotrophic Lake LV.19.BULKMAT1 | ecosystem: Environmental > Aquatic > Freshwater >... | reverse complement strand
GCGTGATCGGACTTGCGATCGCGGTTGCCTTTGCTGCAACTCTGCATGAGGCCGGGATTCAGATCACGGAGGCCCGCGATGTGGCGATCTCGCTGAAACCGCTGGCTGGTTCATTTGCCACAGTGCTGTTCGGAGCGGGACTTTTGGGAGCATCGCTTCTGGCTGCCGCGATCGTTCCACTGGCCACGGCCTATACCATCGCAGAAGGCATCGGTGCACCCGCTTCGCTGGATCTCGACTCCCGCCATTTTCAAATGTTTTACGCGGCCTTCATTGGCCTGACCGTTGTGGCTGTCAGTGTTGTAGCCCTTCCCGGCCTTCCGCTCGTTCCGATGATGTATGCCAGCCAGGTCGTCAACGCGGTGGTGCTGCCTCTGCATGCCATTGCACTGCAGATTCTGGCCGGCGACAGGACCGTGATGGGCGAAACCAGATCGGGAAAGTTGATGCGGACATTCGGCTGGCTCGGTGTCGCCCTGATCATCGGATGCATCGCTGCACTCGCTGTCAGCTGGATCACGTCCGCCCGCGGCCTCTAACCGGGGAAGCGCTGTACGAGCACCTCGCATGGAGCATGGTGCAGCACTCCCTGCGTGACCGACCCCAGCAGAAGTCGCTTGATTCCGCGAAATCCATGAGATGGCATCACGATCAGGTCGGCGGCATGGTCGACTGCATACTGGACAATGCCAACGTCGGGCTTGCCTGTGACCGCAGCGGATGAAACATTCTGAAAATCGGTGTTTTCGGCAATGTATTGAGCCAGATGCAATGCAGCCTTTCGATGCCATTCTTTCGGCTCCACAACCCAGGAAGACTCTCCATAGGGAATAAAATCGGGGACCGTCACGACATGGATCACGTGCACATGTCGCGGGTCAGCAACCATCGCCAGGGCTGTCCGCACCGCGTTGTCGGAGGCCGGTGAAAAGTCGACGGGAACGACGACACATGCTTTGGGAAGCCATGCCATGAGCAGCCTGTACTTTCAAAAAAAACAGCAATCAATCCAGATTCCGATGACACGCTTCGATTTCACGAGGAACACGGAACCGCGTACACGGGAAGGGGTACATCGATTCCTCGGGCATGAGAATTCCAGCAGGTGAAACCTGCAGTCGCGGCCGAACGTTATCACAGGCACTACGGCATCACGAACTGGTGTCCTTCCGGCTTTACAGTCAGCACAGGACAGGGAGATTTCCGGACGATTCGTTCGGCGACACTGCCCATCAGGACGTGCATCAGCGCCGAACGGCCGTGTGTTCCGATGACAATCAGGTCGATGTCAGTGGCTCTTGCATAGTCGATGATCTCCATGAAGATCGTTCCGACACGGACTTCTCGACGGATCGGGTTGCCATTGTCCCATCCTCCGCCCGGAAGATCCGCCAGCTGCGAGTGGGCCCTTTGCGCCAGGTCATCGGACTGCGCCTGCATTGCTTCCACAGAGAACATTCCCGCCTCAGGAATCAGAAGTGCAGGATCCGGAACCACATGCAGCAGATGCAACTCTGATTCAAATCTTGAAGCGATCGCGCAGCCATAGTCGACTGCCGGGCGGCTGAAGTCGCTGAAGTCGGTCGTGACGAGGATTCTGTTCAACTGGATCATCTCAGTTCTCCTTCTTTGGTAATTCATCTTCAGGAATAGAACTCAACGGCATTTCAATTGACAGGATCGCCGCACCGGTCACGACCGCTCCGGAAAAGAGCAGCGTAATCAACAGTCCGACACCGCAGAGTGTCCGGATCCCGTCGTCCGGCAAATCACATTTTCTGAGTACCTGCCGTACAATGACGCCACAAACCCACGTCCAATGCAGCATCACATGCACGGCAATTCCGAGAGCGAGGACGCACAGTATCGCAAACTGCAGGCTGGACCAGCGGGTGTGATTCAGGCCCCACAACATCCACCCCCGCGCGGCGACGCCCGGCGGAAAGACAAACTGCAGGATGACTGAAACGATGCCAAGTGCAATGAACGCCAGCAGCAATGCACCGTCAAGCGTAAGATTCAGCACCGGTTTCGAAAGTCGAAAGGACCCGGACTTGCCCGGCATTCTACGGTCCTGTCAGCGGTTTTGAGTTTGGTTCGCGCAAACCGGAAACGGACATTGTCGCTTCTGCGCAAAGAGGACATCGAGCTGCCGGGTCGTCTCCGGAATGACTGACTGCGAAAGCAATTCCCCGGACTGTTGTCAGAATTCCCGTCGCAAGGACAAAGAATCCAGCCAGTCGGAATATTCGTCGCCGCATGGTCAGCGTGGCCAGTGCGAAACCGGTCCCGGTGGCCAGCATCACAGGAATCGTTCCCAGTCCAAAGCTCAGCATCACCGCCGCTCCATTCAGCGAACTACCGGTGCTGACGGCGAGTGCCAGGAATGAGTACACGAGACCACAGGGCAGAAATCCGGTCACCAACCCGGCCACGAACGCAGCCGTGGCCGAACCTCCTCTCAGGAATTGAGCGACAACCGACCGCGTGACGCAGGACGGAGCGGATCGCCGACGGATCTTCCAGGGAATCCAGTTCATTGCATACAGCCCCTGAACTACCAGGAGCAAGCCTGCCACCATCGCCATCACCGACTGCAGCAGAACCGCGTTCGACTGCGTCCGCAGGAATCCGACACCAAATGAAGTGATTGAGATTCCCAGAAACACATACGTCGCGATCCTGCCGAAACTCCATGACAGCTGGCGCACGATTGACGCAGCCACGGAGCGTGTGCCAAGACTCATCGTCGCGGAGATGCCGCCGCACATACCGATACAGTGTGCCGATCCGAGAACGCCTCCAACAGCCACAAGCGACAGTTCAGCAAGACTGGTCATATTCATGAGAGCCCCCGTTCCGGAGATTCATCCGCCAGCAGTCGCATCGAGTTCGAGATGACCAGCAGGCTGCTGACAATCATCAGTGCGGCGGCGACAACTGGATTCAGCAGTCCGGCGGCCGCGAACGCCACACCAACTGAATTGTAGCCGAACGCCCAGATCAGATTCTGCCGGATCACGGACCGGGTACGGCGTGCTAACCGGATGGCCCAGGGAATTCTGTCCAGTTCGCTCGTGAGCAGACAGACCTGAGCCGATTCCCGCGACACGTCGGCTCCGCAGCCCATGGCAATTCCCGCGTCGCTGGCTACAAGTGCAGGAGCGTCATTGACGCCGTCGCCGACCATCGCGACGCGGCCTCGCTGTTCGCGCAATTGAAACAGCCTTGTGACTTTCTCTTCCGGCTTAAGTTCGCTCTCTACGGTCAGGGCAATCGGACAGAACGGCTCCGTGGAAGATGCCTGGTTCGCGAAATCGGAACTCAGCAGGTTCTCCCGCAGTTGTTCGGCCTGAGCCGCCCGATCGCCTGTCAGCACTGTGAGATGGAGGCCAAGATCTGCACACTGTCGAAGTGCCCGCGCTGCGTCCGGTCGGAGAGTCTCGGTCAGCACGAACACAGCAACAGGCTCATCTCTGACGGACAGTGCCACGATCGAGGCCGCTTCCTGATCCGCCGTTGCCAGAATTCGAGTCAGCAGCATCCGTCGGCCTGGAGTCATCGCCGACTCCGCGAATGCGTATCCCACACTGCCCAGCCGCATGCGTGTGCCGTTCGACCGGAGTGCTTCCACACCCTGGCCGGGGACAGAACGAACGTCACCCAGCCGCTGGTTCACCCTGTTTTGTGCATCTGGCCGACTGGCGGATAACCGGCGAATCGCCTGTGAAAAAGGATGGTTCGATGATCCAGCGAGTTCCGAAGCCAGCGCAAGGACTTCGCATTCGCATTGTGCATTCAGCACGCACGTTCTTAGCACCTGAGGCGTTCCGGTGGTCAGCGTGCCTGTCTTGTCGAAGCAAATGGCTTCAACGTCGGCCAGGCGCTCAATGGCTTCACCGCTGCGGAACAGCACCTGACGCCGCATCGCAGTACTGAGTGCTGTCCACACGGCCAGTGGAGTTGCCAGACCCAGAGCACAAGGGCAGGCAATCAACAGGACGCTCAGGCTGTGCTGAATCGCCTCGCCGATGCCGGACCTGAGGTGCCCCAGCAGCGTCACACCGGCAACAATCACGATCAGTGGCAGAAACCATGCGGAAATCCGATCAGCGAGCAGCTGATAGTGACCTCTCGACAGTCTGGCTTCCTGCATCAGTGTCAGCAGACGCCCAAACGAACCGCTTCGAAACGGAGAGATTGATTCCACCACGACCAGTCCGTCAAGATTCACGGTTCCGCCCAGGACCGTATCACCGCTCGACTTTGCAACGGGTGTGCTCTCGCCCGTAAAAATTTGTTCGTCGACGGTCGTCTGGCCCGTCCGCACTCGTCCGTCCGTCGGAAACCGGTCGCCCGGACGAATCTGCAGCCGGTCGCCGGCGGAGATTTCAGCGGAGGTTATTTCTTCCGTTCCGGCCGCACTCAGTTTCAGCGCTGTTGCCGGCAGCAGCGCGGAAAGTGTGTCGATCGACTCCGTGGCCTTCTGCCTGCCAACGGCCTCCAACCAGCGACCCAGCGTCACCATGACCAGCACGGTGGCCCCGACTTCGAAGTACACTGCACCCGAGCCCTGGACGACATTCCACGCTGATACGATATACGCCGCGGTGATGCCCAGAGCAATCAGCAGATCGGTCGAGAAGATCCTCTGCCGGAGGCTGATAAACGCATTCTGAAGCAGAGGAATCCCCAGCAACAGCAGCACCGGCAGACTCAGCAGCATGCTCAGCCACCGAAACACCTCAAGCAGTCGGCTGGACGACGATTCGGACACATTTCCATAGACGTCCGGCGACCATGAGACCATCGTAAAGGCCATCAGGTTCATGGCGAAGAACACGGCCAGTCCCAGACGAACGACGGTTCCGCGAACAAAACCACCCTGACTCCGTTCTTCGGAAATTCCATGTGCGAGGCGGCAGCCAAAGCAGCAGTAAACATCGTGTAAGCCCGATCGATCGTCGTCAGCAATTGCCGCAGCGAGATTCTTTTCTGGCTGAACCCGCGATCGTCCGCCGAATGCCGTCCAGACAGGGAGACCGCACCAGGCACAGCACTCCGAAGCAGCTGACACCGATTCAGGCCGGAGCGATGCGTCGGAGTGCAAGGCCGGGTCAGCCCGTGCAATTTCCTGAATGGCGGCATTGTTCATGGAGGTGAAATGAGTTCGATCTGCAGCGCAGGGAACAGATTCTGAATGACGTACCAGATCGCAAAGATCCAGAACCCGAGCCAGATGGCGCGGACATACCACGGAATCTCGTTGCCACGGTAGAAGTGCCAGACGTGGTCCTGCTCGGGCGATGTCTGTTCCGGACCGCGGCCGGACAGCAACACGTCGGGTGGCGTTGGTTCACTCATGGCAATCCAGCTTTCTTTCATTCTCAAGCATCACATATTTCGGCTGTTCGAGGTCTCGAAACAGGCCATTGCAGGCGGCCCACAGCAGCAGGAAGAAAAATCCTGTGCTGGCCAGCAGGTAGTTGATCACCGGAGTGACCGCGAATCCGCCATCACTGACAACATCCGTCAGAGCGATCATCTCACCGAACTTCAGGATGAAACCCAGCAGACTCGGGATCAGGATGATCAGCCCGAAGACAACCGTGATGATCATCGCGGTTGACCGCTTCCGAACCGTGAAGTCACGTGCCGGAATTGCGGAGTCTGGCAGTTGTGGCAAGTGGCCGGTGGTCTTCATTCTGCGGGCTCCTCTGGGCTGGCTATTGTCAGTGGCGAAGGCGTCCAGGCTTCATAAAGCGGATACGTTTCGTGCCAGGAACCAAGCCACTGAACATAAGTCATGATGGCCAGGCCTCTCTCGTTCGGACGGTCCGGAGAGCCATCAAAAAACCACGGATACTCAGGCATCGGCGAGGCCGGGGAAACGCTGTCGGGCTTGAAGAAATGCACCGAGTGCCAATCATTGGACCGACGCCCGCCCTCGCGACAGAGGTCGGGCCCGACACGGCGAGTTCCGAACAGCACCGGGCGCTGCAGTTCATTCTGATATTCTGCGGACCGCGACACGGGTCCCCAGCGCTTATCTTCGTTGGACACCGGACGAACAAACTGACTGTGGCAATGCCAGCACCCTTCACCGACGTAAATCCGGTGCCCGGCCCGCAGCGCGTCGGCGCAGCGGGCGTTCCACCAGTCATCGTCAGCCGCTGCACCCCCTGGCGGCTGGCCGAAAGCCGTGTTGAATGACTCCGGATAACGGCGAGCAAGGTCTTCAAACTGGTAACGCAGGTTTGGATTCACGAGCTGTGCCACCGTCTGTTCAGGAATATGCCGGTACATCAGCGCGGGAACAACAGCGTTCGAGACAAATGCCAGCAGGAAGAACCCGATTCCCGCGACCCACAGAATTCCGGACTTGCTTTCAAACATGGATCAGCCTTGATGAGAAACTCTTGGTGAGGCGGAGGCCGTCAGCCCCGGAATCCTGATTACGCGGTCGCCAGACGTGCCGGCGTGGCGGACTCCGGGAGGGAGGAAGGACGCCAGGTCAGCCAGATGTTGATCAAAAATGCAATCAGTCCCCCGAACATCGCCAGTCCGGCGATCACTCGCAGTACCCAGAACGGGAATGAAAAGTCCGTCGAAGCGTCCCACGGTTCCAGTGCGGCCCAGGACCAGCCCTGGAACAGACCGAGCAGTGTCAGATCGCTGACCATGACGAACAACCCCACAGTCGACAGCCAGAAATGCCACTCACACAGCGTTCTGCTGGCCCAGTCGCGTTTCAGCAGCCGGGGAAACAGATAGGTCATGATGCCCATGATCCACATGGAGAAGACACCGAACATGACCATGTGTGCGTGGCCGACAACCCAGTCGCTGAAGTGAATCACCTTCTGGAAAGTCAGCGTCACCTGAAACGCGCACTGCAGACACGTCAGGAAGTAGAAAATCATGCCCGTATAGAACCAGCGAATCGGCAGGTTCTCTTTGACGCATGAAAAATTGCCCCAGATCGAACCAAAGAAATTGATGATGACCGTGGTCACCACAAGCTCCACGGCAATTGTGGAGACGACCGCGCCGTACTGCAGAAACATCGGAATCGGGGTGTAGAGGAAGTGGTGAATTCCCTGCAGTGGATAAAAGAATGCCAGACCCCAGAATCCCACCAGAGACAGTCCATGACTCCAGATCGGTTTCTTCAGCAGAATGGGCACGAAGTAGTACATCAGCCCCCAGCCGAGCGGTGTGACAAACAGTCCCACAAGGTCATGAATGAAAAGCCCGCCGACAGCTCCAGCGGTTGTTCCGCCGACAAGATACTGCGGAACAAAGTTACCCATCGCATAGGTCAGAAACGTCCACACAAACGCGGCCATGAAGTACCACAATGAAACGTAGACCGGACCATTCATACGGGAGATCGGCGTCATGAAATTAATCGCAACCAGCAGCAGGCCCAGTTGCGCGAGCGGGTCGATCCAGACAGGCGTTTCGCCCCACTCCAGCCCCTGGGCTTCGCCCAGCAGCAGACCAATTGCTGTCGCACCGACGACGACTTGCCATGCCGCATAGATGAACCAGCTCAGTCGCCTGTCCGCAACGGGTCGCAGTGTCAGTCGAGGCACGGCCCAGTGGAGGCATCCGAGGAATCCGTTCGCCAGAAACCCATACGCGATTGCATTCGTATGCACCATTCGCCAGCGACCGACCGAGAAAATTTCGATTCCTGAGAGCGGATTGTGGCGGATCAACTGAAATGCCACGAGCAGCCCGGCCGCCATCGATGTCGTCAGGAAGATCAGGGCGGTGACGAAGTACCAACGGACCAGTCTTTCGTCGACGAGCGACTCGTGTGACGGCAGTTGTTCACGGGCGGCAGTGTTGAGCGGTGTCATAGAATTCGATCGCAGAGACTTCAGATCAGTCACAGATTTGCAGGATGGCTGGATCGCAGCCGCAAGGCACGATTCAACGGAAGTTCAGGCTCCCGCTCTTAACTCAGGCTGCCGGTCCGTCGGACGCCGGTATGCGACATACACGCCAAGCGGCGTCATAACGGCCATTGACCAGCCAAACGTCAGATGTGTGGTCAGCGCGACCCACCACGGAAGGATGGCATTGTCCGTGATCCAGCTGCCACCGCACAGAAGAGGCTGCAGCCAGGACAGAATCAGGTAATAGTTGATGAGCCAGATTGCCACGGCCAGTGCCGAACCCCACAGCATCCGGCGTCCCAGCGAGCCATGTTCGGCAAACCGACAGATGACCCAGTGAAACACAATGCCCAGCACCATGCCGGTGGCGATGTACAGACAGCAGCCAAGTGCCAGGATCATGCCGTCGTCAACGACGTATCCAGTCCCTTCTGCAGTCGTGAGCTTTAGAGCCTGCTCGCCCAGCGGAAATGTGAGATAGATCCGAATGATCTCCAACGGGTGTTTTCCCGCGATCGTGGATCCTATGACGTTCAGCAGCAGACTGGCCATCGCCGCGATGCCACCCAAACCAAACCCGACTGTCGCATAGAACGTGGTGTAGAAGTGAGCTGGCTGCCAGTCACCCGGAATGTCGCGGGACGACAATTCCGCTTCCAGTTCAGCGACCCGCTGCTTCATCGCCGCCAGAGTCTGCCGCATTCCGTCAGGAGAAGGTTGTTCCGGCATGACGAAGAGTCCAGGGACATTGAATCGATGATGGGATGCGAGTTCTCGGGGACACGCCGCTTCAGACGCAGACAGCAACAATCTTCAGTTCGGAGGAGGTTCGGCGGACGCATCGCCGACGCCTGACTGATCGCCCGGCGGCTCGCCGTACGGCTTGATGAGCCCGGCCGGAATCGACTCCCCTGCCCGTCTCCGGCCGGAGACGGACAACACATACGAAACCAGATTCCAGATTGTCTCGGGCTCTGTTTCGAGTGCGCTGCGAAAGCCGGGCATCGGCGTTCCGTTGATTCCATTCATGATGCGCCGGTAGACATCCACCGGGTCATGTCCTCCGCGAAGCATTCCCGATGTCAGATCCGCCGCCCGCGTGGCATGACCCCATGAGTCTTTTCCGATGTTGTCTTTTGTATGACCGCGGCCATCGTCACCGTGGCACTTGCTGCAGCCCTTTGTCAGAAAGGCTTCTCGGCCAAGGGCGATTCGTTCCGGAGTGAGTTCCGGCTGAGGCGTCAGCGGCTGGGTCAGTCCGGATTCCGCTGCGGACCACCGCACGCGGACGTCACCGACCAGTTCAGGAACATAGTCCGGATCCAGTTCGTCTGAGTTCGAAGCTTCCGTGGCAAGCTGGAACTCAAGTTCTCCGCGCTGCGACAGCACGAGCACATAGTCGGCGACAGCTTCCAGATCCTTCGACGGCAGCAGATTAAAGGCCGGCATGGATGTACCGGTGATTCCTCGTTTGAGTGTCGTCGTCAGATCTTCGCGGCGAGGCCTTGCACCATACACCGTCGATGTAAATTTGAAGATGCCGCGAGTGTAGTCACGAGGACGGGGATACATGTGCCGGGCCACCGGGCCGTTCCCGTCTCCGGAAACTCCATGGCATTGAACACAGCGTTTCAGATAAACGCGCTGGCCATGTTTCAGATGCAGTTGTTCATCAAATGTCATCTCCGTGTCGGTCACCAGCTCAGGTTTCAGCGCGGTTCCCGAGTGCTCCTGCACGATTCCCGTCAATGCAGTCACGAGTTCCGGCCTGAGTGCCGCTGCCTGTGCTGAGATTTCCCACTGAGGCGGCTCGGCCCGCTCGCAGCCGCTCAACGCCATCATGCCAAGAACGACGACGATCGCGGCAGTAAACGTGATCGTTGTCGGCGTGGTCAATCGTTGACGCATGTGTTCGTATACTCCGGGGCTGACTCAGTCGCATCCGGGTCCTGTGGTACCGCGACGATTCTCACGACGGGAACGCTTCGCTGCGGACTGCTGTTTCGTCGCGACGGGCCTATTTGCACGATGCGTGCCAAACCGATTCGCTCCGACAATCAGGAAGACTCCGGAGTCGATTTGACCGTGATGCATCACGAATTCCGTGCCTATCGGCCGCAAGACTGTCGTTCGCAGGCCCGCATGAGCGAGCTGGGAGCCCCAACGCGCACAGCGGCCCTCGGCATCGCACACCTTGAATGTGCTTCAACGCACACGTGCTCACGAGTCGCACAACAGAAAACCGACGGTTCATAGGAGCGAACGCGGCAGATGATCCCTCAGTGATCGTCGGTTATTCCCCGATGTCTCCGAGTTCGCGACGCAGGCGGAGGAGAACACGGGATTTTGCGACGAGGACGGTGCCGGGTTTCATGTCGAGGTCGGCGGCGACGTCGTCGGCCGTGCGGCCTTCAACGACCACCTTCCAGAAAGCTTCCCATGTCCGTTCATGGAATTCGCCGCGAATGAATTCGAGCGCACGAAGCAACACGTTGTTGAAAACGAGGTCGTTGGCGGAACATTCGCCGGTGGCGGAAGGGTCAAACTTGGGGAATTTCGCTGGATGCGGGATCCTGGATTCCCTGCAACCGAGCTGATGCTTCGGCTCCGCCGGCCGCCGGCCGCATCGGGTTCGCGCCTGCGGCGCTGGAAATAGTCCAGCGTCTTGTTGCGGGCAATGACCAGGAAGAGACACGAGCGACAAAAGACGTCGGCAATTTGCGAGGAATAGCGAAGGCTGACCTGGTTCTGATTTGAAGGTGGCGCCAGGGTTACTTCGAGTTCGCAGCGAAGGGAGCAATGGCGTGCGGTATCTGGAAGATCCTCGACAAAGTGAGCTGTTTGACGTGTTTGCCGACATCCTGTCGCCGGTCGCCTATCGGCGGCTTCACGGCAGCTG
>Ga0163144_10028330_pt1 | contig 10807 bp, 5 predicted proteins | sample OliLak19BULKMAT1_FD_123175 | JGI IMG/M metagenome (GOLD analysis project Ga0163144, IMG submission 123175) | Freshwater microbial mat bacterial communities from Lake Vanda, McMurdo Dry Valleys, Antarctica - Oligotrophic Lake LV.19.BULKMAT1 | ecosystem: Environmental > Aquatic > Freshwater > Lake... | reverse complement strand
ACGACTGCCGAGCCGCTTTATGGTGATAGGTAAAATTATTACTCCAACCGGTCAGCGTTGCCAAAGCCGCATTCTCTTGATACCCTGAGCCGGATTTAATTCTGGCTGAAGGAGTATATTTATCACCGGTATTATCAACCCAAACCCTAGTCCTTTGCGGATAGGTAATGACCCTTACCCTTTCATTACCTGTATCGGCGCCATTTGTAAATATCATCGCCGGATTGCCGAAAGCATAATCGGCCCAAATCCAACCCTCCTGAGAGTTCATAGCAGCATCAAAACTCGCACGGAAAAGGTTAACCCCAGCTTCTTTACCGGTCGTGCATCCAACCGTTTCCCCTCCGGTCCAAGCTGAAGTTGGCGGAGTAAAAGCGCCAAAGGTACAACCTGCGGAAGTATCTACATCCTCATCAAAAATCGCCAGTTCATCGATGGCACCATCAAACGGCGCAACATACAACCAGTTATTACCCAACCTAATTAACCCTGCATTTACACCTCTTGCTCCTACTGTGGATGCCTGACCTGTGGTAAATGGCGTTCCGTCAAGCCAAGCTCGTTTGGCGTTTGCGGTTTCATCCCAGCCTAAACGGAAGTGATACCATTGTCCCGCAGTAGCAGAAAAATTCTGGCGCAAAAGCGTTCCCTGCGCGCCGGCGGCATAGGTTGCCGCTTCCAGATATCCCTCCGGTGTGTGGCGAACAAATATACGGTCGGCATCACCCTGATTAGCCTGATCAAACAGATACATTCCATTTGGTGAGGTTGTGGATGAGGGCGAACCTGAATAATTAGTCTTAAACCAGAAATCAATGGTTCCTCTTTGTCTGGCGGTCGCGGTTCCAGACTGGCCCTCAATGTTGTAGCGGGTAGCGATAGCACTGCTGGTTAAAGTATAGCTTGGATTCAATAAGACTGCGCTACCAATGCCATTGACACCCATCGCAGAACCGTTGTTACGCAGTAAATTATCCTGAAGCAAAAGCATCCGGCTACCAAACTTCGTCGCAGTTGGGGATCCCGACGGGATCTTTAGGGATATTCGACTGTTTGGGGCGGTATATACAGATCCGGGTGTAGCCGTTCCGCCAGGGCCAGACGCGCTACCGGTGGCGGTATATGAGGAAGTTAATGGATCCCATTCAAAGTCCCAAGCTTCGTACTTTGTGTTCGCATCGCTAGTGGTGATACCCGTCGCCGCATCCAAGCCTTTGTAACTTCCAATACTGGTTGAGCTCAAATAGATTTTATCGCCAATCTCAGGGTCAGTTACACCATCTTTGCCGCCTTTGTGTTTGATAGTAAAGTTAAGATAACTGCTGGTAAAAGGCGTTCCCGGAGTTGCTGTCCCTATTGATCCCTGAGTCGATCCGACAACTTTCCAAGTACCGGTATCGGTAAAACTATCAGAAAAGCCACCATCGGTGGACACGGTATCAAATTTAGCCTTTGTCCCCTGGCTGGCCGTTGCCGAACCAGCATACAAACCGATTCTTCCATTAGTATATGTGGCATTTGTTTCTGATTCATCCCAGCCCCCTGGTTCACCAGTAGTGCAGTCTGTGGTTGCCCAAAATTTGGCATTTAGGGTTGTGCCAGTAACCTGCGCCTTTAGGCAGTACCAGGTACTTGTAGCGAATGCTTTTGTGGTCGCCGTTCCGATTAAGGTTGGTACGCCTGCCAAAGTCGAATACCAACCAACTGTATTTGCCGCATTAGTTTTGGTAATTAGTGCAGCGTAACCATTCCCGTCCAGATTCTGACGCAACATTATTCCCAATCTTCTTGAGGTAGCGTCTTCAGCCTGATCCATATAGATAAGAGAGCTCATCGTGTAATCCGTTGAACTTAAGGCGACGCTGCTATTATGCAAAACCTCATCCTTTAGATTTGTGGCATTTACATTCAAAACTCCACTGTCAATGTGCGAAACATAAGGAGCTTGTGGGACCGACTGAGCACTGGTATATCGCTGTACTTCAATCCAGCCCGGCGAGTTGCCATATTCCAGCTTCCATTGTTCGTTTGGATCATAAGAAGGGCCCGGTGTAACTTCCGTAACTTTGGCTTCCTGAACACCCGAGGTAACGGTAATAGCGCCTGACGAAACCCGCTCCACCCCTCCCATGCCCACCGGCGTGGTTTGATTGGTCGGCGATGTAGTCCAAGAAGTAAAGCTGGATATCTTAGCTCTTACCCAATAGGCGTTAACACCATTGATTGTAGTTTTAGCAGCAGTGCCACCCAAATCCGAAGGCGCCCAGGCGAGCATTCTCCTACCTGTGCCACTGGCAAAAATACTGGTTGGGTTCATCGACTTCCACTGACCACCATTAAGACGGGTCACGGCTGCTCCTTGGGCTACAGTATAACCGGCCGGTAGAGGTTCGCTAAAAGTTAAGGTAGTCGCCGTCGGGGCAGTTGTCCCCAATCTCATATAGATTGGATTTGAGTCGTTATCATCAATCATCACCTTCTGATCTAGACCAAAAACCGTTCCTCCGGCGGCTAGAGTTGCAGTATAAGAATTCCGGACAGTGTCAGCTGACAAAGGTAGGGTTACTCCAGTTCGTACTTGATAGGTGTAGGCATCTCTCGGAGTAAAGGTGGTCCAGCCCACTCCTGATTTGTAATACTGCCACACATAATTTGCGCTGGCCACCATTGCCTGGCCTATATTAAACTCCAAAGCATACGGCATATTGCTTCCCTGATCGCCAAAATATACCGCGTCATTGGTTTCGGTATTGGCACCATCGTTAAAAACGGTCCAGGAGGCGGAATTATTATAGTTTGAGGAATATAAAGGTGAACCGCCGTTGTAGTCGGAGTTATAAATATTAGTCATTGGGATTGTGCCGATTTCAGCTACTTCCATGTTTGGCGAGGGTAGGGAATTTTTACCACCGGCGGTCACGCCTCCTGTCCAAGTCGGCACTTGGTTAGCGTCATCACTGGCACCCATCCTGATTGAGGAAATATTATTATCAACCGCCTGGTTGGTACCGCCCGCTACCGATATCTGATCCAGAGGCTGCCAGTTACCCACCACATCATCCACCACGTCCACCCAGGTATTGCCACTATCTGTCAAATTATTACCCAAAAAGCCGGTATCAACATTGCCGTCAATATCAACAGCCAGATCACTCTTGGCAGTTCGTAGTTGAGCTGAGCCTGAAGCATATAAACTTACACGTCCGGCCCGAAGATTGTTCTGAGTAGCGGTCACAGCTCCGGTCATGGTATATACACCGGCCATCCGGTCCTGGCCAGTGGGCAGCTCTGTAGTGGGGCCTTTTGACACAAACGCATTTTGAGCTGTATTATAACCAGTGACAGCCGCGGCAGTAATAGTTAAGGTCGTTGAATTTTCTATAGCAGCAATGACACGGGTTATGGGAATTGAGTCATCATCATCCAGTACAATAGTGTCACCTGGTTGAAAACCCGTAGTTGAAGCTACGGTGAGGGTGGTTGTTGCGGCTGAATTAGCAGTTAATAGTGAAGATACGGTATCCCCGACATTATCGAAATAGATATCGTGCATTGAGGATGATGGAACTGGGTTGGCGCTCGTACCAAATGCCACCGATGCGTCAGAGCTGACCACAATTTTCCCGGGAATAGTGATGCGAAAATGGGAATTAGCAGAATCAGCAAGCCCCAACTGCGAACCCGGTGAAATCAAGGCTGAAACCCAACCGCCGTTTTGACTCCACGCACCGAAATTGGTTCGTGAGCTGGCGCCGTCATTGATCGCCCCTCCGTTAAAACCCGTATAGGCATGGGCCGCGTCCCAACTGCGGTCAACTGTCACTGTATGAGTTTGCTTGGTGGACCAGTTAAGATCATCGGTTAAGTTACTGGAATCGTCAGTGTCAGGGTCAGTTTTTCCGTTTCCTACAATGACAATATCGCCATCAATCGGAGCTGAGGTATCCGCGTCGCCGTAGGCAATAAAGAAAAGATGGCGGTTAGATAAAAATGGGTAATTGGTGTTTGAAGTTGCCGGTGCCTCCATCTTAGCATAGGCCAAGGCCACCGAAGTGGTACGTGCAAGAAGGGTTGACCCGGTCGGATTTTGCGGATGGTTAAAGGTCGTATAGCGCATTACTGCTCCGTTTGAAGGAGTGCCGTTGTTTGACAACGTGGTTGAAATTTCTGCCACATGAGCGTTTTGAGCCGTAGTGTAAGTAGCGGCAGTAATTGCAGTGGCCACCGTCAGGCTTTGTCCGCTTGAACATTGAGCATCGCCCGAAGTTGTCACGGTGGTAATGGCGTTTGTACCAAGAATCGCCGAGTTATTATCCCATACTGCAATTGAGGCCGCAGCTCCGACTCTGACAGAAAATTGGGAGGCGTCAGCCACGCAGATTTTCGTTGTGGTCGGCATATCCTGAGAAAAAGATTCCTCTGCTCCCTGAATAATTCTTTGCTTCCAAGTAGATCTGGCGACAGTAGCATTCTTGCTAGTGGTATAGCCGACAACTGAAGCAGCGGTCGTAATAATAGACGGCCCATCGGAACAGTTGCCGTCAGTAGAATTTACCGAAGAAATAGTGTACTGAATCGAGGCGGTGTCCGAATCCCAAAGATAGATGTATTGATTGACGGCAAAACCGACAACTGAAGCAACGCAAAGACGGGTGGAAGCGGTTGAGTTGGCAGTAAGTGTAGTCATCGTTGCGCCATCATTTACCCAGGAAGCACCGGTGCCGCCAGTGGTTTCTGTTGTCAGCTTATTCGTCTGGGTGCCGGAAACCGAACCAGCCATTGTCCAGTTTGCGTTGGCCGATGAGTAAGTTGCTGTCCAGTGCTCGTTTTCCGTCCGTCTAACCGTTGGCAAACCGACTCCGGCAATGGAATTAACCTCAACCATTGTGCTGGTAGTTAAAACATTGTTGCCTGTCAAAGCCACTGGCAGGGTTATGGTCGGTGCGCTAGTCAAGTCGATATCATTGACGCCGATTGTTCGAATTGTTCCGTTGATCGATGGAAAACCGTTGGCTTGTGGTGCCTGAGCCCAGGTACCAAAAACTGGAGCGCTGGCACCCATATTGATTATTCTGACACCATAATGATTTCCAGCACCTCCACCGGCGGTGACAGCTACAGGCGTATCAAAACGAAAATCAAATGTTGCTCGTCCGTGATTTCCTGGCTGAGCATTTTCTCCTGACATTCCCTGATTATGTTGCCAAACGGTACTGCGCAACACCACCGTATCTGAAGGATAGGTATACGCTCCTTGCGTACCGGTAACATAATTCGAACAGGAAGTAGTGCAGGTGGCCGAAGGAAACTGTAAAAGCTCCAAAACAATATCTGAATCAGCCAAAGAAGTACTGGTTAGATTTTCTGCTACCAGCATCACTCCGTCCAAATTTCCGGTTTGGTCTGGTTTGAAACCAATAAACTGTGCTGCCGCATAAGTGGCGGTTGCAGGTTGAACCACATAGCCGATTGCCAACCCTCCTGCCGACCCATCGGTTGTGCCGCCTGGGTGAATCGGATTAAAATTACCTGTTTCGGCATCGCCATTAATCCCATCGCCGGAAAATGCCATAGATTTATACCAACCCCCGGCCGTGGACAGAGTAGTCGATTGCTTGGAAACTCTGACAGCGCCGGTGAATGAGGCTGCATAAGCCGGAGGTTTGTTTAATTTTGAAAAAATGAAGATTCCCAAAAGTATTGCTACGGGAGTCAAAAACACAGCCGCTAAAACAAGCGGAAAATGCCTTCGGACGTAAGTGACGACAGATCTTGGCGTGAAGTCTTTGGCATACTCGAACAACCGATGTGACATCTTCACGACGTATCGATATGTAGAATTTACTACAGATCTCGGTGTTAAGTCTTTGACATACGCTAATAACCGTTGTGACAACCTCAAAACGTATCGTAATACTGACTTATAAGATTTAATGTACTCTACTATCGTAGAAGTATTGGGAAAGCGAAGTCTCTTTAATTTTTGGAGGTGAGCAAGACGGCTTTTTACTAGCTTCGAATTTTTTATTTTAGTCAGGTAGAGCTTCATATCATAATTGCTTGAATTTGGTTTTTGGGAATGCGAAATCGACCATTTCCAAAGCGTATGGTTTTAATCTTTCTGCTCCCAATGAGCTTATACACAGTTGAGGGAGAAAAACGCAAAATCTTCGCTACTTCACCAACGGTATAAAATTTTTTTTCCGGTTCCTCAGTTTTTGTTTGAGTTTTTACATTTTTATCCACTTAATATATCAAACCAGATTAAACTACGGATGTCAAATCAATTAATTGCAAAACAGGATATACTTGCATGTTTATTAAAAATAACGATAATTGGACCGATATACGGCCCATTCTCGTGAGTAATTAAGTTGTACAAATATTACTATTTAGACAGTTCTCCGTCCAACCATAAGAATTATAAAGCTGAAAAAGAGGAGGCACAAAAGAAAGTATTTTGAAAGAGTGGGGCCTTACAACAACCATTTACGACTAGCACGAGCCCCACAACTCAACACTTAAAGAAAAATGAAACATGGGGGAGCTTATACGACGTATTTTGAAATCCGATTCTAACTTTTTCACAAATCCAGACAAACTGAAATAAACAATTAACTCCTTTCGATAGCTTTCCAAGAAAAGCGCGAAAGTAAGTAGTTGTTGAGATAGAAACAGAATGGAATATTAACTGAATTAATAACCTTAATTATAATCCGTATCGATTTTAATATATACAGACTATATCTTATTGGGACATTCTATATGCGGATGTGTCCCAGTTGTAAATAGTTTAACAACATAATCTTATAGTATATTTATAGTTTTGGGTTTTATATTCTTCGTTAGTTCTGTATACTGTTAGGCATGCAACCAGTTCTTACAACCTTAAAGAATGGCCTTAAGGTTTGCCTAATCGACACTAACTCCTTCCCAAGTCTTACTACGATTTTGCTTGTTGGTGCGGGCTCAAGATACGAACAAAAAATGAACAACGGAATAGCTCATTTTTTTGAGCATATGGCATTTAAAGGCTCAAAAAAGTTTCCCAATTCGTTTACGATCTCCTCAACGATAGAAGGACTCGGTGGTGTTTTCAATGCATTTACCTCAAAAGATCATACTGGTTACTGGATTAAGGCAACTAATGATCATTTAGAGACTGTCTTAGACGTACTGTCGGACATGATTCTTAGCCCGTTTTTGCTCGAGGAAGAGATAAATCGGGAGAAGGGAGTGATAGTCGAGGAGATTAATATGTATGAAGATACGCCTCGCTGGAAGAGTGGCGACCTATTCGAAGAGCTGATGTACAAAGGAAGCTCCTTAGGTTACGATATTGCCGGAACTAAAGAGACGGTAACTAGCTTTAATAGAAAAACCTTCGTGGACTATATGAATGAACTTTATCATCCAAGTAACGCTGTTTTGGTGGTGGCTGGGGGATTTGGAAAGAATAAGGCAGATTATCTAAAGATGATTGAGGAGCGTTTTGGAGGGTGGCCTGCGGGTAAGATATCGGGAACCTTCACAACTTACACGTCTGCGCAAAAAGAACCGCAAATTCTTATTAACTATAAAAAAACAGAACAAACTCATTTTTGTCTTGGTTTTCATGCTTACAATCTGGAAGATAAAAGAAAGTATGCGGCAGCTGTTCTTTCTACTATCTTAGGCGGGGGAATGTCTTCAAGATTATTTAGTCAGGTAAGAGAAAGACGAGGACTTTGCTATTATATTTCAACCGGACGTACAAGTTATGAGGATGTAGGGAACTTCGTTACCTCTGCTGGAGTGACAAATAATATAGAAAAAACAAAAGAGGCCATAACCGTCACGCTCGTGGAACATAAAAAAATGAGGGAAGGTGACATCGCAGACGCTGAGATAAAGAAGGCTAAAGATCTAATCAAGGGCAGAACTATTCTTTCGATGGAGGATTCTCAGAATGTAGCCTTGTATTTCGGCATAGAGCTACTACTACAGAACAAGTCAGCGACTCCAGAGGAAATGCTTCTTAAAATCGACAAAGTAACCAAGGATGAGATAGTTGAGGTTGCAAAAGATATTTTTGTTAGAGAGAAGCTTAACTTATCTTTGATTGGCCCATTTCAGCAAGGAGATGTTTCGGCAAGCGATCTCGTTCTATAGATTGACATACTGCGGATGACTTTCTATCATGTCTACATGATTCTACTTCTCATTGCTATGCTAGGTTTAGCCGTAGGTTCTTTTCTAAACGTTCTGATTGACAGGCTTCCAAACGGTAAAGGCATACTGGGACGGTCTCATTGCGACCACTGTAAAAAAACCTTGCAGCCTCAAGATCTCGTTCCGGTTCTATCCTTCATGCTCCAGAAGGGAAGATGCAGATACTGCAGCAAGAGGCTGTCATTTCAGTATCCCATTATCGAACTTATGACGGCAATTCTATTTGTGGCTACCTGGAGTCATTTTTCAAATATTGGCGTTAATATGACGGCGGTTTACTTAGTTATCGTAGCCGTTTTGATTGTAATGTTTGTCTCGGACCTAAAATATCAGATAATTTCGGACGAACTACAGATGGTTTTATTTTTTGCCTCCTTGTATCTTCTATATCTGCAATGGAACGCTGGTAGTTTGGATCTTATTGAAAGATTTGTCCATGCCTTTGTGGTCATGACGCCGTTGCTGCTGCTGTTTTTGCTGACAAAAGGGCGAGGTATGGGTTTTGCCGACGTAAAGCTTATTTTTATATTGGGGTTAATCTTTGGACTTAAGTTAGGACTACTTATAATTTATATGGCATTTATATCGGGCGGAGTGATTGGCACTTATTTACTAATAACAAAGCACAAGGGTCTGAAGAGTAAAGTAGCATTTGGTCCATTTATAATTTCTTCTGCGCTTTTGGTGCTCTATAATCAGGAGCTTTTCCACAAGCTTCTGGGCATAGTTTTACCCTAGCTGCGAACGGTATTGACAATAATTTTTAAACGACAAAAAAAGAAAATGGGAGCCTTACAGAAGCAAAATTACTTCATCGCTTCTTCATCAACGCGAGAATAGGAGCAGATTTCAGCCTTGGTAAACCAAAGAGGAATTTCATAGTCGGCCTCATCTTTATTGCCTGAAGCGTGAATAAGATTCTTGATAGCTCGTTTTGCTGTATTTGCTAGGGCAGAGGAGTCATAAGAATAGTCTCCTCGAATTGTTCCCGGTAGTGAAAGAAGTGGTAGCGTGTGACCGCAGATTTTACGTACCAACTCTACTGCATGAGGGCCTTCTAAAACGATAGCGAACACAGGTCCGGACACTATATAGTCAAGAAGCCATACGCGCACCATATCTCCGATTTCTTTAGCATCTGTAGTTCCCAGTACTTTCTCTGCATCCATCTCCAGTGCCTTGTAATTATCAAGAGTTTTATTCCCAATCGCAATCCAAAGTTCATCTCGATCGGCTGGGTAGTGTCTGTCAGCAAGATCTTTAGTGACGGTGGTCATTTTGGAGGCTACCACTTTAAGACCAGCTTTTTCAAAACGGGAGATAATTTCTCCAATGAGGCTTCTCTTAACTCCATCAGGCTTGACAACAACTAGTGTTTTTTCGTTCATGAATTAATTGTATCATATACGCCCCCAAGGTGTTTGTAATTCATTCACCCTGTCCGCACCACCGTCATCCTTGCGATTGCGGGGATCCAGCTCTAGATTCCCGCAATCGCGGGCATGACATTGTAACGCTTTCGCTGGATCCCTCACTAGCGTTCGGGATGACACTGGAGGAGGTCGGAATGACTCAAATTAATTTATTTCAAATTGGATCACCGTGGCGACAGCATGTTACCATCATTCGAATGATGGTAACGTTAGAAACCATGTTTTTTAGGGGTAGGGGCTCTTTAGTTCACAATTCTTGTGGCGAAAATTAACTGTCTCTTTAAGGTCGTCCCAGGAGGCCAACAGGTCTGTAGAGTTAAGAATTCTTTGTTGGTTTTTCTGGTTATGTACTCAACCTGAGAAGGGTCAACGATCTGTTTTGATAGTACTTTATAGCGATATCTTTGGCCTTTGTAAAACAGATTGACCTCGTCGTTTTTTTCAAGCTTAGGAAGAAGGTAAAAGATGGCGTTATATGATCCTATATTCCAAATGTAGTCTGTAGAATGAGCAAATAAGAATATATGACCCCCTTCACCCGGAAAAGCAGTTCCTAAGGTATGCGCTACGCCTTTTAGCAATGCTCTTGAGTACTCTCCCTCGTCTGCCGAGTTCACATTACTGATAATGTTAGAGTTTGCACCAATCTTGGGAATGACGATACTGAAATCAGTGTCCTGCGGAACAAGTACTTCATGTTGATTGCCTGTAAGAGCCTTGGCCAACAGACCTCTTCTGTCTTCTGGTTTCTCTTCTGAATTAGACGGAGTTGAGCTCACAGAATAAGACTTGCTAAAAGTAGAGTTTAGAGCGTACTGAAACTCCTGTTTGATAGGTAAATAGAAAGTCTTAAACATCATGGCCAAAGATGAAAGAATTAGAACATTACCGATTGTTCTAAGAAGAAGAGTTTTATTATATTCTGACTTTTGTGCCATATCTTTTGAGCGGTGTCGTTAAGAGGAATTGAACCCCTATCTTTCCCTTAGGACGGGATTGCTCTATCCGTTGAGCTATAACGACTATCTTTACGTTACCTGATTCCCACTTCGTAGATGTCGGGTAGAAGATTTTGAAGTGGATTAAGATTAGCCAGAATTAATAGTTGACCGGAGGATGTGATCGCAAAAAATCCATGTGACAGAGGGCCGGAGTAGAGCGTT
>Ga0163144_10028329_pt1 | contig 10807 bp, 9 predicted proteins | sample OliLak19BULKMAT1_FD_123175 | JGI IMG/M metagenome (GOLD analysis project Ga0163144, IMG submission 123175) | Freshwater microbial mat bacterial communities from Lake Vanda, McMurdo Dry Valleys, Antarctica - Oligotrophic Lake LV.19.BULKMAT1 | ecosystem: Environmental > Aquatic > Freshwater > Lake... | reverse complement strand
CTAACTAATACTTAACCCGCCTCCACCCGCCCCCCGGCCCGCCAAACCGAATGGCAGATAGCCGCCGGACGAATGCGCGGAGATAGGCGCCATCCCCCCACGGGCCCGCAGATATCTGCCCATGGGGATATCAAATGGAAGGTACAGGAAAACGCGAGTCGAGCAAGGCGTTCCCGCCTACGCGTCACATCTCTTGCGGGGGCGCGCCCGCGAAATCGGACCAAGGCTGGCCCTGCCGCCCCCCCGCCACTCCCGCCCCACACCACCCCTAGACCCGATCTGCCGGACTCCGCACCCCGAACGCCCCACGATTCAGGACATGGGTGTAGATCATCGTGGTGCTGACATCGTAGTGCCCCAACAGCTCCTGCACCGTCCGGATGTCGTAACCATCCTCCAGCAAATGGGTGGCAAACGAGTGCCGAAAACTGTGGCAGGTGGCCCGCTTGCCGAGCCCCGCCTCTCGCACCGCCGCGGTAACCGCGCGCTGCACGACGCTCGGATGCAGATGATGCTTCCGTGGCTGCCCCCCGCCACTATCCCCCCCGACCCGCCGCGCCGGAAAGACCCACTGCCACACCCATTCCCGCTCGGCGTTGGGGAACTTCCGCTCGAGTGCATGGGGCAGGGTGACCGCTCCCGCCCCCCGCCGGACGGCCCGCTCATGAGCGCTCTGCCCATCGGCCAGATGCCGCCGCAGCTCCCCCTTCACCGCCTCCGGCAGCATGGTGACCCGATCCTTGTCACCCTTCCCCCCCCGCACGACGATCTGGCTCTGCGCAAAATCGAGATCCTTGACCCGCAACCCCAGCGCCTCCATGAGCCGCAACCCGCTGCCATACAAGAGCAACACGATCAGTCGCTCGGTCCCCGCCAGCCGCCGCACCACCGTCCGCACCTCCTCCCGGCTCAGCACGACCGGCAGCTTCGTCCGCGCCGGCGCCCGCACGACATCGGTCATCCACGGCAGGTCCAGCCCCAGCACCTGGCGATACAGAAAGAGCAGCGCCGACAACGCCTGGGTCTGCGTGGATGCACTGACCCGACGCTCCTGCGCCAGCCAGTTGAGAAAACTGGTGACCTCCGCCCCACCCAGCTCGGACGGATGCCGCATGCCATGAAATCGCAGGAACCGGATGATCCAGCGACGGTAGGCCTTCTCCGTGCGGGCACTGTAATGCCGCAGGGCGATGGCCTCCCGAAGGCGATCGAGCAACCTCGGCGCGGGAGCAACGGGCGGTGACATGGGCAGAAGATGCGGGGCGCCCGCTACCACACCAGAGCGAGGAAACGCGGGACAGTGCCTCAGCCAGTCACCCCCGCGCCCCCACCCACCGTCCCTTCACCTCTCACTCCTCACTCCCCACCCCTCCCACCCCTCTCGCCACTCCTCACTCCTCCCGGCCACCAGCACCAGCCCGATTTCCCCCGACTGTTGCACGCACTCTCCCCGCGTCCCCGATTGCTGCACCGCCGCCCTCCACCATTTCCCAGCCGTCCTCCACGATTTTCCACCCCTCCGCCGGCTCTGCCCCCCCGCCTCCCTGGCCGGTACCCCCGTTCTCCCGGGTCTCCCAGTCGCCAGCCTACTCCGCCCACTCGTCCTCCACCATGTCCCCGCCGCCCTCCACGATTTCACACCCGTCCTCCCACATTCCCCGACCACCCTCCCCGATTTCCCGGTGATCCTCTCGGCCTACCGCACCGTCCTCCACCATTTCCCGGTCCTCCTCCACGATTTCCCAGCCCACCCCACCCATGGCCCGGTGGCTCTCCAGCAGTTCCCGGTCGGCCTCAACCACTTCCCCGCAATCCTCCACCATTTCCCGGCGGTCCTCAACCACTTCCCCGCAATCCTCCACCATTTCCCGGCGGTCCTCAGCCATTTCCCGGCGGTCCTCCAGCATTTCCCCGCCCTCCTCAACTGCTGACGCGCGCTCCGCACACCGAGTGACGGGCTCCTCTCGCGCTGACCCGCAGTCCGCTTTCCCTACCCACCGTCGGTCAGGTCAGGGCCTGACCGGCTCGCCTTCCCGCCGCCCCCCCCAACGCCTCGGCACAGCAGTCAACGGGCGCTTCGGGGCATCCACCCGGAGTTGTAGAAAGCCATCAGCTGTCAGCGGTCAGCCAGCAGCCAGCAGCCATCAGCCGTCAGCCTTCAGCGGTGGGCGGTGCGTCGCCGGCCGGTTGGTACTTCACAAGACCAGGCAGGGGCGGGACATAGCCACCGCAGATCCCCTGGCAATGACATCCGGGCCAGCGTCGCCGGCCGATTGGTCCCAGAGCACGCGTGTGTGCGCCTTTCATTGCTTGGGATGTGTGTGCCACACGCGCACGCCGAGTCCCGAAGGGACTCCCTCGCGCCCCAGTCGTGCTGGCGCACGACCGGGTGGGCTCGGTCGCGCGCAGCGGGACCATCGGCCCAGACGCGAACCGAGTACGGGGCCCGGCCTCCCCGCTTGTCGCAGGGCGGAGCGGAGCTCCGCCCTCACCCGGCATCGTCGCGGGTCTCCTGGCAATGACAGTCGGGCGAGCGTCGCCGGCCGATTGGTCCCAGAGCGCGCGTGTGTGCGCCTTTCATTGCTTGGGATGTGTGTGCCACACGCGCACGCCGAGCGCGCGGCGGGACCATCGGCCCAGACGCGAACCGAGTACGGGGCCCGGCCTCCCCGCTTGTCGCAGGGCGGAGCGGAGCTCCGCCCCCACCCATTCTCTCCGTTTGTCGCAGGGCGGAGCGGAGCTCCGCCCTCACCCGGCATCGTCGCGGGTCTCCTGGCAATGACAGTCGGGCGAGCGTCGCCGGCCGATTGGTCCCAGAGCGCGCGCGTGTGCGCCTTTCATTGCTTGGGATGTGTGTGCCACACGCGCACGCCGAGCGCGCGGCGGGACCATCGGCCCAGACGCGGGAGGAATGGAGGGAGGCGGCGCGGAGCTCCGCCCCCACCCCGGCATCGTCGCGCGGCACACCTGAAGCCTCCTTCATAGTCGGTTCACCCTCCCCTCCTCGGCCTCCAGCGACCATACATCGGAGGCATCAATGCCAAGACATGCCATGATGGATGGGAACGAGGCGGCGGCCCATGTCGCCTACCTCGCCAGTGAGGTGATCGCGATCTATCCAATCACCCCCGCCTCGCCCATGGGCGAATTCGCCGACCAGTGGGCGGCCGAACCCGAACCCAACGCCTGGGGCGCCGTGCCCAGCGTGATCGAGATGCAGAGCGAGGGCGGCGCCGCCGGCGCGGTCCACGGCGCCCTCATGGCCGGCGCCCTGACGACGACGTTCACCGCGTCGCAGGGCCTGCTGCTCATGATCCCCAACATGTACAAGATCGCCGGCGAGCTGACGCCGCTGGTCATCCATGTCGCGGCCCGCTCGCTTGCCACCCAGGGACTCTCCATCTTCGGCGATCACAGCGACGTGATGGCGGCGCGCGCCACGGGGTTCGCCATGCTCGCCGCCGGCTCCCCCCAGGAAGCGATGGATCTGGCCCTCGTCGCCCATGCCGCGACGCTCGAGTCGCGCATTCCCTTTCTCCACTTCTTCGATGGCTTCCGCACCTCGCACGAGGTCGCCCGCGTGGCCCCCCTCGCCGCGCCGGATGTCCGCGCCCTCATCCCCGAGGCCGCGCGCCGGGCCCACTTTGCCCGCGCCCTCTCCCCCGAACACCCCGTGCTCCGCGGCACGGCGCAGAATCCCGATGTCTTCTTCCAGGCCCGCGAAGCCGCCAACCCCTACTACCTCGCCTGCCCCAGCATCGTGCAGGGCGCGATGCACCAGCTCGCCGAGCGCACCGGGCGCAGCTACCACCTGGTGGACTTCGAGGGCGCGCCTGACGCCGATCGCGTCATCGTCATCATGGGGTCGGGCGCGGAGGTGACACACGAAGCGGTCGACGCGCTGCGCCTGGCGGGCGAGCGGGTCGGCGTGCTCAAGGTGCGGCTGTTCCGCCCCTTCCCGGTGGAGCCGCTGCTCGCCGCACTGCCGCCGACGGTGAAAGCGGTCGCCGTGCTCGACCGCACCAAGGAACCGGGCAGCGCCGGCGAACCGCTCTACCAGGACGTCGTCACCGCCTTTGCCGAACGCAACGCGCCGCGGCCGATCATCGTCGGCGGCCGCTTCGGGCTGGCCTCGAAAGGGTTCACCCCCGCCATGGTGAAGGCGGTCTTCGATCAGCTCGCCACCGCGGCACCGCGCAATCACTTCACCGTCGGCATCCGCGACGACCTGACCCACACCAGTCTCGAGGTGGACGACAGCTTCTCCACCGAACAGCCCGAGACCATCCGGGCGGTGTTCTACGGACTCGGCGCCGACGGAACCGTGGGCGGCAACAAGAACGCGATCAAGATCATCGGTGAGGACGCAGGCCTGCATGCCCAGGGCTACTTCGTCTACGACTCGAAGAAGTCGGGCTCGGTCACGCTGTCGCACCTGCGCTTCGGGCCCCACCCGATTCGCTCGAGCTACCTGATCACCCGGGCCACTTTCGTCGCCTGCCATCAGTTTCACCTGCTGGAGCGGCTCGACGTGCTCGGACTGGCGGAACCGGGGGCGACGGTGCTGCTCAACAGCCCGCACCCCGCCGACCAGACATGGGATCATCTCCCCGCCACGGTGCAGCGCCAGCTGATCGAGAAGCGGCTCCATCTGCATGTGATTGACGCCGTCGCCGTGGCCCGTCAGGCAGGGCTCGGCGGCCGGATCAACACGATCATGCAGGTGGGGTTCTTTGCCCTGACCCGGCTGATGCCGCTCGACGAGGCGATCGCCGCGATCAAGCGGGGGATCGAGAAGAGCTACGGCAAGCGCGGCGAGGTGATCGTCGCGAAGAACTTCGCCGCGGTCGACGCCACGATGGAAAATCTGCACGAGGTCCCGATCCCCGCCACGGTGACCAGCCGCATTCCGATGCGCCGGGCCGTGCCCGCCGGCGCCCCCGAGTTCGTGCAGCTGGTCAGTGCCCGGATGATCGCCGGCGAAGGCGACCAGCTTCCCGTCAGCGCGATTCCCGTCGATGGCACCTGGCCCACCGGCACGACCCAGTGGGAAAAGCGCGATCTCGCCAGTGAAGTCCCCGCCTGGGATCCCGACATCTGCATCCAGTGCGGCAAATGCGTGCTGGTCTGCCCCCACGCCGTGATCCGCGCCGCGGTCTACGAGCCCGACGCGCTCACCGGCGCGCCGGAGGGATTCCTCTCCGCTCCGGCGCGCTGGCGCCAGTTCGGCGAACAGAAATACACCCTGCAGGTCTCGACCGACGACTGCACTGGCTGCCGGCTCTGCGTCGAGATCTGTCCGGTGAAGAACAAGCGCGAGGTCCGGCTCAAGGCGATCAACATGGTGCCGCACGCGCCGATCCGCGATCGGGAGCAGGAGCACTGGGACTTCTTCCGGACTCTGCCCGAGGTGTCGCGCGCGGCGCTGTCCCTGGACCATGTGAAGGATGTGCAGCTGCTGGAGCCGCTCTTCGAGTTCTCCGGCGCCTGCGCCGGCTGCGGCGAGACACCCTACCTCAAGCTGCTGAGCCAGCTCTTCGGCGACCGGGCGATGATCGCCAACGCCACCGGCTGCTCCTCGATCTACGGCGGCAACCTGCCGACGACGCCGTGGACCACCAACGGCGCCGGCCGCGGCCCCGCCTGGGCCAATTCCCTCTTCGAGGACAACGCGGAGTTCGGGCTCGGCATGCGGCTGGCCGCCGATCAGCAGCGACTGCGCGCCGAAGAGCTGCTGGGACATCTCGCCGCCCTGGTCGGCGAGGCATTTGCCGTCGAGATGCTCGCCGCCGAGCAGCACACCGATCAGGAGATCGCCGCCCAGCGGGAACGCGTCGTCACGCTGCGAACGATTCTCGCCAGCCGCGATGAACCGGAGGCGCGCGACCTTGCCGCCCTCGCCGATGCCCTGGTCCGCCGCACCGTCTGGATCGTCGGTGGCGATGGCTGGGCCTATGACATCGGCTTCGGTGGCCTGGATCATGTGCTCGCCTCCGGCCGCGATGTGAATATCCTGGTGCTGGATACCGAGGTGTATTCCAACACCGGTGGCCAGATGTCGAAGGCGACACCGCGCGGTGCCGTCGCCAAGTTCGCCGCCGGCGGCAAGCGCACGCCGAAGAAGGATCTCGGCCTCTTCGCGATGTCCTACGGCCAGGTGTACGTGGCGCAGGTCGCCCTCGGCGGCGACGACAGCCACACCGTCCGCGCCTTTCGCGAGGCGGAGGCATTCAACGGACCGTCGCTGATCATCGCCTACAGTCACTGTATCGCCCACGGCTATGATCTGGTGCACGGCCTGGAGCAGCAGAAGCTGGCGGTGCTGTCGGCCCACTGGCCGCTGTTCCGGTATCACCCCGATCTGGCGACGCAGGGCAGGAATCCGTTCCAGCTCGACTCGAAGCCGCCGTCCATTCCGCTCAGGAAGTACGCCTACAACGAGACCCGCTACACCATGCTGGCGCAGGCGCACCCCGCCGCCGCCGCAGCGCTGCTGGCCGAGGCGGAACGGGATGTGCTCGAGCGGTGGCACCGCTACGAGTACCTGGCCAAGGCCCCGCCCGACTGGGGCGCGATGGCTACTCCGGAGGTGAAGCATGACTGACCTCACGACCCGGTACCTGGGTCTGACGCTCGCCAACCCGATCGTGGCCTCTTCCTCCCCGCTCACCGAACGGGTGGACGACCTGCTGCGGCTGCAGGCCGCCGGCGTTGCCGCCGTGGTGTTGCCGTCGCTCTTCGAAGAACAGATCAACATCGAGAGTCACGATCTCGATCTCAGTCTCTCCCACGGCAGCGAGAGCTACGCCGAGGCCACGTCGTACTTTCCCGACATGTGGGCCTACAACCAGGGTCCCGCCGGGTACCTGACACGCCTGGAGGAAGCGAAGCAAGCGCTGGAGATCCCGGTCATCGCGAGCCTTAACGGCGTGTCGAGCGGCGGATGGACCACATACGCCAGGCGGATGGAGGAGGCAGGGGCCGATGCGCTGGAGCTGAACGTCTACTACGTGCCCACCGACCCCACGATGAGCGGCTCCGAGGTGGAGGCGATGTACCTCGACCTGGTCCGCGACGTCGTTGGCGGGGTGAAGATCCCGGTGGCGGTGAAGCTCACGCCGTTCCTCAGTGCGCCGGCGTATGTCGCCCGGCAGCTCGGTGAAGCAGGGGCGCGCGGTCTGGTGCTGTTCAACCGGTTCTATCAGCCGGACATCGATCTCGACAAGCTGGAGGTGGTGCCGGCGCTCAATCTGAGCGGACCGGTCACCCTCCGCCTGCGGCTCAGGTGGGCCGCCATCCTCCACGGCCACACCACCGCGGATATCGCCATCACCGGCGGCGTCCACAGCGCGCAGGATGTGCTCAAGTGCATGATGACCGGTGCGAAGGTCGCGATGATGGCCTCGGCGGTGCTCCGGCACGGGCCGGAGCATGTGCAGACGGTGCTGCGGGAACTCACGGCATGGATGGAGCTGCACGAGTACGAGTCGATCCAGCTGATGCAGGGCAGCATGAGCCAGCGGGCCTGCGCCGATCCGGCGGCGTTCGAGCGGGCCAACTACATGAAGGTGCTGCGGTCGTACTCGCTGAAGGGACGGTAGAGAGCGGGTGGCAGGTGGCAGGTGGTAGGCGAAAGCGACGATCGGGCTTCATGATTGTCATCCCGATAATCGCCTAACCGCCTACAGGTCGCCCAGTCCGCCGACCGGATCGACGGGCGGCGTCCCCACCTCGCCGCCCTTGAGCCAGGCGAGATAGTCGCTCACCTGCGTCGTAGCGGAGAGCCGGAAGATGTCGCCCTCGCGGGCCTCGGTCCCTTCATTCCGGGCAAAGGCGGGAAAGTCCACGCCGGCGCGCACGCTGTCGACATAGGCGGCAGCGTTCCCGCGTGGGTCGGTGAACCGCACGATCACGCACTCATGCACGTCGTGCCCCTCGTTCCGCAGCGTGACGCGCACCAGGCCGGCGGGAATGGAGGCTGGCATCTGGTAGCCGTACTCATGCGTGACCAGGTCGAGACTCGGCGGCGGCGGCGCGCCGCACGCCATGGCGAGAGCGGCAAGCGGGAGGAGGATGCCTGACACCCGATCACGGCGTGATAGCACGAGTGGGCCGCGGCAATCGGGCAGCGTCATCATGGTACCGACCGTTCCAGCGCCGCCACGTCGCCCGCACAGAGGTCGCGGACGTGGCGGGTGATCCTGGCCGCGTCCCAGTCCCACCAGCGCACCGCCAGCAGCCGGCCGATCGTCGTCTCATCGAAACGGTAGCGCAGGATCGTCGCCGGATTCCCGCCGACGATGGCGTACGGTGGAACATCTTTCGTGACCACCGACGCGGTGGCGATGATGGCGCCGTCGCCCACGGTGATGCCGGGCATGATGATGGCGCTGTACCCGAGCCAGACGTCGTTGCCGATCACCGTGTCCCCCTTGTACGGCCAGGCCGGCGGGGAGGCCAGCTCCCAGCCGTTGCCGAAGATGGGGAAGGGATAGGTGGTCAGCCAGTCGGTCGCGTGGTTGCCGCCGTTCATAATGAAGCGGACCTCGGCGGCGATCGAGCAGTACCGGCCGATGATCAGCCGGTCGCCGATGAAATCAAAGTGATAGAGGACATTCGCCTCGAAGTGCTGCGGCCCCTCGGGATCGTCGTAATAGGTGTAGTCACCGACCAGGATCGTGGGCCGGGTGATGAAATACTTGAGGAAGCCGGTGCGGCGCGCGCCGGGGATGGGGTACGGCGTATCGGGGGAGGGTCCGGTCACGGGGTCTCGACTGGCGGATGGGAGCAGCTGCACCTGCGGTTGAAGCTAGGCGGATCGGGTGCGTGGCGCAGCAACGGGCGCGCTTCCCCGCCCGCGCCCTCCACGACTCCTGCGGCCTCGCCCCTCCCCTCGATCCCGTGCAAGGCACTTCAGCTGTTCGCCGTTCGCGATTGGGCGGGAGATCTCAAAGCAATGCAGGACGACCCCACGCAGAGTCTGGGGCCATTGGACGGTAACGGCTAACGGCTAATGGCCCACGGCCAACGGCTACCTCTCCGCCACCTGCATGAACCCGGTGCACGGCTCCGACCGGCTGTCGTCCAGCTCGAACCGCAGCCGGATCACCCCGTCCGGAGTGGTGAGTTCGGCGAGCAGTTCGCCGTTGGTGAATCGGATGACGGGCGCGGGGGGCGGTGGCACGGCAGCAACCACAGTGGGAGCGAGCAGCAGTGCATCGCCCCGGCGGGTATAGCGAAACGGAAAGTTGTCCCAGCAGGTGGCCGGCGCTGATGTCAGTGAGCCGTCGGCGTGGCGCCAGACGAGCGCTTCCCGCAGGTCGTAGGCGATGATGGAATCGGAGACCACCCGGTACTGGGCGGCGGCATAGGCGGTGAACAGGGAATCGGTGGGTGGCCCGACCGAAAGCGACGTCGGCAGCGGGCGATCATTGATGGTGCGGAGCGCATACTGTGACCCGACCCGGGGGCCGAAGGAGTCGCTGCACGCGGCCAGGCCCAGCAGCATGACGACCACAGTGCCGCATCTTCTCGCCGAGTGCGACTGACCGGCCATGACGACCTCCCCTGGTGTGCTGGTGACAGCTCCACCCGCATGACGGCTCATTCCCCCTGACTTCAGCCACCGGAGTCCTCGCCGGGGGGCCTTCGGTCAGGGAGGGTGTCTGGTCCGGCGCGAGCGACTCGCTCCCGTCCTTCAGCCAGCCGGCGGCAGGATTTCCTCCAGCAGCCGGGCGATCTGCTGCTCACTCTCGAACAGCGCGGCCTGAAGCCCGGCCTCGCGCGCACCGGCAACATTAGCGGGCCCGTCATCCACAAAGAAGATCGATGCCGGCTGATGCCGGTAGCGCGCCGCCAGCCGAGTGAAGACGAGCGGGTTTGGCTTGCGCGCACCGAAGTCGGCGGTAACATGCACCCGGTCGCCCAGCAGAGCGTGGAGTTCGGGGGCGAGAAGCGGGAGTGTCTCGCGCAGCAGTGCACCGTTGTTGGTCAGGACTGCCAGCGGGATGCGGGGCCGCAATGACGCGAGCAGCGCAAACATGCCGGGTCGTGGCGCCATCGCGCTCCGCCGGGCCTCGACCCACTGCGCCCGCGTGAGATCATAGCCCAGCCGGCGGTTGAACTCCTGCAGGTAGGCCTCACCGGTCGGATAGGCGCCCGCCTCGGCGCTGGGCTCAAAGTCGGATTCCCAGATCGCCGCCCGGATCGAGCCAGCGTCCTTGCCGCTCAGACCGGCCAGGTACGCCAGTCGCCTGGCGGGAAGGAAGTCGTAGAACACGCCATCCAGATCGAAGACGACGAGCGAGATCGGCTGGGTGGGCGTCATCAGTGCGGGATACCCCGAAGCCACGCATGGGCGGAGAATGCTCTCACTCGCCGCCACCTCCACCGTCCCCGCCGCCGCCATCTCCACCGCCATCCGCGCAGCCAGCATCGCCGTCGGCGCAGTCACTGGAGGATGTGCCTCCGCCGTCGACCGACCCCGCACCTCCATCGCCGGCCTGCGCCGGACTCGTCTTGCGTTGATCGGCGCGGGAACGGTTGACCATGACGAGCAGGAGCATCAGCGCCCCGGCTCCGACTACGAGTAGCGCAATGGGCATCGTACTCTCTCCTCCGCGTATCTGTCAGGCAGTAGCGTCATGGGCCTACGCACAGGTTTGGCACCGTCAGTCGGGCCGGGATATCACTCTCCGCAACCTGGAACACGTTGACCAGCACCACGGGCGAGACATCGGCGCCGAGTTGTTGGAAGATCGGCCAGGTCAAGCGGTTTGAGCTGCACCATTGGGTTTCCCTTTCACGT
>Ga0163144_10028328_pt1 | contig 10807 bp, 7 predicted proteins | sample OliLak19BULKMAT1_FD_123175 | JGI IMG/M metagenome (GOLD analysis project Ga0163144, IMG submission 123175) | Freshwater microbial mat bacterial communities from Lake Vanda, McMurdo Dry Valleys, Antarctica - Oligotrophic Lake LV.19.BULKMAT1 | ecosystem: Environmental > Aquatic > Freshwater > Lake... | reverse complement strand
CCGTCAGCGTTTTGCCGGTGAGGAGGGAGTATTGATCGGACAGATCGGCGAGCGTCCGTTTGGCCTCTGCAATCTTGGCGACCAACTCGCTGATTGCCTCCTGCTTGATGGCGGCGATTTGAGCGAGATGCTTGGATTCAAGTTCCTGGATGCGTTCGAGAGCGGAAGTAGTCATGGGTTGGTGGAAGTTGCCGAGTTTCATTGATATGGCAATAGAATATTTTGGGAATGTTTGTGAACGGATATTGATTACGCCCGGGCTAATGACACGGATGCATGCTTCCGAGGCAAGGCAACCGGCTTCTTCCACGGCAGGGCCACGAAGGCGGTGGGAGCGGAAATCCCAAAGGTTCCGTCTTCGCTCGATGCGGCATCGAACCCCGGCCGGTGTGAGGCGGGGGTCACCTGCTTCGGAAGTCTCTTCCACTTCCGCGACAAGAGGGCTGCGCGGCCGTTCGTCCGCCGCCAAGCGCTCCAACCGGGGACTACGCCGCGAGCGAATTCAGGGGCCCGGCGTGGACGGCGGCATCCACCGCCTCCCAGATGCCCGTGCGTCGCCCGTGCGTCCACTCCCGTCCCTGCGTGTCCGGGTCCAGTTTCGCGGCGATTCGGGCGACCGTTGCCTCCCACTCCCCTCGATCCTCGTTGCCGAGCACCATACCGAGGTGCTCGCGTCCGGCCTCGGCGGCGCCGAGCAGGCGTGCGGCATCGGCCGGGTTGCCTTCGAGGAGCCGGACCTCGGCGAACAAGTGGAGTTGGAATGGCAACGACCAGCGATTGCCGAGTTTGCGCGCGATGGATGCCCATTCCTCCAGGGCGCCCCGGGCGGCGGGGGCATCGGCATCGGCGATGCAGGCCCGGGCGATTCCCCAGAGCAGGTAGCCCGAGACCCATTCATCCCCGGTGACGCGGTAGATGGCGAGGCTCTCTTCCCGCAGGCGCCGGGAGCGGGCGACATCCCCCCGGAGCAGCGCGTAGCGGGCCAGGCCGCTGAGCCCCACGGCGATGAGCCTGACATCGCGGAGTTCGCGGCCCGATTCCATCGTCCGCTGGAAGGTGGCCTCGACATCGTCGATCCGGCCCGCATCACACGCGACGAACGCCAGCATGGCTTCTTCCCGGATCGCATCCCGGGTCTGCCCAAGCTGACGCAACAGCTCGACCGCTGCGCCGTAGCGACGTGCGGCCTCGACCAGATCTTCACCGCCCCAAGCCATGCGTCCCGCCCCGGCGAGCGCTTCGGCCCGGGCGGGCGTGGGCGCCTCGGCACCCGGTGCATCGAGAAGCGTATCGTAAAGGTCCCTCGCTTCGACGAAGCTCCCGCGGATTTCCAGGTAACGGGCCAGGGCGCCCGCGATGCGCAGGCCTTTCTGCACCCGGTCGGGCGAACGGGTCGCCCATTTGATGGCTCGCCGGAAGTTGAGTCGGTCCGCATCGATCCGATCCAACCATGCGGGGGCGTCGACGCCTTCGAGCGCCGGCCGCGCCGCCTCTGCGAATTGCAGGAAATAATCGAGATGCAGGTCGCGCAGGGCGGGTTCCTCTCCGGCAGCGGCGAGGCGTTCGGCTGCGTAATGCCAGACCGATTCGATGAGCGTGTAGCGGACGGCATCGGCGGCATCGGTTTCGACCGTGATCAGGGATTTGTCAGCAAGGGATTGGAGGAGATCGAGGACGGAGTCCGGCTCGATTCCATTTCCGACGCAGACCGACTCGAGGGCTTCGAGCGAACGACCGCCCGCGAACACGGCGAGCCTGCGAAACAGGATGCGTTCGGGCTCGCCCAGCAGGTCGTGGCTCCAATCGATCAGCATGCGCAGGGTTTGCTGGTGCGGCAGCCCCGAGCGGCTTCCGCCTGCGAGCAGCTTGAACCGGTCGCCGAGTCGATCCGCGATCTGTTGTGGCGTGAGCACCCGGACGCGGGCGGCGGCGAGTTCGAGGGCGAGGGGGATTCCGTCGAGGCGCCAGCAGATCCGTGCGATGGCCTCGGCATTTGCGGCCGTGACCGTGAACCCGGGCTTCACGGCGGCCGCCCGCTCGGCGAAAAGCCGGACCGATTCGAACCGGGCGATGGCGAGCGGCCCGTCGCGCATGGAATCACCCCGGGGATCGGGTGCGGCGAGGGGAGGGACCGGCCAGGCTTGCTCGCCCGCAATGCCCAGCGAATGACGGCTGGTGGCGAGGATCTTCATCGTACTGCAACACCGCAGCATTTCAGAGACCAGCGCGGCACACCCCTCGAGCAGATGTTCGCAATTGTCCAGGATGAGGAGGACCCGGCGTCCGCACAGAAATCGCATCAGGGCCGCGCGCGGCGATTCACCCGACTCCTCGCGCAGGCCGGCCGCGACCGCGATGGCTTCGGCGATGCGGTCGGGGTCGGAGAGCGTGGCAAGTTCCGCCAGCCACACGCCGTCGGGAAAATCGCCGAGCATCTCCTCCGCCGCCTGGATGGCCAGTCGGGTTTTGCCGGTGCCGCCCGTGCCCATCAGGGTCAGCAGGCGTCCCTCCGAGAGGCGACGTTTCACCTCAGCCCGCTCGCGCTCGCGTCCGATGAATGAGTTGAGCGGCACCGGGAGATTGTTGGGCGTGGCTTCGAGGGTGCGCAGCGGCGGGAACTCCGAGGGCAACGCGTCCATGGCCAGTTGGAACAGGTGTTCCGGGCGGGAAAGATCGCGCAACCGGCGCTCTCCCAGGTCGCGAAGATCGACGCCGGGAGGGGTTTCATCGCCGAGCAGTTCGCGGGCCGGGAGGGATAGGAGCACCTGCCCGCCATGGGCGGCCCCGAGGATCCGTGCGACGCGATTCAGGCTTGTCCCGAAGTAGTCGTTGTCCCTCGCCTCGGCGGCTCCGGCATGGATCGCCATCCGCACCTTGAGCGGGCCGGCTTCATTCCAGGCCTCGGTGTGCAGGGTCGCTTGGGCGATGGCGGCCGCGGAGACCGCCTCGGCGGCCCCATGGAACGCGATGCAAAAGGCGTCCCCGATGGTTTTGAAGACATGGCCGTTGTGTGCGTCTGAGGCAGCCCGGAGGATCGCGTCGTGCCGCCGCAGGGCCTCCCCCATCGACCGCGGATGCCGCTCCCAGAGGCGTGTGCTCCCCTCGATGTCGGAGAACAAAAAAATGATGGTTCCGGTCGGTGGAGGCATGCCCCGCGAAGGTAGGCAGGGTTCCGGCCAACTCAAAACAGAAACGCATCAGGAGTCGGGTCGGTCGGCGGATCGAGTCGCTCCGCGCGCGATGGGGGGAGGCCTCCATAAGGTCCGAGTCGCTTCGATGGCCTCTGGACGCCGACGGCAAGGCGCGATAAAGTGGAGCGTATGCGGCAATGGATTGTGCTGATTGTGTTTGTGCTGATCACGGTGGGCTACGCCTGGCAGACCGGTTTGATGAAGCGGCTCATGCCGGCACCTCCGCCCGTTGTGGTGGTGCCTCCCCTTGTGGACCCGGCGACCGTCGCGACGATCAAGGCGTTTCTAGCCAAGAGCACCCTGAGCGCCACGCTGGCAGGTCCGCCCGACATTGCGGTGATCAATGCGAAGCAGACAGTCAGCGGTGGCCGGCTGCTCGCAGCGCCTGGGATCGAGCTTGAAGTGAGGGAGGTGGGCGATGGGTTCGTGGTGTTCGGCTACAAGGATCAGACATTCCGGATCGAGCGGGCCACGGCTCCGGGGACCGCGCCAGCCCGCTGACCTGCATTTCTCAGCTCCGGTGAGAAATCCGGGTGAACCGCCCCAAGCCGAATCCGAGGAGGCAAACCACGTTCCCGCTCAGTGGATCAGCGGTCCGAGCACCAGCGCCACCACCGAGATCAGCTTGAGCAGGATGTTGAGGGAAGGTCCGGCGGTGTCCTTGAAGGGATCGCCGACCGTGTCGCCCACGACCGCTGCTTTGTGCGGGTCGGAGCCTTTGTAATACATCTTGCCCTGGATTTCGATGCCTTCCTCGAACATCTTCTTGGCGTTGTCCCACGCTCCGCCGGAGTTGGCCTGGAAGATGGCCAGCAACACGCCGGAGACGGTGACTCCCGCGAGGAGTCCGCCCAGCGCCTCACTGCCTGATCCGGTGAAGAATTTGAACCCGAACCCGACGACCACGGGGGCGAGCACCGCCAATAATCCAGGCAGCACCATCTCGCGGATGGCGGCTTTCGTGGAGATGTCGACGCAGGTGCCGTATTCCGCCTTGCCGTGGGCATCCTCGTAAACCGCCTGATCGGCGGCGCTCCACTCGGCGTGGTCCCTGCCTTCGTTACGACGCATCACTTCCAGCGCGTCCTTGAGTTCCCGAATGTCGGAGAACTGGCGGCGCACTTCCTGGATCATCGCCATGGCGGCACGTCCGACCGCGCCGAGCGCGAGGGACGAGAACAGGAACGGGAGCATGGCGCCGACGAAGAGCATGGACATGACCGCGGCCTTGGAGATGTCGATGGACTTGAGGCCGGTCCCCGACATGAACGCGCTGAACAACGCCAGCGCCGTGAGCGCGGCCGAGGCGATGGCAAACCCCTTGCCAATGGCCGCGGTGGTGTTGCCGACCGCGTCGAGCTTGTCGGTCCGGGCGCGCACTTCCTTGGGCAGACGCGACATCTCGGCGATTCCACCCGCGTTGTCGGAGATCGGTCCGTAGGCGTCCACGGCGAGTTGGATGCCGGTGTTGGCCAGCATGCCGACCGCGGCGATTGCGATGCCGTAGAGACCCGCCATCTCGTAGGCCGCGATGATTGCGGCGGCGAGGATGAGGATCGGGATGGCGGTCGAGCGCATCCCGACGCCGAGTCCGGCAATGATGTTGGTCGCGCTGCCGGTGAGCGACTGGCGTACGATGTCGAGCACCGGGGGCTTGCCGGTCCCGGTGTAGTATTCGGTCACCAGCCCGATGGCGACGCCGGCAACCAGCCCCGCGATGGTCGCCCAAAAGACGCCCATCGCAGTATACGTGTGTCCATCCACCACCCATTCCCTGGGCAGCAGACCCGTGATCAGAAACCAGCTTGCCACCAGCAACAGCGCGGCCGCCACGAACTGACCCAGATTGAGCGCCGTCTGCGGGTTGCCCCCCTCGCGGACCCGCACGAAGAAGGTGCCGATGATCGACATCACAATTCCCGCGGCCGCCAGCAACAGTGGGAGCAGCACGGCGGTCAGCCCGCCGAATGGCATTGCCTGAAACTCGGGCAGCATCACCATCGCGGCGCCAATCACCATGGTGCCGACGATGGATCCGACATACGACTCGAACAGATCGGCACCCATGCCCGCGACGTCGCCGACGTTGTCGCCCACGTTATCGGCGATGGTCGCCGGATTGAGGGGGTGATCCTCCGGGATCCCCGCCTCCACTTTGCCAACGAGATCCGCGCCCACGTCGGCCGCTTTCGTGTAGATGCCGCCGCCGACCCGCGCGAACAACGCGATCGAAGAAGCACCGAACGAGAAGCCGGTCAGCACCGTGAGCAACCGGTTGATTTCGGGCATCGTCGAGGTGCCGAACCGGTCGGCGTAGAACAGGAACAGACCGCCGAGCCCGAGCAATCCAAGGCCGACCACGCCCATGCCCATCACGGAACCGCCGTTGAAGGCGACGCGCAGCGCCTGGTTCAGCCCGGTCCGGGCGGCATTCGTCGTCCGAACGTTTGCCTTGGTCGCGACGCGCATGCCGATGAACCCGGCCAGGGCGGAGCAGACGGCCCCGCTGACGAAGGAGAGGGCAACCAGCGGACTCGATTCGGGCGTCGCGGCGCCCTGCCAGGCCAGCAGGGCGGCGACGACCACAACGAAGAGTGCGAGGACCCGGTACTCCGCTCTCAGGAACGCCATGGCTCCCTCGCGGATGAAGCCGCCGATGCGCTCCATCTGCTCGGTGCCGGCGGGTTGACGATTGATCCAGGCGGACTGGAACAGGGTGTAGAGCAGGGCGACGACGCCGGCGGCGGGTAGGAGGTAGACGAGTGGGTTCATGGTGTGGGGTGGTGGGGTGAGGGTGATCGGGCTGATCGGTTTTCGGGGTGAGGGTAGTGGCGGGGGATCGCGCGGCGGTTCCGCAGCAGACGGGGCACGGACGGTTCGCGGGCGGGGGCCGGGCCGCTCATACCCCGACCTCCCGGGCGCGGTCCAGATATTTGGCGAGGATATCGAACTCGATATTCACGCGGTCGCCAGGGCCGCAGTCGCCGAGATTGGTAATGGCCAGCGTGTGCGGGATCAGCCACACCCAGAACCGGTCGGGGCCGACCCCGGCCACCGTCAGGCTCACGCCGTTGACCGCCACGGAGCCTTTGACGGCCACCAGGCGGGCGTAGTCCCGGACGAGTCCGATCTCCATCCGCCGATCATCGCCGCGCGGTTCCAGCGCGAGCACCGGGGCGGTGTCATCGATGTGGCCCTGGACAAAGTGACCGCCCAAAGGAGCGCCCGCCCGGAGCGGACGTTCGAGGTTCACCCGGTCTCCCGGTTTGGCCCCGCCGAGATTCGTACGGGCGAGAGTCTCCCCAAGCAGATCGAACCGGAGTTGGTTGGTGTCGAGGGTCGTGACGGTCAGACAACAGCCGTTGACTGCGACGCTGTCCCCCAACCGCAACCCCTCCGCGACAGATCCGGCTCGAACAACGAGGGAGCCCGCGCCGTCGCCGCGCTCCGTGAAGGACTCCACCGCGCCGGCTGCCTCGACCAGTCCCGTGAACATCAAACCGCCCCCCGTGGGTGAAAGAACAGGAGGCCGATCACCACAAAGACCGGGACCAGAACGGGCAACGAATACTTGAGCAGGTAGCCGAAGAAGCCCGGGACCCTTACCCTGGCCTGCTCCGCGAGCGCTTTGACCATAAAATTCGGGCCGTTCCCGATATAGGTCATGGCCCCGAAGAAGACGGCCCCGAGAGAGATGGCTGTCAAGTAGCCGCCGCGGGTGGCGATGAACGTCTGCACGTCGGCCGGGTTGTCCAGCGAAAGCCCGCTGCTCCCCATCGCCGCTGCCAGTAGCGTCAGGTAGGTCGGCGCATTGTCGAGCACGGAGGAAAGCGTGCCCGTGATCCAGAAGAACTGCATCTCCGTATTCATGCCGAGTTCGTTCGCGTGCAGTTCGAGGTAATGCAACGCAGGAACCATGGTCGCGAAGATCCCGGCAAAGAGCCAGGCCACCTCCTTGATGGGGCCGAAATGAAAACCGTTGGAGTGGCGGATGGAGGGCGGGGTTGTGAGATACGCGCCGACGGAGGCCACCACCATGAGCGCTTCCCGCAGGCCGGGCTTCAGGAACACCGCGAAAAGCACCAAGCCAAGCCAGAGAAGGTTGTGCGCGCCGTCGAACCGCCACGTTTCCTCGCGGGTTTGCAGCTCCCGAACCTGCCTGGGCGCCTTTCGGAAGTTGAGGGTGTCGATCACCGCGAAGATCGCGAGGATCAGGCCGACGCCGACCAGCCAGCCCTGGAAACAACGCTCGAGCATCCACCAGAACGGCACCCCTTTCAGGTAGCCGAGAAAGAGTGGCGGATCGCCGATCGGCGTCAGACATCCGCCGACGTTGCTCACGATGAAGATGAAAAATACGATATGATAGCCGGTCACCCGGTATTGGTTCATCCGAATCCACGGGCGGATCAGCAGCATCGACGCGCCGGTCGTTCCCACAAGATTCGCCAGCACGGCACCGATCAGGAGAAAAACACAGTTCATCGCCGGGGTCGACTCACCTTTCACCCGGATGTGAATGCCGCCCGAGATCACAAAGAGCGATCCAATCAGCAGGATAAAGCTCACGAACTCAAAACCGGTATGCACCATCCGGGCCGGTTCCTTCACCAGCAGGACGTAAAAAAGTACGGTCAGAGCCCCCAAGCCCACCGCCACCTTTGGATAATGCCGCTCCCACCAATGCTTCGCGGCGAACGGCATGATGGCGATACCGGCGAGCAACAACACGAACGGAAGCGCCATCCAGGGAGCGGGGGCAGCCCCCTGCGTCGGCATCGTGCCGATGGCCAGAATGGAGAGCGCCGCCATAAGTTCCTCTACTATATGGAAAAAAATGAAATTCCAGCAAGTTTTATTTGTTGATGTATGGCCGGTGGGTCCCGCTTCACGGTGGATCGCGTCGCTCCGCGCGATGCGGGGGCCGCGTGCGCCGGGGGGAAGCGTGCGGATCGTGGGTCGGGGCGAAGAAGAATGGGGCTCGCCTGGAATCGCCCGCGGAGCGGCCGATCCACCGTGGCGGGCGTTGGGCTCAGTTTTTTCCGATTTCCTCCCGCGCCGGGATCGGTCACGTTCCAGGTTTCAATCTGCCCATCCCATGCCTGTCCTCATCGTTGGTTCCATCGCCCTCGACACCGTCAAAACGCCCGTGGAGGAGCACGCCGACTTGCTTGGCGGCTCGGCCTCTTACGCGGCGGTATCGGCTTCCTTCTTCAGCCCGGTGCGGTTGGTGGGCGTGGTGGGAACCGATTTCCCGCAGGAACACATTGAGTTTCTGCGGAGCCGGGGGGTCGATCTGGACGGTCTCCAGGTCGTGGATGGCAGGACGTTCCGCTGGTCGGGCGAGTATCATTGGGATTTGAACACACGCACCACCCGCTCGGTGGCACTGAATGTGTTCGAGCACTTCAATCCCGTGCTGCCGACCTCGTATGTGCAGACTCCCGTGGTCTTGCTGGCCAACATCGCGCCCGCCCTGCAGATGCGTGTGTTGGATCAGGTCGAGGCGCCGCGGTTTGTGATCGCCGACACCATGGATCTCTGGATCGAGACGACGAACGCCGATCTGCGCCGCCTGATCCCGCGGACCGATCTCTTGATCTGCAATGACGGCGAGGCGCGGCAGTTGACCGGCGAAACCAGCCTGATCAGGGCGGGCCATCGGATTCGGGAAATGGGGGCGAAGTTTGTGGCGGTGAAGAAGGGCGAGCATGGCTGCCTGTTATTCGGCGAGGGCCAGTTCTTCAGTTGCGGGGCGTATCCGCTCGAGGACATCCACGATCCGACGGGGGCTGGCGACACGTTCGCGGGCGGAGTGGCGGGTTGGCTGGCGGGGCTTGGCAAGGAAACCTTCCATTTCCAGGATCTGCGCCGTGCGGTCGTGTATGGCAGCGTGGCCGCTAGCTTCAACGTCGAGGCGTTCAGCCTCGACCGGCTCCGAAGCCTGACGCGTGAGGAAATCGAAGAGCGTTACCGGACGTTCCGACTGATGAGCCAGTTTGAGGCCATGGCGTGAACGCCCCGCCCGGAGAGCCGGACCCAACGCCTGGCCCGGCCGGAGGTTCCGCGTCCGCGGCGGAGGATCGCCGCATCACGTATCGTCAGGAACGGTTGCGGGCCGTGTTCTCGGGGATTCTCGAGAGCATGGGGACCACGTTCCTCCTGCTGATCGCGAATCGGTATTTCCACGCCTCGGGCACGGAGAAGGCGATGCTCGTGGCGGGGCAGAGTTTTGGGTTGCTGGTGAGCCCGGTCGCGGTCTCGGTGGTTCGCAAGCTCGGTTGGCGGCCCTCCGTCGCCGCCGGGCGCCTGCACGCCCTGGCTGCGCTGCTGCTGCTGCTGCCCGCAGTGTGGCCGCAGCCCTGGCTGTTCACGCTCTGCTACCCGCTCGGGATGATGCTCGCCGCCTCCAGCATCCCGCTCTTCACCCAGATGTACCAGGACAACTATCCGGCGCATGAGCGCGGACGACTGTTCACGGGCACGGCGGTGATCCGGATCGCCACGGCGGCGCTCTTTGCCTGGCTGGCGGGGCGATTCCTCGGTGCCGACATGGGGCGAGTCCCGATCGTGCTCGGCATCTTCGCAGGTTCCATGGCGATCTCCGCGTGGTGCCTTGCGCGGTGCCCGTCGCGCCCGCTCCACGGACGCGCCGAATCGGGCCATCCGCTCCACTCGCTGCGGTATGTGGGGTCCGACCGGGTGTTCCGCTGGACCCTGATCAGTTGGATGCTGATGGGTTTCGGCAACCTCGTGACCCTTCCACTCCGGGTCGAATACCTCGCCAACCCGCGCTACGGTATCATCCTCGATCCCGCCCAGATTGCGCTCTACACGGGGGTGATCCCGAACCTCGCGCGGCTCGTGATGAGCCGGGTCTGGGGGCACCTCTTCGATCGCGTCAATTTCTTCCTGCTTCGGATCGTGCTCAATGTCGGTTTCATCCTCGGCATCCTCGCGTTTTTCACCGGGGGCAGCACCGCCGGGCTCATCATCGGGGGGGTCTGTTTCGGGATCGCGTGGGCGGGCGGCGACGTGGCGTGGAGCCTCTGGGTCACCAAGGTTGCCCCGGCGGAGAAGGTTGCGGAATACATGAGCGTCCACACGTTCTTCACCGGAATCCGTGGGATCGCGGCGCCGTTCGTTGCGTTCGCGGCGATTGAGCGGTTCACCGTGGGGCAGATCGGCGTCGCCGGCTCGCTGCTGATCGCCGCGGCATCGCTGCTGCTGATTCCCGAGGTGCGGACGTTCCGCCCGCGTCGCCCGGGGCAGCCGCTGGTGCCGGGCGACGGGAACTGAGGCCGCACAGACCCGCGGGCGTGCGACTTGAGCCTGGATCCCCGCATCCATCGCCGCCCCTGTGCGATCCGTGCCTTCCGTGGTTTACTCTGCCAGCAAGTTCGGCCAAGCCACCCCATGCCAACCCCCGCAGAACGACCTTCACCCACGACCAAGGCGGTGCGATCCATCCCGGTCCGGTCGGTGGTGGATTGGGTGTGCCGGACCGGCGGGTTCGGCGGCGGCGATGGGTTTGGCGGATTGGACCGCGCGCTTGAAGGGGCTCGCATTCACCGGCGGCTTCAACAACAGCGATCCGGAAACTACGTGGCCGAGGT
>Ga0163144_10028325_pt1 | contig 10807 bp, 7 predicted proteins | sample OliLak19BULKMAT1_FD_123175 | JGI IMG/M metagenome (GOLD analysis project Ga0163144, IMG submission 123175) | Freshwater microbial mat bacterial communities from Lake Vanda, McMurdo Dry Valleys, Antarctica - Oligotrophic Lake LV.19.BULKMAT1 | ecosystem: Environmental > Aquatic > Freshwater > Lake... | reverse complement strand
ATACATGGCAGAATTATCAGATAAAACAAAAAAAATCGCAGAACAAATCGAGGGACTTACTGTAGTTGAGGTAGCAGAACTAGCTTCTTACTTAGAAGAAAAGTTTGGTGTCACCGCAATGGCTCCCGCCACGGCGGGACCAGCAGGCGCAGCAGCACCAGCTGAGGAAGTTGAAGAAAAGACCTCATTTACTGTTGTTCTTACAGCAGCAGGAGACAATAAACTTGGTGTTATTAAAGCACTTCGCGAAATTAATCCTCAACTAGGATTGATGGAAGCAAAGAAGGTAGCCGAATCAGCACCACAGGAAATTCTAAAGGATGTCAAAAAAGATCCAGCAGAAGAGGCAAAGAAAAAACTTGAAGCAGCAGGTGCTAAAGTGGAACTGAAATAAAAATTTAACAGTTTGTTTAATTTTAAATCCCCCGGAATTCGGGGGATTTTTTTAGCTATACTTCAAATATGAACTGGTTAACTCTTACCTTAGCTAGCGTCATAATCTCTTCTTTTGCGAATATTCTTCAAAAAGTGTTGATGAGAAATAATAAAAGTGACCCTACTTCATATGCGACTATGTTTCATATCGTTATTGGTATCTTCTTTACAGCTATCGCTTTTCTAACAGGATTTACGCTCCCGCCCTTTAATCAAAACTTGATTTTCTTCATTATCGCAGCCATTCTATGGGGGTTGGGGACTGTATTTTTATTCAATGCTCTTAAAGTGCTCGAATCTTCAGAGGTTACGATTCTTTCTTCATTCAGATCGATTGTAACGATTGCAGTTTCTGTTTTGTTCTTAGGAGATTTGTTTAATTTGCAAAAAATAATTGGTACCGTTGCTGTTTTGTCTTCCGCGATTGTGGTCTCAAACATGAAACGGGGTCTAAAATTTAATAAAGGGGTATTTTTTTCGCTCGGTATGGCTGTGTCTTACGGACTTGCTGTCTTTTTTGATGCACTTATTTTAAAAACGTACCAAGAGCCTCTTTCATATTTGGCAGTCGGAAACATTCTAATTGCAATATTTCTTTTGTTACTACGCCCAAAGACATTTAAAGAAATGGGGATGTTGACAAACTCTGCATTTCTGAAAAAAATAATTCCTCTTGGTGTTTTCAGCACAGTACAAGCTACTTCCTACTACTACGCCTTAGCATCGGGACCAAGTTCTCAAATCGCGGCTATTAATCAATCCGGAGTGATTTTTACTGTTTTATTTGCTTATATTTTTTTAAAGGAGCGAGATCTCGTTTCCCGTAAAGTAGTAGCTGCTGCTATGGTATTGGTGGGCATAAGCCTCCTCAGGTAAGAACGTCATTTTAAGCTAGACTAGCCACGAAAAGTCATGTACAATTAAATCTCAATGGCTAAATCCGATCAACCGAAATATAGCGCAGAGTCCATCGTCGTACTGGAAGGGCTAGAGCCCGTCCGAAAGCGCCCAGGCATGTACATCGGCTCCACTTCTCAGCTTGGTGTAAACCACTGTCTACAGGAGATTCTTGACAACGCAATCGACGAGTCGCTTGCTGGGTACTGTAAAAACATCTACGTGACCCTTGAGACGAACAACTACCTCACAGTGTACGATGACGGTCGCGGAATTCCTGTCGAGACCAACGCAAAGCATAAGACATCTGCGCTCGAGCTGGTCATGACCAAGCTTCATGCAGGTGGTAAATTCACAACCTCAGCATACAAAGTGTCAGGAGGACTTCATGGGGTAGGAGCATCGGTAGTTAATGCGCTATCTGAGCACTTAATCGTAGAGGTTATGCGTGAGGGCACGCTATATAGACAGGAGTATAAACGCGGAGTTCCAATGGGACCTGTCAAAAAGGTAAAGGAGTCCATGATGAACTTCCCGTACAGCCAGGGAACAGGAGTGTCCTTTCTCCCAGACAGCGAAATTTTTAAGGAAACAGTCGAGATTCATTACGGAAACTTCAAAAAGCAGGTCAAGGAGCGCGCATACCTGATCAACAACGTCTCGTTTAAGGTAGAAAACAAAAAAACTGGGGACAAGGTTGCTTACTACTTCGACGGAGGAATCTTATCTCTGCTTAGAGACATCAATAGAGGCAAAAAGACCGTTCATGATCCAATTTATATGAAGCGTCAAGTCGACGACAAGGAGCTCGAAGTCGCCATTCAGTACAACGACTCCATGAACGAGCATGTGATGTCGTTTGTGAACGTAATTAATACGCAAGAAGGAGGAACGCACCTTACTGGATTCAGAATCGCACTAACCAAGTCAATTAACAGCTACGCAAAAAGCATTTTGAGCGAAAAGGACCTTAAAGATGGTATAACCGGAGAGGACACAAAAGAAGGACTTTCCGCAATCGTCTATGTAAAAATGCCGTCCACAAATCTTCAGTTTGAGGGTCAGACCAAGACCAAGTTGGGCAACTCGGAGATTCAGACAATGGTACAGCAAACAGTGGGTGAGCATTTAGACGTTTTCTTTGAGGAAAACCCACGAATCGGACGAGACATTCTTTCTAGAATTCTCTTGGCGCAGAAGGCTCGACTCGCTGCAAAGGCTGCAAAAGATGCGGTAATGAGAAAAGGAGCCTTAGAAGGAGCAACTTTACCAGGTAAACTTGCGGACTGTTCGGAAAAAGACCCCGCAAAGTCAGAACTATTTCTTGTTGAGGGTAACTCTGCAGGAGGAACGGCAAAGCAAGGTAGAAACCGTAAGTTTCAGGCAATTTTGCCACTTCGAGGTAAGGTTCTAAACACCGAGAGAGCATACCTGGACAAAGTTCTTGCGTTTAAGGAACTTAAGGATCTGGTCATTGCGCTTGGAATGGGAATAGGCGAGAACATCGACTATCAGAAACTTCGTTATCACAAAATTTGCATCATGACCGATGCGGACGTTGACGGAGAGCACATTCGAACGCTACTGCTCACCTTTTTCTTCAGACATCTTGCCGATATTGTGTACAAGGGACATCTATATATCGCCCAGCCGCCTTTATTTAAAATTCAGTTTGGTAAAAAAATCGCATATGCCTTCTCACCAGAAGAGCGCGACGCTGCTTTAAAAACGATGGGCGAAAATGCTATAGTTCAGCGTTATAAAGGTCTTGGAGAGATGAATGCCGACCAGTTATGGGAGACGACAATGAATCCAGATAACAGAATTTTAAAGCAGGTAAACATCGAGGACGCAACCGAGGCAGATCATGTCTTTACAATGCTGATGGGTGACGAGGTCCCGCCACGCAAAAAATTCATCGTTACGCATGCGAAGCTTGCCAACCTTGATTTTTAATTATAAATTTTTATTTAAAAATATATGAATATTTCTAAACTTTCGGCAGGTAAAGACCCAATGAAGGGCGAGATTATGGTTGTTATCGAAATTCCTGAGGGATCTTATATAAAGTATGAGGTCGATAAAGACAACGAGATGGTTATGGTTGATCGTTTTGCGTACACGACCATGGGCTTCCCTGCAAACTATGGATTTGTCCCAAGCACCCACGGGGAGGACGGTGACCCGCTTGACGTCTTGGTCATCACACCTCAACCACTTCATCCTGGAGTCGGAATTGAGGCGCGAGTTATCGGTATGCTTGAAATGGAGGACGAGGCAGGTGTCGATACCAAGATTATCGCACTACCTTCCAAAAAGGCAGATCCATTTCATGCGCACATCGACTCGGTGGACCAGCTTGACGAAATCGTGAAGAACAAAATAAAACACTATTTCGATCACTATAAAGATCTTGAACCAAATAAATGGGTAAAGACAAAGGACTTCTTGGGCAAAGATGCTGCGATTGCGGCAATAAAGAAATCCATGAAATAAGTTGTCCTAAATTAGGTTAATTAGAGCAATTAGAGCACTTAGAAATTTGAAATATATGGCAGACGAAGGATTTAATAATAAAGGAGTAATCAAGACCGAGATCGCCTCGGAGATGAAACGTGCGTACCTTGATTACGCGATGTCTGTCATCGTGTCTCGAGCTCTTCCTGATGTTCGTGACGGTCTAAAACCGGTACACAGAAGAATTCTTTTTGCGATGCACAAGCTTGGTCTAAACCACAGCGCAAGATTTTCAAAATCTGCCTCGGTGGTCGGAGAGGTGTTGGGAAAGTACCACCCTCACGGAGACTCGCCAGTCTACGAAGCTCTTGCTCGTATGGCTCAGGACTTTACGATGCGTTACCCGCTTATCAGAGGTCAAGGTAACTTCGGTTCCATTGACGGAGATCCTCCCGCAGCGATGCGTTATACCGAGGTAAAGTTAGCCAAGATCGCAGAAGAAATGCTTCTGGACATCGAAAAAGAAACGGTGGACTATATCGACAACTTCGACGGAAGACTTCAGGAGCCAATTTTTCTTCCTGCAAAACTACCGAATCTTCTTCTGATGGGTGCAGAAGGTATCGCGGTTGGTATGGCGACCAAGATTCCACCTCACAATCTGTCTGAGTTGATTGATGCAATCTGCTTCACGGTAGACAGAGCGTCACTTGCTAATGCGGATGCCAAGACCACAAAAGAAGGATCAACCGCTGCAAAAAACAAACAAAGCGCAGAAGCAAAGAAGGACATTATGAGCCTCATCTACAACACCACAACAGAGGAACTACTTGAGTACGTGAAAGGACCGGACTTCCCAACCCACGGAGTCATCTATGGCGCAAAAGAAATTCAGGAGGTCTATGCTACCGGGCGTGGTAAGGTTCTGATTCGCGGAGTTGTTGAAGAAGAAGAACTAGACAGAGGAAGATCGGCAATCATAATCACGGAACTGCCATATCAGGTAAATAAAGCCAATCTCGTGGAGAAAATCGCGAATCTAGTGAACGACAAGAAAATGGTTGGTATTTCTGACCTTAGAGACGAGTCCGATCGCGATGGAATTCGTGTTGTTATAGAGCTTAAGCGCGATGCATCGTACAAAAAAGTTCTCAACAACCTCTTTAAGTTCACAGAACTTCAGACAACCTTCCCGGTCAATATTGTGGCGCTTGTTGAAGGCATTCCGCAGACGCTTGGACTAAAGCAAATTTTGGAGCATTACATCAAGCACCGAGTAACTGTCATAGTTAAACGCTCTGAGTTTGAGCTTGCTCAGGCTATGGCTCGAGCCCATATTCTTGAGGGATACTTAATTGCGTTGGATCATATCGACGAGGTAATTAAGGTCATTAAGCAGTCCAAGACAGAACCGGAAGCCAAGGCCAGCTTAATGACTAAGTTCAAGCTTTCAGATATTCAGGCTCAGTCAATTCTGGACATGCAGCTTAAAAGACTAACAGGACTTGAGCGAGCGAAAATCGAGGAAGAGCTCAAGGAACTCAAGAAAAAGATTGCGTACCTAGAAAGTCTTCTTAAGGATATATTTAAGATTTTAGCTGTAATTAAAAATGAGCTCGCAGAGCTCAAGACGAAGTTCGGAGATGAGCGACGAACCAAGGTAATCAAGTCCAGACCGGGTGAAATCACCGACGAACAGCTGATAGAGAACAAAGAGGTCATTGTCGTGATGACTAAAGAAGGCTACATCAAGCAGGTCGATAGACAGACATTTAAAGTCCAGAACAGAGGCGGTAAAGGAGTTATGGGAATTGAGACCAAGGACACGGACAACGTGGCCTTCGTCAAGACCGCGATGGCTCATGACTACATTCTGTTTTTCTCAAATCAGGGAAGAGTGTTCCAAACCAGAGTTTGGGAAATTCCACTTGGGACCAGAACCTCAAAAGGTAAGGCGGTGGCAAATCTTGTAACTCTGCGACCTGAGGAAAAAATTACATCTCTTCTCACCTACGACAAGGACTCACCAATGGTTAACACAACCTTTGTACTGATGTCTACAAAAGAGGGTACCGTCAAAAAAACACCGTTTGATCAGTTTGCACACATCAGAACTAACGGAATTGTGGCAATTAAACTTGACTCGAAGGATGAGTTGCTGTGGGTCGGCCTGACAGATGGTAAAAAACATGTAATTCTCACAACACGCGATGGTAAGGCAATCGTATTCAACGAGTCGGAGATTAGACCAACCGGACGCTCCTCAATGGGGGTAAAGGGAATAACCTTAGAAAACAATAACGCAGTTATAGCGGCGCACGCTTTTGGCTCTGAGGAGTTTAAGCAAAATCTATTTGTCATTGGTGAAAAAGGAGTTGGCAAAAAAACTCAGCTCTCCAACTTTAAAGGACAGCACCGTGCGGGTAAGGGAGTTAAGGTCGCATCTGTTGATGACAAAATGGGCAAGATTGCGTTTGTGGAGATTGTGCACGATGGAGATGATGGAGTAATAATCACCAGCTCGCAAGGGCAGGTGGTTAAGATTCCGTTGAAGGACATTCCCTCAAGATCACGCAGCGCAAAGGGTGTAATTCTTATGAGATTTTCGCAAGCAGGCGACAAAGTCTCAACAGCCACTCTCGTTTAACTTTGTATACTCCCGTTAAATTTGATATAATGGAGCCTCAGGATAATGAAAATTCCATGTAGTGACATAGCCACTTCGCTGAAGTCAGACCTTAAAAAAAAGGTGAGCGATCTTAAAAAAAGGGGAGTCGCGCCCAAGTTAATAACGGTACTTATTGGTACCTCTCCAGAGCAACTTTCCTTCGTTTCAATTAAGAAAAAAGTAGCCCACGAAATAGGGGTCGAGTTCGAGTTCGCTCATTTCAAAAAATGTCCTTCCTTTCTGGACTTTGCTACCCAACTTAGAGAACTAGCTCATAAACCTAGTACAACCGGTGTGATTATTCAGCTACCTCTACCATCAAGACTCCAAAGCGATACTCTTTATAACTACATTCCATCCGTCAAAGATCTTGAGGGTCATCGCACCAAGTCTCCACATCTACCTCCACTTGGGCTGGCTGTTATTTCTCTTCTTAAGTACATCGCAGATCCTCACGGTCATAGAAAATCAATGTACCCTGATTTGGTTAACGACAAAAATCTTTTCAAGCAACTACTTAAGCACAAAAAAATTGTGCTTGTTGGTAGTGGCCTGACAGGTGGTCATCCGATCGCGCGGACTCTTCATGATTTCAAAATTGGCTTTATTAATGTGAATAGCAGGACCAACGACCCAGATCAGTACTATAATGAAGCCGATATAATAATCACATCTGTGGGCAAAAAGGTAATTGAACCAACGATGCTAAAAAAAGGCGTGATACTGATCAATACAGGTCTTCATAAAGTAGGTGGCAAACTGCACGGGGACTATAATGAGAATGAGGTGAAGAATATTGCCAGCTGGTATACACAGACCCCAAACGGTACAGGACCATTAGATGTAATGTTTCTTTACAAGAATCTAATTAATGCTGCGGAACTTCAGCTCGAAAGCTAATGAATGATTTAGTTGTCATCACAGGCCAAACTGCAACAGGGAAAACCCAACTCGCGCTCAACGTAGCCAAAGAACGGGATGGCGAAATTATAAACGCTGACTCTAGACAGGTATATAAATACCTAGACATTGTTACCGGCAAAGATAAAGACGAACTTAAAAAATCTGGAATCAAGGTTCATCTGCTCGATGTTGCAACTCCTGATCAGTCCTTTTCTTCATACGACTTTGTTACTGCTGCTGTACCTTTTATTCAGGATATTTGGAGACGGAAAAAAACTCCGATTATCGTTGGCGGTTCCTATCTTTATATAAAACATCTTTTATACGGGCAAGATACCAATGTCCCACCAAATCAAAAGTTAAGAGCCAAACTCGAAAAGAAAACTGTCTCGGAACTCCAAGAGATTTTGTTTCGATTATTTAATCAATCGAAACAGAAGACTAAAATGAACAACAGTGACTGGCACAATCCACGCCGCCTCATCCGCAGGATAGAAATTGCAACATACATGGATAAGTCCATAAAGTCGGAAAACTCTAGCACCGACGCGGTTGAGGAGCAAAGCGGGAAAACCGCGGTCGTTGAATGGGGCAAGATCAAAATTATTGGACTAAAGCATCGTGACAGAACATCGTTAGTTCAAGCTATAACAACAAGAGTAGCAAATAGAATTAAAGAGGGCGCCATCCAAGAAGTAGAAAAGCTTCTCGCAATGGGCTTTAAAAAAACAGCTCCGGGGCTACAGACGATCGGGTATAAACAGCTTATAACGCACCTAGAAGGAGACCGTACGCTTGAAGAGGTAAAGCAGGACTGGACCAATAAAGAAGTTCAGTACGCCAAACGTCAACTTACTTTTATGAAGCTCGATCCAAAGATAGAGTGGCGAGAAGTTTAAGATTTTTTATTGAAGATCTTTAAAAAGGCTTCTTTTGGAACCTCGACGCTACCGATCATCTTCATTCTCTTTTTTCCCTCTTTTTGTCTTTCCAAAACCTTTCGCTTTCGTCCAACATCACCACCACCGACCGCCTTACTTCCTTTCATCAGCACATCTTTTCTAAACGGGGCGATTCTTTCGGACGCTATAATCTTGCCTTTATACTGTCCCTGAATTTTTATCTCAAACTGCTGACGATGAATGACCTCACGTAGACGATGTGTTAGATCCTGTGCCTTTTCCTGCGCTCGCTCCTGCACCACAATCTCCGAAAACTCCTCGATAGGATCACCGTTGATCAGTAAGGATAATTTGTCTGCCTTTACCGGCTCGTATCTGACCAACTCCCAGTCAAGGGAGGCATATCCAGAACTCACGCTTTTTAGTCGATCAAAAAAATCAGAGATCATTTCTGCTAGAGGCATTTCGTAGGTTAGTGTGATCTGATTTTTATTGTCCATGGTGATAAATCTACCTCTGTACTCCTGACAAATCGTCATCACCGGACCTTGATACTCCGGAGGCATAACCATAAAAATCCTTACATAAGGCTCTAAATATGTATTGTTTTCAAACTGATACTCAACCTGCGGAGGGGTGAGGACAAGGTCAAGTTCATACTCACGCTCCAACCTTTCACGAACGACATCCGCGTGCAGAAGCCCCAGAAATCCAACTCTAAAACCTGCTCCTAATGCTTGGCTAAAGATCGGGGTAAACTCCAGAGACGAATCATTTAGATAAAGTTTGTCCAGTGCTTTTTTGAGGTTGAGGTAATCAGCGGCGTCGGTAGGGAACATAGACGCGAACACCATTGACTTAACTTTTTTGTATCCTGCCAAGGCTGGATTTTTTGACTTCTCGGCGGTCATGCTGTCTCCAACTCTCACCTGATGAATGTCCTTTAGGTTTGTAACAACGTATCCTATCTCACCTTTTTGTAGTGACTCTACTGGAGTTAACTCAGGACCAAAAATTCCTACCTCACTAACCTCAAATACGCTTTTATCCGCGATCAACCTAACCTTATCTCTCTTTTTAACCTCCCCATCAAAAACTCTCACAAATGCTATCACTCCTTTGTGTGAGTCATAGTAGGAGTCAAAAATTAAACTTTGTAGTTCGGTGTTATCGCTGTTAAAACTCGGCGCGGGAACTTTTTCAATTATGTCATGCAGCAACTCCTGCACTCCAAGCCCCGTCTTTGCAGAAATTTCGTGTATCTCCGACTCTGCGATACCCAAGAAGTCCACAATTTGTTTTTTTGCCTTGGGTACGTCCGCATGGGGGAGATCGATTTTATTTATGACCGGAATAATTGTGAGATTTTTCTCGAGTGCTTTATATGCGTTGGAAATTGTCTGGGCCTGAATTCCCTGAGTTGCGTCAATGAGCAACACCGCTCCTTCAACACAGGATAATGTTCGATCTACCTCATATGAAAAATCTACATGCCCAGGAGTATCAATCAAATTAAGCTGGTAGCCAACCTCTCCGAGCCTATAACTCATCCTGACCGGAGCTAACTTAATTGTTATTCCGCGTTCTCGAGAAATAGGATTGCGGTCGAGCAACTGCTCTTCATGTTTGTCCTTTGATACCACGCCGGTAATCTCCAACAGACGATCTGCCAACGTAGACTTTCCGTGATCAATGTGAGCAATAATTGCAAAATTCCTTATATTATTCATAATAATTTGAAGCTCCCGGACTTTGTACTTGCCCCTCGAATCCCGCCAGCGGCGGGAGAAGTGGGGGACTTTACAGACCTTCGACTTTATAGACTACGAACTGTCCCATATTATAATCCATTCACGGACTGTTATATCAGTACGGTATATCTTTGACGCAATAGTTACGAGACAACCTCACCGAAACGCTATACGCTGTTTGTAGGAAACGCCTCGAAGCTCCGACTGAAAGTCGAGAGCGTAGTGGTGTTATAATAGTTAAAATGGCAGTACTGTCGCGATATCTGCGCAACTCTTTCCTCAGAGGAACCCTTCTTTTTACCGTTGTTACCTTTTTAGGTAGTTTTCTTAACTATTTATTCAATCTAATAGTTGCTAAGAAGCTTGGTCCGTCAGGTTTTGGAGAGATATCCGCACTGTTCTCATACACAACCATTTTTTCGGTACCCATGGCGGTAATCACCATGGTAATTATTCAAAAGATTGGATCAAATAAAGATAGGGGACTGTCATACGCTCTCACACTTGAACAATGGTTTCTCTCAAAACTTAAAAAATGGTGGTTTGCGCTGATTCCATTTTTATTTATAAGTCCGTTGATTCAGAAACTAACCAATCTCTCTTTTTACAGTAGCGTATCTCTGGTTCCCTTCATCATCTTGAGTTTTCTTGGAGCCTACTACGGCGCTTTAATGCAAGGTCTACATCTTTTTGGATGGATATCTGCGATTGGTATGATTGCAGTCATGCTTAAACTGGCGGGAGCGGTTGCGATTACAGATGTGTCATTTGGAGTTGTCCTGATCATCGTGTTT
>Ga0163144_10028324_pt1 | contig 10807 bp, 8 predicted proteins | sample OliLak19BULKMAT1_FD_123175 | JGI IMG/M metagenome (GOLD analysis project Ga0163144, IMG submission 123175) | Freshwater microbial mat bacterial communities from Lake Vanda, McMurdo Dry Valleys, Antarctica - Oligotrophic Lake LV.19.BULKMAT1 | ecosystem: Environmental > Aquatic > Freshwater > Lake... | reverse complement strand
GGAGAAAAAAACACTTCAGGACTCGATCTTATGGATCAAGCCCTGAGTTTTACTGTTGGGATTTATTAAGACTAACCTTGTATTTAAGTAAGTTGATCAAGTTTCTTCTGAATTTTCTTGATGGCCTTCTTCGTTTTTAGCGCAGCAGTATAAAGCTTGCTACCAAAAGACTGATTCTTAAGATTCTTGGCAGATTTAAAAGCCTGTTTTGCATTCAATTTAAGTTCGATTAACTGACCTTTTAGTTCAGTTAATTCCTGATTTAATACAGCTAACTGTGACTCAGAAGTGAATGAAGAATTTTGCAATGATTGAATTGTCATCTTATTTAACTCAAGTTGTTCTTTTAATTTATTTTTTTCAGTAACTACTGTATCTAACAAAGCTTGAGTAACTGAGTGGACTTCGGTTTCAAAAGTCAGTGCATCTGCAAGTGCGGCTTTATCATTATTACAACTATTAAGTTGAGAAATAATGGATGCACAAGCGTTTATAGATCTAGAAGATTGAAAATTTTCTGGATTGATTGCGAAAGCGCTAGAGCTTATTACTATTGATAAAGTTACCGCTGTAATGATTTTTAAATTCTTCATAAAATACTCTAATTAAAATTCATCTTCTATAAACTAATCCTTCTTTTCTATATATTTGACTCTATCTGTATTTAAAATCCAAATTTGACTCAGGATTATCTGGATATCTTTATCAGTCGATCTACTAATTTTACCTATATAGTTATCCCAATAAGTAATTTCCGAATACTTTTCTGATGAAAACCTTCGGTTTACGTAAAACATTTAGTTGGGATATCTATTTATCATCCCTCCGGGGGATCGTAAGTCCAAAAAATATTTTCTTTCGGAATGTTCTTTTTGAACTTACTATATCTATCGAATTGACCTTTTCTTCATTTGGGTTTACCTCTGATAGTTAATGACAACTGCATTTGATATAACGCCTGCCCTTAAGCTATTCGCAAAGTTTCGACTTGCCCAATTGGCATATCAATCTAGTACTAGAAAATCTCTAATGCGTACCCAGGAGAGAGAACTAAGAAAACTTCTTATTAGAGCCTTTGATACAAAATTTGGACGGGATCATGACTTTATAAAGATAACTTCAGTTGCTGAGTATCAAAAACGTGTTCCCATTCGAAAGTATGAAGAGATGTGGGAGTCATATTGGAAAAGTGCTTTTCCAAATCTTGTTAATTGCTCTTGGCCCGGTAAAGTAAACTATTTTGCACTTAGCTCAGGTACCACCTCAGGCTCTACAAAATATATTCCATATACAAAAGAGATCATGAAGACTACAACACGAGCTGGAGTAGATCTTTTAGTACATCACGTTAATAATCGTCCAAAAAGCAAACTCTTGGGTGGCAAAAGTTTTATTCTATCTGGCAGTACCGATTTAGTTCAATTTTCTAATGACGTAATTGGTGGTGACATGTCGGGAATCTGCATGAAACTAATGCCAGCCTGGGCACGGAATAGATCTTATCCTCCTAAAGACAACACCGGAATAAAAAGCTGGGAAACAATGATCGATAAATTTGCTGAAAGTTCCCTCTCAGCTGACATTAGATCTCTAAATGGAGCACCAAGTTGGATGTTGCTCTTTTTAGATAAACTTCGCCAAATAAAACCAGAAAGCTCTGGTAAGCTTGCAAACCTCTACCCAAATCTAGAAATGGTAGTTCACGGTGGCATGAGCTTTGCGCCTTATAAAAAGATTTATGACGAAATTCTAGAAGGAAGTCGCGCCGAAACTAGAGAAGTCTATCCTGCCAGCGAAGGATTTTTAGCTGTTCAAGATCGAGGTTACAGCGAAGGAATGCGACTGATTATAGATAACGGAATATTTTTTGAATTTATACCAACTTCAGAAATGGAATCTTCTAATCCAACTAGACATTGGATTGGTAATGTTGAAGCTGATCTTGATTATGCTGTTGTATTAACAACACAGGCAGGACTCTGGTCATATTTTATCGGTGACATTGTCAGGTTTGTAAGCGTAACTCCGCCGAGAATATTAATGCCTGGTCGAACATCTTATATGCTTTCTGCTGTTGGAGAGCATGTTATAGGTGAAGAGATCGACGACTCTCTTCTCTTTGCTGCTAACGAAGCCGGCCTAAATATCAGTGAATATTCCGTTGGAGCAATTTTTCCAAAAAATAGTTCTGAACTCGTTGGACATCAGTATGTGATTGAGTTTGGATCAAAAATCCCTAGTACAGAAATTCTGGCAAAATTTATTAAAACTTATGATCAAAAACTAATAGATAGAAACGAGGATTACGCTGCTCATAGGAAAAATGAATTTGGTCTATCTCCACCAAAGTTTCTAATTGCCAATTCCGGAGCTTTTAAAGAATGGATGCGTAGTCGTGGAAAATTGGGAGGTCAAAATAAGGTTCCGCGAGTAATCAATAATCAAGAGCTTTTCTGGGGACTTTTTAGTTTTGTAGAAAATTATAATCAATTGAAAAAATAGAATCTGAATGGTTGAGAGGTGAGTTTAAATCCTTTTATTTTCTTAAACTTATCTAAGGGCAATTTTTCAATGAGGTAGTGCCCGGGTCCAAGGGAGGGCTTCCTTGTGGACCCGGGCTGTTACCGTAGTTGTTCGCCAGCTACCCAGGGAATGGAGCTTGGCGGGCCCTCAACCTCAGTGGACATTGTCGCACTGAGAGATTGGACTCACCCCCTTTCCATCCCCTGGTAGTTGAAGATACTGCACTTGCACAAACCAGCGTAGTAGTTGCTGATCATCATCATGCGGGAGGTGTCCTTTACACACTCATCAAATCAATGTCATCCGGAACCAGTTCGGTGTGCCTTGACGAAGCTTCGATGAGCTAGGTAGATTGTTTCCGGATACAGGCACAATAAAAAACTGTAAAGTTACATTAGTTTACTGTACCTAAATCCGAACGGAACGCCCCCTAATAAAATCCTCGTAGTTAACCTTAATCTCACCTCTCTACATTTTTGAATACAAACAACAACTCAAAAATGGCAGAGAGATACAGGACTATCCAATACTCACACACAAAAGACATTTGGAAAGAAGAAATCCGACACAGGATACATTTAAAAGTGAGTTATTTAAAGAACTAAAGTTATCCCAATAAGTAATTTCCGAATACTTTTCTGATGAAAACCTTCGGTTTACTTAAAACATTAAGCTGGGATAACTATTTATCATCCCCTCCGGGGGATAGTAAGTCCAAAAAAATATTTTCTTTCGGAATGTTCTTTTAGGACTTATCATAAAACATGGCTAAAGAGGCTTATTGCCTACGCAAAACACTTACTCTTAAAATTAAATCGATGATTTTTAGCGACATTTTTTGAGCTCTAATTTTGATATATTGAAATAAGAATTTCTTACGATTTTCTCGAATTTAATAATGATTCTCTAAAGTTGCGAGTTATGATCTAGCTCATGTATAATTTAGACTTGAAGAAATACTATTTGAAAAAAATAAATACAGGAGCTTTTCATATGAAAACATACACACTATGGATCTCACTTCTAGTCGGACTCATCTCACCACTAAGTATTTTTGCCGATTCTCATCGTACAGTTTATGGCTTAGCATCTACAAGTTCTGGTGTTGGAAGGCTGGCCCGTTTTCAAAGTAATAATCCAACTGACGTAACCTTTCTAACCATCGTTGGCATATCCAGTCCAACGGAAATAGTTGGTATAGACTTTCGTCCAACAACCAATGTGCTGTTTGCATTGGCACTGACTGGAACAAGCTTGCAACTTTATTCGGTTGATACAACGACAGGAATACCTACCGCAGTGGGAAGTGCCTTGACTGTGACCGGAACCACTTTTGGTATGGATTTTAATCCTGCGGTTGATCGTATCCGTGTTGTATCAAATACTGAGGAGAATTTTCGTATAAATCCTGATACTGGAGCTCTCGCAGGCAGTGATACAGCTCTTGATTATGTTGCTGGTGATGCAAATGATGTAGGAAATCCCAATATTCTCGGAGCTGCATACACAAATAATGTATCAAGTGCCACCGTTACAACCCTTCTTGGCATAGATAGCATATTAGGCATTTTAACTCGTATTGGTGGACCAAATGGTTCTACTTCACCGAATACAGGTGAACTGAATTCTCTTGGAAGTACTGGATTAACTATACCACTTACAAATATTGGTTTTGATATCGCTAATGGTAAATCACCTGGAACAACCTTGGCTCTTCTTGCTGCCACAGCGAGCGGAGAAACTGATTCAAAACTTTATTCAGTTGATATTGCTGGAGGCAGAGCCACCCTAGTAGGTTCTTTCCCATCAACAATTACTGTAACAGATTTAGCAATATCTAGCTCAGATTCAGTAGATCCTGAGGTTCTTGTACAGGCCATCACCTATAAAAAAGTAAAAAGTGTACTGAAAAATGGATTGCCAATTGTTATAAACTGCTCAGAAGCTTGTGACGTCTCAATTAGCTACACTCTTTCTGCTAGCTTAAGTCAGCAGTTAGGTCTTGCAAACTCTGGTCAAGCTGTAATTGCAACAGGATCTGTCTCACTTTCAGATGCAGGCCAAGATCAAACCACTCTTACATTAACTCAAGAAGCAATTGATGCAATTAAAAGTAGCACTGGGCAGAGCATTAAAAACTATACAACTACAGTTACAGCAACTGCCACAGATCTAAATGGTAATACTGGAACTAATTCATTAGTGGTAAAACTTTTTAGACCATAATTGCTGAAAAATTCTTTTTTTTGCGTAGATTTCTCCTTGATGGGCCTGTTGCGAAACTACCTCCGTTACGAGAAAAGAGAGATTTGAGCCGAGACGAGGAAATCGAGAGAGAAAACCGCAAGCATATCCACAGGGATATGTTGAGGATTTTCTCTCGATGACCGACGAAGTCGCAGGCCAAAGATCTCTTTTTGCAGTAGGAGAGAGTTTCGCAACAGGCCCTTGATAGTAGGCCCGGCATTTTGGCTTACGCAATTTATCTCAGAGTAATGTCTCTACGCAAAAAGGAGAGAATATTCTATCCTTTCCAATCATGGAGCCTTTTAAAACTTCCTTACTTATAACATTACAAATTTTCTTAGTTCTTTTAGCACCTTTTCTTCACATAAGATTTGGTCGAGTATTCATAGCCACTCTTCATAGAATTCGCCCCAATAGTAAATTCAATCCCTCCTTAAGTGAAATATATTTTCCAGGTCTGCTGATTTTTCTTATCGGAATTTTTATTCTTAAATGTATAGGTCTTCACTGGTTAACAACGATTTTAATTGTTTACTTGCCCCTGATTTTAAAACCAACTGATGTCAAAGAAACTCTTTCAGCATTTTCAATAAATAAATTATCGCTAAATTTCTGTCTCTGGTTTTTTATAATTTTTGGAATTGGCATTACTTTTGTAAATTCTACCGAGAGTATTCAAACAATTTGGATAAATACCTATGGCGATCTTGCTTTTCATACAGGCATGATTTCATCTTTTGCTTTAGGAGAAAACTTTCCTCCACAAAATCAAGGCATGGCTGGAGTTTCTTTAACTTACCCTTTCTTTGTAAATCTATGGACAGCTTCTCTTTGGTGGCCCTCGGCAAATATTACTTCATTTGGCTTGATCTTAATCTATCAGTGGATGACTGTTTGGACCGTAATCTTCTACTTACTCAATGGAAATAAATTCCACATTTTACCTTGGGCACTTTTATTAGGTGGTGGCAGCTATTTTGTATTAAGTACTCACTCTGGAGAAAATATTCCAAAAGGGTATCCTTGGTCAGTTTTTATTACAACAATTTGGATCCCTCAAAGATCTGCATTGCTTGGGGCATTGGGCGCAATCACTGTCTTGAATCAATTTCATAAATTTCTGAATAACCGCTCTGAAGATCTTCGGCTCATTTATGCCACATTAATCTTGGCTTTCATGCCCTTGGTACACACACATATTTTCTTAATTTTATCTTTGTATATCGGAATAGCTTTAACTTTCGAACTTTTTCATAAAAACGCTAAGCCTCTAGCTACTTTTATTCTGTTCATGGTCCCTTCTTTTCTCTCTCTGCCTTTTCTTCTTGGTAAGGAATCAATTCTGCGTTTTGCTTATGGTTGGATGCCTTGGAAAGAAATAAATTCTGTACTAATCACATCAAAATTTAATGGGGCCATGCAAATGTGGATTCACAATGCTCCACAATGGTTTTTATTATTTGTAGCGCTTTGGATTATTACCCGCAGGCACGCTTTATTTTTACCTATTTTACTTTTATTTATTGCTGGGAATTTCGTTCAATTTGCTGTTTGGGAATGGGATCAAATTAAGATCTTTGTAAGTCTATACATTATATTCATCTCTCTTTGGTTAATTGAAGATAAAACGAATAAATTAAAGTATTTTCATTACTCACTTATTCTACTTACAATTCCAGGTATTTTTGAATTAAATAAAGTCCTAACTCAGTTTAGGAAAGTTACTATTTATTCAATCAAAGACCTGGAATATGCAAAAGGTATTATTTCAACAACGCCCGAAGATGCAATTTTCTTGGCTTCACCAAATCATAATTCGCCAATCACTCTTACTGGTAGAAAGTTATTTATGGGGTTTCCCGGCACGCTCTACTCTCATGGTCTTAGCTATAAAGATAGAGAAGAGATGATGAAATCTTTAAGCACAGCACTTCGTTGTTCAGCGCATGAACAATACAGAAATGCACGACCAAAAATATGTCCTGAATATCTACTGTGGGGCCAAAACGAAATTAGTAAATGGGGTCAACTCAATCAAGATCATAGATCTTTACTTAGGCCAACGAAGTATAATTATATTTATAAAATAGGGACGGAGCCCAATTTAAATCGCCAATGATGTTTCAGCGTGATCTACCGCTGATTCTACGGCACCAAGATATAAAACAACAGAGCTAGCAACTTTTTCAGAAGTGGCTGTCATTTGTGATAGCTGAAATCTACTAAAGGAGTGATGTCTAACTTTTGCCCAGCGCGGATAAGCACGTCCCCAATCCCAATCGTATTCGATGAGCTCAACCCACTCACCTTGAAAACGTGTAAGAATTTCAGACCAGGATAATCTCTTTTCCATGTTAAACTCTCTCGCTTATACAGGCACATTTATTTAGCAGGTCGTCATTTTACACTGGATTTTAAAACTAAGGAAGCAATAAGAATAACACCAATTCCCTAATGGTTCTGCAGGCCTAGTTCCATGTCACAGTTGACACCCCATAGGTCGCGCATTAAAGTCCAACTCTATGGCCAAAATAGTTAATATCTCTGGGTTTCCCGAATGGTTACCTCAACAAAAAATTATCGAAGATCGGGTAATTAACACTGTTCGATCTATATACGAATCACATGGCTTTGCCCCGATTGAAACTCGTTCAGTTGAATTACTCTCAACTCTTTCCTCTAAAGGGGAAATAAATAAAGAGGTTTATACACTTCAGCGAGCTCAATCTAATGAATCGGAGCAATCTGACTCAACTTTGGCACTTCATTTTGATCTAACTATTCCATTTGCTAGATACGTTGCTCAAAATTTTTCAGAATTAGATTTTCCATTTAAGAGATATCAACTTCAAAAATCATGGCGCGGTGAAAGACCTCAAGAGGGAAGATTCAGGGAATTTTATCAATTTGATGTCGATGTTGTAAGTATTGACGATCTTCCATTATGTCACGATGCAGAAATGATTACGATCATTTACAAAGCTCTTTCCAAGCTTAAACTCGGCGAATTTAAAATTAAGGTTAACAACCGAAAACTATTACTTGGAATTTATGAGCATTTTGGACTCAGCACTGATCAACGGGCGGAGGCAGTCATAATTGTAGATAAAATACTTAAGATTGGAGCTGACTTAGTTATTACAGAGTTAAAAAGTAAAGGGGTCTCCGAAAATGTTGCTCAAGAAATAGTTAAAATTTCTAAAATGCAGCTATCAATTCCGGAGTTTTTAAGCACGATTGATTCGCTTGGACCTTGTAACGAGACCTTCAAGGCTGGCGTGACAGAATTACGCACAATCTTAGACTTACTGATTGAGGAAGCTCGTGAAAATGTAGTTGTAGATCTCAGCCTTGCTCGAGGCCTCGATTACTATACCGGGACAATTATTGAGACCGTGCTTACTGAATATACTTCTTTTGGATCTATAGCTGGTGGCGGACGGTATGAAAATTTAACCGAACGGTTTAGCAATAAAAGATTACCTGGAGTTGGAATCTCAATTGGAATTACTCGCTTAATGTCTCTGATCATCGCTAAGAATCTAATTGAGCCAAAGGAAAAATGTCCAACCCAATTGTTAATTACACTAAATTCAGAACCTGAACTTAAACCTTGTATTCAACTAGCTGAGCGTTTTCGGACTGACGGAATATCAGTCGAAATATTTCACAAACCTTCAAAACTAGGTAAGCAGATCGACTATGCTGACAAGAAGGGCATTAGGTTCGTATTGTTCCAAAGTGAGGCTGGTGATTATCAAATAAAGGATCTCCTGACCAAAGAGCAAAAGTCTCTCAGTGTGCCTGAAATAATTGCAGCAATTAAGACTGGTTAGCTTTATTTTAGATTAAAACAAGCCTCTTTGAAGATGAATAATAATGATTATAATTACGTCATACCGTCCGCAGTAAATGTTTACAGATCATAGAATTTTCTTAAGGTGAATATGAAAAGCTTAGTTACAATCCTCTTTTCTCTTTTTCTACTTTTTTCCCCTTTTTGCTCAAAGGCAATCTCGGAAGATTCACAAACGAGTAAGTCAATTGAACTAGCCCAAGGTCTTTCGGCTGCTTTTGAAAATGCTGCCAAAGTTATAAGTCCTTCAGTTGTAAATATTAGTGCTGTTAAGCATGCTAAGCCGATTAAGCAAAAAATTAATCCTGCTCGGCGTGGTCAAAATCCATTCCAAAATCCAAATCAAAATCCATATGAAGATTTTTTTGGCGACGATTTTTTTGATAAATTTTTTAGACACCAAATGCCCCCTCAAGGACAGGGACAAGGGGATCAATTCCAACAAGGACTTGGTACTGGCGTAATAATTGATAAAGAAGGACATATCGTCACAAATAATCATGTTGTAGGGGATGCTGACGAAATTACCGTCAGAATTAAAGGTGGAAAAGAATATAAAGCAGAAATCGTAGGTGCTGATCCAAAAACAGATTTGGCTGTTATTAAAATTAAAGTTCCAGCAGATTTAGAACCAGCTACTCTGGGAGATTCGGATAGTCTTAAAATTGGAGAGTGGGTTTTAGCTGCAGGGAATCCCTTTGGCCTCGATAACACAATCACCGCAGGTATTGTAAGCGCAAAAGGACGCTCCAATGTCGGCATTGTTGATTATGAAGATTTTATTCAGACAGATGCTGCCATTAACCCAGGAAATAGCGGCGGACCACTGGTAAATCTTCGTGGCGAAGTGGTTGGAATTAACTCAGCTATATTTAGTAAAAGTGGTGGATATATGGGAATTGGATTCTCTATTCCAGCAAAACTAGTTAAAAATGTCATGGATAGTCTTTTAGATAATGGCCGAGTAATAAGAGGCTGGCTGGGTGTAATGATCCAAAATCTAGATGAAGATTTATCAAAATCTTTTAACTATGAAGGTACAAAGGGTGCACTAGTTGGCGATGTTACTAAAGATAGTCCGGCTGCAAAAGGTGGATTAAGGCAAGGCGACATTGTCACGGCTCTTAATGGTGAATTAATCGAGAATGTAACTCACCTGAGAAGAATGGTTGCGGAAACAAAGCCAGGAACAAAAATTGAATTAACTGTATTTAGAAATGGTAAAACTGATAAATTTGGCATTAATATTACTGAGCTTGCCAATGAGATGGCCCAACAAACACAAGAAAATTCAGAAAATGATATCGGAATTGCACTGCGAGATATCACACCTGAAATTGCACAACAGTTAGGAATAACCAAAACTAAAGGTGTTGTAGTAACAAACATCGAACCTGGTAGCGTAGCTTTTCGAGCAGGCATTCAACCAGGTGATGTAATATTACAATTTAATGAGAAAGAGATCGAAACAAGCCAAGACTTTGAAAAATCATTGAGCAGCCAAGATAAATCCAAAGGCTTTCGCTTAACGATATTAAATGGTGAGTACAAGAGATATGTTTTTGTAAAACCGTTAAATTAGGGACGGAGCCCAATTATTTAATTAGGGACGGAGCCCCTTTTCCATAGGAATAAATTTGAATTCAGCAATGTTTCTATCGAAAATGGGCTCCGTCCCTAATTAAATCGAATGCGCTGACCTGTTCGGTTCATCCCCGCATCTGCGGGGAACAGTCATCAAGGTCTTCCTTACCATCTAAGATAATCTTGGTAGCATTTCCTACATCCTCTCAAGTGATCTCTATCACTAATCTTTTAGCTAGTGCAGAAAAGATAATCACATTCCAAATATTACTGGTATTATCTCTCACTGCAAACTTAGCCCAGGGAGCACCACTCACTGCAATCTTTAAGACGGGCACTGTGTAAACTACTCCTTGTAGTATCAAGTTATTTCTCCTCTTTTTTCCAAATATCTAATTGATTGATGATAAATTTTCTAATAATCCCTGAAAAGGATTCTCTCCTTTTCAGTAATTCAATTTGAAAACTCATATAAGACTTCGGCTCTAGCCAGACACACGTTTTGTGCCAACCTATTTTTTTCTCTTTTTCCATTTACTCTCCTTCTAAAATATCATCAACATCACCACGGTTCATCCCCGCATCTGCGGGGAACAG
>Ga0163144_10028323_pt1 | contig 10808 bp, 9 predicted proteins | sample OliLak19BULKMAT1_FD_123175 | JGI IMG/M metagenome (GOLD analysis project Ga0163144, IMG submission 123175) | Freshwater microbial mat bacterial communities from Lake Vanda, McMurdo Dry Valleys, Antarctica - Oligotrophic Lake LV.19.BULKMAT1 | ecosystem: Environmental > Aquatic > Freshwater > Lake... | reverse complement strand
CTCACTGACCAATACGACTTCCGCACCCCCCCCGGTAAAGGCCCCTCGATGCCGTTCGACGAAAAATCCTTTGTAGAAGCACTGAAGATCCTGAAAGAAACTCGGCTGAAGGTCGGCATCTACGCCGGGCAGGGCTGTCAGAATTACTCGGATGCCCTCGTTCAACTGGCTGAAGTCTTGCAGGCACCGGTTGCGACAAGTGTTTCGGGCAAGGGCGTGTTTCCGGAATGTCACCCACTTTCGGTCGGATGGGGTTATGGTTCCCACGCCACGGGTGTGTCCGAGAAAATCTTCGATAGCAAGATTCCCACTCAGCAAATCGATGTCCTCCTGGCGATCGGCGTGCGCTTCAGCGAGGTTTCGACCGGCTACTACAACATGCCGAAGATTCAAAAGGTCATTCACGTCGATGCCAATGCCTGCAATTTAGGCAAGGTTTTGAAAACGGACGTCTGCGTTCATGCCGATGCGGGCATCTTTCTCGCCAAGACATTGGAATTCGCCCCGGCTTTGAAGCATGAATTCGACGGCAAGTTGCAAGATCGCATCAAGGCCGGAAAGGCCGACGACCTTCAACGACACAACAAGCAGGAGGCACTTTCTGGGGCGGACCCGATGCAGTTTCTCCTGAAATTGCGAAAATGTCTGCCGGAAGAAGGCCTGGTTTTCGTCGATGTGACCGTGAGCGAGCATCTCGCAGCCGAGGCATTCCAGGTCACGAAACCTCGAACCTATTTCAATCCGACCGACAATCAGGCAATGGGATGGTCGATTCCCGCCGCACTGGGTGCCGCGAAGGTTTCACCGGGAAAACCAGTCGTCACCATCACGGGCGATGGTTGTTTCATGATGTCCGCGATGGAAATCTCCACGGCCGCCCGCGAAAATCTGCCGGTCAAGTTCTTCATCCTGGACGATCAGGCCTACCACTACATGCAGCGCTTGCAGAAGGCCGCCTATCTGAGAACGACGGCGACAATTCTCGCTCGGATGGACTACTCGGCATTCGCCCAAGCCATGGGTGTTGGCTATCTCGAAATCGATAGCACATCGAAACTCGAGTCGGGCATTCAATCGGCACTCGCCTATCCTGGGCCAGTGTTGGTACGCGTGATGGTCGATTATCGCGATCGCAAGATTCGCTGGATCGACGCGGTTGCCCGGCGATACACTCGTGAAATGACCCCGGCGCAACTGACGCGATTTCTCGCTCGTCTCGGCAGCCGAGCGGCGGATTTTCAGCCGGCGAACGATTGATTCGGCGGAGGCGGCTCAGGATGCATGCCCCACGGATGGAGATGGAAAAACTGTATCTCTTCCGTGGATCAATGGGTGAATACACGTTCCCACGAGCATAAAACCTGGGCGGCAAAAGTTAGAATTTTCCCTTTTTCTGAGAAGCTTTCGTCGGGAAATGTGTGCAACTGGTGCCCAACACCGCACAGGCGACTTCCATGGCGATATTCACGTGCAGCCCTACCTGAACAACGGACCCATCCGCCAATCGATGCGCGTGACAGGCGCTATCGGTGAGTATCTCGCTGGCGCGAAGAAACCAATCGCGGAACCCAACGAACCATTATCCCTTACGAGGCCCAATCGAGGCCCGGCCCCGAACGAACCGAAGACGTTCACAGCATTCCTGGATGGGAAGAACTCGCCAAGCGACTCGGTGTGGGTGCTGATTACTTCGAGTGAGTTTCGGTTTAATCATTGAGACTGCATTGGTATGATGGTTACGGCCGCTGTTCCCAAGGTGCTTTATGGAACTTGAAGGTATCGTTCACGACGGAGTGATTGTGCCTGACGACGCGAACGCGTTGGCGGAAGGGACGCGCGTCCGCATTCTGGTAGCTTCAATCGCCACGCGGAAGTTCTTCGGGGAACGATACGGACGGTTCAAAGGAGCAGCTTCCTGCGACCTGCCCGCCGATCTCGCTGACCAGCACGAACACTACCGTCTTGGAACGCCGAAGCGATGACCGTCTTCGCCAATACATATGCACTGATCGCTTGGCTCAATCCCCGTGATAGTGCTCATGCAACGGTGACAGCGTACCTCGATGCGTTCGCGGGCAATCTCATCACGACGGAATAGGTACTCATGCAATTCGCCGACGCACTTTGTGCACCAGGTGGGCGCGGCACGACGGTGGGATTTCTCAAAACCGTTCGCGATGATCCGCAATTCGAGGTTGTGGGTTACGACGAAAAGGTTTTTCAAGCCGGCTTCGATTTGTTTGTAGCACGGACGGATAAGGCGTGGTCCCTGACCGATTGTATTTCCTTCGCTGTGATGACTGAGCGTGGCTTGACCGAAGCACTCACCGCGGACCATCACTTCGAGCAAGCGAGGTTTCGGGCAGCTTTCAAGCCGTGAGAGGATAGAGCCAGAGACGAATGCGAGCAGTGCGATGTACGCTTCCCGATGATGCAGAAAGATGAGCAAGCCCTTCGATGCCACGATCAACGCGATGATTGACCTGCGGGCCAGTCAATGGGCCGACTGTTTCTCCCGTGTTGCTGGCGTGCCGCCGGGACCGAGCACGCCGCTGGACACTGATCTCGCAACGAGTTTGCAGGCGGATCGCGTTTTTCGCATTGATGGCGAGAGGCCATACGTGCTGCATTTGGAGTTCGAATCCAATCCGCGGAGGGGCATCCCCGCGGAATTGCTGCGTTACAACTCGCTGATCCTTAATCAGCACGATTTGCCGGTCGAAACAGTGCTGATCCTGCTTCGCCCGAAGGCCGTTGTAAGCGATATGACGGGGCGATTCCAGCAAGTCGGCGTGACAGGAAAGTTGATCACGGACTTCAAGTATCACGTTGAAAAGGTGTGGGAACGGCCAGCGGAGTTTTGGCTGAAGAGCGGAATCGGACTGGCGGCCTTGTCCGTGATTACGAACGAGGCCAAGCCGAATCTGGAAGCGAATCTCTCTCGTTTGGATGCTCACGTCCAATCGGAGGGCGTAGATGAAGGAACCCGGGGTAGAGTGATAAGTGCGGCGTACTTCTTGTGCGGTTTGAGATATAATCCAGTAATGGTCGAAGAAATCTTCAGGAGGCTGAACATGTTGCTCGAAGACTCAACAACATACCAAGCGGTGCTCACGAAAGGGAAAATCGAAGGGAAAGTCGAAGGGAAAGCCGAGGGGACTATCGAGGGAGAACACAAAGTGCTCTTGCGACAGGGCATTAAGCGATTCGGCCCGCCCAACTCCGCCATTGCCGCCTCATTGAAGGCGATTACCGACACCGAGCGACTTGACGGATTGGCTGAGCGCATCCTGGATGTCGGGAGTTGGGACGAGTTGCTGGCAGGCGCATGAGACGTAAAGGGGCAAAACCCTGATCGAGTGGCGGGAGTCTTCCTCGACCGTCCGCCATGTCCATGAAACAGGTGTGCGTGTTGGCCGGCGCAAGTTCCTGATTCGCTGGGAATCCAGCGATTTGGAATGCCCACTACCACAACTGCGGCCTTGATCGAGCGGGTCATGGAAGCGAACGAGTGGAGCGAGGTTGTGCCGAACGCCGAAGCAATGACCGTCTTCGCCAACCCAACTCCGTTGATTGCTTGAGTCAACGAGTCTGTCCACAGCCTACACCTGCTTGCAAATCGAAAACGCCGATGTGTTGCCATCCGCATCCGTGGCTGTCAGCGAGAGCCAGCGGTAGCCGACGGGAAGCGCCGCCGTGAAGACGGCAGTAAACGCTCCAATCGCGCTCGCGGTGAGGGTCACGCTGCCAATATAGGCCGCCCCCTCGCCGATACCCGACGGATCGGCGGCGATATTCGCGAACAACTCCAGTGTCACGGTTTGGCTGCCAAAATTCATCAATGTGCCCTGAAGCGTAATCTTTGTGGAAGTGGCCGAGGCCGTATTGATGAGCGGACCGCCGAACGAATTGTTCGCACCATTTACCAAGTGAATGCCCAGCCCACCGTTGTCGGACAGTCGATTCGCCGAGATACGGTTCCTTGATCCGCCGTCGAGCTTCACGCCATCGACCGCGTTGAAGCGGACGACATTGTAATTTGCCCCGCCGCCGATCGTGTTGTCGTTGGTGTTCAGCATAACGATACCATGGCCGCCATTGCCGAGCGTCTTGCCTGTTGGATCGAGGCCAATCCGGTTGCGGAACAAATCGACGCGAGTGTTCGCAATCGAAACTCCGTTGGCCCGATTGCCGGCAATGGTATTGCCGCTGTTCGCGATCGTGCCGCCGATGCGATTCCCGGCTCCCGATCCTACAAAATGCACGCCGATTGTGTTGCCGATGGCCGCCGTTCGTGCCGCGTTTGTGCCGATGGCATTTCCTTCAATGCGATTGCTCGTCGATTCGCCTTCCAGGTGAATTCCGTGGCCGGCATTTCCCGAGATGAGATTGCGGTCCCCGGCGAGAACGCCGCCGATTCGATCGGCACGGCCATCAACGATGCTGATTCCATTGCCGGCATTCGCCAGGGCGGCGGTGCCAAGTGCATTCGTGCCGACATAGTTGCCGATCACGACGTTCAAGTGCGCTTCGCTGATGAACGGATTGCCGATGATTTCGATGCCTTCGTCGCCGTTGCCCGAAATTAAGTTTCTGGAGCCCGCGATATTTCCGCCAATCGTGTTGCGAACGGATTTGTCGATACGGATGCCGTCTTCGAGATTGGGTAGGGCGGCCATCCCGGCTACATCCGTGCCGATCCGGTTACCGATCACTTTGTTCTCAAAGGTCTCCAGATCGGCAATCAGAATGCCAACCGTTGTGTTCGCGGAAATTAAATTGCGAGCGCCGGCTGCCGCCCCTCCGACAGTATTGTTGCTGGCACCGGCAGCGACAACGACACCCACCTCGTTTGGCCTTGCCAGCTTACCCGTGACATCAGTTCCGATGTAGTTGCCCTGCACCTTGTTGCCGGACGTGCCAAGATCGCTGATCCGGATTCCGGCATCGTTGCCGGAGATGATGTTGCGTGCAAGTACTGTGATTCCGCCGATGGTGTTATTCGTGGCAAATCGTTCCAGCATGATGCCGATCGAATGACCCAGGTCGGCACCGTTGGCATCGAGTCCGATGAAGTTGCCGGACACGACATTCTTGGAGGCCGGGATGCCCGAGAGGCCGATGATGCGCACCCCAACACCGGTGTTGCCAGCGATGATGTTTCGCGTCCCGACTGCCGAGCCGCCCACGACATTACTGAGCGATTCGAGAATCTCCACGCCATCGCCGCCATTGGGCCGGGCGATTGTTCCTGTGACATCGACGCCGATGAAATTGCCTTGAATCCTGTTCGTGATGCCCGCGAGTTCGAGACGAATGCCGTCGTCCGAGTTACCCGCGATGATATTCCGATTGGTCGTCGCGGTTCCGCCGATGATGTTGAGAGTCGCCTTATTCGAGACGAACACACCCAGAGTGTTCTCAAGTGGCGTCGTGCCGTTCGCTGCCACGCCGATTTTGTTGCCGATGACGCGATTAGACTTGGCGGCCGAGCCATCGATCCAAACGCCTTCACTTCCGTTGCCGGAAATAATGTTATTGCGGACGACGGCCAGGCTGCCACGCAGGATCACGCCCTGCGCTCCGTTGCCCAGGTCGGCCGTACCATTGAAGTTTGTGCCGATAAAATTGTTTTCGATGAGAGCAGTCGTTCCGGCAACGAGGATACCTGCCCCGGAGTTGCCCGAGATGACACTCTTCAGGACAGTTCCGCCCTTGTTCAGGACCACGCCCGTTTGTCCATTCGGAACCGCCGATGTGCCGGCCGCATCGGTGCCGATGAAGCAATTCTCGACTCGTCCCACGCCGTTGAAGATCAAGCCGGAGGTTCCATAGCCGTGGATGACGAGGTTTTTGGCCGTACCGCCTGCACGGAAAACCATGCCGTTGAAAAAGCCCCCTTCGATGACAACGCCGGGCTTGCCATCTGGAAGTGTGGCCCCGACGATCGACGTCGCTCGAGTGAGTTCTGGAAGTGGGTCATTCAAGGAAATCGTGCCCGGGCCACCGAAGGTGATCGAGCCGCCCTTGCTGTTGGTCATCTCAATGGCTTCGCGAAGCGAAAGTAGGCCATCGGCTCCGATAAAGTCGCCGTTCGGCCGATCGGCATCGTCGGTGTCGAGAGCCGTTGTAACAACCGCTGGAACTTCGCGAGGTTCGAGAGCTTCGACGGATAAACGTGTATGACGCGTGCGCACAGATAGCCCCTCAGAGCAGTTCGACATGAAACGAAGCTGCAAGGGGGTGCAGCCCAGATCTCAGTACAAGAGAATGGAATTTACAGGAAAATTGCCACTCACACAACAGATTCTGAATTTTTTCCCGAAGTTGAAATGAATTTACATTGCTTACGCATCCGACAAAATTCCGTCAGAGCCGCGCACGCAGCGCAGCGGAGTAAGCGGATGAACCCGCGAGACGCAAAACCGCTTACTCCGCTGCGCTGCGTGCGCGGCTCTGTATCGATTCTTGGACCTTTGTCGGACACGTCATTGCTGAGTATTTCTTCAGCTCGTTCGAGCCACTTCTCTGCTGAGAAGTCCTAGTGTTGAATACATTTTTCGAATTCCTCGTAGACATGATTGGGTGGTTGTTTGAGACTTGTGACGGAGTAACATCACGATAGATTCCGAATTCCGAATTCCAAAAAGGACGCCAGCCGTGAAACGCACTTTGTTTGCCGTGGGACTTTTGTGTCCGTTTTATTTCGTCGCTTTGTGCATTCCGGCAGTCGGCCAAGAACCGGCAAAACCGCTGGCCGTGCCGGAGTTGATGAAGCGCGAAGTCTCGAGTGAAAGCGTCGCCTATCTGGAAAAACTTCGCAAGAACACCCCCTTCGGCACCAATAACTTCGATCTAAAAGCCTTGCGGGCCGGGATGGGAACGCGGCGGGAGCCGAGTATCAAGGACGTCAAACTCATCAAAGTGAAGGTCGGGGATATTCCTTGTGAATGGCTACTGGCACCCGGCGCTGACCCGGATGTTCGGCTCCTGTATCTGCATGGCGGCGGCTTCGTCTCGGGATCGGGCGGATTCTATCTTGCACAGGCTGCACACATCTCTTCCGCGGCGAAGTGTGCTGTGCTTCTCCCCGACTATCGGCTGGCACCGGAACACCCCTTCCCCGCTGGGCTCGACGATTGTGTTGCCGCCCACAAATGGATGGTCGCGAACGGCCCGACCGGCGTGAAAGACGCTCGGGCCACGTTTGTAGCCGGCGATTCGGCCGGCGGCAACTTGACACTGGCGACACTGCTGGCGCTCCGCGATCGCAAAATGCAATTGCCTGCCGGAGGGATCGCCATCTCGCCGTGCACCGATTTCACGATGGCGAGCGAGTCTCTTAAGACTGTGGTTGATCCGATCATCAGCGCGAAAACCATGCCCGTGTTCCGCGATCATTACCTGGGCAAGACTGATCCTCGAAATCCGCTGGCCTCTCCGGTCTTTGGCGATTATCGCGGGCTTCCGCCGTTGTTGATCCAAGCCGGCGAGCATGAAATGCTCCGCGACGACAGCATTCGCGTGGCCAAGAAGGCTCGTGCGGATGGAATCGCGGTGAAGCTGGAAGTTTGGCCTGGCATGTTCCACGTCTTCCATTCTCATGAACCGCTGCTTCCCGAAGCCCGCCAGGCAATCGAGAACATTGCCGAGTTCATGCGATCGTCGTTAACTGTGAAACGCAATATCCCTTACTCCGAACCTGCCCACGAGCGTCAGGTACTCGATGTCTATGCAGCGAAGACTGCGAAAAACCTGCCGGTGGTTTTCTGGATTCACGGCGGCGGCTGGCAAGCAGGCGACAAGTCGGACGTGCAAATGAAGCCGCAAGTTTTCATGGACAAGGGGTTCGTGTTCGTCTCGACCAACTATCGACTGTTGCCGAGCGTCGACATGGCGACCATAGTGCGCGACATCGCGAAATCGATCCATTGGGTACACGACCATATTGCGGAGCACGGGGGCGATCCGAAGCGGATTCTAGTCATGGGACATTCCGCCGGAGCGCAGCTTGCCGCGTTGATCTGCACGGACGAGCGTTATTTGAAAGCCGAGGGCCTGCCCCTGGCGATCATCAAGGGCTGCGTGCCAGTTGATGGCGATACCTACGACGTGCCAGCCATTATTGAAGTGGCAGAGACCAGATGGAAGGCGCACCATCTGCCCAAAGCGAAGTTTGGCCATCGTGAGAAATTTGGCAACGCTCCGGAGAAACACCGCGACTTCTCCGCCGTTACGCACGTGGCCAAGGAAAAGAACATTCCACCTTTCCTGATCCTGCATGTCGCAGGCCATCCCGATACGACGGCTCAAGCGGTACGCATGGGCAACGTGCTGAAAGACGTGGGATTGCCGGCCACGGTTTTTGCCGCCAAAGAAAGCACGCACACCAAGATCAACACGGACCTCGGCTTGCCCGATGATCCAGCCACGAAGGCGTTGTTTGAGTTCATCGACAAAGCATTGAAAAGGTGATGCCTTGATGTCGTTGCTCGAGCAGCCAGTGTGAGGAAACCGGCCAGAATCGACGGAGAGACTGTCCCATAAGTAGGTTTTTGGCGAGCGTCGAGCCGTAAGGCCGACGTGTTTAACGGGCAAAACCACGGCGGGCTTACGCCGCGCCGCTCGCCAGGGCCGCTTTTGGGACAGTCACTGAGTTAAGAAGCCTATGCAATCAGCCTCGACGGTTAGGACAACAATCACGTCCGTTGGCGGCGCGAGAGGTAAATGCCGAGCGCACGATCCACCGGCTCGTCGGTTTTCAGCAGATGATAATCGACACGCAGCTTGCCGGCTTGTTCCTTCAGATCGTGGCGGAACTTTTCGAAGTTACGCAGATAATCTTCTCGCATGCGGCGGGTATCGACGAGCAGTTTGTTGTCGTGGGCCTCCAGGTTACGGAATTGCGTCAGGCGCTTGTAAGGAAAATCTAGCTCTTCTGGAGCAAGCAAGTGTAGAAGCACAACCTCGTGATTGCGATGGCGAAGGTGCTGAAGTGCCTTGGTCAGGTCTTCCAGCTTGTCGAAGAAATCGGACAGGATGAAGACCAGGCCGCGACGCTTGAGGTGATGCCCGGTCAACTCGTGCAAAAGTGGGGCCATCGCCGTCTCGCCGCCCGGTTCGGTTTTTTCGAGCGTCGTCAACACTTGCAGCAAGTGCTTCGGGCTCGCCCTTGGTGGAATGAGAGCCCGGACTTTCGTATCCAGCGTGATCAAGCCAACGGCATCCATCTGTTGGAGCATCAAGTAGGCGAGCGATGCGGAGACGTGTTGAGCGTATTCAAATTTGCTGATCGCTTTCTTGGACCCGCGAAAGCCCATGCTGCCCGAGGCATCGACCACCAGATAGGCCTTGAGGTTCGTTTCTTCCTCGTACTCCTTCACGTAATAGCGATCCGTTTTGCCGACAGCCCGCCAGTCGATGTGACGGATCTCGTCGCCTGGCGTGTACTGGCGATGCTCGGCAAACTCAACCGAGAAACCCTTAAACGGGCTGCGATGCACGCCCGTGAGAAACCCCTCGACGATCTGCCGAGCCACGAGCGTGAGGCCGGCGTACTTGCGAAGTTCGGTGGGATCGAAGCGGAGCATGGAGTTTTGCAATCTTCAGGGTCAGACGTCAGACCGGCTCGTCTTAGGCGGTCCAGTCTTCGACGACCAATCCAGGGATCCCCGCGAAATCCGCTCGGTTCCGAGTGAGAAGGATCATGTTTCTTGAAACCGCCGTCGCAGCGATTCGCAGATCCATTGTGCTAATCTGCGGCTTGGATTTCCTTAGCCCGGTGCATACCGCGAACTCGGGGGCACCGAACGGGACCACCATCGCTCCAGCGTACAGACTCAGAACTTCCTGCAGCAAGGAGTATCCTCGAATCAGTTCGTCAGAGCGACGAGCGCGATTCAATAAGGCGTGTGCCCCCAAGACCTGTTCGTGGAAGCTCACCATCGAGACCCCGAAATCGTCACTTGAGTGCTGATCGAGGCGGCTGGAAAGAATCAAAGCGTCGGCACCGGTAGGCCGCTGAAGTATCGTGATGTGATCGGTATCGAGTAGGTATTTCACGGCATCGGATCGGCTGGAGCATCGTCCCGGAAAGACTGACGGTATTCGCGCCCGAGGCGCATCGCTTCCTCAAAGGCCTCTACATCGTTAATACCGCCACGCATACGCTTGAGCCAATGGGTTTTCTGTGGTTCGAGCTGGGCCTGCAATTGCGCAACGATCGCCTCCAGATTTGCAACTCGCTCTGCTAGGTTGGAATTGTCATTTACCATCGTACTCTCCTGTTCCACTGGATAGTATCTTCAATTGTCATCCAGAATACAAGTCCACGCGAATGTATGGCTGTCTTCACTATCAGGATCTCGGAAGTTTTTGAACGGAATTCCGTCTCGAAGTTAGGAGATTCTCATGACAACCCGCCGCCAGTTTCTCGCCTCCGCCGTTGCCGCGACCGTTCTCGAACAATCGTTCGCCGCACCTCCCCGCACTCCCGTCGTGGATACGCATCTGCATTGCTTCGCCGGCAAGAAGGACGCTCGTTTCCCCTACCACAAGGATGGCCCCTACTCACCGGAGGAGCCGGCCACGCCGGAGCATTTGCTCGAATGCATGAAGGACGCCGGCGTCGATTTTGCAATCGTCGTGCATCCCGAGCCTTACCAGGACGACCATCGTTACCTGGAACATTGCCTGGCCGTCGGCAAAGGCAAGTTGAAGGGGACCTGCCTGTTCTTCGCGGGCCGGCCGGACAACGACAAGCGGATGCGGGAACTGGCCAAGAAGGTCCCCCTCGTCGCCACCCGCGT
>Ga0163144_10028320_pt1 | contig 10808 bp, 9 predicted proteins | sample OliLak19BULKMAT1_FD_123175 | JGI IMG/M metagenome (GOLD analysis project Ga0163144, IMG submission 123175) | Freshwater microbial mat bacterial communities from Lake Vanda, McMurdo Dry Valleys, Antarctica - Oligotrophic Lake LV.19.BULKMAT1 | ecosystem: Environmental > Aquatic > Freshwater > Lake... | reverse complement strand
TTTTAGCCTTCGAACTCAATTCAGCTTCTCACGTACAGGCAAGGTACATAAGAATGTGTTTGAGTTAGAAAAAGTGTTCTGGGGGGATATTACTCCCCCCAGAACGAAAATACAAGCTAGCTACTGCCGTGCGTCGGCCAAACGAGCCGCCATGGTTGGCACCGGGGGTGGTGCCGATGGCAGTGCTGGGCCGCCAGAAGAAGCAGAAAGACTTGAAGAAGCTGCCGGAGCAGTTGTTGTAACAGGTACGTTTGGCGCCACAGCGACCGGAACAGCAACCGTTTGAGAAGTAGTCTTGTCAGACTTCTTCTTGCTAGGCTGCTTGGTCATGATGCAGACACATATTGCGAACACGACTGCCGTACACACCAAAGTGTAGACACCAACGTGAAAGACCAACATGGCGTGAATCTCTTCTTTGACAGCTTCGACATTGCTGTTTTGAACAAACAACAACGGGTCAAAGTTACTGCCAAAGACCAGGGCCCACCACGCAATTGCCGAGATAACGCCGGAGATACCAGTTGTCACAAATGCACCAAGCCAGTCGATCTGTTCGCCAGCCTCACTCGTCTCGATAGAATCGATACGAGTATCGGTAACGTCGGCTCGATCTGCCAGACGAGCAATGTTGCCGCCCTGCACAACCAAGATGTCTGTGTGTAGCAGCACATCAGTCTGCAACGCAGTGGTTGCAGTACGAATGCCTTCAACCCTTGTTGCCAAGACATTCTGATCTTCAAGCAGACCATCAAGCCGCGCGTCGTGCGACCCAATTTGAGCATGAACTCGATCAAACTTCTTGTCGTGCCCTTGCAGACGATCATCGTGCGCGCCGAAGCGTGCCAGATCACGTTTGTCTGTCATGGTTGCTTACCGTGCTTTCTTTCGAGGAATATTATTCAGGTACGATTTCTGACAATCAATCATCTTTGATTGGTTATCAGATTTGCGAACGTGAAAAATGTGTCCTACCCTGGGGTTAACCAGGGTAGGAGCTAAATCTACTTCTACTTGATATTTGAGGCGTACTTGGCCTCAAGGTAATCAAGAAACACATCGGGCCAAGCGGCACGCTTGGTAAGCACAAAGAACTGCCGAAACAGATCATCGTACTCACAGACGCCCTTTTCGATCAAACCGAACAACAAGACCAACTCAGCGGCCAACTCAACTTCAGTTGGCTTGTAGTCAGAGTTGACAGACTCGACAGGCTTCTTGGGTGGTCCACCTGAGCTAGGAGGATCAACCGGGCCAGAAGGGCCACTCGGAGCCGGCTTAGCGACGACTGGCGTCGGTGCCACCACAGGTGGCTTTGACCGAGCCGGAACAGCCGGAGTGGTAGAAATCACCACTGAAGGCTTGACCGGCACCGGAAAAAACTGCCGAAACAGATCATCATCTTCTGCCTCGTGGTCATACAGCTTCGGCTTTGCCACTGGCGGTGCCTTGGGCTCCGTCACAGTGGGCTCAACCGACACAACGAGTGGTGCCTCAAACGAGAGATTCTCGAGAGTTGTACCCGAAAGTGCGTCATGAACAGCCTTCTTGAGCCGCTCATTGAGCTCACCCTTTTCTTTGGGTGTGACAGCAACCGCTTTGGCAGCTACGTACCCAGTATGATGCAAAAGAAGCTGCCTAACAACAAAGATCGAGTCAGCGCTATCAAATTCCTTCTGTCGCTCGATAACTACTGCCAGATACTTCATTGCTGTATCTGTGTCGAAACCGTCAACAAATCGTGCAAATCCTTCGCGCTTCTCGGCGCGCTTTTCTGAGTCTAGCTCATGAAGCGCTCTCATCGTGTCGCCAACAGGGTCTGCCTGAGCAGGCTTTGGCGCAGGCTTCAGCTCTTCTGGAGCTGCTTCCGCAACGCCTGTGGGTGCTCCGGTCTTTGCCTTGCTTCGGCGCGCCCTGGTCTTATCCGTAAGAATACTCATTGTTCCCCTTTCAAGGGTTCAAATTCATTCAAAGTAGATTTTTTTGTATATGTACACGACAGTAAATTTTACTATCGCATGAATAAACAAAAAGTCAGAACCCTGACACTAGCTACATAAGCCAGTGCCAGAGTTCTAGAAATCGTACATCTATCGACTACTCAATGAGGCGCAAAAATGCCACAGCAATCTGCTCATCACTGAGCACATCGAGTAGCCCCGTAGCCTCAAGTGAGTCAAGAAAAGCATCGGTTGCAGCATCAAATGCTTCTGCAACTTCTGCCTCACTCGGCACACTCGTTGTAGCTACTACCTCTGGTTCGGGCTGAACTTCAGCCATCACCTCAGGTGCAACCGCTACTGGCTTCGGTGCCACAACTCGTGCAGGTGGAGCCACCACACTCTTACGAGGTGGTGGTTGCTGCACAGCACGATACGGATCGAGCTCAATCAACTGCTGAGGGCTGAGCTGAAGCAAAGCCTCAACAGTAGCAGACTGACTCAGAAGCTGAATCAAAGCCATGCGCCGAGCGTAATTGTTGCGACCCGAACGCACAGCAACTTCAAATACTTCACCAACGGCACGATCAAACACTGCCTTGAAGCTAATGCGATCAATACCATCTACACAGCCCTCCCATTGCTGGGCAAGCTCCGTGTCGTATTGCTTGCTGACAAGTCGAGCATCATAGTCACCCCAATTGTCATCAAGTGCCTTCAGAACAGCCTGTTCATCTTGTGGATTCACATACTGACCATCTGGCACAAAGATAACGACATCGTCGTCGTCACCCTTGATAATTGAAGGATAATGCGCAATCAAGCCACTATCATTCACGTGGGCTGTGGTGATGTTGCTTGGTCGGTAGACCGTTCGCCCACCGCGCCGCACGAACTCCCCAACCTCGGGGAGCTGACACACCAAGAGAAGAATCTGTAAAACATCAATCCAGTCAGATGCGGGATCAGACTGATCATCCTCATCGACGTCATCAGACACCAAGTTAGACTCAACAGCCTGTTCCTCAATCAAAGCCCGGGGTTCTGCCGAAGAAAAAATATCTTCAAGTGACTTAAGTGCGCTCAAAACATTCTTCTTATTCACAACATCATCTGACTTCAACTTTCCACGACCATCAAGTGCCAGCACCTCTTGCGCTGTCACTTCTTTGCCAAGCTCACTCGTGAGCCATATGGCAAGACCATGTGCCGTGTACTGAGCTCCAATTCTTTCAGGAATTGGCTCCACGACCTGTCGAGTCGGCTCACCATGCTTGGCGAGTCGCCCTTCGGAGGCAGCTTTCGCCGCTGCCTTGGCCAGCTCGTCTTCGTTGAGGACTGGAGGGGTCATTGCGCTCCTTTGGGGTAGGGAGATTTCTGCCTCAGCAATAATGCGAGGAAGGTCTGAAAAACTCTTACAAGATCCAAGAGGTTTGTTTGACACTGAACTCCTTTGGGCATAAGGTTCGGATGGATAGGGCGTTTTAGTAACAAACTTCCCTCGAAAGGTGAGTTTGTACCAGATTGCCCTCCAAAAGGGAATTGGAATATACTCACCTTGGTACACTCACACCTCCAATCAAAAAGATAGATAGTACAATTTATTATAAAGTTACTTGGTCAAACTCTAAATTAACAAGAGAGAAACCCGTCGCTAAAGAGCATACTACAAACAAGAGTATTTGTCAATAGGTTTTGAGATAAACCCTATCTTATATTAATCAACAGAGATATGTTCTTTCTGTCTACCTTCTACTTCGGTATCAATTGCTTGTGAATTACTTTCAAGTTCGTTGATTGTGTCTTCTTCTATTTTTGCCTTAAATTCTTCATAATTAGGAATCTTAGAGGTAATATAAGATTCAACCTCATCATCTTTACTAGCATCAATTAAGTCAGCTAGCTCATCAAGATCTTGATCAGAAAGCTGTTCTGACATTTTGAGCATTATTCTAGTACTTACAGAGTCCGCAAGCTTTTGGAGCATCTCATCTTGAACTTCTAGGTCAGAGTCTTCTAAACCTAATTTTTGTATAATAATCTCACGCGTTAACATATATATCTCCTATCCTGTTAATCCTGGTGTAGCTTCTACTGCTTGAGCAGCTGGCGCACTAGCGACACGTTTAAGCATTTCAAATATTTGAGTATCAGTAAAACCCTCAGCTCTTAACTTAGCAGAAGTACTAAACATCTGTGCTGCCTCAGGTGATTTTAACCAATCAAGACTGTGGTCAACCGGAGGAAGCGGAGCGGACTCTGGTGTTGGAGCAACACCCCCTGTTGGAGGAGGTGCATCAGCACCATGTAATAAACTACCAACTACAGGAGCGGCTGCAAGAGCAACACCGGCTACTGCACCAACTCGTTTACTTCTGCGTCGTGTTTTAGTTTGGCGCATAGCTGCTTCAGTATAGTCTTCTATGCTATTAATATCAGTTTTATCGTAACGGCGATCTCCTATCCATTCACCCGCACCACGTGCAACATTATATGTACCTACGCCACGTAAGCCAGCTCGGCCGGCAATTGCTACACCCACAAGTGGCGCATTAAGCGTTACAGCACCAATAAAACCTATACCTGCAAGAGCAACGCCAGTAGCGATACGAAGCTTAGGATGTTTCTTGAGCCACTCTGTCACTTTTGTTAGCGTGGGGTGACGTGCTTCACGTTCAGCTAGCATTGCGGCATCAACTTTAGTTCGAATAGCTAGTAGTGCCTTTGCCTTTTCTTCTGCAATATATTTGTCTACCTCGCTCGCTGTCGTAAGCAAATCAGCATCATATTGATTTAATTCTTCTATATAGTCTTGCAATTCTTTGATGTGCGCATTAATTTCTGCATCTGTTGCACGACCCTCTGGCGGTGCAATAAGCTGTACTTGCAGCTCAGCAATACTTTGTGTTGCTTCTGCTCGGTTTGCTTTTGATTGCACTTGATAGTCAACTAAAATTTCATAACGGGCAACAGTAAATTTAGCAAAGCTACTCGCCCATTGCTCAAAAACTTCATTTAAGTTTCCTGCTTGCAATTCAAGCTCTGTTTGATCACCTCCACGTGAGGATAGTTCTTCACTATCCACACGTGCCTTAGCAAATTGCTCTATTGCGCCATTAAGTGCTTGGATATTTTGTTCTAGTTCTGCTGCGGCACCATTAATTGCTTCTTGACGAGGGTTTCCCTCTGGAGTTGTAGGAATAGTTGTGGGCGTGTGTTCTACTGGAGGAGTTTCGACCGGTGGATCTACGACAGGGTCAACTGTTGGAGGTGCTTCAACCGCTGGAGTTATGGGGCCATAAAACTCTTCTTCATGTTTAGGTGCTGTTTCATCGGTCATACCGGCTTCACGCATCTTTTCGCCCATTTTTTCCCAAGGATTTGTAGCTTCTGGAGTATTAAACGTATCACCTGGGGTATTTTCACCTCCGGCATTTTTTAAGATTAATTCTTTGAGTTCTTTTATTTCATCAGATAGTGATTTAGTCAGCTCACGTTGCTCTTGCAGTTCTTTGGCGAGTTGCTTTAGGCCACTATCCGTCTCATTTTCAACAGTTTTTTTGGCTTCGGCATTTTTTTTACTCTTCTTCTGTAATGCCAACAATTCTTTTACTATATCAGGGTTGCCTGAAACACCGTGAGTTGTTTCAGGTTTTTCTCCTACATGTATTGATTCTGCCATTTATTTTTCCTTCTTTTATAAATACTTAAAAACTACTTATGCTTATACCTATCATAAGAATAATACTCGTTCAAGTCAAGTATTTACTGGGTTTTTATATCATTTGCGAGTCGAGAAAATAGTTCACCACGCTGAACATAACTGTCAAACATATCAAAGCTCGCACAGGCCGGGCTCAACAGTACAACATCACCAGCTTGAACCACTAAAGCAACGCTATTCATTACCTGCTCTAAATTGTTGCAACGAGTAAAATATGTATAATTCGCCTTCTGTAGACTCTGCGCAATTTTATCTGCCATTATACCCATCACAAATACATGTTTAACGTCACTTTGAGAGACAACTTGAGCTAATTCATCAAAATTACTACCCTTATCAGAACCCCCTAGAATGAGTATTTTTGGCTCGCTAAATGCTTGAATTGCAGCGATGGCTGTACTCGGAATTGTAGAGATAGAATCATCAATGTAACGAACACCATTCTTATAGGCCACCACCTGTAGACGATGAGGTAAACCGGTGAAATGACTTAAAACACGTGCGTACACTGTACGATCTGATATTAGGTGAAAGGTAGCGGTAACCGCTGCGCATACATTATCTAGCATGTGCTCACCCACCAGAGCAATGTCTACAACATCAATCACCGGGGTTTTACCCAACCATACAACATTTTCTTTGACATAACATCCGTCAGGAAATTTACCAGTGCGATCAAATGGGAGTTTGGTTTTTGCAGGTGAAAGCTCAGCTGACCGGGTTGCCTGAGCAGAACCCACATAATATACTGCCACATCGTGAACCTTCTGAAACCTAAAAATATTTGCTTTGGCTGCAGCATATTCGCTTAGATCGGTATGTATATCAAGATGGTCTGGTGCAAACATTAAATGCACTGCAATGTGCGGGCTTTTGTCTAGGTCAAACAATTGATAACTTGATAATTCATACACTACCCAGTCGGTCGCTTTAATTTTTGGTAGTTCGTCAAGTGCAGGTGTGCCAATATTACCTAGTAAATGTACAGTTTTGCCATCGGCCTTTAAAAACTTAGCTATGAGAGTTGAGGTAGTGCCTTTGCCTTTAGTACCTGTAACACCAATAATTGGCGCTGGGCAATGAGCAAAAAATTCTTTAGTATTTGTCGTAACTTTACTACTATCAACCGCCAGCTTGTCTGGCCTAATTCCAGGACTATGCACAACTAGATCGTACGCATCTAGATTGTCTAAATAATCAGGGCCAGACACATACTTGGCAAGTGGAAACATACTTTCATCTAAAGACTTCTGGTCAAGGATAGTAATTTCTGTATTAGGCAGCTGAGAAAAATAACGATAATTACTAGCGCCTTCAACACCAGCCCCAGCAATAGCTATACGTCTCATTACTGCATACCCATGAGCTGTACATCAAAAATAAGTGTTGAGTTGGGGGGAATAGTTGGTGGATAGCCTTTGGCACCATAGGCCAAAGCAGCTGGAATCGTCAATCGTCTCACAGCACCAACGTGCATATCTTGCAAACCAATATCCCAACCCTGAATAACTGAGCCAGCACCAAGCTTGAAAGCAAAAGGCTTTTTTTCAGCTTTGAGTGAGGTGTCAAATACCTGGCCATTCGTTAGGTACCCCACATAATGCACGGCAATAGTATCACCAAATTTAGTTGCACGGTCACCTGTACCATATGTATACTCATCAATTTTTAAACCATTCGGGAGGCTCTGGCTACGTACAGGCTTTGGTGCTTGAGCTGTATCTGCTGATCCGGGTGTTGGCAAACCCTGTTGGGCACTAGATGAGCCTTGAGTAGATGATTGCCCAGAGCCTGAATTTGGTTGAGTCAAGCCCTGTAAACTAATATCGTTATTTGTAGCATTGCTCTTTGCATCACCAAGACTAATACCTGTACCATTGTCTTTTTTAGAACTTTCATCAGAATATGTAGTCGGCTGAGACTGAGTCTGAGTAACCTTCACAATCAGCCAGCCGACTGCGCCAAGCATCACAATAATTGCCACAACCCCCAAAACAACCCCAAGCTTAAATAGTACTGACTTTGATTCTTTTTGTGGCCCATACATTATGAATCCCCCGTTAACGTCGCTTTTTATTCTTTTTTCGTTTTGTTTTGCGCATTGGATCTAGCTTGATTGGGCCTCGAGCATCAACCTTGCTTGATTTGATAGATTTTGATGATCTTTTTGTAATAACTGCTTCTTCGGCCCCTTGTGATGTGGCGTATTTTGCACCCTCAGTAATCTCTGTTTTGGGCGCCTCAATAGCTTCTTCAGGCTGAAACTGTACTTTAAAAATTGTCGTGGCAATTTCAGCTGAAATTCCAGCCTGCAGTTGCTTAAATAGGCGAAAAGCTTCAGACTTATACTCTACCAAGGGGTCGCGCTGGCCATAACCCCGTAAGCCAATACCATCACGCAAATGATCCATTGTTTCAAGATGTTGTAGCCAAGCTGAGTCTACAACTTTTAATGACACTAGCTTATCAATTAAACGCATGGTTTCACTACCAAACAGTTTTTCTCTTGCTTCATATTCTTTAGTTGATATATCTGTAAGATTATTTATGACATCTTCAGGAAGTTTGTGAGGAATATCTTTTGCCCAGGTTTTTGAAATCGGCATAACGGTTAGGGCTTGTTTTGCAACCGCATCTAGCTCTACCATACCAGTGCTTGGGTCTGTATGTGTATTCACAATAAAACTAAATTCTTGCTTTAATGATTCTAAAACAGCACTACGCAAATGCTTAGCTTGCAAGAATTCACGGCGTTTTTTATAAATAATCTCACGTTGGGAGTTCATAACATCATCATACTCAACCAAATGTTTACGAATATCAAAATTATGACCCTCCACACGCTTCTGAGCAGTTTCTAGTGATTTAGAGATCATAGAATTCTCTATTGGTGTATCTTCTGGCACATTCAGTGTATTCATTAAGCTAGCAATACGATCACCACCAAAAACTCGCATCAAATCATCTTCTACGCTGACATAAAATTGACTTGATCCTGGGTCGCCTTGCCGACCAGATCGACCACGCAACTGATTGTCAATACGTCGAGACTCATGCCTTTCAGTACCCAATACGTGTAAGCCACCAAGTTTTTTTGAGGCTTCATCAAGCATAATGTCGGTTCCACGACCAGCAATATTCGTTGCCAGAGTAACCGCACCTTTTTGCCCAGCTGCTGCAACAATTTCTGCTTCTGTTTCATTATTTTTTGCATTTAGCAATTGATGATCAACCCCAGCTTTTTTAAGCATACTGCTGAGTAACTCATTTTTTTCGATGCTCACCGTACCAATTAAAACAGGCTGGCCCATACTGTGTCGCTCAGCAACATCTGCAACAACCGCATTAAATTTACCAATCTCTGACTGATAAATTCTATCCGGTAAGTCTTTGCGAATCATTGGTTTGTGAGTAGGAATTTGAGTGACTTCGAGTTCATAAATTTTGGCAAATTCTTCAGCCTCCGTCAGTGCTGTTCCGGTCATACCAGCAAGCTTTCCGTATAACCGAAAAAGGTTCTGGAAAGTAATTGTAGCGAGAGTTTGACTCTCGGCTTGAATTTGTACACCTTCTTTGGCTTCAATAGCCTGATGCAAGCCTTCACTATAACGACGCCCAGGTAACATACGGCCTGTAAACTCGTCGACAATTACAATTTCTCCTTCTGGTGAGACAACATAATCTCTATCTTTCAAAAACAATGCATGTGCCTTGAGTGCTGCCTCTACGTGGTGCACATCTTCGATACGACCCGCCTCATAAATGTTTTTAACACCCAAAGATTTTTCAACCTTAGAAATACCTTCTTCTGTTAAGCTGACGGCTTTTTGCTTTTCATCAACTTCGTAGTCTTTTTCTATAACTAGTGTCTTTGCAATAGAAGCAAAGTTATAATAGCGATCTGTGCTTTTGCCAGCTGGCTGACTAATAATTAAAGGTGTACGAGCTTCATCAATAAGTATAGAGTCTACTTCATCAACAATAGCGAAATTCAAACCACGCTGTACCATCTGAGGAAGTTCTTGCACCATATTATCTCTCAAGTAATCAAACCCAAACTCATTATTAGTACCATATGTAATATCAGCCTTATAAGCTTCTTGACGACTAACAGACTTGAGATGCCACAGGCGCTTATCGTGATGTGAATCATCAACAAACTCAGGGTCGTATAAAAGCGCATTATCATGCATAATTACCCCAACAGAAAGACCTAAAAAGTGATAGACTTCGCCCATCCAGCCTGCGTGCAAACGTGCTAAATAGTCATTAACAGTAATCAGATGAGTACCCTTACCTTCTAATGCATTTAAATATAACGGAGAGGTTGCCACAAGTGTTTTACCTTCACCGGTACGCATCTCCGCAATCGCACCCTGATGTAAAACAATGCCACCAATAAGTTGTACATCAAAATGACGCATTTTCAAAACTCTCTTACTAGCTTCACGTACAACAGCAAAGGATTCTTCTAAAATATCATCTAGGGTCTCTTTTTTGGCAAGGCGCTTTTTGAATTCATCAGTTTTTGCACGTAATTGAGTATCACTGAGTTTTTTCATAGAGTCCTCAAGTGCATTTATTCGTGTTACTCGAATCTCGGCTTTTTTTACCTCACGCGCATTTGGATCACCAAAAATTTTAGATAGAAAAGACATAGATAATATTATACCAGAAAAGTGACTAGTATCAGGTCTACTTGAGAGATTCTATTCCTGACCTTTTATTTTATCCCACATTTCTTTGACACGATAACGCTTAACTGAATGCTTGTCTTTATATTTTCGTATCTGTAATTTGAGTTTTTGCTCAACAATATCAACAGCTGAGTGAGGATTAATAGTAGCGGTTTCGGCAACAATATCTGGGCCAGCAATTTCGAGAATTGCGGTTACTCTATAACGATTATCTTCTTTTCCACTTGGATCACGAAAGATTTCAACTGACATACCTTTTGCCCTATGATCGCGAGGTAAATACTTGTCTAAGTGACCGAGTTTTTTAGTCACGTATTTCTTTAGCTCAGGCTCGATGTCATATTTTCTACCTGTTAGTTGAATTTTAATCATATTTTCCTCCTATAGTTTAGCTGATCCATAATATTTTTGTAATGCTTCAGGAATCGTCACCTCTCCGTTAGCTTG
>Ga0163144_10028317_pt1 | contig 10809 bp, 6 predicted proteins | sample OliLak19BULKMAT1_FD_123175 | JGI IMG/M metagenome (GOLD analysis project Ga0163144, IMG submission 123175) | Freshwater microbial mat bacterial communities from Lake Vanda, McMurdo Dry Valleys, Antarctica - Oligotrophic Lake LV.19.BULKMAT1 | ecosystem: Environmental > Aquatic > Freshwater > Lake... | reverse complement strand
GACGCTCAGGCGGCCTTGCGCTTGGGGAAGCGGGAGAGGACGGTGGCGGCTTCGGGCAGGGTGACTTTCTCGCCGGGCTTGAGGCCCTTGCGCGGCTTCTCGGGCTGGTCGGAGGCGGACTGGAAGACGAAGACGGGCGTGCCGTCCTCGGCGTATTTGAGTTCGACGTAGGCCTGGCCCAGGCGGTAGCCGTCGGTGTCGAGCGAGCAACTGGTCACCTGGCCGATGACGCGGCCCTTGTCGTCTATCAGCGGGTCGCCGTAGTGGGCCATGCGGCCGGCCTTGGCGGTGAAGCGGAAGCGCACGACCTCGCCGGCGCGCTTGTGCTCTTGGGCGATGAAGGCGCGGCGGCCAACGAACCAGGGCTTGTGCGTTTTGACGTAGCTCTCGAAGCCGGCGTCGCCCACGCCCAAATCAAGCGCGCCGGCCATCTCCTCGCCGTAGAGCGGCAGGCCGGCCTCGGTGCGGAGTGAGTCGCGCGCGGCCAGGCCGCAGGGTTTGACGCCCAGCGGCGCGCCGACTTCGAGCAGCTTGGTCCACAACTCCACGGCGCGGTCGGGGTGGACGAACAGCTCAAAGCCCAGCGTCTCGCCGGTGTAGCCGGTGCGGGCGACCACCAGATCAAAGCCGCCAATCACGGCGTCGCACAGTTCGGTGCGCTTGAGGGCCTTCACGCGCCGGGTGGTGGCCGCGTCGGTGCCGAGCGCCAGCAGCACATCCCGCGCCTTAGGGCCTTGCAGGGCCAGGTCTACGCGCTGGTCGGGGCCGGCGGCGGGGGCGCGCAGGTCGCGCAGGGTGACGCCGGCGCGGCCGGGGGCGGTGACCCAGGGCCGGTCGTGATCCACCAACACTGTGCCGGCCAGCACGGCGTTGGCCCAGGCCCAGTCCTGGTCGTCGTTGCTGGCGTTGACCACGATCAGGTACTTGTCGGCGGCGCGGCAGTAGACGTAGCAGTCATCGAGCACATGCGCGTTGGGGGCGAGGAACTGGCCGTAGGCGCTCTCGCCGGGGCGCAGGGCGGCCAGCTCGTTGGTGACCAGGGCGTCGAGGAAGGCCACGGCGGTCGGGCCGGCGGCTTCCCACACGCCCATGTGGCTGACGTCGAACAGGCCGGCGGCCAGGCGGGTGGCGAGGTGCTCCTCGCGCACGCCGGTGTACTGCACGGGCATCACCCAGCCGGCGAAGGGCACCATGCGCCCGCCGAGGGCCTTGTGGGTTTCGTACAGCCCGGTACGGCGCAGCGAGGCGTTGACCGGCGGCTGCCAGTCGAACTCGGGCAGCGGGTCGGGCGTGTCTATGGCCCAGATCGAACTGCCCACGAACCAGGGCTTGTCGGCCGCCAGGTCGTCGCTGAGCACGGGCATCGCTTGGGTGCCGCCGATTTGGCGCACGAGCACCGGGCCGGGCAGCTTGCGCAGCGGGTCGGCGGCGTCAATCGAGACGTAGCCGTCGGACAGGTCGCGCAGCCAGGTGAGGACGAGACCAGCGCGGGCGGAAGAAATAGTGAGGGTGTAATCGTCGGCGGCGGCGGTGGGGCGAGAGAGCGCGCCTTGCACCTGGCCCTGCGGCGTGTACAGGCGGGTGGGTTGGGCCGCGCCGGGGGCCAGGGCATAGACGTCGCTGGTGGCGGCCCAATACAGGAACTCGGCGGCGCGCTGGCCGGCCACCTGCACCTGGGTGAAGGGCGCGGCGGGGGCCGGGTCGTCTATATAGTAGAAGTGGGGGTAGCCGTGCTGGGTCGGCTCGTAGTCAATGCCGGCCTGCATGGCGAGGGCGCGCACTTTGACCTTCGCGTCGTTGAAGGCCTCGAAGTCTACGCGGGCGCGGAACAGGTCACCCTTGCGGCCGGGGTACTTGAACGGGCGGCAGGCCTTGAGCACCTGGGCGATGGCGGCGGCCAGTTGGTCAATCTCGGCTTCTTTAAAGCCGCGCTGGGTGATCCAGGGCGTGCCCAGGCGCAGGCCGGACGGGTGGGCGGCCGAGACGTCGCCGGGGATGGTGTTGCGGTTGGTGACCACGCCGGCCAGGTCGAGGATGCGCGCGGCCAGGTCGCCCATGAGCGGGGTGCCGTCGGGGCCGACGACCGATTTGCAATCCAGGTTGAACAGGTGGCTCTCGGTGCCGCCGAAGGGGATGACAAAGCCGTGGCCCTGCAACTGGGCGGCGAAGCGCACGGCGTTGCGGACGGTTTGGGCCTGCAATTCTTTGTAGGCGGGCGTGGCGCACAGCTTGAAGCTGGCGGCCAGCGCGGCGAAGACGTTGACGTGCGGGCCGCCTTGCTCGCCGGGGAACACGGCCCGGTCAATCTTGCGCGAGAGGGCGGCGTCGGTGGTGACGATGCAGGCGCCGCGCGGGCCGTTGAGGGTCTTGTGGGTGGTGAAGGTGGTGACGTGGGCGATGCCGACCGGGTTGGGGTAGACGCCGGCGGCGATCAGCCCGGCCACGTGGGCCATGTCGGCCATGAGGAAGGCGCCGACGCTGTCGGCGATCTGGCGGAAGCGGGCGAAGTCGGCGGCCCAGGGGTAGGACGAGTAGCCGACGATGATGAGCTTGGGCTTGTGCTCCAGCGCCAGCCGGGCGACCTCGGCCATGTCAATCTTTTGGGTGGCCGGGTCAATGGTGTAGGGCACAATCTTGTAGTACTTGCCGGAGCGGTTGGCGGCCGAGCCGTGGGTCAGGTGGCCGCCGTAGAGCAGGTTCATGCCCATGACGGTGTCGCCGGGGTTGACCAGGGCGTGGTAGACGGCGTTGTTGGCGGGCGCGCCGGACAGGGCCTGGACGTTGACGTAGAGCTGGTCAGCGCTGTAGCCGTTGGCGGCGAACAGCTCGGCGCAGCGGCGGCGGGCGAGGGTCTCGACCACGTCGGCGTACTCGACGCCTTTGTAGTAGCGCGGGTCGCTGTAGCGGCGGTAGTGGGCCAGGCGGGCTGCGTAGTCGAGCAGGTCGGCTTCGGGCATCGTCCGCGTGGCGTCGTCGGGGTAGCCCTCGGCGTACAGGTTCTGGAAGGTGCTGCTGAGGGCTTCGCGCACGGCCTGGGGCGCGGACGACTCGGAGGCGATGAGGATCAGTTTGCGGTACTGGCGCTCGGCCTCGATTTGGGTGAGTTCGTACACGTCGGGGTCAACGTCGCGCAGTGAGCCGCGAAAGAGAAAATCGGTCATGGAGGCTCCACGGTGGTGGGGTGAGCGAACGGGGAGGATTGTAGGCGGGGGGAGGAGGCACGTCAAGATTGGGATTGCTGATTTTGGATTGCTGATTTTTGATTGGGGGGTTGGGGAGGCGCAGGAGGGGTTGGGAGGGAGGCGCGGTTGGATGACCTCACCCCGGCCCTCCCCGGCGCGGGGAGGGTGACTTTTTCATTAGGCTGCGGGCGTAATTGGGGCTACGGAAAAAATCACGGGGGGGCGAGACAAGGATACAATGGCGGCATGAACACTAAACGCTTGCTCACGCTGGTGGGGGTGGTGGGGCTGGGGCTGGGGCTGGCGGGGTGCGGGACGGGGCCGACAGTGCCGCTCTCGGCTTCGCCGATGGCTACGGCCACGCGCGCGGCGGCGACGGCCACGGTGCGGCCCGCTACGGCGACGGCTTCGCCGCTGCCGCCGACCGCCCTGCCCCCCACCCCAACAGAGCAAGGGCAGGCGGCCACGGCCGCGCCGAGCGGGCTGATTACGAACACCGGCCAACTGGGGCGCGGGCAGGCATTTCAGATGGCGTGGTCGCCGGACGCCAACTTGCTGGCAATCGGCAGCAGCGTGGGGGCGTATGTGCTCGACGCGGCGACGCTGGCCGTGACGCGCTTTATCCCGACCACGTATCCGGTGTATGTGGTGCGCTTTAGCCCGGACGGCAAGCAACTGGTCGGCGGCGGCGTGCTGACGGCGGACGATCCGAGCCAGGTGGGCACAGTGGACGTCTGGAACCTGGCGGACGGGTCGCGGGCGGCGGGCGTGCCGGAGCTGACGGTCTGGCTGAACGACGTGGCGCTCGACCCAAGCGGCACGCTGCTGGCGGTCGGCGGGCTGTTCCCGACTACACAGGTGCTGGTGTGGGATTTGACGATCAACGAGCCGCTGTACTCGGCCACGCCGGGCACGGCCGGGGCCACGGTGGGCACGAGCGTGGCCTTTAGCCCGGACGGCAAGCTGCTGGCGCTGGCGGGCGGGGCCGAGGGCGTGCTGCTGTACCAGGCGCGCAGCGGTGTGCTGCAAGCAGTGCTGTCGGGGCTGCCTGGGCCGACCTACGACCTGGCCTTTAGCGCCGACGGCCGCCGGCTGGCGGCGGGCGGGACGCAGCAGGTGGCGCTGTGGGACGTGACGCACTTGACGGCCGGAGCCGTGCCGCTGACGGTGACGGCCGAGAGCGAGGTGTGGCATGTGGCCTTTAGCGCCGACGGCCGGGCGCTGGCCTTCACCAGCGGCGACGCGGTGCAGGTGGTGGAGACGGCCACGGGCCGGCCGCTGCGCAGCCTGCCGACGACCGACGCGGTGGTGAGCGTGGCCTTCGGCACGGGCGCGCCCACCCCAACAGAGCTAGGGCAGGCTGCGGTGCTGCGGGCGGTGGATACCGGCCAGACCTACACCTGGGATGCGCAGACCGGCGTGGCGCAGACGGCGACGGGCGGGCCGTTGAGCGGCTTCACCGGGCCGGTGCTGGGGCTGGGCTTTATGCCCAACGGTGATGTGCTGAGCAGCGAGTTGAGCACGATGCGGGTGTGGGATGTGGCGACCGAGCAGGCGCGGCGAGCGTGGCCGGTGGCGGCGCAGGGCAAGCCGGCGCTTAGCCCGGACGGCAAGCAGGTGGCGAGCGGCTATTGCCCAAGCTCCACCGGCCCGGGCGCGGCGTGCGCGGAGTACGCGGTGGGCGTGTGGGATACGAGCACCGGCGCACTGATCCGCAGCCTGCCGGGGCCGGCTAACACGGTGAACGCGGTGGCCTACAGCCCGGACGGGCGCTGGCTGGCGGTGGCCGGCGGCGACGGCACGGTGACGCTGTGGGATGCCGTGACCCTAACAGAGCTAGGGCAGGGTGGCGAGCCGGGCCTGACGCTGGCGGCGCACACGGCGGCGGTGGCGGCGCTGGCCTTCGCGCCCGACAGCCGCACACTCGCCAGCGGCGGCTATGACGGCCGGGTGGTGGTGTGGGATGTGACGGCCGGCACACCGCGCACGCAGTTAGTGGTGGGCGACGGCACGGCACCAGTGTTCGCGCTGGCCTATAACTCAGAGTGCGTCAGCCCACCCGGAGCGTCAGCGGAGCGGTGTGGCACGCTGCTGGCGACCGGCAGCGCCGCGCCCGACAGCACGCTGCGGCTGTGGCGCATCGCCGACGGCGCGGCCGACCCCAATCCGCTGGCGGAGTTGATCGGGACGGTGGGGGACATTCAGGCGATTGCCTTTCACCCGAGCGGGCGCTGGCTGGTGAGCGGCAGCACGGACGCGACGGTGCGGACCTGGGCGCTGACGCCGGCGGGCGCGGAGCTGCGGCAGAGCCTGGCGCAGCATGTGGGGGCGGTGTTTGCGCTGGCGTTCAGCCCGGAAGGCGGCACGCTGGTGAGCGGCGGGGCGGATGGGGCGGTGGTGGTGTGGAGCGTCGGGCCGTGAGGGGACTCAGTTGGGGCGAGTGTGAACGCCCAGACGCAGCGCATTTCAATCATGCTCGAATAATATTCCGGGCCGCGCGCTGAGTAGCGAACGGCCCGGTGTGTTTCACAACTCTCGAGTCCCCCGAGTCCCCAGCGCTTTTGGCCCCCTGGCCCCTTCAGACCCGCTAGACCCCCGGCTGCCGCCAAAGGCAGCGGCTGACGCGGCGGCCGGTGTCTTGAAAGCCAAGCTTAAGGTAGGGCGAGTAGCCCACCTCGCTGGCGAAGAGCACGGCGTAGCGGTAGCCGAGGTCGCGGGCCAGGCGCAGGCGTTCGAGCTGCATGGCGCTGCCCAGGCCGCGCCGGCGGTAGGCCGGGAGCGTGCCGAGGCCGAGCAGGCCGGCCACGCCCGCGCCACAGGCCAGCAGGCCGCGCCGGCGGTAGGCCGGGAGCGTGCCGAGCAGCAACTGCCACGGCGTGCGGCCAAGGCCCACGGCGCGGGTGGCGTCTACCCAGGCCTGCCCGGCGAACTCCGGCAGGCCAAACGATTCGATAAAGACTTGCTTCCACTGCAACAGCTCGGCGTCGGTGGCCACGGGGGCCAGGCGCAGGTCGGGGGGGGCGCGGGGTGTCCCAGTGCAGGGCGTCTATGTCGGCCACCAGGGCGGGCGCGTTCTGCTCGAACACGGTCAGACCGTGCGCCCCCAGCCGTTCGGCCAGGTCGGCGGGCTGGGTGTCTGGCCCGAGCCACCAGAAGAAGAACGGCGCCTGGCGGGCCTGGAACCAGGCGACGGTGTCGTGGATGGCGGCGTCTGCATCGGCGGGGGAGAGGCGGGCATTGAAGGCGCCTTTGAAGATGGGGCTGCCCGGCGCGGTGTGGTAGCGGCCGAGGCGCGGCGTCTCGTCCAGGTCGCCGCCGAGGGCCTGGTGCATTGACCGGAACATGGCGAACGGGTTAGCATCAACTAGCGGGCCAAGCTCGGCCAGAGTGGCGTGGGTGACGGGTGGGTCAGTGTGCATGGGCGGCTCCGGCGGATGGTACTACACGGATTGTAGCTTTATTCGCCTTTCCCCACGAGTCCCCAGCCCTTACGCCTGCCGCAGCGCGAGCCAAATTTGCTTGAGGGCCGGCCGCTTGCCGTAGAGGAGGAGGCCCATGCGGAAGACCTTGGCCCCGCCCCAGAGTGCTAGCGGGATGGTGATGAACAGGCCGCCCAGGCTGATGGCCAGGTCGAGCGGGCTGACGGTGGTGAGCGGCAGGCGCAGCATCATGGCGGTCGGCGCGGTCAGCGGGAACATGCTCAGGAAGCGGGCGAGGCCGCCGTTGGGGTTGGCGAAGATCAGGCTGTTGAACATGAAGGGCACGGCTGCGCCGAAGCTGAAGATGCCGGCCATCTGCTGGCTCTCGCGCTGGCTGGTGCCGAGCGACCCGGCCGTCGCCATGAGCGTGCCGAAGAGCAGGAAGCCCAGCAGGAAGTACAGGCCGGAGAGGACGAAGACCCACGGGTTGAGCGTGACCACCAGCCCGGCCACAATCGCGCCCAGGCCGCCGGTGAAGGCGATGGCTGAGGCCAGCCAGACGAGCACCTGCGTCAGGCCGAGCGCGCCCAGGCCCAGCACTTTGCCGGTGAGCAACTGCGTGGCCGAAACGGACGACAGCACCACCTCGATCACGCGCGTCTCTTTTTCTTCGCTGACGCTGCGCAGCAGGTAGGACGAGGCGGTGAAGATCGCGATGATGAGGAAGATGGACAGGGCATAGGGGATCAGGAAGCCGGCCAGCACCGAGCCGATGTCGCTGCCGCCGCTGGGTAAACCCTGCTGATCGAGCAGGATGGGGTTGACGTCGGCCGGGTTGGTCACGCGCTCCAGGGTCTGGTCATCCACCTGCCCGACCAGCAGGCCGCGCACCAACAGCGCCTGAAGGTCGTCGGAGTCTATGTTGACGGCGTCGAACAGGCCGCCGACGGCGTAGGCGGTGACGTCGCCGGTGGCGAGGTAGTCGGCCGGGATGATGACGTAGCCGTCCAAGCTGCCGGCCAGCAGCGCCGCGCGGGCGGCGGCTTCATCGGTGTAGACCTGATAGGCCCGCGCAAACTCGGGCGCGAGCGGCGTGAACAGGCCCGATTGGTCAATCAGGCCGGTGGGGCGGGGGGCGCTGGGGACGAACTGGCTTTCGAGGAAGCGCCCAGCCACGCCCGAGAAGAAGCCGGCCACGACCAGGCCGATCAGCCCCAGGGCCGGGATGAGCAGGGTGAAGAAGATGAAGCCCGGCCGGCGCACGTTGACGGCGTACTCGTGCCGGGCAATCGTCAGGATGATATTACCGTTCGACATGCGCACCGTCTCCCTTCACCACCGTGACAAAAATTTCGTCGAGCGTGGCCGTGGCGCGCTCGAAGCGGTCTACCGGCAGGCCGCGCTCGACGATCTGGCGCAGCAGGTCGCGCGGCTGGGTGGCGGCGTCGAGCGTCACGCGCTGGCGGTCGCCGACCACGCTCACCTGGCGGACGCCCGGCCAGTGCTCCAGCGCCAGCGGCGGGCTGATCTCGAGCGCGTTGGGCGCAAACTGCTGCTTGATCTCAGACAGGCGGCCATAGAGCACCACGCGCCCGTGGTTGATGAGGGCGATGCGCTCGCACAGCATCTCGACCAGGCTCATCTCGTGGGCCGAGAGCACGATGGTCTTGCCCTGGTCGCGCAGCTCGCGGATCAGGCCGCGCACCATCTCGACGTTGACCGGGTCGAGGCCTTGAAACGGCTCGTCTAGAATCACCAGGGCCGGGTCGTGGATGATGCTGGCGATGAGCTGCACCTTTTGCTGCATGCCGCGCGAGAGTTCTTCGACTTTGTTCTTGACCCAGCCGCCCAACTCGACGCGCTCCAGGAGCTGCACGCTGCGGCGCTGGGCGTCGGCGCGGGCCATGCCTTTGAGCTGGCCGAGGTAGGTCAGGCACTCGCCGACGCGCAGGGTGCGGTACAGGCCGCGCTCTTCGGGCAGGTAGCCGACGCGCTGGCGGGCCGCGCCGGGCAGCGCGCCCAGCACGCGCACTTCGCCGCTGTCGGGCTTGAGGATGTCCATGATCATGCGGATGGTGGTGGTCTTGCCGGCGCCGTTGGGGCCGAGCAGGCCGAAGATTTCGCCGCGCTCGACGCGCACGCTCAGGCCATCCACGGCCACCACGCTGGAATAGGCTTTGCGGAGATTGACAATATCAATGACGGGTTCGGCCATCGGGACCTCGCTACAGTTATACGTTGGTGCGGGGTAAGGGTATCACAGGATTGGAGGTCGGAGGTCGGAGACGGGCAGAGAGCGGGATGACGCAGGCGGTGCTGGCCTGACGCGCACACGCGGGCAGACAACATCGCCGGGCCACGTCATCGCACCCAGGGCGTTTGAGATTGATCGAACCGACCGTAGCGAAAAACGAGACATGGTCGGGCAGGCAAGCCTGCCCGACCATGTCTCGTTTTTCGCTGGCACTCGCAAACGGCTGCGACAGACGTAACGCCTGTGCGCATCAGATTGTCGAGTTAGGCAGCGTGTCGCAATAACATGACTTGTGGCTGCTTGCTCACCGGCCCATTTTATGGGCCGCCAGTAAGAAAATGTGTCAACTTATCGTGACAAGGCTCCTTAGCAATCGAAAGCTCAGTAGACCGACAAAATTTCCACTCGGCCAGTGTGCGTTGACTTGAGCGAACCGCGCCGCAAGCGCAGCCGCTATAATGCGCGCATGCCGGCGCGCCCGTGCCATTGGCTTAGATTGGTAATCGCCATGCTCGTTTGCGCGGGGTGCGCGCGCGCCACGCCGACGCGAACGCCCAGCGCGGGCGGCGTCACACAAACACCGACGCCGCCGGCCGGCAGCACTCCCCAGCCCGCGACCTCAACAGCGCTCGGGCAGGCCGGGAGCGCCGCGCCGCCGGCCGGCACCTCCACGGCTACGTCCACAATTGAGTCGCCCATGCCCACGCGCGCAGCGGCGACCCCAACAGAGCTAGGGCAGGTCGCAACTGCGGCCGTCAGTGTGAGTGTTAGTGGCACGGTCAGTGTGACCGTGACGGCCGCGCCGCCGCCGAGCATTAGCGCTCTCAACGCCGTCAGCGTCACGCAACTGGCGGTCTTTGGGCCGGCGCTCTCGGCTACGGTCGCGGGGGCGCGGCTTGATGAGGTGGCGTGGGCGCCGACGGGGCCGGGCGAGGCGGCGCAGGTGGCCGTGGCCGGCGGCGCGCCGGGGGTGCTGGTCTACGACCGGGCCGGCGGGCAACTGATCCAGCCCATCACCACCTCGGCCTGGGCGACGACGCTGACCTTCTCGGACGAGGGGCGCTGGCTGGCGGCCGGCACGGTGAACGCCACAGTGGAGGTGTTCGACGCCGCCGGGGGCGAGTTGCGCGTGATCCTGGCCGGGCCGGGGGTGCGGGTGGAGCAGGTGCGCTACCTGCCGGCGCCGGGGAGCGTGCCGGCGGCCGGGTACGCGCTGATCTCGCTCGGCGCGGATAACCGCCTGCACTTCTGGGACGTGGCGCTGCAAGCCTATCTCGGCCCGCTGGACCCCGGCCCCGGCTCGGCCCACAGCTTTGACCTCAGCCCGCGCGCGGCGGCCGGGCAGCAGTGGCTGGCGGTGGCGGTCGGCAGCACGGCGCGCCTGTGGCAACTGCCCGCGCTATTGGCCGCCGCCCCGGCCTTTAACGCCGTGCCGGCCGCGCACAACCTGGCGCAGCCCGCGCCGATCACCAGCCTGGCGTTGAGCGCGGACGGCCGCCGGCTGGCGGTGGGCAATAGCGGCGGCACGCTGCTGGTGTGGGACCTGACGGACAAGGGCGCGACCGGGCCGGCCCAAACGCTCGACCGGCTGGCGGCCCCGGCCGACCGCTTGGCGTTTAGCCCGGCCGGCGACCTGCTGGCCTCGGCGCACAGTGACCGCCTGATCCGCGTGTGGGCAATTGGCGGGACGCTGCACCCGCTGGCGACGCTGGCGGGCCACACCGACCGGGTGACGAGCGTGGCCTTTAGCCCGGATGGGCGCGAGTTGGCGTCGGCCGGGTGGGAAGGGTTGGTGAGGGTGTGGGGGGTAGCGGGGCCGTAAGGGATTGCTGATTGTTGATTTCTGACACGCACCTGGCGGTGGTGCAGGTGTTGTTGATTGGGGAAGGTCACAACAAGCTGGGCCAGTCGGAGGGGATGACTGGCCCAGCTTGATGTGACAGGGAGGGGTTGG
>Ga0163144_10028316_pt1 | contig 10809 bp, 9 predicted proteins | sample OliLak19BULKMAT1_FD_123175 | JGI IMG/M metagenome (GOLD analysis project Ga0163144, IMG submission 123175) | Freshwater microbial mat bacterial communities from Lake Vanda, McMurdo Dry Valleys, Antarctica - Oligotrophic Lake LV.19.BULKMAT1 | ecosystem: Environmental > Aquatic > Freshwater > Lake... | reverse complement strand
CGGCGTCCAACCACGATTGAGATCCAGCCATCGGCACCTCGCTGCTTGCGAATCGGTGCCAGCCAAGGAATCACACGCGATTCCTCCAGTGCAAGGTGATTGAAGATGTGGGTAATCGAAAGGGCCCGCCCCCCACCCCAGCCCTCCCCCGCAAGGGGGGAGGGGGCCCATCGTGAGGGCGCAGCAGTCGCCCCACGCACGACAGACTCCCTCCCCCCTCGCGGGGGAGGGTTGGGGTGGGGGGAACGCTGGACGCAACGCCGCTGACCTCAGCTCGAGATCAGATCGAGGAACTTGTTGTACGTGTCGGTGTAATTGTCCGCGTACCAGGCATCGTCGAGGAACACCTGCTTGGCGGCGTTCTCGGTGTCCATCGCGTTGAAGCGCTTGAGCTCGGGCGGCACCAGCGGCGCGGCCTTCGGGTTCGCGGGCGCGGTGCCCAGCGTCTTGAAGAACGCGACCTGGCGTTCCGGCAGCAAGGTCGAGTTCATGAAATGCTGCGCCGCCTTGCCGGCAGGATTGCCCTTGGGCACGACCCAGACGGCCGAGGTGATGATGCCCTCGTTCCACGTCCAGGTGATGCGGCCCTTGCTGTCGGCTTCGAGCCCCTTGGCGCGGGTCGACCAGATATTGCCGAGCACGCATTCGCCGTCGCGCAAAAGCTGCTGCGAATCCGCGCCGGCGTTCCACCACACGACGTGGTCCTTGATCTGCTTCACCTTGTCGAAGCCGCGCTTGACGTCGAGCGGATAGAGCTTGTCCTTCGCCACGCCATCGGCGAGCAGCGCCGCCTCGAGTACGGAGTGCATGGATTTGCGCATCGTGCGCTTGCCGGGCCAGCGCTTCACATCCCAGAACTCCGCCCAGCTCTGCGGCGGGGTCGCGCCGATCTTCGCGCTGTCATAGGCGATCACGTAGCTGTACGCGCCGCAGCCCAGGCACCAGGGCATCGCGAAAGCCTCGGGAATTTGAGACTTGTCGACGATCGCATAGTCGATGCGCTCGAGCAGCCCGGCCTTGCCGAGTTCGAACGACGTACCGGCGCCGGAATCGCAGACATCCCAGGTCACCTTGCCGCCTTCGACCATCGCCTTGATCTTGGCCAGGCTCGGGCCTGAGGAATCCACGACCACCTTGGCGCCCGTGTCCTTCTCGAACGGCGCGCCGAAAGCGTCGGCCATGAATTTCACGGCATCGCCGCCCCAGTTCACGAGCACGACCTCCTTCGCTTGCGCGGCGGCCGGTGCTCCGCCGGCGGCCATCACGCCGCCCAGCGCCATCAAGCCGAACAGAAACTCGCGGCGGTCGATCTCGCCGCGCGCGAAGCGCTCGCGCAGAAGCAATTGCAGATCCATCTTGAACGCGTCGTCGTGCATGTCTTCCTCCATCACAGGGTTCGTCAGCGTCGATGCAGTTCGAGCGGCAGGCGGCTCAACACCTCCGCGCCCGTCTCGGTGATCAGGATGGTGTAGCCCACGCCGGCCGCCACGCCCTCCTCCATGTCGCCGAGCATGACGTGCGGGAACAGCGTCATGCCCGGTTGGAGCGGCATCGGATTGCCGGCATGGATCATCGGCGGCACGTCCATCCAGGTCGGGCGATAGGTGGCGCCGAGCGAATAGCCGCAGGCCGCGAAGCGCTGCCGCGCGAAGCCGGCCTTGTCGAGCCGCGCGAGGAACACTTCAGCGATCGCGCCGATCGGCGCCCCGGGCCGCGCGATTTCGGTCATCGCGTAGAGCGTGTCGCGCGCCGTTTCGAACATGAAGACCTGGCGCGGCTTGGGCGCGCCGATCGCGACGCTGTGCTCGATGCAGACATTGTAGCGGCAGTAGCTGGCGCCGAGCTCGAGCATCAACTGATCCTGCGCATCGAGCTTGCGCGGACCGCAGACGCCGCGGCCATAGACGGCGCGGCGTCCGGAATTCACCAGCGGCCCACCGGCCGGCATGTCGCCGCCACCACCGAGCATCGCGCTCACACCCGCGGCCGTCACGGCGCTGTCGATCACGCCGGCGCGCGCGGCGCCGACCATCGCCACGATCGCGTCGTCGGCGAGCGCGGCCGAACGCCGGACATAGGCGATTTCAGCGAATGACTTGGTCACGCGCTGCGCGCGCACGACGTCCGACGCATCGACCAGCGCGCAGAAATCGTCCAACGCGTCGCGGGTGAGCTGATGGTTGAATCCGGTCAAGCCATAGGTCGCGAGTTCGATGCCGATGCGCGCACCGCCAAGGCCGAGCTCGGCGAGGATCGCGCGCAGCTCTTGCGCGGGGTTCGCGCCCTCCCCGTCGTACCAGACCCGGATATCATCGTAGAGCGACGTATCGCGCGCCTGCGCGAGATCCGGCCGGCGTGTGAGCACGATCGTCGCGCGCTCGTCGGCGGTGATGATCCCGACCTGATAGAAGACGTAGCCCGCCGTGTCGAAACCGGTGAGGTAGTAGTGCGTCTCCTGGCCGAACACGAGCAGCGCCGCGAGGTCGCGTCGGCGCAGCTCGGCACGCGTGCGCGCGAGCCGCGCCGCGAACTCGGCCTGCTCGAAACGCAAGGTAACCGCGCGGCCGTCGCGCGTCGTCGCTCGGTGTTCCTGCACGTGATTTCCCGCCCTCGATTGGTCTGGTATCTCCGCTCCCCGAGATCATCAGGGAAGATCAGCGATGACCGCAAGACCGCTTTATTTCGATTGCAGCCCCGGAATCGCCGCGATGCTGACGCCCGCGCTGCTGGCGCTCTGCCCGGCGCTCGAACTCGCGATGGAGACTCCCGACCGCGACACGATGATCGCACGGCTCGCCGATCGCGAGATCGTCGTGCTCGGCAAGACCTGGCTCGGCGCCGAGGATCTGGCGCGCGCGCCGCTGCTCGAGCACATCGTGTTCCTCGGCACCGGCGCCTCGAGCTATGTCGATCTCGATGCGGCGGCCGCGCGCGGCATCACGGTGCATGTCGTGCCGGGCTATGGCAGCCGCGCCGTCGCCGAGCACACGCTGGCGCTGATCTTCGCCTGCGCGCGGCAGGTGGCGCGCATGGACCGCGACATCCGCGCCGGCGGCTTCCCGTCGCTGACCGGCATGGAGCTGGAGGGCAAGACTCTCGGCCTCGTCGGACTCGGCGATATCGGCACGGAAGTGGCGAAGCTCGGCCTGGCGTTGGGGATGCGGATCATCGGCTGGACGCGCAGCGGCGATACGCGCGGCGCGCGGATTCTGCTCCGGTCGCTCGACGACGTCTTTCGCGACGCCGATATCGTCAGCCTGCATGTCGCGTTGAGCGCCGGAACCCGCGGCCTCGTCGATGCGCGCCGCCTCGCGCTGATGAAGCCCGGCAGCATTCTCATCAACACCGCACGCGGCGCGATCGTCGACGAGGCGGCGCTGGTCGCGGCGCTGCAGCAGGGAATACCGGCTTCGGCGGGCCTCGATGTCTTCGTCGACGAGCCGCCGCGCAGCGATCACGCGCTGCGTCGTCTCGACAATGTCGTACTCACCGGCCACGCGGCGTTCCGCACGCCCGAGGCCTCGTACCGGCTCGTCGCGCGAACGTTCGAGATCGTCAATCAGCTCATGGCGCCGATCGCCTTGGCCAACCGCACGTAGTCCTGCGGCACGTTGAAGATCTGGGCCGAAATGCGCGCCCACAGCGCATCGCCGACGAACATGATCGGCACTTCGACGCGATGCTCGGTCCACAGCCGGCGGCGCAGGTTGCGCCCGGCCTCCACGCTCGCCGCGCGCGCGCCGGGCAGGCGGATCGTCGTCATCGCGCCGAACATTTCATGCGGCGCGCCGATCTCGGTGCCCCAGCTATTGGCGAGCGTCTCGGCCATCGCCATCGCGAGCGCGTGGTTGCGGCTGCGTACGCGCGCGGGGCCGAGCGCCTCGAAGAACGCGATCGCCGCCGGCACCGCCAGCCACGCACTCGGATCACGCGTGCCGACCCAATCGAACTCCGCGGTGAAGCCCTTGCCGTAGCCATGCGAGATGACGCCGGGATGGAGATCCTCCTGCGCCTCGACATGCGCCCACAGGAATGCCGATCCTTTGGGCGCGTAGAGCCATTTGTGGCAATTGCCGATCACCCAATCCGCGCCCAGCGACGGCGCCTCGAAGGCGAGCTGCCCCGGCGCATGGGCGCCGTCGACGAGCACGCGCACGCCGCGCGCGCGCGCCAGCTCCGCCAGCTCGGCGACCGGCAATATCATGCCGCTGCGCGACGCGATGTGATCGATCACGAGCAGCCGCGTGCGCGGCGTGAGCGCGCGCTCGACCGACGCGACGATCGATTCCGCATCGCGGGCCGGCCAGGCCAGGCCGACCTCGACGATACGCACGCCGGCCTTGCGCTCGAGATGCGTGAGCACCTGGCGCACCGCGCCATAGACGTGATCGGTCGTCACGATCTCGTCGCCGGGCGCGAAGCTCAGGCTGCGCAGCACGGCGTTCATCCCCGCCGTCGCGTTCTCGACGAAGACGATCTCCTCGGCCGGCGCGCCGAGGAACTCGGCCAGGCGCGCGGCGGCCGCGCGGAGCTGCCCCGGCACGAAATGGGCGAAGAACGCGACGGGCTGGCGCTCCATGCCGCGACGGATCTCGTCCTGCGCGTCGAGCACCGCTGTCGGGCAGGCGCCGTAGGAGCCGTTGTTGAGGAAGGCCATGTCCGGCTCGAGCTGGAACAGCGCGCGCATGGGATGGCCGAAGGGCATGCCGTCGAGTGTCGAGAGATCCAAGGCGACTCCTTCGCGAACCAGCGCGGCGACGTTGCGCAAGGCCAGGCGCGGTGGCAAGACAACGATGCAATCCGGTCTCTTCTCGCGAGGCAATTCTTGTATGGACACACTCGGCGTCGGCCTGATTGGCACGGGTTACATGGGCAAGTGCCACGCGCTTGCCTGGAATGCGGTCGCTTCCGTCTTCGGCGATGTCGCGCGACCGCGACTGGCGCTGCTGTGCGACGCGAAGGAGCCGGAGGCGCGGGCGCGCGAACTCGGCTTCGTGCGCGCGACGCAGGATTGGCGCGAACTCGTCAAGGATCCGCGGGTCGACATCGTTTCGATCGCCACGCCCAATCATTTCCATGCCGACATGGCGATCGCGGCACTCCAGAACGGCAAGCATGTCTGGTGCGAGAAGCCGATGGCGACGGCGCTCGCCGACGCGGGCCGGATGCGCGACGCCGCGCGCGCGAGCGGCAAGCTCGCCGTGCTCGGCTACAACTACATCCAGAACCCCGTGATGCGGCTGATGCGCAAGCTGATCGCCGAGGATGCCATCGGCGCGGTCACGCATGTGCGCGTGGAGATGGACGAGGATTTCATGGCCGATGCCTCGGCGCCCTTCTCGCTGCGCAACGAGCGCAGCTCGGGCTACGGCGCGGCGGATGATTTCATGGTCCACGAACTGAGCCTGATCTGGAGCCTGGTCGGACCGGTGTCGCGCGTCAGCGGCGACATGGCCAAGCCCTACGCCGATCGCACCCTGCCCAGTGGCGCGCGCCGCGCGGTCGAGACCTTCGACATCGCCAATGCCTTCCTGCGCCTGAAGAATGGCGCGTCCGGCGTGATGATCGCCAACCGCGCCGCCTGGGGCCGCAAGGGCCGCATCGCCGTGCAGATCTTCGGCGCCCAGGGCTCGCTCGTCTTCGACCAGGAACGCATGAACGAAGTCGAGATGTTCACGTCGGACGGCGATCCCGCCACACGCGGCTTCCGCCGCATCCTCGCCGCGCCGCTGCACCCGCCCTACGGCAAATTCATCCCCGCCCCCGGCCACTCCCTCGGCTTCAACGATCTCAAAGTGATCGAGTGCCGCGAAATCCTCGGCCGCCTCCGCGGCGAGCAGACACTGCTGATCGATTTCGAAACCGGCTACGAGATCGACCGCACAGTGCACGCCATCGCGGAGAGCCATGCGAGCGGCGGGTGGATCGATCTGAGCTGACCCGATTCCGCAACGCCATATCCCCGCCTGTTCGCGAAGCGAATAGGAGTGTCAGCGCGCAAAGCGCGCTGACGGGGAGGTCAAACGTTTAGAGCGCACGCCAAATCGAGCCTGCGACCTCCATGAAAATTGTATAACCGGTTCCGTATAACCGGTTCCGGGTTCCGACTTCGGAACCCGGAACCACTTGTTGCGCGAAAACCGATCCAGCGTCGAATTGGCCGCTCCGCTCCGCGCGTGGCGTCAGATGCTCAGGTCGAGCAGATTGTAGTCCTTCATTGTCGCCTTCGCCGCGTCGTCCCAGCGCCAGATCTCGTGGCGCTGGGCATGCGGGGCGTAGAGGAACGGCGTCTCGCGCGGGAAGTGCTTGCGCCGCTCGTCGATCGCATAGCCGATGATGCGGGCGCGTTCGCGGATGCGGGCGTCGTCGTAGATCGCCGGCGCGTTGTGCAGTCCGCCGCCTTTCACGCCGAGAACGGAGCGGCGGCGGTGGAAGCCGAAATTGAGCGTCACGCGCCAGTCGCGGCTGGTGTTGGCGAAGGAGCCATGCACGGCCTGGCGATTGGTGATCGCCACGTCGCCTGGCTTGCACACCAGCGGCACCGCATCGGACAGGCGCTCGCTGCCGGCCTTCGCCGCCATCTCCTTGATGTCGATCTTGCGCAGCTTATGCGAGCCGGGCACGATCCAGACGCCATTGGCCGGCGTGCAGCCATAGAGCTGCGCCATGAAGTTGAAGCCGTGCGAGCCCTCGTCCCAGTCGGGACTCTCCCAATGCGTGACGCCATCGCGATGCCAGGCGACCGAGGCGCCGAGGCCGGGCGCCTTGATGAACAGCGCCTCGTTGAACGGCGTGAAATCCGCGCCGTTCACCGCGGCCGCGACTGCCAGCAGATGCGGATGGCCGTAGACGCGCAGATGAGTCTCGGAGAATTGCAGCGAGCCGAGGATCAGATAGACGACTTCCTCGGGCGCGTCGGAAGCCGCCTTGGGTTCGAACATCTTCACGGGGTGTCGGCCATTGGCGAAGCCGGTGCCGCCCATCGGATCGCCCAGCGGCTTCGACCAGAACAGCGTCGGCGCCTTGCAGTCTGCCGACAGCGCGGGACGTCCCTTGGCATCGACTGGCGAGCCTTGGCGGCTGGGGAGCCGATCGAGGATGTTGGTCAATTCGGCCTCGATCTCCGCGAGTTCCGCGGCACCCAGCACGCCCTCGAAAACGTAGAATCCGCAGCGCCAATAGGCGTCGAGAATGTCGCTGGCGATGCGCCCGTCCGCGTCGAAGCGGATCGGCCCGCGATTGCCCAGGGTTTCGGCGCGGCGCCCGCCCGCCGCGAGATAGGCATCCATGGCCGCTTGTTCCGCGCCGTAGTCGACGACGTCCGTATCGATGCGCGTGCTCATGCCGATCGTTCTCCAGAGGGAACTCGAAGTCTCCCGCGTCTGACGCTGCTCGATGATTCGCTATCCCCGCGACGAAGTCGAGGCGCAGGGAGCGTGAAAGAGTTCGACCCCACGTCGTCTTGGCCAGGTCAGCGCGCGCGCGTCATGTGCGGCGCCACGGTGGCGGCGGAGACCGCGATGCCGCCGCGCGCGTTGCGGTTCGCGGCGACGGCGATACCGGCGATCGCCCACCCCCCGGCATCGCGCACGAGCAGCGGTCCGCCCGACGCGCCACGCGTCGCTGCGCAGCCGTGTCGGAGCAGTGTCGCACCGGCGTCCTGGAGCAGAGCCTCGACGACGCAGGATGTGTCGGCGAGCAGCACATGCGGACGATCGCGCTGCCAGCCGGCGAGCATCGCCGCGCTGCCTGGTGGCGCCGCGGTGGCCATTGGCAAGGGCGCGGCCGGCAGCGCGCGATCGAGAAGGAGAATGGCCCAATCGGCGCCGGCGGGGCCGCGGTGAGTCGGATCGAAGCCGGGTCCCATGATCATCTCGGTCGCGCGGGCATGGGCGATATAGTCGCCACGAGTGTAGCCGAGCAGAACATGCACGCGATCGGCGCGCACGAGCTTGCCGGTGCGCGGCGCCACCAGGCAATGCGCCGCGGTGACCACGCTGCGCGCGGCGATGACCGCGCCTGTGCAACGCGATCCGGCATCGGTCTGCACCAGCACGAGACTCGACCACGGCGCATCGGTGATCGAAATCGTTCCGCGTCGATCCTGATCGCCGATACCGACCGCCGGCGGCGTCTGCGCCGCGGACGGTCCCGCAACGATGGCGAGCGCGAGCAACAAAAGACGATCCAGCTTCACGATGCTTCCTTGCGCTATGCGATTCGTCCGCTCCTGACGCAGAGCGGTGGGAGGGGACGTGAAGATGCAACAACTCGATACCGCTTTCGAAAGCATTCCTGCCATCGGGAAGTATCGTGGGCGATGTGCCAGACTTCGAAGTCCAAAGCTCGAGCGGGGCGCGCCGCGCGGCCGCGATACACCGGAGAGGACGAAGGCCACCTCATGCTCGTCGAGCGTGCTGATTTCGCGGAGCCCACTGTTCTGGCGGCGCATCGGCAGCGATGCTGGGAGGCGCAGCGCGACTATGTCGCCACGCGCTCGCCGCTGCTGCGCCGAGTCTGGGGCGACCGGCAGCCGCCGCGACGTCTCGAGGCGCTGGCGGAGTTGCCGCTGATCGACAAGGAAATGTTGCGGGCGAGCCAGAACGCGCATCCGCCCTTCGGCGACTATCTCGCCGCCGCCGCGACGAGCATCGCGCGGATCCATCGCACCTCGGGGACCACGGGCACGGCGATGAATCTCGCGCTGTCCGCACGCGACGCCGAGACGACCGCGCGCATCGGGGCGCGGGCGCAATCGGCGAGCGGGCTTGGTCCCGGCCACCGCGTCGTGCATTGCCTCAACTACCGGCTCTGGATGGGTGGCTACACCGACCACGCGACGCTCGAGGCGACCGGCGCCGCCGTCGTTCCCTTCGGCGTCGGCGACACGCAGCTGCTGGTGCGCACGATCCGCGAGCTCACGATCACCGCAATCTCCTGCACGCCCTCCTACCCCACGGTGCTCGAGCGCGCGATCGCCGAGCATTTCCCTGGACTGAAACCGCGCGATCTCGGCCTCAAGCTCGGCCTGTTCGGCGGCGAGGCGGGGCTCGACGATCCCCATCTGCGCCGCCGCCCCGAATCCGTCTGGGGCATGCAGGTGCGCAATTCCAATTACGGCGTCACCGACGTGATGTGCAATTTCGCCGGCCAGAGCGAGCTCGACGACGATCTGCATTTCATGGCGCCGGACGCGCTCCATGCCGAGCTGGTCGCGCCCGAGAGCGGCGCCACGTTGCCCTGGCGCGAGGGCGAGAGCGGCGAGCTCGTGCTCACCCATCTCGAACGCGACTGCCAGCCGCTGGTGCGCTTCCGCACCGGCGACATCGTCACGCTGACCGGCCTCGGCCGCGCGCGCTGTGGCCGCACGACGCCGCGCTTTCGCGTCGTCGGTCGCAGCGACGACATGGTGGTCGTGCGCGGCATCAACGCTTTTCCGGTGCAGGTCGCGGCGGTGATCAACCGGCACGCCGCATTGTCCGGCGAGTATCGGATCGTGCTCGCCGGGCCGGGTCCCTACGATGCCTTGCCGATCGAGGCCGAGCTGGCGCAAGGCGTGGACGCCGGCGTTGTGGCTGGCGCGATCGAAGCCGCGATCAAGCGCGAGATCGGCGTGACGGCGCGCGTGACGCTGGTTCCGTTCGGGACATTGCCGCGCACCGAAGGCAAGACGCGACGCGTGGTGCGGAGGGATCGCCGATGACTGGATTGGTGCTGATCGAAGATCTGGGCGACGGCGTGCGCGTGCTCACGCTCGACCGGCCGGCGCGGTTGAACGCCATCGTGCCGGCGCTGATCGAGGATCTTATCGCGGCGCTGCGCGCGGCGAACGACGCGCCCGAGGTGCGCGCGATCGTGCTCACCGGCGCCGGCCGCGCCTTCTGCTCCGGCGCCGACCTCGAGGACGAGTCCGCGCAAGGCAATGAAGCGGCGGCGACGCGCGCCTATGTCGAGCGCATCCAGGACGTGACGCGTGCGATCGTGCTGGGCCGCGTGCCGGTCATCGGCGCGATCCGCGGCTGGGCGGTGGGCGGCGGTCTCGAATGGGTGATCGATTGCGATTTCGCGATTGCGGCCGAAGGCACGCGCTTCTTCTTTCCGGAGATCGCCTGGGGCCTGTTCGTGACCGGGGGCGTGACGGCGCTGCTGCCGCGCATCGTCGGGCTGCAGCGCGCACGCGAACTCATCCTGCTTGGCGAACGCTTCGACGCCGCCGATGCGGCGCGCTGGGGCCTGGTGTGGAAGACGGTGCCGGAGTCGCGCCTGATGGAGGAAGCGTTCGGCTTCGCGCGGCGCATCGCCGCCCTGCCGCCAGCCGCCGTCCAATCCCTGCGCCGTTGCCTCGTGCCGTCCGCCGAGCTCGAAGCCGCGCTCGCCGCCGAGACCGCGGCCACGCTGCGCGGCTTCCTCGACCGCGACACCGCGCGCCGGATCTCGGGCTTCAAATCGAGCTGAAATCCAGCGCGCGGAGTCGATCGTCGAATGCGCACATCCCCTCCTGGCGCGGCACGCGCAAGGGCATGTGAGCGATGGCGGAATGACTGGCACGTCCCCTCCTGGCGCGGAGCGCTAGGAGGGGTGGCAGCGCGCGTCAGCGCGCTGACGGGGAGGTCTCGCGGGACCTCCGCGGGCACAGACCTCTTCGAATTCAAGGAACCTCCCCGTCCGCGCTGCGCGCGGCCACCCCTTGTATGGGAGATTCGATTGCTGAAGATCGGCAATCGAAGCAAGGTTTACCGACGCGGCGCATGCGCCGCGTCGGTAAGTCGAGCCGGCAACCGTTCACCCCTGGATGCGCTTCGTCATCGT
>Ga0163144_10028315_pt1 | contig 10809 bp, 12 predicted proteins | sample OliLak19BULKMAT1_FD_123175 | JGI IMG/M metagenome (GOLD analysis project Ga0163144, IMG submission 123175) | Freshwater microbial mat bacterial communities from Lake Vanda, McMurdo Dry Valleys, Antarctica - Oligotrophic Lake LV.19.BULKMAT1 | ecosystem: Environmental > Aquatic > Freshwater >... | reverse complement strand
TTGAGAATTCATCTGGGAGAGTTGGCTTTTAACTTTGGCATCTTGTGTCTTGGTTCGAGACTCACCCAATACAACTAAAACCACAGTAGATAAAATACCAATGATGGCCACAACGGTCAAAAGTTCAATTAAAGTAAAACCTTTTTGTTTTTGCATAGATAAAATATTAAATAATAATACACGTATATTATAGCAGGCTGTAAATACAAAAACCACCCAAATGGGTGGTTTTTGAAATCTGAAATAGATTTTTTAACAACCAAAGTCCGTACTAGAAACACCACCAGTGATGGTTAGACTTGTCTTTGCACCTGCAAAACCTGTACTATCAACACAGAAGTAGTTGGTGCCACCTGTAGGAAGTAAAGCAGCATATGCCCAACTAGCTGATGTTGCAGCTGCTGCTCCTGACATTGCACAAGTTGATGAGGTTGCTCCAGCATTTGTTACTGCGGTTATTAGTGTAGTTAAACTACCAGTAGTAGAAGCAGTACAGAGGTCTGCAACATACTGTCCTGAAGCGTTAACTCCGAGCTCTGCTTGAGCTCTCATAGAAGACATAGAAGATTGCGCAGATGCATCCTTACCTTTGTTTCTCGCAGTGTTTAGAGAAGCCAAAACAACATAAGCCAAAATACCGATGATAGCCACGACGACCAAAAGTTCAATCAATGTAAAACCTGATTTTAAATTTTTGCTTAAATTCATTTTCATAATTTATATTTTTTATAATCTAATAATTAATAATATTTTTATCGACTTATTTTAATACCTATATTATATAACACTTGTAAAATAAAGTTATCCACACCCAGTCACTGGCGGGACAAGCCCTAGCTTATACCTCCAGCAATATTGTATATCGGTAAAAGCACCGACACCAGAAGTATACCTACGCCCAAACCTAAGACCACTATCATCACCGGTTCGATGAGGCCGACCAATGTGTCCACTGCATCATCTACTTCTCTTTTATAAAAATTCGCCAAAGTTTTTAAGATATTACCTATCGACCCTGTCTCCTCACCTACTTTCACCATCTGCACCATAATTCCTGGCATTTGTTCTGGATGTTTTTCAAAAGCAGCAGAAAGTGTCAGACCTGACTTTACTCCATCAGCCACATCTTTTAATATAGCTTTATACACACGACTATTCACCACTTCTGCGGTGATGTCGATAGAACGGATAATGGGTATGCCAGAGGAAAGCATTGTGTCCAAGTTGTCGGCTATTCTAGAAAGGTAAAGTTTTTTAAATAAATTGCCAATGACGGGAGTCGAGAGTCGGGCACGATCTAAATACTCTTTTCCTTTTTCTGTTTTAGTAAGTCTAAAAAGCCATACACCTAAAAGAACTACAAAGATAATCATAATGAAACCGTAATTCACAAAAAGGTCTGAAACACCGATAACCATCTTAGTATAGAAAGGCAATTCTTGTCCTGAGTCTGCTATGATTTCTCCTAATTTAGGAATGACCACAACCATCATCAAAATCATAACTGCGAAAAATGTAAAAATAACAAATACTGGGTAGATGAGAGCATTACGAGTCTTTGCGGTCAATTCGTACTGTCTGTCTAGGTATTCTGCTAAATGCAAAAAAGTTTGATTGAGTTTGCCTGTTTCTTCTCCAGCTTTTACCATATTTACATAGAAATCAGAAAATATATCCGGATGTTTGGCTAGTGATCCTGAGATGGATACGCCGGCTTGCAAATCATCCCCCACTTCACGTAACTTTTTTCCTAAAAGTTTATTATCGGAATTTGAAGATAAAAGAGTAAAAGCTTTTAGAGCTGAGACTTGGGCTTCGAACAATGTCGCAATTTGTCTAGAAAGTATAACCACATCTTTCATTTTTACCTTATCGAAAAAAGACATCTCAAAAAATGAAGTTTTTTCACCCACTTCTATGATAGACAAGATGATGAGTCCACGGTGTTGCAAACCACTAATAGCGATATCTCGATTTGGAGCATCTATCTCTCCATCTTTACTTATTCCTTTGTCGTCAACGGATTTGTATTTAAAAAGCATAATATTACATCATACGCTCAAGACCTTTTGGATTGAGCGAATATTGATAAGCGTTTTCGATCGATATCTCTCCTGCGCGCACAAGATCAAGCAAAGAATGATTTAAATCAATCATTCCACTTTCCATGCCTGTCTCTATGACTACATCTATTTCGTGAGTTCTTTTTTCACGTATCAAATTTGACACAGCATTATTATTCAATAGCAACTCATATGCTGGAATAAGTCCTCCGGCAATTCTAGGAATTAATCTTTGGGAAAATATTCCGAGCAAACTAGACGCAAGCTGAACACGAATTTGATCTTGTTGACTTCCTGGAAAAGAATCGATTATTCTGTCTATTGTCTGAGAAGCGTTGTTTGTATGCAGAGTCGAAAATACCAAGTGCCCGGTCTCCGCTGCAGTGACTGCGGTCGAGATGGTTTCTGGAGTACGCATCTCGCCCACCATGATTACATTCACATCTTCTCTGAAGACTGATTTCAAAGCTGTGTGAAAATCTTTGGTGTCGATGCCTACTTCGCGTTGATTGATGATGGATTTATTGGGAGTGTACACATATTCTATCGGGTCTTCGATGGTAATAATGTGTCTATTTTGTTCATTGTTTATGAGATTTACCATAGCAGCGAGTGTGGTTGATTTACCTTGACCCACGGGACCTACAACTAAAAAGAATCCTTGTTTTTTGTGTGCTAATTCTGCTAACACGGGTGGTAAATGCAAGTCAGGCAAAGATTGAACTTTTGGAATTAAACGAAAAGCTATGTTGATAAGTCCTTTTTGAAAATAAGCATTGCCTCGCAAACGAGCTTGTCCTTTGAAATCATAAGAAAAATCTATCTCTTGATTTTCTAAGAATTTTTCATATTTTTCCTTGCCGACAACTTCGATCAAAATGCCTTCCATGTCTTCTTTAGTCATTGGCTCATGTTTTAATAAAAAGATAAGTTCGCCAGCTACACGTATAGCAGGCACTCGCTCACCACCGATATGTAAATCAGATCCATTTTCGTGAATGATGACAAGAAATAAATCTTCTATGGTTTTTTTGTAATTTGTAGTCATGATTATTTGTTTTCTAAAATCTTTATAACTTCATTTATAACTTCAGACGGTGTAGAATTTGCTTTAATAATATAACCAGAAACGCCCAAACTAAGTCCTTTGTCTATGTCTGATTGTTGGCTTTTATTTGATAGAATAATCTTCTTTGCATTCGGACATAAATTCTCTTTATTAATAACTCCCAAAACTTCAAAACCATCCATCTCAGGCATAATGATGTCTATCAACACAACATCTGGAACCAATCCTTCTTTTAGTTTTTCTAGTAATGGTCCTCCACCCAAGAAAGTGTAAACTTCAAAATTGTTCTGATTGAATTTAAAAGCATACATGTCCAGTAGGAAATTGTCGTCATCGATTATGCAAATTTTTCTTTTTTCTCCTGGCATATTTTTATATATTGATTATATTATAAAAAGTAAGTTTAAAAAAGCTTACTCTCCTTCATTGTTAAAATTATAAACATCTGTAAAAGGTATCACTCCGTCAACTGCTTTTAGCATCGCATCTTCTTTCATCGTCAACATTCCATTTCTTCGTGCTACTGCATATATCTCAGAATAAATAGGATTCTTTAAAATAACTTGTTGGATTTCTTTATCTATCTTGAACATTTCAAATACTGCGATTCTACCTTTGGTACCAGAAGGACATTCTGGTGATGGAATAGTTTCATTCATTTCAGATTTTATCTCTATCTCTCTTTTGAGACTCTCTGGCAAATCCTTGAAGGTATCTTCGAGTTGTTTTTTTATACTAGCATCCATGGGTACTTTTTTCTTTGAAGTTGGACAAGTGACTCGTGCTAAACGTTGAGCCACAGACAAAATCAAAGTGGGTGCTATAAGATACGGGTCCACCCCCATATCAATCAAACGAGGAATCGCTCCAATAGCATTGTTTGTGTGCAATGTCGAAAGAACCAAATGTCCAGTCAATGCCGCTTGAATAGCGAGCTGAGCTGTTTCTTTATCACGAATTTCTCCTACCATTATTATGTCTGGATCTTGACGAAGAATCGAACGTAGTCCGGAAGCAAAAGTGTAACCTATCTCTGGCATAACTTGAGATTGGTTTACATCGGGCATATTGTACTCGATAGGGTCTTCTAGGGAAACGACATTGCTTTTTTCTCTGTCGAGTTCATTCATAAGAGAATACAATGTGGTGGATTTACCAGAACCAGTCGGTCCTGTAACTAAAATTAGTCCGTAGGGTTTAGTTATGGCTTCACGCACAAGGTCAATATTTTTCTTAGACAAACCTAAATCATCTACGGACTTTACCCCACGCTCTGAGTCAAGTATACGAATAGCTACTTTCTCTCCATAATAGCCTGGCATCGTAGAAACACGAAAGTCTATTTTGTGATTATCAATAGTCGCACTAAAAGAACCGTCTTGTGGTTTTCTTTTCTCATCTAAATGAAGTCGTGAAAGCACTTTAATACGAGCGATAATACCGCTATGCACATTTACTGGTAGCATGATAGTAGTATGTAATTCTCCATCTACTCGATAACGCACTCGAACTTTATTGCCGACATGTTCTATGTGCACATCAGAAGCACTACCTTCAATAGCATTTTTTAAAATCACGGCCACTATTTTTATAATGGGTGCATCTTCAACTATTTTTTCCTCACCTTTTTTAACAGCCTTAATTTCCTTACTCAGAGAATCCTCATTTACACTTTTTAAATCCAAAGTTTCTTCTTTGTCGAATTGGTCAAGTGCTTCATCTACTTCTATGGAAATACCTTTGTAACTATTTAAAACTTGTTCGTAATCTGATTGTGAAATTAGAAATATTTTAAATGGCATACTGAGTTTGGAAGAAATAAATTGCAATGCATCTATGCCTTGGATATTTTCTGGTTCAGTTATACCGACTTCTAAAACACCTTCGTTTAAAGCAAAAGGCACGAAATGATAATACAATGCTGAATCTTCTGGAATGTATTTTAAAATATCAAAAGAAATATGTTTAACATCTACTTTTTGAGTTGGAATGTTGAAATATTCTCCTTTAGCAACGAGCAATTGATTCTCTTTTATGCCCATCTCAAGTAATGCTTTATCAACATTGCCACCATACTTCTCATCTGCTTTGGTTTTAATTTCAGATAATTGATCTCTTGAGATTATTCCTTTATTTACTAATTCTTCTAAAAAAGTCATATTTTATTTAACGCGTAATCCCACTAGCTGGTGTATTTGGAATAGACGGTGTTGCAGGAGTTGTTGGTGTTGTTGGTGTTGTTGGTGTTGTTGGTGTTGCAGGTGTGGTGAGTGTTGGAATGTTTGTACTTGGAATTACAGGGGCAGAATTTATTGAAGTGGCTCCTGTGTCTACCCCAATAGGCGCAAAAGGGTTCGGCCTACCTTCATTGCCTTCTGAAACTAAAACAACATTTGGATCACGTAGTGCATTGAAGGCTGGATCAAAAAATATTTCATCATTTAAGTGAATATTTCGAATTCCCAACAATTTTCCCAAAAATTCTTGAGCTACTGCAGGGTTAACTGTCTCGGCTGTGTTGTTTGTATTTGTAGATGAAGTATTAGAAGAAACTAGGGCCGTCTCTCCACCAGATTTTTTAAAGAAAACAACATAGGCCACTACCATGATTATGCCTATTGAAATAAATATTATTGCGTTTTTTGTTGTTGATGTCATTTAATTTTTTAACCAATAAGTTTTAACTTGAAAACCATACTTATAAACATCTGGATTTGCTGTACTTGTAGTGACCGATGAAAATTGCACTGAAGTTATGTCCACAATTCTCAAGTTGCTTTCTAAATCTTTCAAGAATTTCAAAAAGTTGCTATAAGAACCTTCAGTGGAAAACTCTAAATCCCAAGTGCCGTAATTTTTCTGTGAAGGGAGATTCGTAGTACCACTCTGAAAAACTTCATTAACAGGAGTTTTTTCCTTTTTTAAAGTATCGTATTTGATATCACGCAAAACCATACCATACGGTGAAGCCAGTTTTTCAACTTCCAAAATAAGATGAATATTGTCAACATTATCAGGAATAAGTTTTTCTAATTTATCCAAATTTTCACTTGTCATGGTGTTGAATTTCTTAGTCAATTTGTCTCTTTCATTTTCTAGTGACTTTGAATCATTTAAGACTTCATTATACGAAGTGACTTGAGCTTTTAAAGACTTAACTTCATCATAGTTTGGAGAAACCAATGTAAAAAACCCTACAAAGGCAACTATTATTAAAGTAAATGGTCCAATTAGTCTTAGCATATTATTGTGTTTTTGTTTCAACAGAAGACGGTGTTACCACTTTTTCTTCTTCCGTTAAAACGACTCGCTTATAATCTACAAAACTTCTATCGACTGAAAATTCCAAATCAAAAAGTACTCCACCTTTATCATCCAAGGAAAGATTAGAAAAAACTGGATCTATGATATTTTTTTTATAACGATCATCTTTTGCAAAAATATCTGCTTGTAGGGCTATTTGTCTGTAGCCGATAGTCAAACCGCTCAATTTTACCAAAATCTTGTCGCTCTTTTCTGTATTGAAATCATAACTAAATTTCGTATAACGAACATTTTTCTTGGTCAAATCTTGTAAGGCTAAGAAAATAGGAGAAATAGATATGTGTTTAGAGAGTATGTCATTTGCTCCTGCAAGTCTTTTGTCTAAAATGTAAAGCTCGTCGATTCTAGCATCTTCTAAGCGCTTTTTAGCTAGTTCGATATTTTTCTGCATTACAACAACTTGTTTACTTAGGGTATTTTTATAAAAATAAATTCCACCCAAAGATAAAAGCATAGCGAAAAAAATAAAAAAAGAAATGATAGTAAGGAGCCCAATAGGTTGTTTGGTTTTTACTCCCTCAGTCATGAGAGGCTTCTTTGGTATGAATGATGTTTGAAAATTTTGGTCCATCTTATATTCTTATATATTATAACAAACAAATAGAAATAAAGACAAATTTATTGCAACTTTCTAAGTGCTAAACCTATGGCTACTGCAAATTCAGGTCCAGTAGTCTCTAAAACTTTATCCAAAAATGCAGGAGCGCTGACTTTAGAAAACGGATGACCTACCTCTATCTCTGCTTTAAAATTATTTTGAGCCATTTCTTTTAAACCTTTCAGTAGACACCCACCACCAGTCAAAACTACTTTGCTGGCAGTACGATTGTATTTCTTTTCATGTCCTAACAATACATTATTGGTCTCGGAAAAGATATAATCAATGTGAACTTTTATAATTTCAGCTAAATCTTTCTCTTCGGGTGAACCAAAAAGTCCGTATTCTTTCTTTTGCTCTTCAGCTTTATCGAAAGATATACTCAAAGACTTAGATATGGCATCAGTAATCTCGGCAGAACCGCGATTTATAGTGTGATAACCTTTCACAATACCGAATTCGATTAATGTTAATTTTGTACGTGAAGCACCAAAATCCATTAAAAGAACGAGGGAAAGCTCATGCTCAAAATTTGCTCGTAATGATGAAAATATTTCAACTTCAAAAAAGTTCGTATCGAGTGCGCAATCTGCGACTACTGTACGTAATTTTGAAATAGCATCATTTTGTATTGCTACCACTAGGACTTCCTTTTTAGACATCGACGTTTGGGCTAAGTCTGGATTATTGGCTTCTTCATAGGAAGGTTCTTTTTCTGGTAAAATAAAATAGTCTAAGGAAACTTCTGTTATAGGTACGGGTATATATTTACGTGCTTCTGTAGAAACCACAGAAGTCATATCTCCTTCTTTGATAAGCTGGTTTGGTAATTCAATAGTAAAAATCAAACTTGATTGAATAGGGATAGCCAGGGCAGAAACTGGTGTTGTGGTAGAGGCTTGTTTCAACACTTCCTTTAAGGCTTCGACAATTTTTTCAATAGAAAGATTCGTAACTCTACCTATTTCAGTTTCAGCGTATGGTCCCAAGGAAATAGAGCCGTAAGTCTCGAGCATGGCTACCCCGCCCTTCTTTTTAATTTCAACTATCTTGATAGATGAAGAACCTATGTCTATACCTACTGCATTTGAAACATTAGTACTCCCAAAAATATTCATATTTGATAAAAAATTTGAAAAAGGATTGGCCATTTTGATTTATATTAAAATACCCTATAATTATAACACAAGTGAGCTTTTTAAACACCATATTAGATATAGTTTTTCCTGTGAATTGCGTCGGTTGCAAGAAATCTGGTGTTATTTTGTGTGAAAACTGCTTATCGGGCTCACCGAATGCTGAGCGAGAGAGTGCTCCATGGATATTCCCTATTTACGACTACAGACACCCAATTATCAAAAAATCTATCTGGATGTTTAAATACAACAATAAAAGAAAGTTTGCAGACATTTTTGGAATAGTCTTGCATGAGAGGATTATCGAAGAATTGTCAGAGCTGGAAGTAATGGAGAACTTTAGAGAGCCATTATTAATACCTATTCCCCTTTCTCATTATCGATTAAAAGAACGAGGATACAATCAAGCTCTGTTGTTGTGTAAAAAAATAATAGAACTGGGTAGTGGAAATCTAAAATTAGAAAAAGGTGTCTTAATAAAACCTAAAGAAACTATGCACCAAGCCAAAATCGAAAACAGAAGTGCCCGCTTGAAAAATATTGTCGGGTCTTTTACTGTAAAAAATCCTGAAATAATAAAAAATAGAAATATAATTCTAATAGACGACGTCACCACCACCGGAGCCACCTTGACCGAAGCGAGAAAAATTTTAAAGCAATCTGGTGCTAAAAAAATAGTAGCTTTTACTGTGGCGCACTAGTCTGCTCTTCTTTGATGATTTCTGAGTTTGGGTCGTATGTATTTTCACTTACAACTAAATTGGAAATATATTTTTTTTGAACAGCGAAGTCTCCTAGAAATTTTCTAAAGTCTTCATTTTTATCTACTTTTCCTAGTTTAAAGAAATTATTTAAAGAGCGAGCTTCTGGAGTATACTCAAAATTCCCACGAAATTCTCCGTCATTGAATAAAAACAAATGGTATTGCTCATCTTTGCTGATCAATTTTCGCCAATTCAAAACTTCATCCTTATGGATAGAAGTTTTAAAGTTTCCACCAAAACCCCACTCACGATGAAGGTAGGTTCGTAAATCTTCCAGAGTAGCTCCACTAGCTAGCCAGCCAACATGAAAGCTTTGTCTAGTATTCCCAATAAACGTTGATTTGATTTTATCTATAAAATTCATATTACAAATATAACATATTTCATTAAATTTTATACCCCATGTTTTGGGCGAGTTCAAAAAATGACATATTTTGCATCTTATTTACCCTCTCTTCAATAACTGCTAGCGTGGTATCGAAATTTTTAAACAATTCTTTCTTAATCGTATTTTTAGAATTAATATCAAGGCCTTTTAATTCATCCTCTAATTTCTCTTGTCTGCCTTTTACAAAGGTATATTGTGACTGACTCCAAGACAACATTCTGAACTTGAAATATTCTTGGTGGACTAAATCTATATCTTTACCATTTTTTAATTCCTCCATGGCGTCTTGTATGTCCAGATTATTTTCACGAAAAAGTGCAGAACCACCCATGACAAATTCACTAGAGTCACTAAAACCAGCTGATCCTAAGTCAGAAAGAGCAATAGCTCGCTCGACGACAGAAACGTTTTCATTTAAATTTGGTTGAATAATTGTTTTTGTTTTGGGATCAAATCCTGGAATTGTGATGAAAATAATTTTCTTCGCCAATTCTTTATCTGACTCTAGAAAAGTATTTAATTTTTCTTTATTTACCGAATCCATAAAATTAATCAGAAGTTCCAGACTACGTTTTTCATTTACTTCATCTTCTCTATCTCTCATAATTTTTTTTAAACCTGAAAATGGATTCGCCTCTGTTTGTGGCTCAATATATTCGACTTCTTTAAAGTCTTGAACAGTATCATGATATGCTCCACACAATTCCCCTATTTGAACAAGTCTTGAATCTAACTTATTTCCACTATCAGAAATAATTTCAATTATCTTTTTATAATATTTAATGACATTTTCCGTGTGATGAGTATTGTGAAAATCCAACACTCCTTCTTTGTTTTTCCTTCCAGGTAAACGCTCAACCAAAATAAATGCATTTTTTACACCTTGATCAATTATGGTTTGATCAATTTTACTATTTTTAATTTCCGGAGTTGGTTCAAATTCTTTTGTCATGGCGGAGGCGGTGAGATTCGAACTCACGGTTCCGATTAAGGAACGACGGTTTAGTAAACCGTTGATTTAAACCACTCATCCACGCCTCCAATATGCTTTTTTTTCTTTTAATCCATCTCATCCACGCCTCACAGAATGTGAAATAAATATAACATAAAAATGAAAAAAAGATAGGAATGTGTTAGAGTAAAATTGTTTCAAGCAAAAAATAAAGGAGCCGTGTCAGAGTGGTCTAACGTACCTCTTTGCTAAAGAGGCAGGGGCTTCAAAACCCCTCGACGGTTCGAATCCGTCCGGCTCCGCCAAAATTTGGGTGAAGTATTCCCGCCAAAAAATGCATCGGCGTATAGCGCCGATGCATTTTTTGGTGATGACTCTCAATTCAAATTCGGGCGGTGTTTACTGGACAAAGTTCGAATGTATTTCGAGCAAAATCCAAATGATTAAATTACTAAAAATGGACTCGGCAGGGCGAAATAATATTTTTTGGGGATATGGATTCGCCCTGCCTCGGC
>Ga0163144_10028314_pt1 | contig 10809 bp, 7 predicted proteins | sample OliLak19BULKMAT1_FD_123175 | JGI IMG/M metagenome (GOLD analysis project Ga0163144, IMG submission 123175) | Freshwater microbial mat bacterial communities from Lake Vanda, McMurdo Dry Valleys, Antarctica - Oligotrophic Lake LV.19.BULKMAT1 | ecosystem: Environmental > Aquatic > Freshwater > Lake... | reverse complement strand
TCTGGATTCTGAGATCTCAAACTTGAAACCCGTCGCTTCGTCGCTCCGTTCCCGCGCTCACGCTCGGGGCTCTGTCAATCATCCGCGATTGTCTCGCGGACCACTTCATCGATCGTCGTGAGTCCGTCATAGATCGCCAGCAGGCCGCAGTCGCGCAGCGTCCGCATTCCCCGCTTCTTGGCGTGGTCGCGGATGACCGCGGTGCTGGCCTCCTTCATCACCAGCTCGCGGATCTCGTCGTCCATCGCCAGGATCTCGAAGATGGCGATTCGACCCTTGTAGCCCGAGTTGTGGCAGACATCGCAGCCCTTGCCGCGCCAGAAACGCTTGCCCCGCACGTCGATCGGCCTCAGCGAGAGCTCCATCAGCTCCTCCTCGGTGGGCGTGTACTCCTCTTGGCAGTTCTTGCACACCGTGCGGCACAGGCGCTGGGCCAGGATGCCCTCGATCGTCGCGGTCAGAAGGAACGGCTCCATGCCAAGGTCGACAAGGCGGATGATCGAACTCGGCGCGTCGTTCGTGTGCAGCGTCGAGAGCACCATGTGCCCCGTCAGCGACGCCTGCACCGCGATCTGCGCGGTCTCAAGGTCGCGGATCTCGCCCACCAGGATGATGTCCGGGTCCTGACGCAGGAACGAGCGCAGCAGCTTGGCGAACGTCGTCCCCACCTCGTTGTTGGTCTGGCACTGGCACAGCCCGTCGATGTCGTATTCGACCGGGTCCTCTGCCGTCAGGATCTTGGTCTCGATGTCGTTGAGCTCGGCCAGGGCGGCGTACAGCGTGGTCGTCTTGCCCGAGCCGGTCGGGCCCGTCACGATCACGATACCGTTGGGGCGATTGAACAAACCCCGGAACAGCGTCAGGTCATTCTCGCGGAAGCCCAGGCGATCCAGGCTGAGTTCGACGTTGGCGCGATCCAGCACACGCATCACCACGCTCTCCCCGTGCATGGTCGGAAGCACCGCCACGCGAAGGTCGACCGGGCGGCCACCGACGGTCAGCTCGACCCGACCGTCCTGAGGCAGGCGGCGCTCGGCAATGTCGAGGTTCGACATGACCTTGATACGGCTGGTGATGGCCGGGCCAAGGTGCTTGGGCGGGGGCACCATCTCGTACAGCACGCCGTCGATGCGGTACCGCATCTTGAACTCGTTCTCGAACGGCTCGAAGTGGATGTCCGACGCCTTGTCCTTGATCGCCTGCAGCAGCACCAGATTCAGCAGCTTGATCACCTGGTTGTCACTGGCCGCCTCCAGCACCGCGTCCAGGTCGATCGAGGCGTCGCTGCGCCCTTCCAGGCCCTTGAACTTGGCGTCGCCGGCAAGCGACGAGACCACGTCCGTCATCGACTCGGCCTTGCTGAAGTACTTGCCCAGCAGCCGGTCGATCGATGCCGTGTCGCTCACCACCGCGTCCACCTTGAAGCCCATGAGCAGGCGAAGGTCGTCCACCGCCCGGAAGTTGTCCGCGCTCTTCATCGCAATCTTGAGGCGCTTGCTCACCGGATTGAACTCGATCGGGACGATCTGGTACGTCTTGGCGTTCTCAGAAGGAAGGGCGGCCACCACCTCCGCAGGCAGTTCATTGACCCCCGACAGGTCCTGATACAGCATCCCGGCCTGGCCCGCCAAGGCCGCCGCCACGTCATTCGCGTTGCAGTGACCCAGTTCCACGAGCAGCTGCCCCAGCGGAACCTTCCGGGTCTGCTGGATCGTCAACGCCTCGTGGACCTGGTCCCGGGTTACTTTGCCCATCTTGGTGAGCACCCGCCCGAGCTTGCGACCCTTGAACTCAGCCGGGTCGATCTTGCCCGAACTGCCACTCCCGCCCGTCACGCCGCTGCCACCACTGATGTTGCTCGGCCCACTCGACATGTCGCCTCCAAGCAGACAGGGATCCCCCGCAACGATCAACGACACCCGATTCGGGCATCATAACCGGAAGGATCCACACAAGTACCCCAGATGTCCTACAAAAACAGACGCGACAACTGGAATGTGTCGCATTCGACGCGATCCAGACACCCCGTCAGGCCTTCGGTTTGGCCGCTTCCTTGGCCGCTGGCGCCGAGTCGTCCTCGGTATCCAGCTCGGTACGGCCGACGGTTCGTCCGATTTTATGCACCTTGTCCGTCAGGTCAGCCGGATTCTTGCTCTTGTCCACCATCTCCTCAGCGGAGATCATGCCGCGGGTGTAGAGGCTCCAGAGGTGGTCGTCGAGCAACTGCATGCCGAACTTCTTGCCGGTCTGGATCATGGAGTCGATGCGGAAGGTCTTGTTGTCGCGGATGAGGTTGGCGATGGCGGGGGTGACGACCAGGAACTCGTAGCCGGCGACCATGCCGGGGGTGTCGACCCGGGTGAGGAGCACCTGGCTCAGGATGCAGATGAGCGAGGTGGAGAGCTGGACGCGGATCTGGTTCTGTTGGGTGACGGGAAAGGCATCGACGATACGGTCGATGGTCTTGGCGGCTCCGGTGGTGTGGAGGGTGGCGAACACCAAGTGGCCGGTCTCGGCGGCGCGGATGGCCGACTCGATGGTTTCGAGGTCGCGCATTTCGCCGACGAGGATCACGTCGGGGTCCGAGCGGAGCACGCGTCGGAGAGCCTCGGCGAAGTTGGGGACGTCGTTGCCGACCTCACGCTGATTGACAATGCACTTCTTGTGCTTGTGGTAGTACTCGATCGGGTCTTCCATCGTGACGATGTGGCGATCCATGTTCTGGTTGATGAAGTCGATCATCGTGGCCAGGGAGGTGGTCTTGCCCGAGCCGGTCGGGCCCGTCACCAGGAACATGCCGCGGGGCCTGCGGATGAGCTCGCGGCACATTTCGGGCAGGCCGATCTGCTCCAGCGTCAAGAGTTTGTTAGGAATCTGGCGACAGACGATGGCCAGATCGCCTCGCTGACGGAAGACGGAAACGCGGAACCGGGCGGCCTCGCCGTAGGCGAACCCGAAGTCGGTGCCGCCTTCCTCCTGGAGCTCCTGCTGGTTTCGCTCGGGCGTGATCGCCTTCATCAGGGCGACCATGTCTTCGGAGTCCAGGACCTTGGTCTGGAGGTTCCGGAGGTGGCCGTGAAGGCGAATGGTCGGCGGCCTGCCCACGGTCAGGTGGAGGTCGGACGAGCCGAGCTTGACCACCGTGTCGAGGAGGCGGTCGATTTGCATCGTGGACATGAGGGGATCCTGAGGGTGCTATGGGTGTGAGCGGCGGTCGGAGAAGCGTGCTGAGTCCTTTGGTCCTGAGTCCTGGAGGTCGGGCCCTGGGTGGCCGGTCGTCGCGGGTGCTTTCGCCGGGGTCTAGTGCTGGTTCTCGACCTGGGCGACCTTGGCGATCTCGTCCGGGGTCGTGACGCCGCCGAGAACCTTGATCTTGCCGTCTTCCACGAGGCCCCGCATGCCGTTGGCCAGGGCGGCCTTTCGGATTTCGGAGAGCGGGGCGAGGTTGAAGGCCAGGTCGCGGATCTGTGAGTTGAGGACCATGAGCTCGAAGATGGCCTTGCGCCCGCGGAAGCCGGTGCGATTGCAGTTGTCGCAGCCGACGGGCTTGTAGACGCGACCAACGGCGTCGGCCGGGGTCAGGCCGATCAGGGAAAGGTACTTGTGGTCGGGATTGGGGTCGACCTGCTTGCACTTGGGGCACAGGATGCGGATGAGGCGCTGGGCCATGATGGCCTGGATAGAAGAGGCGACCAGGAAGGGCTTGATGCCCATGTCCACGAGGCGCGTGATGGCGGAAGGCGCGTCGTTGGTGTGGAGCGTCGAGAACACCAGGTGGCCCGTGAGGGCGGCCTGGATCGCGATCTCACCCACCTCGCGGTCGCGGATTTCGCCCACCAGGATGATGTTGGGCGCCTGGCGGAGCATCGACCGCAGGATCTCCTTGAAGCCCAGGCCGATGCCCTCCTTGACCTGGCACTGATTGATGCCGTCGAAGTTGTATTCGACGGGGTCCTCGGCGGTGATGATCTTCTTGTCGGGCTTGTTGAGCACGTCGAGCGCGGAGTACAGGGTGGTGGTCTTGCCCGAGCCGGTGGGCCCCGTGACCAGGAAGATGCCATTGGGACGGCGGATGATGCGGTTGAAGACGTTGAGGTTGTCCTGCTCGAAGCCCAGGTTGATCAGGCCGATGCGGACCGAATCCGGGCGGAGGATACGGGCGACAACGGATTCGCCGTGGTACGCGGGGCAGGCGCTGACGCGGAAGTCGATGAAGATGTCGTCGACGCCCAGCTTGATCCGCCCGTCCTGCGGGGCGCGTTTCTCCGCGATGTTCATGCCGGCCATCAGCTTGAAGCGGCTCAGAAGGGCGTTCTGCATGCGCTTGGGCAGGTTGTCGCGCTCGATGCACACGCCGTCGATCCGGTATCGGAGCCGGACGCGGTCGGCCATCGGTTCGATGTGGACGTCGGACGCCCGCATCTTGACCGCCTCGGACAGGATGCGGTTGCCCAGTCGCACGATCGGCGCATCCTCGCCGGCGATGTCGATGGATTTGTCGACCGAGCGGTCAACCGAGCGGTCGATGGACTCGGAAACCAGGGACTCGGTGGCGGCGATCTTGCGCTCGGCCGACTTGAGCGTGCCCTCGATGTAGGCGCGGATCTGGCTGCGGCTGGCGATCTTGGGCTCGACCTCGAGGTTGAGGCGGAAGCGGAGCTTGTCCATCAGCTCGATGTCCATGGGGTCATGGACGAGCAGTTTCAGTTTGCCGTTGGCCTTGCCCATCGGCAGGACAAGGTTCTTTTTGATGAGGTCGTCGGGGATGAGGGAGGTGTCGATCTGGGCCGAGGCGCCGTGGACCGAGAGATCGACGTACTCCATGCCGAACTGGTTGGCAAGGGCCTTGGCGACGTTCTCTTCGGTGGCGAAACCGAGTTCGGTGAGAACCTCGCCCAGGCGTTTGCCCGAGCCCTTGGCGACGGTGGCGGCCTTCTCGGCCTGATCCTTGTTGATGATCTTCCACGAGACCAGAATCTCACCGAGTTTCGTGCGGGATCGTGCCATGAACGCGGGTCACTCTCGGGGTTTGATCGGGCAGGTTGGGCCTAGCGCTCGGCCCGGGGGGAACGGGATGGTATCGCACAAACGGCGGTTTTGCGCGGGTTGATTGTCCAAGGAGTTCGCGCTGGAACGCGACGTGCGCGAGGGACGCGAAGTTCACACGCTGGCGGCGGTCGGGATGCTCCGCGGGGGGCTATACCCCGCCCGCGGAACGACGCGGGAAGGGGTCGACGCTGCCGGTCGCCTGGCCCAGTCTTCCGACCACGTCGCGCACGTTGCGTCAAACCCGAGTTGCCCCGATCGCTAGGAACCCGGACAACTCCGGCCAACAATGAGCGTCCACCCGTGTCTTGGAACGGGCGACCGATTGAGGGCGGAGACTTCCCCGGATGGCAGGACGCAACGGACATATCGAGATGAAGTCCCCAACTCCGACGAGCGGGTCCGCGAACCAGAGCCCCGGGCGACTGCTGATCACCGCCGGCCCGACGCACGAGCCGATCGACGCGGTGCGGTTCATTGGGAACCGGTCGTCCGGGCGTCTGGGAGTGGCGCTGGCAGAAGAGGCCGCCCGTGACGGGTGGACCGTGACGCTCCTGCTGGGCCCGACGCCGGTGCAACCCTCCGATTCGCGGGTGGAGGTCCGCCGGTTCCGAACCACCGCCGACCTTCAGGGCCTGCTGATGGAGGCACTGCCAGCGTGCGACGTGCTGGTGATGGCGGCCGCGGTCGCCGATTACAAGCCCAAGACCACCCCGCAAATGCTGAAGGGCAAGCACCGGCGGGTCGAGGGCGGCATGGTGATCGAACTAGAATCGACTCCCGACCTTCTGGCGGGGTGCGCGAAGGTCAGGCGGTCGGACCAGGTGCTGGTGGGCTTCGCCCTGGAGCCGCGCGAGGAGTTGGAAGCATCCGCCCGCCGGAAACTGGGCAAGAAGAAGGTCGACCTGATCGTCGCCAACCCCTTGGAAACCATGGATGCCCCGACGATCGAGGCCCGGGTGTTCGGCGGCGAGGGCACCGGGCTCGAGGGTGGGCGGGCCACCGATGGGGCGATCCCGAAGGAACGGTTTGCGGGGTGGTTGCTGGGAGTGATCGGAGAGGTTCGGGATCGAATCGGGCTTCGTATGGAATCCCGCGACGCCCAGCGGGCCGCGGGGCCGGGTATAGACACCGCGACCGGTCACCAGGCGGGTCGATCCGCCGAGGCCGCACGCACAGGGAGCCACCATGCCAGGACGTGAAGGGCCAGCCCGTGAAGGGGGTTTTGGGGGCGGGCGTGAACATGGGCAAGGTGGGCGAACTGGGCGCGACGGCCCTAGCCGAGGCCCGGGCAGCGGGTTCGGCGGGCATGGGGGGCCACGGGGCGGTCCGCGCGGCGGGTTCGGGCGTGGCCCGGGTGGGCCGCGTGCCGGTGGCGGGGGCGGGCCCGGCAGTTACAGCGGGTTCGGCGGACAACGGCGTGGGCAGCGGGTCGCGCCGTTGCCGCTGCGAATCCTGTATGAGGATGCCTGGCTGATCGCGGTGGAGAAGCCGGCGGGGATGGCGTTGTCGGTGCCGCCCGGGCGAGACCGCCATCCCGGGACGCAGACGATTCAGGACCAGGTGCTGGCGCATGTGCGGGAGGGTGGGGGGCGGAAGGCCGGGGCGTGGGGGGTTCACGAGCTGGACCGCGAGGCGTCAGGGCTGGTGGTGTTCGCCAAGAGCCCGGCGGGGGCCGAGTCGGTCCGTGCGGCGTTCGCGGCCAAGAAGGCGGATGCGATCTACCTGGGCGTGGTGGGCGGGGTTGTCGCGCCGATCGCGCTGGCATCGCCGCTGGCGGAGGGCGGAGGGGCCAAAGCGAGCGGTGGGGCGGATGAGCAAGCGGCGGGCCAAGTGGGCGCGGAGTTCGATGCGCCATCGCTCGGGCCGGCGTCTCGACCCGCGACGGGGACGGTGCGGTCGTTCATCCGGCGCGTGGGGACGCATGTGGAGAGCATCCCGCCGGGCGAGTTCTCGGGGGATCGGGCGAGCGCGAAGCGTCCCGAGGCTCCGCGGCTGGCGATCACGCACTACCGGGTTGTGGGCGGCGGGCGCGGGCGGACGATGCTGCGGCTGCGTGTGAAGAACCCGCGCATGCACCAGGCCCGGGCGCACATGCGGGACCTGGGGCATCCGGTGGTGGGCGATGTGCAGTACGGGTCGAACGAGACCAGCAACCGCGTGCTGCTGCACCTGGCGGAGATCGCGTTCCCGCATCCGGAAACCAAGGCGGCGCTGCGGCTGTCGTGCCCCGCGCCGGCGTTGTTCTGGGATGCGATCGGGAGTGCGCCGCCGGTGGAGATGGTGGGGACGGCGCGGCGGGGGGATGCGCCAGGTGCGTTGAGTGGTCGAGAGCGCGGGCGTGAAACCGCGGATGAATCGCCGCGGGCCGGCGCGGGCCAAGTGGGCGGTGGTGCCGGGGGCGGGTCCGACTCCGAGCCTCGCGGGTGGGAGCATGTGGCCGAGTGGTATGACGCGCTGGTGTCGGGCACGCGGAGCGACTTGCAGGACAACGTGGTGACGCCCGGGGTGCTGCGGTTGCTCCTGCCGCGGCGTGGGGAGCGGGTGCTGGATGTGGCGTGCGGGCCGGGTGAGTTGGTGAGGACGCTGGCGTCGATGGGTGTTGAGGCAATGGGTGTGGATGCCGCGCCGCGGATGGTTGAGATGGCGCGGGAGAGGGCGGCGTCGGACACCGGCGGGGCGGCGGATGCGCCGGCGCGGTTTGAGGTGTGCGATGCGCGGGAACTTGGGCGGCTGCGGACCGGGCTGGGTGGGGCGAGCGGAGTTGCGGGCGGCGGTGCGCTGCTGGCAGCGGCCGGTGGGGCGGGTGCTTTGGAAGGCGTTCGCGGGCCGGCTGATGAGGGGTTCGATGCCGCGACGTGTGTGATGGCGTTGATGAATATTGACCGGCTGGACGTGGTGGCCCGCGGGGTGGGCGGGTTGCTGAGGGCGGGCGGACGGTTTGTGGCGGTGATTCTGCACCCGGCGTTCCGGTCACCGGGGATGACGTCGTGGGGTTGGGTGGAGCAGCCGGGGTCTGCGAGCGGGCGGGGCGGGATGGTGCGCAAGCAATTCCGGCGCGTGGATGCGTATCTGGGCGAGTCGGTGCGGGAGGTGACGATGAACCCCGGCGCGGTGGCGCGGGGCGAGCTGGCGGTGGTGACCCAGACGCACCACCGGTCGATCGGGGCGTATGTCTCGGCGCTGGGACAGGCCGGGCTGCTGGTGGATCGGCTGGAGGAGTGGGCCAGCCCGCGCAAGAGCGAGGCGGGCCCGCGGGCGGCCGAGGAGGACCGGGCCCGGGCGGAGATCCCGATGTTTTTGGCGATACGGGCGGTGAAAGCGGGGGCGTGAGGCGGGTTCGTGGTATGCTGCGCTGGTGCGTCGCGCGTTCACACTTATTGAACTGCTGGTGGTCATCGCGATCATCGCGCTGCTGATCGGCATTCTGCTGCCCGCGTTGCGGCACGCGCGGGAGGCGGCGCGGTCGGCGGTGTGCCTGAGCAACCAGCGGCAGATCGGGATGGCCCTCCTGCAGTACGCCCACGACTTCGAGGAGTGGCTGCCGCGTGAGTGCGGGAGCTCGGGCGATATGTCGTGGGCCAGGGCGACGCGGCCTTACCTGGACTCGCGGGCGACGCACGACGTGCCGGCCAACGACGGGTACCGGGGTGTGGCGATGTTCAAGGACCCGGCCAGGCCGCCGGACGTGTGGGCGTCGATCCAGCCAGCGTATCGCGGGATCGAGGGGCACCAGATTCACTATGTGAACAACGGGATGGGGTTTGGCGCGCCCGGGGTGTACAACGGGACCAAGTCGATGACCCGCGTCGAGTGGGTGAAGAGCGCGGGGGACGTGATGTACCTCTCGGACTTCGCGGCCGACCCGCTGGGGGCGCGGTTCAACCAGGCGCACGCGGCCGCGCCATACAACGATTTCAGCATCGCGGTGTATTACGACCTGCGGCAGCCCGACACGATCCTGGGCAGCGCGACGCAGCTGCGGATCGACCCCAAGCGGCACTCGGGCGGGGCGAACGTGCTGTTCCACGATGGGCACGCGGCCAATCGGCGCGCGACGGAGCTGACGAAGGTGGCCGCGTGGGATGATGGGGATTACAACTGGCAGTCGCGGTAGCCGAGCCGCGGGCGTCAGCACGCGGTGGCTGGGTGTTGATCCGAGCCCCCGGCGGGTGCCGGAGTTCGCATCCTCCGAACCGTCGGTGTTCGGGCCGCCCGTCTCTCGGCGCGGGCTCGGATCACGCACGCGGCAGTGGGCGCGGTCAGTCGCCCCGCCAGGTGGTCCACAGAGATTGGATGCGACCAATAAACGCTCCGGACTTCTCGGCCAACGCGCGTTTCGCGGGGGCGCGGACGGCGTCGACCATCTCGCGGGCGGAGCGATCGGCCAGGCGCGCAATCGCCGCGAGCGACGCGGGGTTCTCCGTCGCGATCGCCGGTTCACGCAGGCGCGTGCCCAGCAGCCAGAAGTCGTGGTCCTTGCCCAGGCCCGCGGCCACATGGCGCAGCGCCTCGGCCTGGGGCTGGATCAGGTCGGGCCACACGCCGCGGATGAGGCGGAGCTGGTCGGAAAGCCGGCGGACGCCGGTGCGCCAGGCGTGCCGGACGGCGGCGTCGTCGGAGTTGAGGGCGTGCTTCCGCCCGTCGCGGACGGCGCCGTAGGAGGCGCGCAGGCCGGCGCGGAGGCAATCGAAGCCGTCGGCGTCGATCGCCCACGCGCCCGCTCGCTCGGCGGCGAGGGCGAGTTGGTCGGCGGCGACCGACGCCGGACTGCGTGCAAGGTCGAGAGCGCCGGGCGTGGGTGAGGGTTGGGCCTTCGATCCGTGAGACCGTGAGGGCTCCGCAAGGATCGTCGCCGCGGCGTTGAAGGCCGCGGGATCGACCGCGCCGAACCGCTCGCGCAGGGCGGCGAGGGCTTCGAGGAGCGACACCGTGTCGCGCTGGCCCGCGAGCAGGTGGGCGGTGGCTCGGAGGGCGTGGTCCTCGCGCCTGGCGTCGTGGCCGAGGGCGGGGCCGATCAGGTGCAGGATGGACCGGACGCGCTTGAGGCGGACGCGGGCATCGTGGATCGCGTCGTCGAGATCGCGGGGCTCGCGGACGTTCTCGAGGGAGCGGGCGGCGCGGGTGAGTTGGTCGGCGGAGATCCGGCGCAGGCCGTCCGCGACGCACTCGCGTTTCTTCAGGCGATACCCCATTGCTCTCGCTCCTGGGGCGATGGTAGCGAGTCGGGTCCCCCGGCTCGGGCCGCGCCGCGTGCAAGGGGCGGTGGAAGCCCTCCCTCACGGTCGGGGCGCGTATCGCTTGCGGGCTGAGCGTGAAAGGACCGACGGCCAGATCACACTGGTGATCCGGCCGTCGGCGGGTCAGGGGGTTGGTGAAGCCAGGCGTGGGCGACTGGATCAGTCGCGGGGAGCCCGGCGCTGCTCGAGCAGTTCGGCGATCCGGTCGAGGCGCTGCTCGAGATTGGCGAGGCGCTGCTCCATGCCGGCCAGGCGGGCGTCCACATCCGGACGGCGCTCATGGATCACGCTGGCGGGCGGGACGGGGGTCATGGGCTGGCCCGGGGTGACGAAGACCATCTCGCCCTCGCGGCCGTCGTGGGCGCCCGGAGCCATCAACATGCGGCGGGGCGCGGTCGCGCCGCCCTGGGCTTGGCCGCCCATGACGGTCATGTGGTCGCGGACGATCGCCTCGATCTTCTGGCGAAGCACCAGTTCATTGATGCTGGTGGCGCCGCCCTCGGACATGGCGGTGACGGCCTCG
>Ga0163144_10028311_pt1 | contig 10810 bp, 10 predicted proteins | sample OliLak19BULKMAT1_FD_123175 | JGI IMG/M metagenome (GOLD analysis project Ga0163144, IMG submission 123175) | Freshwater microbial mat bacterial communities from Lake Vanda, McMurdo Dry Valleys, Antarctica - Oligotrophic Lake LV.19.BULKMAT1 | ecosystem: Environmental > Aquatic > Freshwater >... | reverse complement strand
TTTTGATGAAGAAGAGTTTTCGGAAGCAAAGTATGCCCAAATGGTGGCCAAAAAATTTAATACCAAACATCATGAAATTAAATTAAAAATTTCTGATTTTATAGGAGAGCTTCCATCTGCGCTTCATGCAATTGATTTTCCAAGCGGTGATGGACCAAATACATATATTGTTTCTAAGGCTACCAAGGAAGCCGGAATAACAATGGCACTTTCCGGATTAGGTGGGGACGAACTATTTGCGGGCTACGAAGTTTTCCAACGGACAGCCAGGTTAAATAAATTGAATTTAATTTCCATTTTACCAAAAGGTTTAAGAAGACAACTTGCAAAATTGTCGACAATAAATAGAAAAGGAATTTCTTCTGATAAATTAATTGAATTAATGAGTGAGGAGAATTTTGATATTGCTAATACATATTATTTATCCAGGAGAATGTTGCTTGAAAACCAGGTGGGAAGTATTGTAAGAACCAAGGAACTTCCTGGTGATTTTGTAAAAAACATGCTTACTCAAGTTAAATGGCCTTTTGACAATGATTTTCTTTTGAGCAAAGTATCATATGCGGAGATAAATACGTATATGCAAAACGTTTTACTTAGAGATACTGATCAAATGAGTATGGCGCATGCATTGGAAGTGCGTGTTCCGTTTTTGGACTATAAATTGGTGGAATATGTTTATTCTGTTCCGGATAAATATAAATATCCCTCGACTCCCAAAAAGTTATTGATCGACTCATTAAGTGGGATGTTGCCGAACGAGATCGTAAATCGGCCAAAAATGGGTTTTACTTTGCCGTGGAATCATTGGTTAAGGAATGAATTAAAAAGTTTTTGCGAAGAAAAAATAAATTCATTTGCATCGAGAAAAATGATTAACTCAGATGGGGTGATTGCACTTTGGAATTCATTTTTGAAGAATGATAATTCTGTTCAATGGTCAAGGATTTGGTATTTAGTGGTATTAGAAAACTGGTTACAGCAAAATAAAATTGAAGAATAAAAAAAATATTGTTGTGTTCATTGATTGGTTTGCCCCGGGTTATAAGGCGGGTGGGCCGGTTAGGTCTTGTCTCAACCTCGTTGAGCATTTAAAGAGTGAGTTTAACTTTTATATTATTACAAGCGATACTGATTACGGCGAAACTGAACCGTATAAAAATGTTGTTGCGGATAAATGGAATGTTCTTGAGGAAGAAGTTAATGTTTATTATTTCTCAAAGAAACATATCTCGCGCTCTTCCATAAAACAAGTGCTTTCTCAAATAAAAGAAGTACATAGATATTACCTCAATGGGATGTTCAGTTATCATTTTTCACTGTTGCCTCTGGCCATTCTAAAAGGATCACAGGATATAATCCTTGCTTCAAGGGGTATGTTGGCGAGTAGTGCCCTTTCTTTAAAGCCATTAAAGAAAAATGTTTTTATTAAAGTGCTTAAGGCTCTTGGGTTTTATAAAAGTGTTTTGTTTCATGCAACATCATTGGGTGAGATAGAAGATATTAAAGCTGTAATTGGAGTCAGATCAAAAATATATTATGCTCCAAATCTTTCTAGAAGTATAGGTCAAACTGCTCCGGAAAGAATAAAGGGTAAGGATAATGCCCGGTTATTATTCCTTGGAAGAATATCTCCTGAAAAAAATCTTTTGTTTGCGCTTAATATTTTGAAAAATGTGAAACGAAGGGTCACTTTTGATATTTACGGAGCGATTAATGATAAAGCTTATTGGGAACAATGCAGAAATTGTATTGCTTCGCTTCCGGCAAACATATCGGTAAGTTATAAGGGTATTATCGAAAGTGAAAATGTATTTAAGGCTATCGGGCAATATGATTTTTTGTTTCTGCCAACATTAGGCGAAAATTTTGGACACGCAATTTTTGAATCGTTAAGTGCTGGCTGTCCTGTTATCATCAGTAATAAAACTCCGTGGAGGAATTTGCAAAAAAATAATATGGGTTGGGACCTTGCCTTAGATAATGAAGGCGAGTTTATTAATATTATTGAAAAGTGTTCGGGAATGGAAAATGAAAACTATCAGCAAATGTCCACCGGGGCACGATCTTTTGCAGATTCTTATATTAAAACGGGTGAAGCGTTGGAATTGAATAGGAAACTTTTTGAATGATGTCGCGTCTTTCCTTAACTTTGGGTCACCATGTCACAAACCGATCTTTCTAAGTACGACAATCGCTGGTATAAACCCGGGAATATTATTTCAAGGGCGTTATGGTATTTGGTAAATGCCACTTTTTTTAAGTCAAGCTTTCCTTTTTGCTCTGTAAAAGTTTTTTTATTAAAAATGTTTGGGGCAAAAATTGGCAGTGGTGTTATAATTAAACCATCGGTAAATATTAAATATCCCTGGCTCCTTGAAATAGGCGATCATACATGGATAGGTGAGAGAGCTTGGATAGATAATTTAGCACAGGTAAAAATTGGTAAGAATGTTTGCCTGTCGCAAGGAGCAATGTTGTTAACCGGCAATCACAATTATAAAAGGATAACCTTCGATTTAACGGTGAGTGCAATTACTCTTGCAGATGGCGTTTGGATTGGAGCAAAGAGTATTGTATGTCCGGGTGTATCTTGTGGTTCGCATGCCGTGCTCGCTGTCGGTTCTGTTGCAACTTCCGACCTTCTTGAATATTCTATTTACTCCGGTAATCCGGCGCAAAAAATAAAAGACAGAACAATAGAATAATGAAGGTTTCCATTATAACAGTTACTTTCAACAGTGCCGCTACGCTGGAAGAAACAATTCTCAGTGTCATTCAACAGGATCACAACAATATTGAATACATTATTGTTGATGGTGGCTCAACGGATAATACACTATCAATCATAGAAAAATATAAAAATAAAATTGCGAAAGTAATTTCAGAAAAGGATGACGGGCTTTATTTCGCCATCAACAAAGGCATAGCACTTTCAACGGGTGAATTAATTGGTATTTTGCATTCCGATGATTTTTATCCCGATACAAATATCATTTCCGGCATTGTAAATTCAATTGCTGCTTCGGGAGCAGAAAGTTGTTATGGCGATCTTCAATATGTAGATCGGAGCAATGAAAAAAAAGTAATACGAAACTGGAAATCGAAGCCGTATTCGGAAGACCTTTTTCCCAAAGGCTGGATGCCACCTCATCCTACTTTTTTTGTGAATAGAAATTGCTACGAAAAGTACGGAATGTATAATACACAGCTTCGTTCATCTGCAGATTATGAATTGATGTTACGCTTTTTATTCAAACATAAAATTTCTACAGCCTATATTTCAAAGGTATTGGTAAAAATGCGTACCGGCGGGCAAAGCAATGTTTCAATCAGCAACAGGATAAAAGCCAACAAAGAAGACAGGCTGGCATGGAAGTTAAATGGATTAACTCCGGGTCTATTTACAACTATATTAAAGCCTCTATCAAAACTTAAACAGTATTTTTAGATTCTATTGTAAAAGAAAAATCCCCCATATTACGGGAGGATTTTTTATAAAAATATCAATATAATTTCGATTAGAACTTCGCTCTAACACGTCTCTTTCTGTACTTCGTGCCTTTGAAAATACTTCCGTATTTGGATTTGTAGAAAGCACTTTTCCCACGGAACGTATAACTTAAATTCAGTGTAGTAAACATATACGCATCGTTATGAGTAGGATCGCCTCTTTTATTTCCCGGAAAATAATTTTCTTTCTGAGGTATAGTCTCATCAGAACTTCTGTCTAACTCTAATGTTCTGTTTGCGACCGCAGCAGCAGTAGGGTCGTCAAGTTTCGCATAAGTAGTACTTATATCATCTGAATAATCGGTAAAAGTTTTTCTCCAGCTCAACTCCCAACCAATTCTGTATCTTTTTTCTATAGTGAAATAAAAACCTAAGCCAAAAGGAATTGCAAAACCAACAGGGCTGTAAGGTTTTAGTTGTCCTTCTGTTTTCAACGGTCTTAAAGCAACCCACTCGCCGTTATAGTCGGCCTTAGGACTGTGATAAAATCCTGTTAAGCCGGTATAGCCATAGGCCCTGAAATCATTTCTATATCTATATGTTCTGCCAAGGTCATTGATCTCATAAAAGAAAATCTGTGTATAAGCTGAAAGGTCAACTATGTCGTTTCTGAAACTTAAATTACGCCCCATTCTTCCGGGGTTAGTTGAAAATTTATCAGATCCCGTAACTCTTAAATAAGTCAATGCACCCTGAAATGAAAGCAAGGAGTTTAGCTTATATCTTGCAAACCCGCTCATTGCCCAGCGTGTTTCAGCCAGCTTTAAATCGTAAACGAAGTCTTTTCTGTCTTCTATTTCTCCGCCAATATCACCGAGGTAATTTGATGTGCCTAAACGTATACCAACATCCCACCTATACTGAGAAAATAGAGGTAATGAAGATGAAAGAAGCAAAAAGAAAGTAACTCTTTTAAACATCCAGATCCTTTTATGAAGAATAACAAATATACAAAAAAGTCCTCATTTTCATACGATTATCTTATTTTTGTTAAAGTATAAAATTTCGACATGAATCGGGTAAAAGAGTTGTTTAATGTTAAATTTCCAATTGTTCAGGCAGGAATGATTTGGTGCAGCGGCTGGGAACTTGCCTCAGCGGTTAGTAATGCAGGTGGGCTCGGCCTTATAGGCAGTGGATCTATGTACCCCGATATTTTGAGAGAGAATATTCAAAAATGTAAAAAAGCTACGAAACTACCATTTGGGGTAAATGTTCCGTTATTGTATCCTGAAATAGAAAAACAGATTAATATCATCATAGAAGAAGGAGTAAAGATCGTTTTTACTTCAGCAGGGAACCCTTCAACATGGACATCATTACTTAAAAAGAACGGAATTACAGTTGTGCATGTTGTCTCTAATGTAAAGTTTGCACTTAAGGCACAGGATGCCGGAGTAGATGCTATTGTTGCGGAAGGTTTTGAAGCTGGCGGCCACAATGGAAGGGAAGAAACCACTACACTTTGTTTAATACCCCTTGTGAAAAATGTTGTGAAAATTCCGTTGATCGCTGCCGGTGGTATTGGCACTGGCCGTTCTATGCTCGCCGCTATGGCGCTTGGTGCTGAAGGTGTTCAGATGGGCAGCCGCTTTGTTGCTTCGATAGAATCATCAGCGCATAAAAACTTTAAAGAAAAAGTATTGAACTCAAATGATGGCGATACTCAATTAACATTAAAGCAGCTTACGCCTGTAAGGCTTATTAAAAATAAATTTTACCAGGACGTTCAGCATGCTGAAAAAAATGGAGCTACAGCTGAAGAGTTGGCAAAACTTTTAGGAAAAGGTAGAGCTAAAAAGGGTATGTTTGAAGGAGATATGGATGAGGGAGAATTAGAGATAGGACAAGTGAGTGCACAACTGAAAAATATTAAACCCGCAGCAGAAATAATTGCGGATATTATAACCGAGTTCAATTCTGCAAATGAAGAATTGAAAAATGTTAAATTTAATTGACAAAATTCTATGATAAAATTTGAAAAATTTACGTTGGATAACGGATTGCGCGTTATCGTTCACCAGGATAAATCTTCTCCGATTTCCTGCATAAATATTTTGTATGATGTTGGTGCAAGGGATGAAGATCCTGAGAAAACAGGATTTGCTCATTTGTTTGAACATTTGATGTTCGGTGGCTCGGTAAATATTCCTAATTATGATGAGCCTTTGCAAAGAGTGGGTGGAGAGAACAATGCGTTTACTACGAATGACATTACTAATTATTATTTAACACTTCCTACCGCGAATCTTGAAACGGGATTTTGGCTGGAGTCGGATAGAATGTTGAGTCTTGCATTTTCCGAAAAAAGTCTGGATGTTCAGCGCAATGTTGTAATTGAAGAATTCAAACAACGTTATTTGAATCAACCTTATGGAGATGTTTGGTTGCTGCTTAAACCATTGGCATATAAGGTGCATCCGTATTTGTGGTCCACCATTGGGAAAGAGATAAAGCATATTGAAGATGCAAGAATGGAAGATGTGCGCGATTTCTTTAAAAGATATTATTGTCCTAACAATGCAATTATGGTTGTGGGAGGGAATGTAGAATTGGATGAGGTAAAACACCTATCAGAAAAATGGTTTGGCGGTATACCCAAAGGTCCGGAGAATAATCGCAATTTGCCAAAGGAACCAAAGCAAACAGAAGCAAGAACACTTACTGTTGAAAGGGATGTTCCGCTGAATTCTATTTACAAAGCCTATCATATGTCAGCAAAAGGTGCAAAGGAATATTATCCTATAGATCTGCTTTCTGATATTCTATCCCGCGGCAATTCATCACGGCTTTACAATAAATTATTAAAGGAGAAAAAACTATTCAATGATATAAATGCATATGTAACCGGCGATCTGGATGAAGGATTGTTTGTTGTATCTGGCAAATTGAACGAGGGTGTAAAAATGGAGGACGCAGAGGCAGCAATAGATGAAGAATTAGCGTTGGTGAAAGAACAACTTGTTACCGTGGATGAATTAACGAAAGTGAAAAATAAAGTAGAATCGACAATCGAATTTTCTGAGATGGAGGTTCTTAATAAAGCGATGGAGCTGGCTTTTGCAGAACTCTTGGGGAATGCAGAACTCGTAAATAAAGAGGTGGAAAAATATTTAGCTGTTACGGCTGAAGACATAAAAGCAGAGGCAAATAAAATTTTCAGAAAAGAAAACAGTTCAACCTTATATTACTTAAGTAAGTCAAATAAAAATTAAAGACAAGGCATGGTAGCTATAGACAGATTAACGATCCCGGGTTTTAAAACAATTGATAAGGTTGAGCTGATAGAAGCAAAAAAATCTAAGCTTGATAATAATATTCCGGTATATACAATTAATGCGGGAACACAAGGAATCGTTCGTATTGAATTTGTTTTTTCAGCGGGTATAAAACAACAGCAAAAACCTGTCGTTGCTGCTGCGGTGAATAGTATGATCGTTGAAGGTACATCTAAACATACCGCAGCGCAGATCGCTGATATGATAGATTATTACGGCGCTTTTTTCGAAACTGAGATTTCACAGGACAATGCGATCCTTACCATTTACTCTCTTAATAAACATTTACTTAAAACACTACCAATTATTGAGCAGGTGTTGAAAGATGCTTCTTTCCCAGAACATGAGGTAGAAATTTATGTAAGGAACAGAAAATCAAAATACATTGTAAACAGTAAAAAGGTAAGCAATGTGGCAAGGAAAAAATTTGCGGAACTTGTCTTTGGTTCGCAACATTCTTACGGTTACAATGTACAACTGGAAGATTATGATAAGCTGACTCGGAACGATATTTCATCGTTCTATAAACATTTCTATGGAAGTAATAATTGTAAAATAGTTGTTTCCGGAAAAGTAGATGACAATGTTTTAACAGCGCTTAATAAACATTTTGGCGATGATAATTGGAAAACGGATTCCGGTGCGGCTTTATATAAATCTCCTGATTTTAAATCATCGACAAAACAGAAAAATGTTGTTCAATGGGAGGATGCTATTCAGTCGGCATTACGTATTGGAAAAACAATGTTCAATAAAACTCATCCGGATTATGTTCCGATGCGATTGTTGAATTGTGCGCTGGGTGGTTATTTTGGATCGAGACTAATGTCTAACATCAGGGAGGACAAAGGGTATACATATGGAATTGGTTCAGGACTTGTATCCATGGAGGACACTGGGTACTTTTTTATTTCAACCGAAGTTGGAGTTGATGTAAGGGAAAAGGCACTTGCAGAAGTATATAAGGAAATAAAAATGATCAGGGAAAATCTTATTTCTGAAAATGAATTGGAACTGGTAAGAAATTATATGCTGGGCACTTTTTTGAGAAGCGCAAGCGGTCCGTTTGCTTTGGCCGATAAATTCAAGAGCATAATGGATTACGGATTAGATTATACTTACTACAATAGATACCTGGATTCAATAAAAAATACAAAGCCGGAGCAATTGCGTGACCTCGCTAATAAATACCTGCAGGAAGAATCGTTGATAGAGCTGGTGGTAGGCTAGGCGTTTATTTTTTCTTCTGACTCATTTCACCGCCAACGTATATCTCATCGGAAATGAGACTACCCTTTTCGTCATATGTTTTCCATTCACCATCTTTTACATAATCAAGTGAACTTTCACTATAAACAAGAATACCTTCCTCTTTAATGCCGCCGTTAGAGTGATATTCTTTTTTACTGTATTTGTTTTTCTTTTTGTCGCTTACTTCAAAAGTTGACTCAGGTTTTCCATTCTCATAAAATGAATTGCGGACTTTCACCATTCCATCTTTGTCCGCTTCTTCGGTATACTCTACTTGTCCATTTTCATAATAGTCAGTTTCTTTTAAAACGGCTCCTTCGTTATACAGCATTTCAACTTTAGGTTTGCCGTCCCTATAAAAAATATCCATTTTTGATTTTTTATAATCGATCAGTTTAAAATCTCTTTCGAGTTTTCCGTTGTCATAATAATTTTTGAAAATTTTTATTTGACCATCGATATAATACCCCCTATGAAGCAGCGCTCCGTTTTCATAAAAATCTTCGACCCATCCCTGGCAGGCGTATCCTCGTTTATCGTTCCTCACCGAATCTGCCTCCAATGCAGTAACAAGTCTTTCGTAAATATTTATTCCATATGTAGAATCATAAACATCTTTGAACTTGTATTTTTTCTCCACAGGTATTTGTCCCGCAAATCGCTGTGAAAAAGCGAAATAGGGGAGGTAAAGAAATAACACTACTGCGAGTACTCTTTTCATCGGGGCAATGGTAATGAGTTTTCTAATATAATCAGTTAAGTAATTTTAAACAAATTGATCAATGTACGCCCTTTGCGGCTAAATAACGCTCCGCATCAAGTGCAGCCATACAACCAGTGCCGGCAGCAGTAACAGCCTGCCTGTAAACCTTATCCTGCGCATCACCACTTGCATAAACACCTTCAATATTTGTTTTGCTGGTGCCCGGGATTGTTTTAATATAACCCTGCTCATCCATATCTAACCAGCCTTTGAATATTTCTGTGCTTGGTGTGTGTCCTATCGCAACAAAAAAACCGGTGACATTTAATTTCCGTTCTTCGTTTGTGTTTATGTTTTTTATAAGGGCTCCTTCAACAGTTTGTCCTCCTAGAATTTCAGCTGTTTCGCTATTCCATAACACCTCTATGTTTGGTGTATTTAGCACCCTGTGCTGCATGGCTTTTGAAGCGCGCATTTCACCACGCCTTACGATCATGTAAACTTTTTTGCAAAGTTTTGCGAGGTAAGTTGCTTCTTCAGCTGCGGTATCTCCTGCACCAACAATAGCTACATCCTGTCCCTTAAAGAAAAATCCATCACAGACAGCACATGCAGAAACACCAAAGCCATTAAGACGCTGCTCTGATTCAATGCCCAGCCATTTTGCTGATGCGCCTGTTGCAATTATTACGGAGTCTGCAGTGATCGTAGTTTTTTCATCGATGATTACTTTGTGCACAGGGCCTGTGAAATCAACGGAGCTGGCAATTCCCCAGCGTATGTCTGTTCCAAATCTTTCGGCTTGCGCTTTGAAATCTTCCATCATTGTTGGTCCGTGAGCTCCTTTCGGGTATCCCGGAAAATTATCTACTTCAGTCGTTATTGTCAATTGTCCTCCCGGCTGCAATCCTTGGTACATAACCGGTTTAAGGTCTGCACGGGCTGCATATATTGCAGCTGTATATCCTGCAGGGCCCGAACCTATAATAAGGCATTGAACATGTTCAGGTTTGTCGCTCATAAAATGATTTTGGACTATAAATTTAGTAATTATTGGTATAGCTGGTGCATAAATGAATTGTTTGTTTAGCTCATTTTTGTAATATATTTTTTAAATTGGTGCTAATGTTAGTCAATAGAGTAGTTGCGTACTTATTTCTACCTGTATTCGGCTTCGGTTTTTTATGTCCATATTTTGTTTTTTATGTACAAAGACAACACATAAAAGGAGAGGCTATCAAAGCCATAAATACATGCTCATTTGAAAATAAGGTTACGCTGCATTTTTCTTCTTATGAGTTTAAGCATTTGGAATGGCTTGAGGAAAATGAGTTTTATTATCAAGGCTCGCGCTACGATTTAATTAGGAAAAATGTAGATAGGAATGGAGATGTGAATTTGATTTGTGTGGATGATAAACACGAAACACATTTCTTTGCCAACTTCTCCAAATTGATACATGAAAATAATTCGCCGTTTGGGGGCGCAGCTAAATCTGTACATTCGAAATGTTTTTTTGATGATTTTTTGAAGAACGATTTTCAATCATGTTTCGGAATATCGAGCCTCTGCTTTGATATCAAAAATTGTTTTTTGAATTTTTCCTGTCCCCTGAGTTATTTTTTCGGGGATGTTACTACTCCTCCCCCCCGATAAAGCTTAATTTTTTTATTTATATTTTTCATTTTGTAGAAGTTCTATTCAGAAGTTCTGCTTGTTTTATTATTAAAATTAAACCAACCAGTATGAGAAAAATATTTTTAATATCAGTTATTTTATTTTTGTTTTTTGCAAAATTATTTTCCCAGAAAACAGTTCAATTGCAAAATTCAGATACAATTTTCAAGTATGTTAATCTAAATGAAGTCATCTTCTCTGCGAATAAAGTTGAAGAGAAGGCTTCAGACATTCCGTATAAAATCGAAGTCCTAAAGTCACGACAAATAGAATTTTACAATGCTCAAACATCTGCGGATATGTTGTTGAATACCGGCAAGGTGTTTGTTCAAAAGAGCCAGGCCGGAGGTGGAAGTCCTGTATTACGAGGGTTTGAAGCGAGCCGGGT
>Ga0163144_10028310_pt1 | contig 10810 bp, 6 predicted proteins | sample OliLak19BULKMAT1_FD_123175 | JGI IMG/M metagenome (GOLD analysis project Ga0163144, IMG submission 123175) | Freshwater microbial mat bacterial communities from Lake Vanda, McMurdo Dry Valleys, Antarctica - Oligotrophic Lake LV.19.BULKMAT1 | ecosystem: Environmental > Aquatic > Freshwater > Lake... | reverse complement strand
CTATCCGCCGCCCGAATTTCCGCCGCGCAGGGTCGGGCCCTTTGCCCGGACGCCGCCCGCGATCTTTCCGCCGATCCTCGGGTTTCTGGCGCTTGCAGGGGCAGTGCGGTTGGCGGCAAACCAGTTTGGCTGGGACCGGGGCTTGGGGGAGCTGCTGGCCGGAATTGCGGTGGCGCTTTGGGTTTTTGCCGCTTTTGCCTATCTGGCCAAGCTGGTTCAGCGTCCGATGGTGGTGGTGGAGGATCTGCGGGTGCTGCCGGGACGGGCCGGGCTTGCGGCGCTGAGCATGGGCGGGATGGCGGCTGCGGGGCTCTTGTCGCCCTACCTGCCGATGGCCGCCATCGCGCTGATGGCGGCGGCGCTGCTGGTCCATCTGGTCCTCGCCCTTGTGCTGATCTGGCTGCTGACCCGGCCCGATACGCCCGCGCGCAGCATCAACCCGACCTGGCATCTCAGCTTCGTCGGCTTTATCGTGGCGGCCCCGGCGGCCTATGCGCTTGGTGTGCAACCCGTGGCTCTGGGGCTGTTCTGGTGCACCCTGCCGATCGCGGTGGCCATCTGGATACTCAGTGCGGTGGACCATGTCCGGACCGGCTTGCCCCCGGCCCCCCTGCGCCCGCTTCTGGTGATCCATGTCTCACCTGCAGCGCTTCTTGCCATTGTGGCCGCCTTGTTGGGCAAGCCGATGATTGCGGTTGGCCTTCTGGGATGTGCGGCCGCGTACGGGTTGGTGTTGCTGGTCCGGCTTCGGTGGCTGACGGCAACCGGGCCGAGCCCGCTTTGGGGCGGCTTTACCTTTCCCCTCGCTGCGCTGGCCTCGGCCATGCTGGTTGTGGGCGGGGTCTGGCAGTCGGCGGGCCTTGCCCTGACCGTGGCAGGGCTCGTGATCATCCCGGCGCTGATGTGGTGGGTGCTGAAGCGCTGGCCGGGTGGCAGGCTGGCGGCGATGACCAACGCCGCCGAGGTCTAAGTCAAGCTCGGATCAGGTTGACCCAGGCCCGGGCGAGACGGAGGCCGTGGGCATCCGCCTCAGCTCCCGCAGTCTCGGCAAGGGCTCCGTGCTGCAAGGCCCACCCCGGCTGCATCCGCTCGATCCCGTCAGGGAACCGGCGCAACCAGTCGGCGACGACGGCGCGGCTCGCCTCGAAGTGGAATTGCGTGCCATAGGTCGCGCGACCGATCCGGAAGGCCTGATGTCGGGCCGCAGCACTTTGTGCGAGGTGGATGGCCCCGGCGGGCAGGGTGAAAGTGTCCGAATGCCACTGGAAGATCGGGAAATTGGCCGGAAGGACCGACAGCACCGGATCGGACCGGCCTGCCTCGGTGAGGCCGACATCCACCCAACCGAATTCGCGCGCGGTGCCGACCTGGTTTTCCGCCCCATAGGCCCGCGCCAAAAGCTGCGCGCCAAGGCAGATGCCCAGCACTGGCTTGTCCGCCGCCGTGTAGGCCGCCATCAGCCGGGCAAGCTCGGGCAGGTAGGGGTGGGTGTGGTCATCCGTGGCGGCCTGCTCGCCGCCGAACACCACCAGCGCGTCGGTCTCGGGCTCTTTCGGAAGCGGGGCGCCGGTCCAGGGCTTCCACAGGTCGATCAGCGCGGCCCGTTCGTGCAGCGCAACACCCACCAATCCGTGGTGCGTGACACTGGTGTTTTCAACAATCGCGACGCGCATGGACCCCCCTGGCTCTAGGCGGAGTGTCACCACAGCCGGGCGGGCTTGCCAAGGGGCGGATTTGCCCTTGCAAACCATCCGGCCCCGTGAAAATGAGAACCGCCAAGCGACGCCAACTCCGGAGGGATTTTCCATGGAGATTCGTGAGGCTCTCACCTTCGACGATGTGCTTCTGGTACCTGCGGCCTCCGCCGTGCTGCCGTCCGAGGCCGACACGTCGACCTTCGTGACGAAGGAGATCCGGATGAACATTCCGCTTCTGTCCAGTGCGATGGACACGGTGACCGAAGGCCGCATGGCCATTGCCATGGCGCAGGCGGGCGGGATCGGCGTCATCCACCGCAATCTCGACGTCGAGGCGCAGGCGCGCGAGGTGCGGCGGGTGAAGCGGGTCGAAAGCGGGGTGGTGTATCAGCCGATAACCCTGACGCCGGACCAGACCCTTGCCGACGCCAAGGCGCTGATGGAGCGGTATTCGATCACCGGCTTTCCGGTGGTAGACGCAACCGGCCGAGTGCTGGGTATCGTCACCAACCGCGACATGCGCTTTGCCTCCGATGACCGCACCCCGGTTTCGGTGATGATGACCAGCGACAACCTTGCCATCCTGCGCGAACCGGTCGACCGGGGTGAGGCTATTTCGCTGATGAAAGCGCGGCGGATCGAGAAGCTTTTGGTTACCGACGGGATGGGCAAGCTCACCGGGCTTTTGACGTTGAAGGACACCGAACAATCCGTTCTCAACCCGCAGGCCTGCAAGGACGGGCTCGGGCGGCTTCGGGTTGCGGCGGCGACCACGGTGGGCGATGCCGGTTTTGCGCGATCCGAAGCTCTGATCGAAGCGGGTGTCGACCTCGTGGTGATCGACACCGCGCACGGCCATTCCGAAGGCGTGGCCCGGGCGGTCGAACGGATCAAGCGGCTGTCGAACGCGGTGCAGGTGGTGGCGGGCAACGTCGCCACGGCCGAGGCGACGCGCGCGCTGATCGGCGCGGGGGCGGATGCGGTCAAGGTCGGCATCGGGCCGGGCAGCATCTGCACGACGCGGATCGTGGCAGGGGTCGGCGTGCCGCAGCTGACCGCGATCCTCGATTCTGCACAGGCGGCGGGGGATGTGCCGGTCATCGCTGACGGCGGCATCAAGTATTCCGGCGATTTTGCCAAGGCGATTGCGGCGGGGGCGTCCTGCGCCATGGTCGGAAGCGCAATTGCGGGCACCGACGAATCCCCCGGCGAGGTGATCTTGTGGAACGGGCGGTCGTTCAAGGCTTACCGCGGCATGGGGTCGCTTGGTGCGATGGCGCGGGGTTCTGCCGACCGGTACTTCCAGAAAGACGCCGCCAGCGACAAGCTGGTGCCGGAAGGGATCGAGGGGCAGGTGCCCTACAAAGGCTCGGCTGCCGCGGTCATTCACCAGATGGTCGGCGGCCTGCGCGCCGCGATGGGCTATACCGGCTGCGCCACAGTGGCCGAGATGCGGACGAACTGTCAGTTTGTGCGCATCACCGGGGCGGGGTTGAAGGAAAGCCATGTCCATGACGTGCAGATCACCCGCGAAAGCCCGAATTATCGGGTGATGTAGCGGTGCGCTTTGGGGCGGCGTCAGCATGACTCCGGGCGCGCGGGCGTCGGCCGCGATGGCGGTGCTTGACCAGGTACTGGCAGGCGAGCCGGTCGAAAAGGTTCTGACCAACTGGGGACGGGGTGCACGTTATGCAGGCTCGTCCGACCGGGCAGCCCTCCGCGATATCGTGTTCCAATGCTTGCGCTGCCGATCCGCCTATGCCGCCTTGGGGGGCGGCTTGACCGGGCGGGGGTTGGTTCTGGGCCACATGCGATCCTTGTCCGACGATCAGCGCCCGGATTGGTTCACGGGCGGGCCGCACGATCCCCTCCCCCCCGATCCGGCAACGGAGGCTGGTCGCCCGCCGGTCGGAGCTGAGGTTTTCAACATCCCCGACTGGCTGGAACCGCCCTTGAGGCAAAGCCTTGGGGATGATTTCGCGCCCGTGATGACCGCGATGGCCGACCGCGCCCCGGTGTTCCTGCGGGTCAATCCGTTGCGGGGCAGTTTGGCAGCCGCCGAAGCGTCGCTTGCCGCTGAAGCGATCACGGTCAGAGGATGCGCTGGCATGAACTTCGCGCTCGAAGTCGTTCATGGCGAACGCAAGATCCGAACCAGCAAGGCATATGCCAGCGGGTGCGTGGAATTGCAGGACCTGTCGTCGCAAGTGGTTGTGGCGAACCTGCCGCTTGCGGACGGGATGAAGGTTCTAGACCACTGCGCCGGGGGCGGAGGCAAGACCTTGGCCATGGCGGCGGCGGCAAAACTGCGACTTTACGCCCATGATGCCTTTCCGCACCGGATGATCGATCTGACGGCACGGGCGGACCGCGCGGGTGTTGCGGTGACGCAACTTCGGCGACCCGAGGAGCAGGCACCGTTCGACCTTGTTCTGGTGGACGCACCCTGCTCCGGCTCGGGCAGCTGGCGGCGCGATCCGGCGGGCAAATGGGCGCTGACGGAAGCGAGGCTGGCAACCCTGCTCCAAAAGCAGCACCAGATCCTGCGCCGGGCGGCTGCGATGGTCCGGCCGGGGGGCTGGCTCGCCTATGTGACCTGCTCGCTTCTGTCGGTCGAGAATGACGACCAGATCACAGCGTTTCTGACCGATTTACCAGGCTGGACGCTGGCCCGCCGCCAGGTCCTGACCCCCTTGACCGGCGGTGACGGGTTCTTTCTGGCTCTCCTCCAGCGCCTGCCGTCCTGATCCATGCAACCCTTGCGCGAAGTCGGATTGCGGTTAAGCATCGGTTAACCGGTACGCGGCAAGACTGTCCGCCGGGTCTGGATCGAGGGGCAGGGTGTCGGATAGCGTCGCAAAGGGTCTGGCCGCCATCGGGCAGGAGGCTCCGATAGGCCTTGGCGTGATCGCGGGGGCGGGGGCGGCGCTGGTTGCCTTCTGGGTCGCCGCATGGCCCGGCTTTGGGCCGGTCGTTGCCGTGGCGGGTCTGACGATGCTGCTTCTTGCCGTGATCCTCGTCGCGCTTGCCGGGCACTTCCAGCTTGAACGCCAACAGGAAGACGCCCGGACCTTTCGCCTCACCGCCGAGGACCCCTCTCCCTGCGTTGCAACCGATGCGGCGGGTTTTGTCCTGTTCCGCAACGATGCCGCAACGCGCCGACTTGGCACCAGACCCGACCCGCTTGGTGCCGCCCTGACCCACTTCGTGATCGACCCCCCGGCACTCCTGCTGCGGCTCCTGAAGCAAGCCGAACGGGACGGGGCGGCACAGGCTGACCTTGCCACCCGCCAAGGCAGCCTGCGGATTGCCGTCCATCGGGCCGGGCCGGAGCGCTATCTTTGGCGAGTTGAGGATTTTCCGGGTGCGGTCTCGGGCCTGTCTGCGCCGGATCGGGCAGAGGCGGGAACCATCGGTGACCAGGTCTCTTCGGTCAACGCCGACCTTGAAGACGTTCCAGTGGCGCTGATGACCTTTGGCCCCGACGGCGTCCTGCGCAATGCCAACCGCGTGGCCCGCGACATGCTGATGGACGGCATGCTGCGCCCGGCGATGTTTCATGAACTGTTCGAGGCGCTTGGCCGCCCGGTGTCGGACTGGCTCAGCGATGTCGCGACGGGCCGCATTCCGGGCGGAAATGAGGTCTTGCGCGCCCGCAACGGCGGTGACGAAGCCTTTTTGCAGGTGACGCTACACCGGTTTCTGGATGCGGGCCGGGTCTCACTCCTTGCGGTCCTGAACGATGCGACCCGCCTCAAGACATTGGAAGCCCAGTTTGCGCAAAGCCAGAAGATGCAGGCGATTGGCCAGCTTGCCGGCGGGATCGCGCATGATTTCAACAATCTTTTGACTGCAATTTCAGGCCATTGCGACCTTCTGCTGTTGCGCCATGGCCGCGACGCCCCGGATTTCGCCGATCTGGAACAAATCCGCCAGAACGCCAACCGTGCGGCGGCGCTGGTCGCGCAACTGCTCGGATTCTCCCGCAAACAGACGCTGAAGCCGGAGCGACTTGATGTCGAGGATGTGCTGGCCGACCTGGCCCATCTTCTGAACCGCCTGCTGGTCGAAAAGGTGGACCTGCGGTTGAGCCACATCCGGCGGGACGACAGCTCCAGCCCCTGCCTGATCCGGGCCGACCGGCGGCAGTTGGAGCAGGTGCTGGTCAATCTTGTGGTCAACGCGCGCGATGCGATGCCGGAAGGTGGCCTGATCACAATCGAAACCACGGCGCTGACGCTGACCGAAGCGCTGGAACGGGATCGGGCCACGGTGCCGCCGGGGGACTATTGCCTGATCCGGGTCACCGACAGCGGTGTCGGCATCGCGCCAGAAAACCTGCGCAAGATCTTTGAACCGTTCTTCACCACCAAGCGTCCGGGTGAAGGGACCGGGCTTGGTCTCTCCATGGCTTACGGGATTGTGAAACAGTCCGGCGGCTTCATCTTCGCGACCTCGGAGCCCGGTAGTGGATCAACCTTCGAGCTTTACTTTCCGGCAGCCGGGCCGGAGGCGGTTGTGCCTGCCGCCACGCCCGAACCACGGCGGACGCAGGTCCGGCAAGGTGATGGCGTGGTGCTTCTGGTGGAGGACGAGGCGCCAGTCCGTGCCTTTGCCAGCCGTGCGCTGCGGCTCCGCGGCTATACCGTGCTGGAGGCCGCGTCGGGCGAAGAGGCGCTGGAAGTGTTGCAGGACCGCAGTCTGGAGATCGATGTATTCGTGTCGGACGTGGTCATGCCCGGGCTTGACGGGCCGGCCTGGGTGCGGCAGGCGCTGCAGGACAGGCCGCAGGTCCGGGTGATCTTCATGTCCGGTTACGCCGAGGACGCGCTGTCGGAAGATCAGGCCCGGGTGCCGAATGCGGTTTTCCTGCCGAAACCCTTCTCGCTCAATGATCTGACCGCCACCGTGCAGGCGCAGTTTGCCTGAGACCGTGACCTAGCGCAGCAGGCGTGCAACCTCGGGTGCGAAATAGGTCAAAACCCCGTCGCAGCCCGCGCGCTTGAAGCCGATCAAGCTTTCCAACATCGCCTTTTCGCCGTCGATCCAGCCCTGCGCGGCCGCTCCCTTGATCATCGCGTACTCACCCGACACCTGATAAGCGTAGGTGGGCGCACCAAAGGCATCCTTCACCCGGCGGCAGATATCAAGATACGGCATCCCCGGCTTGACCATCACCATGTCGGCCCCTTCCGACAGGTCACGCGCCACCAGCCGCAAAGCCTCGTCACTGTTGGCCGGGTTCATCTGATAGGTCTTCTTGTCGCCCTTCAAAGCCCCCGAAGCCCCGACTGCATCGCGAAACGGGCCATAGAAGGCGCTGGCATATTTCGCGGCATAGCTCAGGATCGCGACGTCGTGATGACCTGCCGCCTCCAGCGCCTGCCGCATTGCGCCGATCCGGCCATCCATCATGTCGGACGGGCCAAGGATATCGGCCCCGGACTCGGCCTGGATGAGGGCCATCTTCACCAAGGCCTCGACCGACTCGTCGTTCAGGATGATACCGTCGCGCACAAGACCGTCGTGGCCGTGAAGGTTGTAGGGATCAAGCGCCACATCCGTCATCACCGCGATGTCCGGCACCTGCGCCTTGATTGCCCGGATGGCGCGGTTGGTCAGGTTGTCAGGATTCCACGCCTCGCGGCAGTCAGCGGTCTTCAGTCTTGGGTCGGTATAGGGAAACAGGCAGATCGCCGGAATGCCAAGGTCCTGCGCCATCGCCGCAGCCTCGACCACCAGATCAAGCGACAGACGTTCGACGCCCGGCATCGACCGGATCGGGTCACGCATGTTGTTCCCGTCGCGCAAGAATACCGGCCAGATCAGATCGCCTGCGCTCAGCACCACCTCTTGCGTCAGGGCCCGCAGCGCCGCGGATTTGCGGCTGCGGCGAAAGCGTCCAAGCGGATAGCTGGCAAAAACAGGCTGCATCTCGGGGTCCTTATGGCAATTCAAGCAGGGGCTTGCGGCTTCATCTCCTGCCTGCCATGGAAAGATGCGCACCTCAAGTTAGCTTAGCGCAAGGCACACGACCGGAAAAAGGATCATCCGCAAGGTGGAACCGTTCGACTCCGTCCTAGACCTCATCAACATGCGGTCGTTCTCCAGTCTTTGGTACTGGATCGTGCTGGCGGTGCTGTGGTCCTCGCTCAGCTACTTCGTGCTGGGCGTGCCCCTGGACATGGTCCGGCGAGGGCGGCGGGAGGGGGGGCAAGCACAGCAGGATGTCGAGGATCAGATTCGCATCACGACCAACCGCGTGCTGCATCTGGTGGACGAAAGCCTGCTGGTTCTGGTCGGGCTGGGCTTCTTCTGGCTCAGCGGTCTGACCTTGCTTGCGTTCTACTACAATGTCGAATTCGCGCAGGCGGTGTTCTTCCTTCTGGCCCCGATTTCGCTCGTGGCCTGGCTCAGCATCCGGCTTTGCCGCCGGATCGTTGCCGAGGACAGCCGGGGTGAGGCGCTTTACCGCCGCCTGATCGTGCACCGGCGCATCATCCAGTTCATCGGCATGGTGGCGATCTTTGTCACCGCGATGTTCGGCATGTGGCAGAACGTCAACATCTCGATACTTGGCTGACCGGGACGCGCTGGAATGACAGCCGAACGCATCATCTTGGGCGGCGCGCCCGAAGGCTTCGATGCCCTTCTGCTCGCGCGGGAATTGCGGCGGGGTGCGCCGGTGATCCATGTCGCGCGGGATGACAAGCGGGCGGAGGCGATGCGGGCGGCGCTTGCCGTGACGGCGCCCGAAGTGCCAGTGCTGGAGTTTCCGGCCTGGGACTGCCTGCCCTATGACCGGGTCAGCCCGAACCCCGAAATATCCGCCCGGCGGATGGCAACCCTTGCCGTTCTGGCCGATGGGTTGGCTGCACCGGCGGTGCTTCTGACCACGCTGAACGCGGTCACGCAAAAGGTGCCCGCGCGTGATGTTGTCCGGGGTGCATCGTTCCGCGCCCGGGTGGGTGAGCGGGTGGATGAAGCGCTGCTCAAGGGCTTCCTTGCGCGGATGGGCTTTTCGCCGGTGTCCACGGTGGCCGAGCCCGGCGATTTCGCCTTGCGCGGCGGCATCATCGACATCTTTCCGCCGGGGCCGGGCGGTCCGATCCGGCTTGATTTCTTCGGCGACGTCCTTGACGGCGCGCGGCGGTTCGATCCTGCCACCCAGCGCACCATCGCCAAACTGACCGAGGTCGGGTTTTCCGCCGTGTCCGAGGTCATTCTGGACGAAGGGTCGATCGCGCGGTTCCGGCAGAACTATCGCGCCAGTTTTGGCACAGCGGGCACCGATGACCCGCTTTACGAGGCAGTCAGCGCTGGTCGCAAGCATCAGGGGATGGAGCATTGGCTACCGTTCTTCCATGCCGGGTTGGAGACAATCCTCGACTATCTGCCCAGCGCGTCGGTGATGCTGGACGACCAGATCACCGCTTCGCGCCTCTCGCGCTGGGACGGAATTGCCGACAGCTACGAGTCAAGGGCCGAGGCGATGACCGCCAAGGGGCGGATCGATACCGTCTACAAGCCGGTCCCGGCGGAAGAGCTTTATCTGGACGATGCGGCATGGGAGGCGGCGATTGCCAGCCACCGCGTGGTGCAGCTTTCCCCCTTGCCGCAAAGCCCGGGGCCGGGGGTTTTGGATGCCGGCGCTCGGGCGGGCCGCAGCTTCGCGCCGGAGCGTCAGCAGGAAAAGTTAAACCTTTTCGAGGCTTTGGTTGAACATGTTCGAGCCGTGTCCAAAGAGTCGCAAGTTGTCATTGCCAGCTGGTCCGAAGGCGCGCGCGACCGGTTGAAGGGGCTTCTGGCCGACAACGGGCTGCGCGGTGCGACCGAGGTTGCGGACCTGCGCGGCTTGCCCGTCGGCACGGGCGGGCTGTTCCTTGTGGTCTGGCCGCTGGAGGCCGGGTTCGTCGCCCCTGGTCTGGCGGTGATTTCGGAACAGGACGTGCTCGGCGACCGTCTGGTGGGCAAACCGCGCCGCAAACGGAAAGCCGACAACTTCCTGCGCGAGGTCGATACGCTCAGTCCCGGCGATCTGGTGGTGCATGTCGAACATGGGGTCGGGCGGTATCTGGGGATCGAGACGATCACCGCCCTGGGTGCCCCGCATGCCTGCGTGATGCTGGAATACGCCGAAAGCGCCAAGCTTTACCTGCCGGTTGAAAATATCGAACTTCTCAGCCGCTATGGCCATGAAGAGGGGCTGCTGGACCGCCTTGGCGGCGGGGCATGGCAGGCCAAGAAGGCCAAGCTGAAGGAGCGGATCAAGGCCATCGCCGACCGCCTGATGCGGATCGCCGCCGAACGCGCGCTGCGCCATGCGCCAATCCTGGAAGCGCCCCATTCGATCTGGGAGGCGTTTGCGGCGCGCTTTCCCTATCAGGAAACCGACGACCAGCTAACGGCGATTGCCGATGTGGTGGCTGACCTGGAAAAGGGCAGCCCGATGGACCGGCTGATCGTCGGCGACGTGGGGTTCGGCAAGACCGAGGTTGCCATGCGGGCAGCATTCGTCGCAGCGCTGTCGGGGATGCAGGTCGCGGTGATCTGCCCGACAACCCTTCTGGCCCGGCAGCACTACCGCAGCTTTGTCGAACGGTTCCGGGGCTTTCCCATTTCCATCCGCCCGTTGTCGCGGTTCGTGTCGACCAAGGATGCCAATGCCACGCGGGCGGCAATCAGCGACGGGTCGGTGGATATCGTCGTCGGCACCCATGCGCTCTTGGCCAAGTCGATCAGCTTCAGGAACCTCGGCCTGCTGGTCATCGACGAGGAGCAGCATTTTGGCGTGACGCACAAAGAACGGCTGAAGGAAATGCGGTCAGAGGTGCATGTCCTGACCCTGACCGCGACGCCGATCCCGCGCACCCTGCAGCTCAGTTTGACTGGGGTGCGCGACTTGTCGATCATCGCGACCCCGCCGGTCGACCGCCTTGCGATCCGGACCTATGTCAGCGAGTTCGACACTGTGACCCTGCGCGAGGCTTTGCTGCGCGAACGGTTCCGGGGCGGGCAGTCGTTCTATGTCGTGCCGCGGATTTCCGACCTGCACGAGGTGGAGGATTTTCTGAAAACCCACGTCCCCGAGGTGTCTTACGTCATCGCGCACG
>Ga0163144_10028307_pt1 | contig 10810 bp, 11 predicted proteins | sample OliLak19BULKMAT1_FD_123175 | JGI IMG/M metagenome (GOLD analysis project Ga0163144, IMG submission 123175) | Freshwater microbial mat bacterial communities from Lake Vanda, McMurdo Dry Valleys, Antarctica - Oligotrophic Lake LV.19.BULKMAT1 | ecosystem: Environmental > Aquatic > Freshwater >... | reverse complement strand
AGCGTCCAGCCGTTGCTGGAGGCCTTGAGTGGTCAGGGCGTCGACCTGGCCGCGGTCACCGGCGTGGAAGGCCAGGTGGTTCAGGCCCGCTCGGGTTCGCTGGTGCTCACCGGGCAGCATGGCCGGTGACTGCTCGATGACGAGGTAGGGGCAGTGACCGGCTGCGACCACCGGGCCAGTCCTGGAACGGCTGGTAGCCGGGCTCAGTGAGCAGCCATCCCCAGCTGCGGGTGGCCCGGTCGATGTCGGGCACCTAGAGCTCGACGTGGTGCAGATAGCCTCGAAGGCTCACGCCGCTGGTTCCTCACGGTCGGTGGCTGCCTGGGTGTCGACTCGTCCGACGAGCTGGCCCTCTCGATCCCGGCCCTTCGGGAGCCGGCGCCCCATGGTGATGCGCTGCTGCAGGCCCTGCTAGACCACGCCCCGGGACTTGACCGGGAACCGGTCTGGTCCCGCAGCGGGTCGAACGGTAACCCTTCGTTTAGCTGCTCCGTGCTACTCCGACCAGGCTTGCGGCCGGTGCCAGTCGGCCCGCGGAAGGCCGCGCAGACGAGGTCAGCCCTAGGCGTCCAGTGCTGCCGGCAGTGACCTGGTGGCGGCCAGCAGCTCGACGAGGTCAGGGCCCACGGTGTGGGCGACGATGGCGTGCGAGGTGTCGAAGTAGCGGTGCGCCAACTGGTCGCGCATTGCCGCGACCTGCCGCCAGGGGATCGTGGGCTGCTGGCTGAGCAGCTCGACGGGGATGTCCTTGACGGCTTCGCCGATCTCGATGAGCCGAACCCTGACCGCGTCGAAGACGAGGCCGTCGCTGAGCGGTCCACGCTGCAGGTGCTCGGCGATGGCCGCGTCGGCCTCGAGGATGTCGAGCAGTCGATCGCGGTTGCTGCAGCTCACAGCGGCACCAGATCCCGATTGATCCTGTCGCGGACGTGGGGCTTGACGCTGTCGTCGGGGACGACGTCGACCGGCACGTGCAGCAGGTCCTGCAGCTCTTGGGTGAAGCGGCCCAGCGCGAGCAGGCCAGTGCCTTCGGGGACGTGGACGAGCAGGTCCAGGTCGGAGCTGTCGGTGTCCTGGCCGCGGGCGACGCTGCCGAAGACCCGCAGCTCGGTCATGCCGTGCCGAGCGGCCACGGCCAGAACCGCGGCCCGGCGCCGGCGCAGCCGGCGTCCGACCGGTCCCACGGAGCTCGAGCCGAACCCGGTCGGCAGCGTTGCGCCGAGCTGCACCTCGAGGCTCACCCCGCACGCCTCGACCAGGCTCGACAGGGTGGGCAGGGAGGGCTTCCGGCTGCCGCTCTCGTAGGCGGACACCACGCTCTGCTGCACCCCGGCCCGCCTGGCCACCTCGCGCTGCGTCAACCCGGCCGCGTGACGCGCCTGCCGCAGGACCGCACCTGCGGTGACGTCGGAGGCCCTCAGCCACTCAAGATAGCGGATCGTCGATATCAGGGAACGATCAGCACGATGCCCCCCGACCCTTGTCGGGGACGTCGACAAGCCGACTCCCACCCTTGTCGGTGGCTGCGACACGCCTTATCGGTGCCCCCGGCAACAGCGCGGGCCGAAGAGAGTCCGGCACGCGCTGCTCAAGTCCCGGGGGGCGACCCCACTAGGGCCTCGCACCCGGACCTGGTGCAACGCGAGTTCACACGCAGGCGTCGAACCAGTTGTGGGTGACGGATCTGACTTACGTCCCGACCTGGGCCGGCATCGCCTACGTCTGCTTCATCATCGACGCCTGCAGCCGGATGTCCGGGGGTTGGCGGGTCGCGTCCCACATGCGCACCGACACCGTCCTGGACGCCCTCGACCGGCAGTGCCAGGAAGCCAGGCCGACCACTACCGCCTCGGCTGCGGCGCCCGCGACCGCCCCTCTGGAGTTGCGCCGGGCCGGCATCGTCCACGTGTGAGGCGGGACCTGCGGCCGTGCCTGAGCAGTGCCCCAGCCCCGCCGGAACCCGCAGGCAGGTGCTGGTCAAAGCCGGTACATCGGACGGTCTTGAAAACCGCTAGGGGTGCAAGCTCCTCGTGGGTTCGAATCCCACGCCCTCCGCTCCTGAGCTGCAGGTTTGCCTGTGTAGGAGGCTCCACGCCGGAAGATCTAAAAAGGCCGAACACGGCCCGCGTGCCATTCGCGTGCCATAACAGTGTGGATCAAGGTGCACCGGTGCTGGTGATGACGGCCGGCTACTCGCGGATGCTGTTCCCGGCAGGCACCGGACCTGGTGCGTCACGAACGAGGACGTCAGTCATGTCGGCACACCTCCAAGTTGATATCAAGCGATAGCAGCGGCATCAGGCGGCGTCTGCTCAGCAGGGACGGCCAGCCCTCTGAAGGCAAGCCGTCGCAGAGATCCCGCTAGACGATCCCTTGCGGACACGTCGCCGGGCTGGCCGCCCCACGCGCCGAGTGCCTCGCTGGAGGTTCCGCTACTGGAATGGCCCCAGCGCCGCCCGCCAGCCTCGAAGACGATCGGTAGACGGTCGACTGGCAGGGCATGGCCACGGCCAGCACAGAGTGGGTGTCACCCACCCGTGCAGCGGCCCCCGCAACCGACGCTCAGATGACGCTCGACTGAGGATGACCGTCCACAACGCCGTCGCGATGACGCCTGGCGGGTCGACCCGCGAGCACCGGTACCGCGATGGTCGCGCAGAGGGCAAGGCCGAGGAGTACGACGCCACTGATGCCAATGGCCGCGAGCAACGAGCTCATCGAGCCGCTCGCCGGAGCGGTCCCCAGCGCTTCAGCCGTCATGAAGAACGTCAGCCCCATGCCGAACCCGGGTATGACGACGCTCGCAGCAGCTACCAGACCGCTCACGCCCAGCACGGGGGCCAGCCTGGCCATCCACGCCACGGCGCGGTCCCTCGACTGCCACTCGCGCCAGCCGAGGTGACCCAGCAGCAACGCACCAGCCGTGAGGCCCGCGACCACCGCGGCACATACGAGCATGATGACCGCGATGCCGACCCAGCCGCGAGGTCCCAGTGCCAGGTAGAGCGAGCCCAGGTCGCGGCTGACGGTCTGTACCGGGTCGACCACGAGCGTGGTCACCGCGATGAGTGCCGCAAGCAGGGCTATGGCCCCGGACACGAACCAGTTCCACATCGTCGTGCCCATCGCCGCGGATGCCGTGGCAGGACGAGCTCGGACTACCCCTTGGTGTTTCCCCATGCGCTCATCCTCCCTCGCTACATCCACGATGTGAACGGTGCTGAGGTCAACGATCACGGCCGCAAAGGGCCGGGCGTCGTTGTCACCCAGCGATCAGAGAGGGGCGGCGGCCACCGTGGCAGGTTGGCCGGCCGGGTGCCCGGTAGACGATCGCCGACTGAGCTTGTCATTCGCTCCGGACAGGATCGTGAGCCCCCAGGTGCAACTGGAGACCGCGCTCCGCACACGCCGCGAGGAGTGCGCCCTTCTCGCCGACTCCACAGTTTTAGGCACGCGTGTCCGGGAGGGCGTCACGATGTCGACGCCTACCGCACGTCCACGCTGGTGAGTACCCTCTTGTGTCTGGTCGGACGTGACCTGCCGCCCGCGCCGTCACCGGCACGGTGAACACGTCGAACGGATCGTCGTCATGGACCGTCTCGAGCGCACGGCGCCCTGGTCGGCAACGCGGGCACCGCACCCTCACGGGCACCGGCACGGACGGACCACCATGACCTGGACCATCACCACCCTCAAGAGTGCGGCTCGAAACCTACGGGTGGAGCTCGCCGAGACCGGCGTCGTCATCACCCATGGCCGAGCGCTCGAGCTCGTCGCGCGCCAGCTCGGCTACCGCGCCTGGAACACGACCGTCGCCGACCTCGCCGCCGCCGCCGCCCCGGACGTCGCCTCCGTGGTCGGCATCGGGGCCGCGGTCCCGGTGCTGCGCATGAACGACGAGACCGCCGCCCGCGCGTTCTACCTGGACTACCGCGGCTTCACCGTGGACTGGGAGCACCGCTACGAGTCGGGGATGCCCCTGTACGCCCGACTGCAGCGCCACACCGCGGTCCTCGACCTGTCCGAGCACCACGGTGACGGCACCCCGGGCACCGCGGTGTGGCTTCCCGTCACCGACGTCCGGGCCATGCACCGCGAGCTGACGCTGCGCCGCCACCCCAGGCTGCGACCCGGTGTCGACCGCCATGCTCCCGGGGGTCCCACGATGGAGATCCTCGACCCCTTCGGCAACATTCTCCGCTTCTGCCAACCGGACACCTGAGGCGCGCTGGCGAAGCGGTAGTCGCATTGCTGCCACTACGCTATTCAAGACCGCAGTGCGCTCGGCGCCGCAGGTCCCTGACCTGGGCCAACGGTCCACTGTGGATGAACCGAGCCTCGGCTGAGGAACAAATAGGGAAAGCGATCTTCGGGGTGACCTAGGGAAGTAGGTTCAATGCCCTGACGTGCTTGGGTCTGAGGATACTGAAATGGCGCCGATCGAGCGTGGCCACGTCGAGGATTCCGAGGCGTTCGCTGATAGCCAGGGCAGCTGATAGCCAGGGCAGCCGCGTCGACAGCTCCCAAGGGGAGGTCGCCGTTCTGCAGGATGAGCTCGGTCATGCGACGCCAGTCGGCGGCGTCCAGCTCGGCGACGACGAAGACGCCCTCGGCGACCGCAGCGGTGGAGCCAGCCTCGATCCTTGGGCCGGCGACCCGTCCCAGGAAGTAACAGACCTCCGACACAACCGGGGATGGCACCACCAGTTGTTGCCCGTCGAGGTGGGCGGCAGCGAAGAGGTCGACGCATGCCCGGTGATGGTCGTCCCCCGACAATGCGGCGGCAACGAGGGGACCAGTGTCGACGACGATCACTCGGTGGGGCGGCCGAAGCCTTGCGCCGGTCCGGAGGAGGTCGAGCGCGCGGTGCGCGGGCGCAAGACCTTGGGTCGCCACCGCCCGGCGGGACGCTCCCCCAAACGGCAGGCCACCCTGCCGGAGGAGTTGGACCGGCGCGGGCTGGCTTTCATAGAGGCCGGAGTAGCGCACGACTACTCGGCCCTGATGCGCACCGCGCTGGCGGAGTACCTCGACCACCACGCGAACGCGAAGGAACCTCGGTGAGCCGCACGCACCCGGACCTGAGCACGCCGGGATCACCATGGTGAGGTCGTCGCCTGGCGCGGGTGGGAACGCGATCATCGGGTGATTCTGTTGCAGTGGTTGGTCGGTGAGCGCCAGCTGGCTGGACCGCAGGGGCAGCTGGTCGCGCCCCGGATGGCCGTTCAAGCGAGGCGCGACCCGGGGCGCGGCCGGCAAGCATCAGCATCTGTGATGTTGAGGCATCGCGTCCTCATCGTGTGAGGTGGGCGAGCACCGCGAGCACGCGGCGGTGGGTGTCGTCGGAGTCGACCAGGCGGAGCTTGTGGAAGATCGACCGCATGTGGGTCTCGACGGTGCGCTCGCTGAGGAACAGCCGCGCGGAGATGGCCGCGTTGGACAGGCCTTCCGCGACCAGGGCGAGCACCTCGCGCTCCCGCTGGCTCAGCCGGTGCAGCGGGTCGTCCCGGCCGACCGGGGCCATCAGTGCCCCGACGACGGCCGGGTCGAGGGCCGAGCCGCCGTCCGCGACCCGCTGCACAGCGTCCAAGAAGTCGCCGACCCGCAGCACCCGGTCCTTGAGTAGGTAGCCGAAGGACCCGCTCGCCACCAGGTCGCGCACCTGTTGGGTCTCGATGTGCTGGGACAGCAGGAGCACCGGCAGGTCGGGCAGCTCGGTCCGCAGCTCGCGCGCGGTGCGGGCGCCGTCGTCGGCCATGGTGGGGGGCATCCGCACGTCGGCGATGACCAGGTCCGGCGGGTCGGCGCGAACCGCGGCCCGAAGGTCGTCGGCGTCGGCGACGGCTAGCACGTCGTGCCCGGCCTCGGTGAGCAGCCGGAGCAGGCCCTCCCGGAACAGGGCCGAGTCCTCGGCCAGGACGACGCGCATCACGTCGGGTCCCTTCGTGCGGCCGCGGGGAGGGTCACAGCAGTGCCCGGACCGACGTGCCGGCCCCCGCCGGGCTCACCACCTCGACCCGGCCGCCGTGCGCGGCGACCCGGTCCTGCAGTGCGCTCAACCCGAACGCGGCCCGGGCGCCACCGACACCGTCGTCGACCACCTCGACCGCCAGCCGGCCGTCCCGAGGCTCCACACAGATCCGGACCGCGCCGGCCCGGGCGTGCTTGAGGGTGTTCGCCATCGCCTCGGCGATGACGTAGTACGCGGTGCTGGCCACCGCGTCGCTCATCGGCACGTCCGGCACCGACACCTCGACCGGCAGCGGGCAGCCGGCGACCAGGGACCGCACCGCCGCGCCGAGCCCGTCGTCCAGCCCGCTGGGCCGGATGCCGTGCGCGAGCCGCCGCAGCTCGGCCACCGTGGCCTCCAGGCCGGCGACCGCGGCATCGAGGTCGGCGTAGGTCGGGTCGTCCGGGTGCAGCCGGGCCTGGGCCGATCGCAGCCGCATGCCCACCGCGAGGACACGCTGCTGGGCGCCGTCGTGCAGGTCACGCTCGAGCTGGCGTCGCTCGTGGGCCGAGGCCTCGACGAGGCGGGCGCGGCTGTCGCGGATCTCGGCCAGCGCACCCCGCAGCTCCAGTCTGAGGCGGCTGACCTCGATCGGCAGCCGGGCCTCCGCCGCCAGCTCGCGGGCCAGCCGCAGCCGGCGCCGCGAAGTGTGGCCGAGGACCACGACGGCGACCGGGGCGTCGCGCACGGTCAGCGGGACCTCCGTCCCGGCTGCCTCCGGGGCGGCGACCCCCTGCAGGTCCACGCGCTGACCGGTCCCGGGGGCGGTCAGCAGCAGCCGCAGGCCGTCATCGTCCAGCGCCCGGCGCAGCACCCCCTCCACCTCCTCCGGCTCCGCCTCACCGTCGCGGACGTCCCGGACGAACCGGCGCACCGCCTCGACGGTGACGGTACGGTCCCGGTCGAGCAGCCGGGCCGCGCCCCCGTGCAGCCGGCGGTGCAGCGGCAGCAGCATCAGGGCCGTGACGAAGGCCGCGGACGTCACCCCGACGCTCGGCGCCACCACTCCCCGGCCGAGCTCCGAGACGAGGAGCACGACCGCCGCGAACACCCCCGCCGAGACCAGGCTGGTGAGCACCCAGGCGACGGTGTCGCCGAGCAGCCGGTCGACGTCCAGCAGGTCGTGCCGCAGGATCGCCACAGTCACCGCCACCGGCACCAGGATTAGCATTGCGAAGACGAAGCCGCTGTAGGCGACCAGGGTCGAGGCACCTGACACCTCCGCCACCCACCCGGCCGCCAGCAGCACCGGCACGCTGCCCGCGCCGAGCAGCAGCCACCGCAGCTGCTGCCGGACCAGGTCGTCCCCGCGCCGGTACCGGACCACCAGCGAGGCCACTGCACCGAGCAGAGTGGCGAGGAACGCCAGGAACGCCACGGCGATGGGGGCGATCGCGGCGCCCGTCGGCCCACTGTCCGACTGGTCGGCCCCGGACGGCGCCACCAGGAGGACGACTATCAGCGCCGACGCCAGCCACGCCCACGGCACCGCCCGCCAGGCCCGCCCGGGGAGCGGTCCGTCGGGGAAGGTCAGGCACAGCACGACGAACCCCGCCAGGTTGAACACCCAGATGCCGACGCCCACCCGGGCCAGCACCTCAGCGCCCCACCACGGGTCCCCGGTGGCCGCCGTCGATGCCCACCTCTCCACGCCGTAGGTGAGGACGGGGGCGGCAACCAGGGCGAGCAGGGCCGGGCCCGCGGGGCTGGCGGGTCGCCGGGCAAGCACGAGCAGGCCGAGGACGAAGCCGGGCAGCGCGCTGAGGAGCGTGAGCGCCGCCCCCGCGGGGCTGATGACCTCCTCGCCTGCCGCGGTCACCACGAGCACAGTCCCGGCGACGGCTGCGGTGACCGGAAGCACGACCGTCGCACGGCTCCGTCTGCTCACCTGCTGATCATGGGGCCGGTGGGCACTCCCGTGACTCCGTGCCAGCACGCGCATAGCAACCAGCGTCTGCCTGGATGACCCCGTGTGTCCAGCGTCGGGACCGTGGCTTCGTCACGCCGGGTCCTCGTCAGGAGTCCCGGTCCACCCACACCTCAGGAGACGTCATGTGCGCACTGCTCGTCCTGCTCCTCCCGTTCCCCCTCGGCTTGCTCCTCGCGAGCAGGACCAATGCCGTCCTCGCCTACGTCGCGGCGTTCGGCCCGGTGTTCGCCTTCCAGACCCTCAGCCTGATCACCGACTGGGCCGGTGGCAGCGAGGCCGCCTTCGGTGGACCGTTCCCGTCGTCCGACTACAGCTCGGTCCTCGGGTACGGCGGGGTCAACCTCGTCCTGTACCTGATCGGGTTCGGCCTGCTGCTGCTCGGCCGACGGGTGGCCGCTGGGCGTCGGGCCCGGCGGATCACGCGGGCGGTCAGCCTCGACACGGTGGGATGAGGGGCACGGCGGCCGGTCGGCTCACCCAGACCGGGCGCCGCACGACCCACGAGGGCGGGCTCAGCAGAAGACCGGGCCCCCGCCGTTCGCGGCATGAGCCGCATGTCCGCGTCTATGGGTAGCGGCACCTAAGGGTTTGACGACTCAGAGGCGGACTGCACAGTCATCCCTAGCGGAGGGCGAGGGATTCGAACCCCCGGTGACATTGCTGCCACTACGGTTTGCAAGCCCGACTGCTGTACCGGCCCTGACCAGCGTTTCACCCGATCATCGGTCGACCCGGGTCACCACTCAGGCACGGGGCCCAGACCCCCCGAAAGACCCCAGATAGTGCCGGCGGGCCGCCCCGACGGTCCATCCGCGACACCAGCGACGAGGGATCGGGTCGCAGGCTCCTCCCGACAGCCGCGGAGGAAGGTGAACGAGCCTGTTGGTACCTGCTCGACGTCGACTATAAGCCCCACCTACTGGCCTTCTACAGAGACTTCTGCAGGTTCCGGCCTGTCCACCGAAGCAGGCCCGCTGCGCCTCACCCGGTAGCCGATCCCTCGCCGGAACGCCTGCCTGGCCGGGGTCAAGTCCATGGTCGTAGTGAGCCTTATCGCCCACTATGCGACAGGGTTCATCCGGACCTTCGTGTCGGAGGATATGGAGTAACCCAGCGGCTCGGTAGGAGTGCCTCGACGATGTGGGCGCGAGCTACTGTCGGCCGTCGTACCAGTCGAGGACGCGCAGCGCCCGCAACGTGTTCCACCGGCTCGGGCGTCCGTCGCCGTCCTCGAACTCGAACTGGGTCTGGCCTGGGTGGGTGTTCCGGAGCAGCCAGGTACCGTCGCTTCGGCGCTCGTCGCGGACGAGCTGCACGGCCTCGGCGACCCGCCGGTCCGGGGAGTCCCCGGTGCGGCGAAAGTGGTCCAGGGCGCGAAGAACGTCGTAGTGCCAGCGCGGGGGCCACGAGAACTGCATATAACGCTCGGCTGGCACCTCGCCGGTGCTCTTGCGTCTGAACAGCTGCCTCTCCAGCAGGTACTCCTCGCCGCGTCGGCGGGCGTCGGTCACCGCCACCCTGCCTCCGGAGAGTTCGTACTCACTCAGGCCCTCGAGAACGCAGATGGTCGAGTCGAATGACGAAACGGTGGCGCCGTGCTCGATCCAGCAGTTCCAGCCGCCGTCATCGAGCTGGTCCTCGAGCAGACCAGTGACGAGGGCGTCGACGTCCGCACCGAAGTAGGCGCCGATCGAGAGCGTGCGGCCGTTGATGCACGCCTCGACCTCGCCATCGAAGAACGCCTGGCCGTCGTGCTCCCACCGGCAGTTCGTGGCGACCAGCGCGATCGTCTCGCGCGCGGCCGAGCTCGCCGGATCCAGGCCGAGGTCGTGCAGCAGCATCAGTGTGGGTAGCGTCGAGGTCCAGGGCTGGCCTTCGTGGAGGTCCGGTTCTATACCGGCCCGCCAGTCGTCGGCGATGCGCCGCGGGAAGCACGCGCCGCCGTCCCACTGGCCGTCTGGGTCTCGCACGGCGAGCAGGCGGGCTCCCCACCCCTCGGTCTCGACGCGGGCGCGCTCGGCTGCGACCTGGTCAGCAGGTGCCTCAATGAGGTCGCGAAGCACCTGCCACCGGATGGCCGGGTCACCGTCGAGCAGCCAGTCAATGACCTCCATGGCCGCCACGCTAGGCCCCAGCCCGACACCGTGCCTGCTCTCCAGTCACCCGTCAGGGAGCGCCGGTGGGCCTGAGCCTCGACCCGACCTGTTTCGGGAGCCCATCGTCATGCGTGCCGGCACCGCCCCCCGAAGCACCGAGAGTCCTGAAAGAACGCGTTGCCCCGTAGCGTGGCGGCGTGCTCTCGTTGCCGGCTGCGCGCCCAGCCTGGGGCGCCATTCAACTGAGGGCCTTCGAGCCACGTGACGTCGGCATGGTCAGGAACCTGTCCACAGATTCGTATGTGCCGCTCATCGGCTCATTGGTCCGGCACGCCACCGTCGAGCAGAGCCTGGGCTGGATCAACCGGCAGCACGAACGACTCATCACCGGGGCCGGCTACTCCTTCTGCATCTCCGCCGTCGGGGACGACCGTGCTCTGGGAGGAGTGGGGCTGGACGATCACTGCGGCTACTGAAACTGTCGCGACGACGGCGACGGCGAAAGTGATTGCGGCGATCACCCGGATCGGCACGAACCGCCCACCAGGGCCAGGTGCCTCACAAAGGACCTGCGGGTGGGTTCAGGGCTGATACCCACTGTCCGACAAGCAGAAACTGCCTGACGATTCCTGGACGGCGAAGGCGGCGGCCACAACCGTCTCGCGACCGGCATCGTTCGCCACCTCACCTCCAGCACTTCGGATGCATTCGATGATCGCGGCGCGGTACGGCTCGCAACGAGCATCCAACACCTCCAGGACCGTTGGGGACATT
>Ga0163144_10028306_pt1 | contig 10810 bp, 10 predicted proteins | sample OliLak19BULKMAT1_FD_123175 | JGI IMG/M metagenome (GOLD analysis project Ga0163144, IMG submission 123175) | Freshwater microbial mat bacterial communities from Lake Vanda, McMurdo Dry Valleys, Antarctica - Oligotrophic Lake LV.19.BULKMAT1 | ecosystem: Environmental > Aquatic > Freshwater >... | reverse complement strand
GTCCCAGTGAAAGTACATCTGTCTGGTAACGGTGGTCTCATCCTTGGCATCGAAGATCGCGCGTAGCGTGAACGTCCAGGTACCGGAAAAAATGGTGCCGCGAATCGGGATGGTATCGCCGATCTTCCAGCCGAATTCGTCGGCCAGCTTTCGTCCGACAGCCGCACCCTGACGGTCGCGCTTGAAGGCGGTGAGTTGATCGGCCGGCATGATGAACTCTGGATAGAGATCGAAGAAATTTTCATGGTCGACTGCAAACTGCGGGAAGAAATTGCGCGGCTCTTTGTAAACGCCGCCGAACCAGTTGAGCAGCGTGACCGACTTTACACCGGGTACCGCCCGTATCCGTTCGCGATAGTAGACCGGCATCGGGAACACCAGCGAAATCGAATTGCGCGCCACCAGCCGCGATGCCGAGGCTGCGTTAGAGCCCGCGAACCAGGCATCCACCACCGTTTGCAAGAGGCCAAAGGCGACAATGGCGATGACGAGGCCGATGATGGTCAAGCTGGAGCGCAGCTTGGCCCGGAATACGTTCTTGAAAATAAGCTTGAAGTAAAACATCGATCAGCCGGCCACCGGCTCGCCGAGAAGTTCACCCTTTTCAAGATGAACGATGCGCTTGGCGGCCTCGGCGGCATGCGCGTCGTGCGTCACCATGATGATAGTTTTGCCCATTTCTTCATTCAGGCGTTTGAGCATCCCTAGCACGTCGCTTGCAGACTGTTTATCGAGGTCACCCGTCGGCTCATCGCAGACGAGAATAGTCGGGTCAGTAACGATGGCTCGGGCAATGGCAACGCGTTGCTGCTGGCCACCGGAGAGTTCATTGGGATAGTGCTCCATGCGATCAGCCAGCCCCACCAGCGCCAGCGTCATCGTCACGCGCTGTCGGCGTTCCGACTTCGAAAGGTTGGTCAGTTGCAGCGGTAGTTCGACGTTCTCGAACGCGGTCAACACCGGCATCAGGTTGTAGAACTGGAAAATGAAGCCGATGTTCGAGGCGCGCCAGTCGGCCAGATCGCTTTCGGATAGTTCGGCAATGTCCTGCCCGTCAATTCTCAAAATGCCAGAGTCCGGTTTGTCGATTCCGGCGATCAGATTGAGCAGTGTCGATTTCCCCGAGCCCGACGGGCCCATGAGTGCAACAAAGTCGCCGCGGGCGATATCGAGCGTGATGTCGTGCAGCACCGGGACGAGTTGTTCGCCGCGCGTGTAGCCTTTGACCAGATGTTTGATCTCAACGAGAGTTTGCGACATGGCTCGACGCCGCCTATTTTTTCTGAATGGCGACAACACCGCCATCTTTTAATTTCTCGGAAGGGCTCAGCACCACTTTGTCACCGGGTTTCACCGCCGATACCTGCACCAGATCACCAACTTTGCCCGAGACTGTGATTTCCGTTTGCTTGACGATGTTTTTGTCGTCGATGACAAACAATACGTCCTTCCCGTCGCGCTTGGCAATCGCTGTCTGCTGCACGGCAGTCACTGGTTTTCTTTCCTCGGGCTTTAGTTCGCGCTGCAGGAATGAGACTTTTGCGCTCATGTCGGGCAATACCCGTTTATCCTTCTCGACGAATTCAATCTTGACCAACACGGTCGCCTTGGAGCGATCCACCGTCGGTACGATACGGCTCAACTTGCCGAGCAAACGCAGATCCGGAAAGGCATCGAGCTGGATTTCAACCGGCTGCCCGACCGTGACCTTGCCAAGCGAAATCTCAGAGACATCGGCTTCCACCTCCAGCGTGGACATATCCGCCATGTTCACTACTGCACCCTTGGAGTCCGCCGCCGAGGAAAACGGCGTAATGATGTCGCCGACGTTAGCATTTTTGGTTAACACCACGCCATCGAATGGCGCGCGGATCAATGTCTGCTCGACCGTTACTTGTGCGGCGCGGACATTCGCTTCCGCAACACCGATAGCGCCATTAAACGAGGCGACCGAGGCCTTTGCCTTGTCGAAGCGGGCAAGGGCGGCGTCGAAGCTTGCCGACGAAATGAAATTTTTCTTGACCAGATCTTCGGAGCGTTTCAGATTTGCCTGTGCGTCGCGCAACTCGGCCAGACCCTGTTCAAGATTCGCTTTCGCTGCTCGCAGACTCGCCTTTGCCTGATCCTGGCTGGCCGTGACATCACGATTTTCGATCCGCGCAAGAAGCTCGCCAGCTTTGACCACGGAGCCTTCCTGTACGCCCAGATATTCGAGGCGCCCGGTCGCTTTGGTCGAAACCGCAGCCTTTGTACGTGCGGACACGCGACCGGTGGCGTTGAGCGCCGTAATGGCCTGTGAGGGGTAGGCGCTGGCGACGATACCTGCTTCGACTTGCTGGGGGCCACCTCCACGAAGTGCGATAAAAGCGCCAATTGCGGCGACCACGATCGCGCCGATGAGCCACCATTTTTTGCGCCCGGTTTTCTTGCCGGAAAATGCTTTCTGGTCACGCGAAATCGTGAGTTTTGACAGATCGGTTGTTGACACGTTGTTCCCTGATTGGGTTATTGATTCGGACCGATGATGGCTTCCGTCATCGCTTCACACTCTTCACCCTCTCCCTTGGGAGAGGGCCGGGGTGAGGGGTACCGGCTCCAAACATCTACGTACCGGTTGAGTCGCTCATTGATTGGCTGAATTATAGGTCATCGAGTACACGAAGCCAGAGCGAAAAGCGGCGAAGGCCTGCCTTCAGAGCGCCAGATGCAATCCCGGCGCGCGAATGGGTTCCTAGGCGAACATTCGCAATACGCGTTCAAGCGTGGGATGCCCCGGTCGGACAAAGGAATCGACGATCGTGAAGTGATTTGCGCCTTCGACTTCCTGGGGTGTTTCGCAAATTTGCGGCCTCGCCGCAGACAACTGCCGCGACTGTGTACGAAAGGCGCGACTCTCAAGCGCACCCATAGCAAGATGTAGCGGCACCTTCAGCAAAAATTCAAGTTTGATCGGAGAAGCCGCGCAGGCGATGTGGTGGTTCAGCCGCAGTTCAACGTTCATTGAGCAATGAATCAAAGGCTCCAGATCGTAAACACCGCTCAGCGCCATTCCACCGACGATCCCGCTGGTATCGCATTGTCGCTGAGGCCAATCAGTGGCGTACAGCATGGCCACCAGATGGCCACCGGCAGAATGCCCGGTTAGCGCGATGCGCTCCATTGGCAGTTGGTGATCGCTGCCGTTCTTGAGTAGCCATTCAAACGCGTCGCGGCAATCCTCCACAACTTCACTCAAATGCACCGTTGGGCAGAGTCGATAATTGATCGCGGCAACACTAAGTCCAGCGGCGATGAACGGCGCGGCAACAAAGGAAAAATCGGATTTGTCGAGGGAGCGCCAGTAACCGCCGTGGATGAATACCACCGTGCCGCGCGGGTTAGTCGCGTGGAAAATATCGAGCCGGTGCCGCGGCTCCATGCCGTAAACGAGATCAAGTGTGCAGGAGGCGCCTGCGCGAAAAACCGCCGAATCGCGCCGCCAGCGTTCGAAGATGGCGGGGTGTTCGGGCACCAGTGCGCGGTTGTTGTACTCGGCTTCGAGGGCTTGGTTGATTGGGTGCATGCGTTATCGTAACCGGGAAGGTTCATGGAGACGTCGGGGTCTCTGAAAATGACAAACACGATTACTGGCGCGGCGTTTCAGGCATTTTGTGCCTGTGAAGCCCGTCCGTTCTGGAGTTTGGCCGAGGGAGCCGGAATGTGTCTGAATCGCTGGAGGCGATTCAGACATGCTGCGCCGCATGCGGCTCGGCACCGTTTGCAGCTTGGGCTGCAAACGTCCAAGCAGTGTCCCCCGGACATCGCTTAGTCGAACTGGAGTGCCGGTTCTCATTCAAACTCCCAACACCAAATTAAAAAGGCCCACCGAAGTGAGCCTTTTTAATTTGGTACCGAGAGCCGGAATCGAACCGGCACGCCCTTGCAGGCGCCAGATTTTGAGTCTGGTGCGTCTACCAGTTCCGCCATCCCGGCAATAATCTGGACCGTTAAATTCAACGATTTGGTAGGAGCGGAATTATAGCGTAATCTGCGCGCCAACCTGAAGATGAAAAATGAACCTCACCGATTTTGACTATCACCTGCCCGAAGAACTGATCGCGCAGCACCCGGCTACAGAGCGCGCCGGCAGCCGTCTGCTGCATTTAGACGGGAACACCGGCACGATCACGGACCGGCAATTCGCCGATCTGACGGCGTTTATTGCGCCAAACGATGTTTTGGTGTTCAACGATACCAAGGTCATCAAGGCACGATTGCATGGTCGCAAGGAAACCGGCGGCAGCGCGGAGGTATTGGTTGAGCGCGTGCTCGCGGATGGGCGGAGCGCGCTGGCGCATGTGCGTGCCTCGAAGTCGCCCAAGCCTGGTAGCCGCCTACTGTTCACTGGCGATGTCGTCGCGACGATGGTGGCGCGTGTGGATGACCTGTTCCAGTTGCAATTCGACGGCGACCTTACGGTACACGAAATCCTGGAGCGCTACGGAGAAGTCCCGCTGCCGCCGTACATCACACATCAGGCGGATCTGGCAGATGAGGCGCGCTATCAGACGGTCTATGCGAAGCACGTCGGGTCCGTTGCTGCGCCGACCGCCGGACTGCATTTCGATGACGCGATGCTGGCGGCCTTGCGCGCGAAAGGCGTTGCGCTCGCCTATGTGACCTTGCATGTCGGTGCGGGTACTTTTCAACCGGTGCGGGACAACGATATATCCAAGCACGTCATGCACAGTGAGTGGTACGACCTGCCGGCGGCGACCGTGGCAGCCATCTCTGCCGCCAAGGCAGCGGGTGGGCGCGTGATCGCGGTCGGTACCACCAGCATGCGTACGCTTGAAGCGGCGTCACGCGATGGTAGTTTGCAGGCGGAATCGGCGGAGACACGCATCATGATTGCGCCTGGCTACACGTTTCGTACCGTTGACCGGCTTATTACCAACTTTCACCTGCCGAAATCGACGTTGATGATGCTGGTATCGGCGTTTGCGGGTACCGAAAATATTCAGCGTGCTTACGCGCACGCGGTCGCCGAACGCTATCGGTTTTTCAGCTATGGGGATGCGATGTTGCTGGAGCGGCGTAGTGGGTAAAATGCCTGAACACTAGCGCGGGGGCGGCGTCTGAGGCGAAAATGGTTGTGATGGCGCACCAGTATTTGGTCTACGCCTATCACTGTCATTTCGAGCGAAGCGAGAAATCTGCTTCTTCTTTTCGCTTCACAAAAAGCAGATTTCTCACCCGATAAGGCCGGGTTCGAAATGACAAAGTGCTGTGCGGCAGTATGTTCGTAACGTCACGCACCGCACCGCAGCAAATAACGATCAGCTCAAATGTACCCGGCTTTGCGCGCTCACATGCTGCTTCAGGAACTCCATCTGATCGGCCAGGATGCGTCGATTAGCCAGAATCAGAAACTCGGCGCGGTTCGGCACATAGGGCGCGTACACCAGTTCCATGTGCGCCTCTTCCGGCAGGCGGCTGCCTTTGCGCTCGTTGCAGGAGCGGCACGCAGAAACGACATTCATCCAGGTATCGATACCGCGGCGCGAATACGGAATGATGTGGTCACGGGTCAATTTCGAGTGCGAGAAAATGCCGCCGCAATAGCCACATACATGGCGATCACGATGAAACAGCTCGCGATTGTTCAGCGGCGGGACTTGGTTGAAGCTTTTCATGGCCATCGCCTTGCCGCGAATGGCGATGATCGATGCAGCGCTGACGGTGGAGACTTCACCGGTATCGCGGCTCTTGCCGCCATTGACCGTAAATGCCTCGGAGCCCGTTTCCCAGGCAACGCGTTCCTTGGCGTAATACCACACCGCGTGCTGCCAGGTTACCCAGCGATGGGGAATGCCGTTCTGGTCTAGCGTGAGAATTAGCGGATAGCGTTTCGCTTCGGTTGAAAACAGCGAGAACGCCGGCTCCAGTGCCTCCTTGGCGGCTTTATCTATCGGCTTCGGCGTCAGGTGCAACTTGACTGCTTTGCCACTTGCCTTGCCGTGTGGACCTGTTTTGCTCCGATGCTGCACAGTGCTCATCCTTTCTCCGCTAGGCGGAATGCGGGGTGACCGGCGATAATGCATGCGAACAGTTTCTGGTAATGGGGAAGAGACCCCACCCGGAGGCTAATCCAATTTTTCACCTTTGAGAAGCCCCCATGAATCTTGATCGCGTTGACGCAGGCCGTGACGTTCCGAATGATGTGAACGTCGTGATCGAAATACCGATGAATGGTGACCCCATCAAATACGAATTGGACAAGGCCACCGGGGCGTTGTTCATCGACCGTTTCATGTCGACATCGATGCATTACCCGTGCAACTATGGCTACATCCCGCACACGCTGTCAGGTGACGGCGATCCGGTTGACGTGCTGGTCGTGACGCCTTTTCCGCTGATTCCGGGTGTGGTGGTGCGCTGTCGTCCGGTCGGGATGCTGAAGATGATCGACGAGGCAGGTGCCGACGAGAAACTGCTGGCGGTGCCGATCGATAAGCTCACGCCCATTTATCGCAACGTGCAGTCGTCGCGCGATTTGCCGGAGCTCACGCAAACGCAGATCACACATTTTTTTGAGCATTACAAAGATCTTGAGCCGGGGAAATGGGTAAAGGTGCAGGGTTGGGTCGGTGCGGAAGAGGCCAAGCGGGCCATTCTCGACGGCATTGCCCGCTACGATGCGGAGAAGTAGCCGTGATGACGGACTCCGCAAGTCGACAGTGGTCATCCGTGTGACGCTGTAAGCCGTATGCCTGTTTACCGACCAAGTTGCCAAGACTGGTCGATAACGGGGAGCGGCATGCGAAGAACGATGGCAGTAACACTCATCAGTGCGATGAGTTTGATGGCAGGCAATGTTTCGGCGGCAGTATGTAGCGGCCCGCAGCGCGTAAACAGCGGACCGGTCACGGTCAGCGTCGCCGAGCTGTACACATCCGAGGGCTGCGATAGCTGCCCACCCGCAGACAAATGGTTTTCGAGCCTGAATGTCAAGAAAGACGGCGTGGTGCCACTTGCGTTTCACGTCGACTATTGGGATTACATCGGCTGGAAGGATCGTTTCGCCAGCGCGGCGTATGGGGAACGGCAGCGCGAATCAGTGCGGCGGCAAGGTGGTCGTACTTCCTACACACCGCAAATCATGGTCAATGGACAGGATCAGCGCATCTGGAGCGACCCGTCGCGCTTTAGTTCGAGCGTGCAGGCCATCGCGGCGCGCGCACCCCGCGCCAATCTTGCCCTTGAATTTACGACGTCTGTAACTGGTCTGGACATCGCGCTGACTGCCACGTTGCCGCAAGTTCCTGACCGCACCGATGCTGCAGTATTCGTTGCCATTACCGAAAACAATCTATCCAATCGCGTAACTGCCGGGGAAAACCGCGGCGTCACCTTGAAACACGATCATGTGGTGCGCGCGCTGTACGGGCCACTTGGCGGAGAGGCTAGCGGTCGTGCTGAAGGGAAGCTGATCGTGAAGCGGCCGATCACGTTGGCACAAGACTGGAAACGCGGGGATTTGTCGCTGGTGACATTCGTGCAGAATTCGCGCACTGGTGAGATTTATCAGGCGCTCAGTACGCCACTTTGCGTCAACCTGTAACAACAAATTTCAATGCTCTTCAAATTTCTTTAGGACACAGCGATCCCAAATTAACTGACTGAAAAACACGGTTATGATGCGGCTCGTTCAATTGGAATTACTGGCACACATCACCATGACACCACCGCAACCGTACACCGTTCAAATTGTCGATTGGACAGAGCAACATGACGCATTGACCAAGATTCGCACGCAGGTGTTTGTGGAAGAACAACAGGTGCCGGCAGAAATTGTGATGGATACCTTGGATGCCGAAGGCGTTCACGTTGCCGCACTTGACGAGGCTGGCGGCGTCATCGGTACCGGTAGATTGATCTTGAACAATCCTGTGCCGCGCATCGGCCGTATGGTGGTCATGAAATCGTGGCGTCGTGCCGGCGTCGGCAGCAAGATTCTCGATGTTCTTTGCAAAGCAGCGAAGGCTCACGGCTACGGTGAAGTGAAGCTACACTCACAGACCCACGCGTCGCCGTTCTACTTCAAACATGGCTTCCTGTCGCATGGAAGCGAATTTTATGAAGCTGGCATCCCCCATCAGGAGATGCGCAGGAAGATCAGAAGTTGACACGCCTATGCGGGCTGCGGCAACGGAACCTCGTAAGGTAACGGCTTGATGACGACGGGTGCACCGTCGGTTGACGCGTATCTGAGATTGTTATCGTTAATGGCGCCGATTTGCGCCACGATCAGCAGGTCGAACCCACCGCCAGGTGCGGGAGCGACATTGGCGACTTCACCGGCGGCCTGATCGCCAAATACCTCGCTGAAACATTTGTCGCCTGCGGACGGCGCGGTCGTCGTCGAAAGATGTGCCAACACCATGCGCCGCTTCAATATGCCGCGGTACTGGGTGCGGGCAACAATTTCCTGACCTGGATAGCAGCCTTTCTTGAAGTTGACGCCGCCGACCAGTTCGAAGTTTGCCATCTGCGGCACAAACGCATCCTGCGTTCCGGGCAGAATGCTGACAATACCCTGCTGGATCGATAGCCAATCCCACAGCCCCGCACCGGCTGGCGATGCATGTTCGGCGAGCTGATTCCAAAGTGCTATGGCGTTTTCGGGGCTCGCAATGACGACGTAGCGGTTTGTCGAGAGCTTGATGACGCGACCAACTTCGGTGTGCACCGTAGACATTAATTTATCAGGTGCAGAGCCGGCGAAATTGCGCAAAAGTGCCTCTGCCCTGGGCCCTGCAACACCAAAGCGAACCCAGTTGTCGCTTTCGTCGGACAATTTCACTTTGGCGCGTAACACGAACATCTGCAGTCGTTTCTGAATGGCAGCCTGCAATGCACGCGGCAGCAACAGATAAAAGCCTTGTTTGCCAGGCCATACTAACGGAGTGACCAAAAGGCGCCCCTTGGGAGAACACCAGCCATTCCATTGTGATTTCCCCTCAGTCAGCTCGACTACATCATTGCAGAATTGACTATGCAGGAACGTGGCGGCATCTTCACCGGACGCGACCGTCAGTCCGAAATGGGAAAGGTCGCACAGAACGGCGCCATTCTCGAGCGCCGCAAATTCGGCGCTCGATCCAGAGGTAAACGCAATAATGCGTCCGTCGGAAAACTTTGCCCCTTGTCGGGTGAGTTCGGAGGTCCAGCGCTCGCTCATGTGAGAATATTCCTATTTATTGATCCGGAACGATGATGTCTCTATTCATCGGTCCGCATTTCTCACCCTCTCCCTTGGGAGAGGGCTGGGGTGAGGGGAACCGGCTCAAAACTTCTCAATGCCGGTTCAATGAGTTAACTATTCTAGTTTGGTTCGCATGCAGATAGTTCAAGAGTCGGCAAATGCGGTAATCGATCCGCGCTGGATCGTGCTGCGCGTGTCACGCATCAACATCGCGTTGAACAGCCTCGGTGTGATGATGGCCATCGGCACAATGGCATTTCTGCCGCTTCCGCAATGGTTGAAAATTGCCATGGCGCTGGTATTTCTGGCGGCCCTGGCCTGGGACTTGCGGCTGGTAATGCTAAAAAGTCGTGATTCCGTCGGTGCGTTCTACGTTTGCGATCTTGATTCGTCGGCTCACCTAAACGTCCCGGACCCACAGGCTGCGAAACTCGGCATTCGCGTACGCTACGCAATCCTTGGTCTGAGCGGCGTGCGGGAGGCGGCGGGAACCATCCTGAGTGGCGCCTTCGTTTCGCCCTGGTTTACCGCAGTCCGATATGCGCTGCCGGACGACCCGCGGTGGCGCAAGTGGTGGCCACATATCATCCCCATTTGGCCCGACAGTATCGCCGCCGACCAATTCCGGCGCCTTCGCGTCGCACTGAAGTGGAAGTAACCGCAGCCGTGAGTTAAGTGTCGGTGCGAGGCGTCCGGTATAATCTGGTTTTCCCGCGCCAAGCGTTTTCCTCGCATGAATTCCCCGACTGTTGAGTCCATTGCGCCGCAACCAATCCTTAAGTTGCGCGGCGCCAAAGCGCTTTCGCCTTTTCGCATGGAGAAGCTGCTTTCATCGCTGCAAGTGGCGATCCCGCGTATTCGGGATATTGATAGCGCGTTCATCCATTTCGTCCAGATAAGCCATGAACTGCGCGAGCATGAACATGAGGTACTGGCGAAATTGCTGACCTATGGCGGCCCACTTGCGGCAGTCAGCAAAGGCGAGATGTTCCTGGTCATTCCACGAATAGGGACCATTTCTCCCTGGGCATCAAAAGCCACAGATATCGCCAGAAACTGTGGCTTGACAGGTATCAAGCGGATCGAACGCGGCATCGTTTTTCGCGTGAATTGCGACGAGCCGCTTGATGATCGCGAGCGCGAGGCGATCGCGCGTACCATTCACGATCCCATGACGGAAACGGTTCGGTTCGAGCTTGACAGCGCTGATCAATTGTTGGCAGTTCAGGCGGCGCAGCCTTTCGCAACGGTTCCCGTGATCGCTGAGGGCAAGGCGGCGCTGGTGCGCGCAAATGCGGAAAATGGCCTCGCGCTGTCGCTGGATGAAATCGACTATCTGTTCGATTACTTTCACCGAATCGCTCGCGATCCGACCGACGCTGAACTCATGATGTTCGCGCAGGCGAACTCGGAACATTGTCGGCACAAGATCTTCAATGCGTCGTGGAACATCGACGGCGTTGACATGGCCAACACCCTGTTTGGCATGATCAGGAACACCCACAATCTCAGCCCGAACGGCACCATCGTGGCGTACTCGGACAACTCTTCCGTCATGCAAGG